>JAAUYH010027927.1_pt1 | contig 87628 bp, 74 predicted proteins | sample 7278061 | NCBI WGS metagenome assembly JAAUYH01 (sample SAMN14350203, study PRJNA611818) | marine sediment metagenome | isolation source: surface marine sediment (0.6m) | place: French Polynesia: Moorea | collected 2018-08 | reverse complement strand
TGTCTCAACAATACAGAAAAACTTCACATACTGTTTCACTAATTAATTATCATTTTGTTTGGATACCGAAACGAAGAAAAAAAGTATTGGTGGGCGATGTCGAAAAAAGATTACGTCAGATTATTTGGGAAGTGTGTCAAGAGAATGATTGGATTATTATCGCTTTAGAAATTATGCCAGACCATGTACATTTATTAGTCAATGTCCTACCTACTATTCCCCCTCATAAAGTTGTTAAAGCTATTAAGGGGAGAAGTTCTCGATATCTCCGTCAAGAATTTCCTCATTTGATGAAAATTCACAAAACCGATATATTGTAGATAGTCGGGTGGGCAAATGCTTAAGACGATGACGAGACTTAACAGTTAATGCTTGCCCACCCCACGAACTGATTATAATTAATATCTCGGTTTAACAATTAAACGACGGTTGGGTTCTTGTCCTCTGCTTTCAGTAGCGATATCTGCTACATTTTTGAAAAAGGAATGGATTTGACGACGTTCGGCCGAAGAAAGGGCGGTCATTTCGATTTCTTGACCTGTTTGGCGAACCTTTTGGGCAATCTCTTCGGTGAGGGTTTTTAACTGTTGCAAACGTTCTAAACGATAGCCATTGAGTTCTACCGTAAACCCTTGTTGATCAACACTATCGACGCTGAGATTAATTAAAGTATTGGCTAAATATTGGATTGCGTCAATGCCTTCTCCTTTTTCCCCTAATAACATCAACGTTTTTTCTAAGGGTAACTGAGTTTCATCGATAATTAACCAGCATTCGGTGGTTCCTTCTAGTTCATTTTCTCGATACTCAACCTTAACTTCTGTGGGAAATCCCATTAATGTTAAGAGATTTTCTAACCATTCTTTACCGACTTGTTTTTCTTGTTCCATAATAATCACTTGAACCTATTTTTTATCGAAAATAATTGGGTCTAAAACCCCGTCTTTTGAGGAACCCATAGTTGTTGAGACGGTGCGTCAATCTTTGTCTCAAGAACAACTCCTAATTTCTGACTTCTGACTTCTGACTTCTGACTTCATTCACTATCTTGCCGTTACTTTGTTTTCTGCTATTATGTTAGGCGTTGCTAAAACGTATTACTAGAATACGTTTTAGCTGGGTTAACAACCCTATGAGGTTTTCTCTTTTTTCTTAGAACGCTTTTCAAAGGGAAGGGTTTGTCTTCCTTTTTCGGCTTTTTCTTGTTCTTCGAGTAACTTTTGCAAGTTTTCTGGTAAGGGTTCCCGCATTAAAATGAGGGTCTGTAAGGTTTGAAAAATGTTAGCCACAACAATATACATTAAAACCCCAGCCGGTAAGGGGAAAAAGAGAAACATCCCACCAAAAATAAGCGGTGTAATCTTATTAATGGTTTGTTGTTGTTGGGCCCCACCCCCAGAAGAACCGGATAATTCTTGGTTGATATAAATACTGGCACTAAAGAAGAGAATCATCCCTAAAATATCCCAGTTGATGCTGCCATCCTCATTGGTGACACCCACTTGCCCTAACGCATTGATAAAGAGGAATCCGGTATTAGCAGCAATTCCTGGAATGGTCGCTTGAATGGTGGCTTCTCCAGGGGCTAAGGCTTCTATGGTTCCATCTTCGTTAATTTTAACTCGTTCTGCTCCTTTTGTGACCTCATAAGTGGGTTGAATATCACTGTCAGGGTTTTGTTGGACTAAGGTAGATAGGGATTGTCCTTCGGTAGTTTGAAATTCAACAGTTGTCTTTTCTGCGACTCCTAGCTTATTACCTCCCGGTAACAAGGCAGCAATGGGATAATGCTCCCCATCACTGACATAGATATTATTGGGTTTGGTGGCGTAGGGTTGAGGGACAACTCGTTCAATTTGTTCTGAGGGCAAAATCTGCACATCAACGGTATAGTTGATATTGGCAAAGGGCGATCCTCTCAAGGTAGCAAATAAAGCGAATAAGATGGGCATTTGTAGCAAGAGGGGCAAACAACCGGCTAAGGGGTTCCCAAACTCCTGCATCAGTTTCCCCATTTCTTCTTGCTGCTTTGTTGGATCATCTTTGTAACGACTTTGAATTTCTGCTTGTCGTTCTTTCATTAAGGGTTGAGTAATTCGCATTTTCCGCATATTACGGATTTGGCCTGCACTTAAGGGGTACAAACCGAAGCGAATGACTAGGGTTAGGGCAATAATTGCAAAACCATAACTTGGCACAATCCCGTAGAAAAAATCCAGGATTGGCAGCATAATATTTGTGGAAATAAATCCGATACCAAAATCCATTCGTCTTAATCCAAGTAATTCCCCAATGGGGTGAGCTTTTGTTTAATTGATTCAATAGGAGGAATTGAGTAACACAAGGGTTATCTCAATCCTAATGTTGATCTTAGAAGTTATTGGGCTGTAATTGCTTCAATGGGTTTTCCCGTTTTGTCAGCAACTTTTTCGGCCATATAATCATAAATTTCTCGGAAGCGAGGAACGGCACGCATTTCTAAGCGACTTTTATCTCTTAGGGTAACCACAAGATCGCCCCATAGTCCAATTCCACGGGGTATTTTGGCAATTTTGACAATTTCACCATAAATAATGTCCGTGCGATCGTTACCCATCCAACCCCCAGTAATAGAAATACGGCGATCGGTAATACGATAACGCAACCAAATAGCTCGCACGATCGCCCCAACGGTTAAGGGGAGACAGATAACGGTGAATCCTAACAATATATTAATGATCAAATCCCCAATATGAGGGCCTCCTTCATAAAATGTGTTCTCTCTTATACCCATAAATTATCTCGGCTTTAATTAACAACTCTTCTAATTCTCGCAAAAAATGTTCATATTTGCACTCACTTGTGTTACGCTTGACCACGATCACCACCTGATAACCTGGCTGAATTGTCGGTAGGAAAAGGCGGATGACCCCTTTAATTTGCCTTTTTAGACGATTGCGAGTCACTGCTTTTTTACTCACCTTTTGACTGACAGAAATGCCAAATTGTGTGGGTGGTGTGGCTTGTTGTGGGTCAGCTTGTAACAATACCCGCATAACCAGATGGGGACTTTGATAGCGTTTTCCTCGGTTATAGACGGTTTGGAATGCTTTAGGGTGTCTTAGGCGGTGTTTTTTGGGTAATCCCACGATTCACCACAATGGTTAAAATAGAGTGGGCTTGAAGGTATTACCTTTAGACTGATAAGCGATGTCTTCCTTTTTTCCGTCTTGCTTGAATGACTTTACGACCGTTACTTTTTCGCATCCTCGCACGAAACCCTGATGTTCTTTTTTGCTTACGATTCGTTCCTCCTAAGGTACGCTGAGTCACAATTTTTGTCCTCCAACAACGTTATTTTCGTTTAAGTTTTTAAACACACAGTCTAAAATCATAACACAATCTTATTCAAAAATGCAAGTTTATACGTTAGCTCGAACTATTAAAATTTATTTTCATAGCGAATGGTTGCTTCATTTAAAGTATAGTCATAGGAAAAGCGAATCCTAGCATTATCTTCTAATTTATAAACGGTTTCTAACACGGGAAATAACCGTAGATTAGTTAATCCGAGACTTTCACCAAATTGAGTTGTTTGTTGATTGGTATCGAACACCCAATCTTGTAGAAAAGGTAAAATGACAACGGCAGATTGTATCACACCAGTTTCTAATAATTGACTAGAATTTTGTCTTTGTAATTGTTCAACGACAGCCGGAAGTTGTTGACCAAATAAGGTTAATAGTTCAGTGTTACTTAAAGGGGGATTACTAGAAAAAGAAACAATAGGCGATCGCAATAAATCTCCTATAGAATTTGCCCCTAAGTTATTAATTTCAATACATCTAGCTAAAGCTTTTAAATTTTCTGGAGAAGTTTTATGATAAGTAGTAATAGGAGGTGAATTTTGATTATTAAATTGACAAGCATCTTCAAAAATATTGCCCACATTGGGTAAAACTTCGTTAGCACTTCCTTCCACATTTAAGGTAATTTCAGCAGATTTGGCTCGACCAGTTTGTACAATATCATCGGTGATTTCATTATCTTTGATGGAACGAAACGCGACGGCAAAAATATATAATTTTAGTTCTAAATCGATGGTAGGATTTAATAATCCTTGTTGTGGGAAAAACGTCAAAGTATTTTGATTTTGATCACTGATAAAAACGCGAGTAACGGGTAAATTAACTTGTCCGCTATTAATGGTTATTTTGCCTGATGGTTCAATTCTTAAAACCTCTGCTAAAGATACACGATTGATTTGCCCATTTAAGCTTAAATTACCACTGACATTGAGGAAGGTTTTAGGAATAATAGGGGTTCGTTCATTTTCAAGGGAAATATTATCAATATTGATTGTTAAATTATCTAATGTTGGCGGAATAACAATATTGTTTTGAGTTGCAAGAACCCCTACCCATTTTTCAAATAAAACTGATGGTTTTTCCTGTTTTAAGTTGAGTTTCGGAACTTTAACTGTTCCTTCTGTTAAATTAATGTTTCCACTTATTTTAGGGCTAATTAATGCGCCTGTAATCATCACATTCCCATTAATTAATCCTTGATAAATTCCTGAATCATTGACTTCGTTTTGAATAATTTGTACAGTAAGAGGATTACTAATCGTTTGCTCATCGGGAAGGGGTAATAAGGGTAAATCTCCTGTAATATGTAAGCGACTTTTAAGAATATCTACAGTTAATTTTTCGACATTAAGACTTCTATTATTGAGGTTTGCGTCTCCATTTAAGTTAACAACTGTAGGAAGTAAAGCATTGGTAAATTGTGCATTATTTAAGTTTAAGTTGATTTGACTATTAGAATCTAAAGAAATGCGTAGTTGATTATCAACAGAAATTTTACCTTGAATATTTGCAGTAACCTTTCCTTCCCCCCCAACCCAAATGATTTGCTCAAGGGTTAACGGTTGTAATAAAGAAAAAGATTCTTGGGTTAAGTTAGCTTTAATGGTAAATTGATCATTGATAGTTTCTACAATAGGAAAGGGCAAAGTCGCAGCAATATTAATGAAGTTGGGTTGATTGGTTGCTACTTGTAAACGATTATTACTATAGTTAAATTCACCTCCTAAATCAAGGTCAAGGGGTCTAGCATTAATCACTCCATCATTAAACTCAAAACTACCATCAACAATGGGATCTTTTAAGGTTCCATTAACTACACCTTCTACATTAATGGAACCGTTGACATCACTGGGAATAACAATTAAATTACGGACTAAATCTACGGTTAAATTTTCTACTTTAAACGCTGATGAGTCAAGAGAATACTGAGTATTATGATAAGATAAATTGAGAAGACCTGATGCAGTCGCTGAACCTAGTTTTATACTAGGATTGATAGAAATTTTTTGATCTTTTAGTTGTCCGTTAATAGCGATTTTTTGAATAGGTATAACTTGCGAACCTTCCATTATTAATCCTAATGACGGCACGATAGAAGCGGTAGAAGGTTGGGGTGTCCATCTCCATTGATTGCCTTCAAATTGTATCCCTACTTGGGGATTTTTAATAGTTCCTTCTAAGGTCATTTTTGCGTTATATTGACCTTTAATATCTAATTCTCTGGGTAAATCTCCTGCTTGAGTTTCGGCAAAGAAGTCTTTGATTTTCTGGTCATTCAACCAAAATGTATACAGTTGTTCAGCAAGGGATTTTAAAGAGTTACCAATAGCATCAGGTTTAACGTTTTCTGCTGTAGTAAAGTTAGGTTGTTTAAGTCGTAATAATCTTAATAAATTATCCCAATTATATAACTGTAATGCAATCAGTAAATCTTGAATATTTCCTTGATTAATATTAACTTGCCCTTGAACTTCTCCTGATTTAACATTTAGGTTAGCAACAATATCATAATTACTATTTCCTATAGAAAGTTGTGTATTTTTTAATAGAATTAAATCATTTTTATAGATTAATGATGCTTCAAATTGCTCTGCAATTACATCTCCAAAACGAGGTGACGTAATGCTTAATTTTCCCAATATATTAAAATCTGAAGGATTAAAACTTATTTCTATATTAATTAAACCTTCTAAATATTCAGGTAATCCATAGTTACCTAACGGTGCTATTTTTAGGATGTCTATCGGTAAACTTTGAACATTAGCAACTAGATTATCATTTTTACGTTTTATATTAGCAAGAATGGGTTGATTATTATTATAAGTTTGGCGAATTTCAAAAGTATCTAGTATAGACACTAATGAACAATTTTGTCCTAGACAGGGGTTGAAAATAGCACTGATTTTATCTTCTTTTCCTTCGATATTAAAAGAAATTTTATTTAAAGAATCAATATTTATATTTCCTAGCAACTGTGGTTCAAATTGTTGGTCATTAAAAGTCAAATTAGTCAAATTAATATCACCTATTATTTGTAAATTTCCTGGTGATAAAGGTGCGGTCAATAAATTTTTTCCGAATAAAGTACCTGTAAAGTTACCCTTTCCTGTGAAGACTATTGTTGTCGGTAAAAAGTTTCGATTAATAGGTATTTTATCTAAAAATTGTGTTAATGGTAATTCACTTAAATCAAAATTTGTATTAACATCAAAAGAAAAGCTGGCAATATCTGGTGAAGTCCAAATCTTAGAAACAACAAAATTTCCCTTTGCTTGAAGATTTTGTTTTCCTACTTCTAAAGAGACACTATTAACAGTGAAAGGAACCAATGAAGCAGAGGTTAAAAGAGTAGTTAGAGGAAGAGACGCATTAATCTGACTATTTAATTTATCTGAAGTCAAACCAGAAAATAAATCGGTATTTAAACTAGATAAATCGATATTTTGTGTTCTTATATCACCTGAAATTTTATCATTCTTGATTTTTCCATCAAGGGTTATGAGTCCATCTGCTATTTCTATCTCTGTATAAGTATCTCCCTGAAAGTCTTTAAAATTTAATGCTAATAAAGATGATAAATTACCTGTAAAATTTGTTGCTGCTTTTCTAACGTTTATAATGGGATATCCTTCAATAATAAATGGTGCGACAGATAAAGGAGTTAAAGTAGCATTTCCTGTGACGATACCTTGACTTATTTCTGTTGTTGCCGTTAGACTTTGATTAGCAATTACAAGATCGCTATTAGTCGTTATTTGTAAATTATTAAGGCTGCTTATTAAGTTAGAAAAATTTAGCGATCGCACTTCTCCTTCTATATTGATGTTACTATTCACTAAATTAACAGGAATAGGAATTTTAGGAATAATTTGATTAACAGATAAATTGTTAATATTCGCAACTGCTTGTAAAGACTCATTTTCTAGTTTACCCGTTGCTGTTACTAAACTATCTTCTATTCTCAGAACTATATTTCCATCCCCATTAATTCTACTCAAGTTAAGCGTTCTATTATTCCAAATATTTTCTAAACTACCCGATAAATTGACACGAGCATTATTAATTGATACAGGTACAGATAACTTGGAAATAAAAGAATCAATGGGTAATTGTAATGCAGTAACTTCACTACTAAAATCAGTATTTTTTAGCTCACTATTAATAATAACCCTCCCTTCATTGACTGATAATAAAAGATTTGAGTTAATATCAAGAGATTTCATAAAAGGTTTATTGCTCTCTCCAGATAACTTAATATTTCCTTGTTCTAATACTAAACGATTTGGACATTGAATCGTAATTTTGCTACATATAATAGTAGTAAAAGATGTTAAACCCAATGACTCTGTATTGATAAAAGTTTGCCATTTTTTTGTTTTCAAGCTTCCACTTCCAGTAATATCGATGATCCCTTGAGCAGTCTGAATATTTGTATCTTGTAATAATACATTATTCTGTTTAATGATTATCCCACCTTGACTAATAATTCTAGTATTAGGTTGTGAAAAATCCCCCGAAGTTTGCCACTCAATTAAACCATTAATATTATTTAATTCTCCCTTGAACTCTCCCTTTGCTTGTAATAGATTCAAATTGATATCAGAAGGTAAAGAATAATAAGGATTAATTAACTGTTGAGTGGGTAAAGCGACTTGAAAGTTAAGTTGTAAAAGAAACCTTTTAATATCAATGGGTTTATTTTGTTTAATTAATTGATGAATGTTTTGAATTATGTTTCCCTTTGCTTCTATTTTCCCCCCTGCTTGAGGTTCAATTATAAGGTTTTCCAATACAGTTTCATCTAAACTAATTTTAAAGTTTGTTGAAATTGTTTTAAATGGTGTTTTTTCAAGAAGAATAGGATCCTTATTAACAAATTTTCCTTGAATTATTGGATTACTAATTAACCCAGTTATATTAAAATAAATATTGAAACCTCCTTTTGTTTTCACTGGAAGATTAACAGGGACAATCTCCAGAACATTATCAATGTTAAAATTTTCTATATCAATGTTGATATTACTTCCTTTTTGCCAATCATAATAACCTTGTAAGTTAGTAACAATATCCCCTAAAATAACTTTACCTTGATCAATTAATATTTTTCCTTGTTGAAATTGAAAAGCTAAATCTGCTTTAATAGGTTGTTTAAGAAGGGTAGTTTTTGCCTGAAAATCCCCGAATTTTAAATCACCTTGTCCTTCCGTTTCTCTCAAATCTCGTAAAGAAGGCAAATGAAAATTCAAATTGGCTTGCAGTAAACTATCATCAAGCTCAAAAGGAAGATTAGGAAAAATAGAAGACCAAGCTTGTAGCGGTAATTGATTTAATTGTAAATTTAGCTTAGTTTTTGTACTTTTAACAAACGTTTCTCCTTGTAATTGAATCTCATTACTATCAATTAATCCTAAACTAAGCTCATAAAGCCACTTTCGTTGTTCACTTTTTTCATATTCTAAATTGCCAACAACTTTAATATTGACTGGTTTTTCTGATTGATAAGGTAATACAATAATCTCAGTGTTCTTAACATCTACCGAGAGATCAAAATTCAGTGGAATCACCTCATCCGTTGCTTTCACACTTAACCATTGACCCGGTTTTTCTTCACGAATATTAACTCTTACCCTTTCAGGAGAAACATGAATATTTAATTTTCTTTGTAATAAAATTGTTAACGGATTGAACGTAACCTTAATATTTTCGGCGGTTAAGTTATTAGTTTGTTGAGCCGTTTCTGGAATAGAAGCCCCCTCAAGCTGTAAACTGGTAAGAGAAAACCCCTCTAACTCACCAATTTCGATGGGACGATTAATCACTTTACTGATTCGTTCCTCTAACCAGGGAGGTAAATACTCCCTCAACACGAAACTTAACCCCCCATAACCAACGAAAACCAAGGTGACAGAAGTGGTTATGATAACAATGGTCTTCGGTTTCCTGACAAACCGAAGAAAACCGTTGAACCGACGGAAAAAGGGGTTAGGCGGTGGAGGAGATTGACTCATGAAATTTTGAGATCAAAAGGGCATTTTTTGACTAATCTAACGCACTTGAAAAAAAATCTTTCTCAGAAATAAGTAGTTGGACATAAGTAAACAGCACTGTATTAACTTATGTAAACATAGCTGTATCCTTACTCCTGCCTCCTGCCTCCTGCCTCCTGCCTCTTCTCAACTGTAACGTTTATTTTTGTCCAGGTACTTAGGTGAGTAATAGGGGTCAAGATGCTTCACAATAAGAAAGAGAAACCACCAAAGGAGTAACCCACAGATGTTGGCATACATCCTAGCAATCGCTGTTGGCCTTGCAAGCTTAAGTCTTTATTTATCCGCTTTTTTCCTCCCTGAATTACACCGAAAAGATGATTTTCTCTGGAGTGGGGTCGGATTATTCTATGCGCTTGTCCTCTGGGTTTGTGCAGGAAGAATAACAGGAGGTGTCTTACTAGGCCAAAGTGCTGCAGTTACATTAGTGGTATGCTTTGGTTGGCAAACCTTGCGCTTACGACGGGTTGTTGCTCATCCAGATGACAAAACCGATATTAGTGGATTTTCTTTCGTTAGTTGGCTACAAAACCGCTTCAAAAAATCATCCACCCCTGTAACCCCTCCCATCACTGAAACCCCAGAAGAACAACAAGTTACTGCTGAAACTGAAAACCGAACCCCTTCAGAAGAAATGTCAGTCACCTCAGAGGTTGAATCGGAAGAAGAAACGTCAGTCACCTCAGAGGTTGAAACTGAAGAAGAAACAGAGGTCATTGCTGAAACTGATATAGAAACGGTTGAAGAAGAAACCCCAGTCACTTCAACAGTTGAATCTCAAGAAAAAACAGAGGTCATTGCTGAGACTGATATAGACACGACTGAAGAAGAAACATCAGTCACCTCAGAAGTAGAAACAGAAACAACTTCTAAGGAAACGGAAACCTCTACCAGCAAAAAACAAGGATTTTCCCTAAAATCTTTATTCGGAATGGGTAAATCTCAATCTCAACCTACCTCAGAACCCCCTGAAGCTGATATGGAAGAAAGTAACTGGGATGATGACGATGAAGAAGAAGATGCTTCAGTAACCGAAGCAGTCACCCCTAACATAGTACAAGAAGACGACGAGATGGACTCTGAAACCGTTGCTGAAACTAGCGAAGTGAAGCCAGACGAATCAACTGAAAAAGAAACGTCTCCAATGACAGAAAGTCTTGAAGAATATGTGGCTGAATTTGAACCTTATATGGCCGATGACGATGCAGAAACCCTCATCGAAGACTATAAACCCAAAACTGAATCTTCTGAGTCTGAAACCACTGACAATGATGAAGAACAACCTTTAGAAACTGACGGTAATCAAGACAGTGAAAAAAATGATGAGGAAAAGGCAAATAAATCTAAGGAATAAAAAAAGTTTTAGAGACTGTTTATAAATAGAATCTTAAGACAGTAGAGTGGGCAAGTCAAAGACTTATCTAAACTAACTTGACCCTTAAAAAAACCTTGTCCACCCTACAAAATTTGTTGTTATTATTTTTTTAGGAACAGTCTCTTAATCGTCTTGCATTTCTTCTATAGTAAAGTAAAAAGTTGCTCCTTCATTGGGAACTGCATCACACCAAATGGTACCGCCGTGACGTTCAATAATGCGCTTAACGGTCGCTAAACCAATACCAGTTCCAGGTACTTCTTCATCCTGGTGTAAACGATGAAAAGGGGTAAATAATTTGTCTGCTTTTTTGTGGTCAAAACCGATGCCATTATCCTTGACAAAATAGACAATTTGATCGTCTTTTTTAAGTTTACCAAATTCAATACAAGGTTCTTTTATTTTAGCTGTATATTTATTAGCATTATCTAATAAATTCTCTAAGGCAATTCTGATTAAACCTTCATCTCCCGTAACATAGATATTAGGTTCAATGATAAATTTTTTGTTCTTTCCCTCTGATTTAATGCTTAATTTATCAACTATCTTGTCTACCATTGAACTTAAATTAAATGAATCCAGAATCATGTCTACATAGTTCGATTTAGACTCAGATAAACGCCATAAATCTTCTATGATTTCCCCCATGCGTGTACTTTCATCTTCTAAATATTGTATATATTTATGTACAACATCATCTAACTTTTTAGCATATTTATGGTTTAACAAATAAGTAATATTATTAATAATATTAAGATGATTTCGTAGATCATGAGAAATTGTATAACTAAAAGCTTCTAATTCTTTATTGATTAATTCTAATTCATAATTTTTTCTCTTAAGTTGTCTTTGCATTCTCAACAAAGTTAACTGATTTTCCACACGAATAATCACTTCTTGTAATTGGAAAGGTTTACTGATATAGTCGATTCCTCCCACCTCAAAGGCTTTTACCTTATCAAACGAATCGTTTAAAGCACTGAGAAAAATAACAGGAATATCCTGAGTTGTTGCGTCTGCTTTTAATCGTTGACAAACTTCATACCCATCCATATCAGGCATTTTAATATCTAACAAAATTAAATCTGGTGGTTCAACTCGAACCGCATTTAAAGCTTGTTTTCCATTGAGAACTCGTCGCACTTCATAGCCTTGTTCCGTCAACATTGTAAATAATAATTGTAAGTTTTCAGGAACATCATCCACAATGAGAATATCTCCCTGATATTTATTAGGGTTATTCATCGTCTAATCCTTCTGTTAAATTAACAATTTTTTCAAAGCTTAAATCTTTGACTGCTTGCGTAAGGAAATTGACTAAAAAAGATTGTTCTGAAGGAATTTCTTGAATTAAACTCATCATTCTTTTTTCCCTGGCACTTAAAGCAGCTTGATGTAATTGATTCACCCATTGTTTAGGCATTTGCTTAATTTCAGTATGCAGTTGTTCAACATTCAAGTCATTAGCTGACTTGGAGAGTACATGAGTCGTTAACTCTTCATAAACATACTTAACTCCCAAATATTGCTGCATTTTCTGAAAAATTACTTCCTCGTGAAACGGTTTCGGCACAAAATCATTACATCCCACGGCTAAAATAGCCTTTCTCTCTTCATCAAAAGCGGTAGCTGTTAAAGCAATAATAATCACAGGGTTTTCTAAATTAACATTGTGAGCTTCTAACTGACGAATGCGACTACTAGCTTCATAACCGTCCATTATCGGCATTCTCATGTCCATCCAGATTAACTGAGGATGCCATTGTTGCCATATTTCTAAAGCTTCTTGACCATTATTAGCCCAACGTACCTGAAACCCCACAGATGTCAATATTTTCACCATCAATAGTTGATTATCCCTGACATCTTCTACTACCAAAATACGATAGTTCTCTTGGGATGTTTCTAAACCGATAATTTGTTTTGACTGCTGTTTGACTAAGCCCTCAATTTTACTCGGTACCTTCATATTTAGTGTACAGGTAAAGGTAGAACCCTGGCCCAGTTGGCTTTTTACTGCAATATCTCCCCCCATTAAACGGGCAAACTGACGACTAATGGATAATCCTAACCCCGTTCCTTCGTTGGTTTGAAACGTGGTTTCTGTTTGCTTAAAGGCTTCAAAAATCGTTTCTAAATCCTCTTCTTTAATGCCTGTTCCTGTATCTTTAACTTCTAATTTTAGACCCACTTCCCTAGAGTGAGACTTATAGAATAAGAGAGATAAATGTAAATCAATATGACCAAACTGGGTAAATTTAATCGCATTGCCCACTAAATTAACAATAATCTGTCTTAACTTACTTTCATCTCCTTCTAAATATTGGGGTAAATCTTCATCTTGATGGACAATTAAAGCTAACCCTTTCGATGATGCTTTCAGGGTCAGCAATTCTTGGACAGAGTTAATTAATTCGTAAAGATTAAAGCAGGTTTGATGGAGGGTTAATTGTCCTGCTTCGATGCGAGACATTTCTAAAACATCGTTAATTAAAGAAAGTAAATGTTCCCCACTACGGTTAATAATTCCGAGATATTCTTGTTGTTCGCAAGAAAGAGAACTATCTCGATTCATCATTTGAGTAAAGCCTAAAATTGCATTTAAAGGGGTGCGTAATTCATGACTCATTTTGGCTAAAAATTGGCTTTTAGCCAGGTTGGCTGCATTTGCCTGTTTGGTTTTTTCTTCTAGTACCGCTTGGGAATGTTGGGAGACTTCTAAGGCTGCTAAAAGGATAGTATTTCTTAATTCTTGTGCCGCCTCAATTTCGATTAATTGCCAAGGAAGGGATTTATTTTTAACTAATTCTTTCCACATAGTAAAAGAGTGGCGAGGACACAATTCGGACATCCCTTGCTCATCAGTAATAAGCTCAACATCATCAGGATTACCTGCCCATTGTACCTCATGTACTTGTTCTGGGCGAAACCAAATAATATGATAATTGTTATTTCTTAAAAAGAGAGAAATGGCTAACATTCCACAACCTACTTCTTTAAACTCTTTGGCTTCTTCATAAATAGTTTCTAGGGAATCTGTATAAAAATGATCTGTATTTTTATTGTTTAAAAAGTTAGTAATTAAGGCATTAATTTGTTCTTTATTTGGAGTTTTTCCTATTAAGCTTATTTGTTGATCAAGACAAATAACAGCCCCTTGAGAACGAGTTAAATTGAGTAAACTGGATTTATTAGGACGAATTACCTGATCAATTGGATGAGTATGGTTTAATAATCCTTCCCGTATTCTAGTTTGTATTCCTTTAATTTGAGTACGATAACTACGAAATTCTTGTTCCTGTTTATACAGTAATTCAACAGATAAAAACTGTCCTAAAAATTCACATATTTTCCTTATTTCATAACTGATATATTTGGGAGAATAATGATGGCAAGCGATCAGTCCCCAGAGACGATTTCCATTCATTAAAGAAATGGACATTGAAGCACTGACTCCCATGTTTTTTAAGTATTCAATATGACAAGGGTAAACACTTCTTAAAACAGCTTTACTTAAATCTAATTCTTCATTTTTTAGAGGATGCTGACGGGGAATGATAGGAATAGGTTTATAACTAACATCAGGAATAATTCGTAACCAATTACTCGAATAAAATTCTCTTGCTGGAGTGGGAATATCATAAGCAGGATAATGTAATCCTAAATAACTTTCGAGATGTTTCTCTTTACTTTCAGCCAAAACAACCCCATGACCATCCTTATTTTCCTGTTTACTTTCAGCTATAACAACCCCACTACCATTGTATTCAAAACGATAAATTAATACCCGATCAAATTGTATTATTTTGCGTACTTCTTCAGTAATCGTTGATAAAAGTTCATCAAAAGTATTAGTCTTACCTACATTAGTAACTGTATTTTTTAAAAGATTATAAGGATTAATAAAATTATGATTATAAACTAACCCTAAAGGTTCCAGTTCTAAAATAATACTATCTTGTATAGTATGGACAATCCCTTTAAAATTTTTATGATTTTTTGTTTTTTTGAGTTTAATAATATCCACAAATTCTGGATCACCTTGATCCAGAAAACTTCGTATTTTTTCAATTTGTTTAGAAGACATTAAATAAGTCAAAGGTTTACCCAGTAATGTCTTTGGTTTAACTCCTAAAAACTCCCTGGTATTTTCGCTAACTTGAAGAATAGTTAACGTTTCAATGTCAACGACTAACAATATCCCATAAGGTTGAATGGAAGCAGGATAACGGACTTCAAACCGTTCATATTGTTGCAAATTATTCAACAGTGAATTAGTCATTCTTTTTTTATAAGTATTTCATGGTATTTTATCACTAAAAAATAGTATTTTAAAAAAGTTTAATTTTGTTTTAAAGAATATTAATTAAGTATTTTTTCCTTCTAATTCTCCCTCTCCTAAGTTTTCATTTCCCTCACAGAATGATTGGATAGCCTCAATTTGTGGAGCAATTTCTTCAAACCAATCTGCATAAATAGTTCGTATCGGAGAAGTCCTAATTACTGAATTAATAAAACTTAGCCATTGAGGATCTTTATCGGGTAAAATCAACCCATATTCTTCACAATCAATAGGATTTTTGGGAACTAATGTATAATCTGATCCCAATCCTATATTTTGTATTAATGCTTCCCCAACAAGAAGAATACCATCACTCGCAAAAGCGTCTATTTTGCCCCCGCGCACAGCTTGTATTCCTCGGTATCTACCCGTTACACCTTGAAACTGAACTAAATTAGCTAAAGGGTATTTTTCCATCATTAATTGCTCATTGCTGGTATTTCTTAAAACCCCAATATTCACGTTTTCTAAACTACCATTAGGATTAATTTTTTTTGCTTTTTCTGTGCTTACCAATAACTGAGTTCCTGTTAAGAAAAAGGGTGAAGAAAATTGTATTTGATATTCAGGAAGTTCTCGAATCGTATTCGGTCCACATTCTAGATCAACAATGCGATCGCTTACTAATTCAAAGCGATTAAATAAAGTAGATTTATACAATTTAATAGCAATAACTTGTTTATTTAACTTTTGTTTAAGTTTTTCTCTGAGAATAGCAATAAAATCTAAACATAATCCTTCTAAATTTCCGTTAATATCCCGATAACCAAAAGGCACAGCATCTTCTCTAATCCCAACTTCTAATAAACCAGTTTCTTCAATTTTTTCTAAAATCGTTTGCTCTTGAGCATAACTAGGTAAACTACAAGAAAACAAGATAAATAGATTAATAATTGTTCCATAAAGTTTGAATTTTTTCATGGCTTTGTTTCATTGTTAAACAACAGAATCCCAAGGATCTAAAACATCTTTAAACAACACTTCTTCAATCCAAGTTTTAGCTACAACAGCTAAAGGAAGAGCTAATAATAATCCTAATATACCAAAGGTTTGAGCAAAAAAGATTTGTGCCATTAATGTCACTGCAGGGAGTAAAGAAACTTGTTTGGCCATGACAGTAGGAGTTAACCAATAACTTTCGATATTTTGGATAATAAAATACCAAACTAAAATTGCCCAAATTTTCCAAGGCGCATCCAATAAAGCTACCATTAACGGGAAGATAACACTAGCAGCAGGGCCAACATTAGGAATAAAATTGAGTAACCCTGCTAACAGGGCATGAACTAACACTAATTTTACGTTTAATAACCATAAACCTAAACCACTTAATGTACCAATAAATAAACAATTGATAGTAACACCTGTTAACCAATTTCCTAATGCAACTTCAGAAAGTGTAAGTATTTCTTCTCCTCGTTTACGATAAAAAGAAGGAAATAATTTCAAAAATAAGCGACGATATTGTTGAGGATTAATCAACATAGTAATGGTCAAGAAAACAACAAAACATACTTGTAAAATTATAACCAAAGAGTTAGAAAAAACAGTGAAAAAGTTGGCAAAAATTTCTGTTAACAAAGGTTGTAAACGGGTCAACAAATCATTTAAAGAAGGAGGGGGAGGTAACCAATCAAAACGGCTTTGTGTTTGGGATAATAAAATCAAATTCGTCCTCAATCTTTCCCATACATTAGGCAATAAACCTAATAATTTTTGAAACTGATCTAGAAACGGAGGAACCACTAACCAGCCAAATAAAAGACTTAAGAAAATAACAACAATCAAGACAATAATAATCGAAATTTTTCGTCTAATTTTAAATTTTCTCAGCCATTTTACCAATCGATTTAAGGCGGTAGCAAAAACAACGGCCGTAAATACCAGTAACAATACCTGTCGAATTTCCCAAAGAATATAACAGGAGATAACCAAACTAGATAAGCCAAGCCACTGACCAAGATTCATCAAACTCTATAAAATGGGATACAAAACTGACTCAAAATTTACATAAGCCCGAAAGGGCTTATGATTGGTTTAACATAGCTTCATGCACTAAAATACTTAGCCACAGGATGATAAGTGATAATAGCAGTGGTAGATTGTTCGGGATAGATTTGTTCACTCTCATCCATATACATTTTAATGCGATCGCATCCCATCACTTCTAATTGTTTATATTGATCTTGGATATTGGGACAAGCAGGGTATCCGAAGCTGTAACGGGAACCTTGATAGTGTTGTTGTAGCATTTCCCTGATATTATCGGGTTCTTTGTCAGAAAAGCCTAACTCTCGGCGTATTTTAGCGTGTGTCCATTCGGCTAAGGCTTCGGCGGTTTGGACAGCCATACCATGATAATAGAGATAGTTGGTGTAATCGTTAGCAGAAAAGAGTTTTTGAGCGTATTCTGTGGCAATATTTCCTACTGTTACTGCTTGCATCGGAAATACATCGGTTTTTCCTGATTCTTTGGGACTGAAGAAGTCTGCAATACAAAGACGACGGCCCGACTTTTGACGAGGAAAATCAATCTTCCAGATGGGGTCTAAATCTTCTGGTATATTATTGTTAGCATTTTGAACAATTTCTGGATCGTAAACCAGCAAACTATTATCTTGAGATTGACAAGGAAAGTAACCATAAATTACTGTAGGATGCAATAAGTTTTCTGTGACGACTTTTTGTTTCCACTCTTCTAAAATAGGATAAACTTTTTCAGCTAAAAATACCTCATAGTCTTCTCTTGACTGTTCTTTTGGCTTACGGAATTGCCATTGACCTGCAATTAATGCTTGTAAATCCAAATACCAGAAAATTTCATTTAAGTCAAACTCATTGGGTTTAAGGATTTTAGTTCCCCAGAATGGAGGGGTTACTGGTTCTAGGATTTCCACTGCTTCGGAACGTTTTGTATCGATAATTTGTGGTATTTCTTGGGTTGCAGACTTACCATTTGTCTCACTTGCTTTTTCGGCTGCTTTTTCCCCTCTCTCTTCTTGAAAAAGACTATTCTGCGCGGTGAATTCTCCTAAAAATCCTTGTAAATTATCCCAATTTTCTGCTGCTTTGGCTGGCATTAATTTATCCATGAAATGTAAGTCAGAGAAAGCATCTTTTCCATAGACAACTTTACCGTTATAAGTATTTTGACAGTCTTCATAGACAAATTTGGGGGTTAATGCTGCCCCACCCAAGATAACAGGAACATCTATCCCCCGCTCATTAAACACCTCTAAATTATCCTTCATAAATGCAGTTGATTTCACCAATAAACCACTCATGGCAATACAGTCAGGTTTATGTTCTTCGTATGCTTGAATAATATTTTCAACAGGTTGTTTAATGCCTAAATTGATCACTTTATAACCATTATTAGAGAGGATAATATCAACTAAATTTTTACCGATATCATGGACATCCCCTTTAACAGTTGCAATGAGAAACTTTCCTTTTCCACTATCATTGCTGTCTCCTTCTTCCTTATCCATAAAAGGTTCTAGGTATGCAACCGCAGCTTTCATGGTTTGTGCAGATTGTAGAACAAAAGGCAATTGCATTTGTCCTGACCCAAATAACTCCCCAACTGTTTTCATTCCGTCCAATAAAAAGACGTTAATAATATCTAGAGGAGGATATTGTTTTAATGCTTCTGACAGTGCATCTTCTAACCCTAACCGTTCCCCATCAATAATATGCTGTTTCAATCGTTCTTCTATGGGTAAATTAGCTGTTTTTGAGGGATCTTTTTTGGTTGTTTTTCCTGCAAACAATTCGGTTAACTTAGTCAGAGGATCATAAGTACAAATATCACCATCAAACTCTCGTAAGTCATAAATTAAATCACGACAGACTTTTTGATGTTCTTCTTCAATTTTAGCTAGGGGTAAGATTTTACTTGCGCTAACAATTGCCCCATCTAAACCTACCTGCATACACTCATATAAAAACACCGAGTTTAATACTTGTCTGGCTGCAGGATTTAACCCAAAGGAAATATTAGAAATACCTAAGAGAATATGACACCCTGGTAATTCTTCTCGAATACGTTTTATAGACTCAACAGTAGCTTTTCCGTTCTCTCTGTCCTCTTCTATCCCCGTAGAAATGGGTAATGCTAAGGGATCAAAGAAGATTTCATGGGGAGGAATTCCATAATTTATGGCTGCATCATAAGCACGTTTAGCAATCTCAAACTTCTTATGTGCAGTGCGCCCCATTCCTTCCTCATCGATGGTTCCCACTACCACACCAGCACCGTATTTTTTAGCGAGTTCCAATACTTTAATAAATCGTTCTTCACCATCTTCATAATTAGTAGAATTGAGAATACATTTACCACCCGCAACCTTTAACCCTGACTCCATTTTCTGCCATTCTGTGGAATCTAACATCAAAGGTAAAGTAATATTATTCACTAAACGAGAGGCTAATTCGTGCATATCTCGCACCCCATCTCGCCCTACATAATCCACGTTAACATCTAAAACGTGCGCCCCTTCTTTTACCTGAGATTTTGCCAAAGAAACTAAACTATCCCAGTCTTCAGCATCTAATAACTTACGACATTTTTTAGAGCCACTGGCGTTTAATCGTTCCCCAACAATTAAGAATGAATTATCTTGAATATAGGGTTGTGTGCTATAAATTGAAGCCGCCGAAGGTTCATAGTCAGGATGACGTTCTTTCGGTCTTAATTCTTGTGAAAGTTCCGATAAAGATTTAATGTGGTCAGGACGAGTTCCACAACATCCCCCAATAATTTGTACGCCTAAATCTTCGATAAAGTGCATTAAGGCCATCTTTAATTCTATGGGCGTCAAACGATAATGCGCTTGTCCCCCAACATTCTCAGGTAAACCCGCATTAGGAATACAAGAAACAATAAACGGCGAATGTTCTGATAAATATTTAATATGTTCTTTCATCTGTTCAGGACCCGTGGCACAATTAAGTCCTAAAATGTCAATGTTATAGGGTTCTAAAATCGCTAAGGCTGCACTTATTTCTGTTCCGACTAACATGGTTCCCATCGTTTCCATCGTAATAGAAACCATAATAGGTAGCCGTTTTCTCTTCTTCTCAAAAACTGCTTCAACTGCGTTTAAAGCTGCCTTTATTTGTAATACATCCTGACAAGTTTCAATAATTAATAAATCTGCACCCCCATCGTATAACCCCTCTGCTTGTTCCACATAAGCGTCTCTGAGGGTATCAAAGTCAATATGTCCTAACGTGGGTAACTTTGTCCCTGGACCCATAGAACCCGCCACAAAACGGGGCTTTTCTGGGGTAGAATATTCAGCAGCCATCTTTTTAGCAATTTCTGTCGCTTTCTTATTCAAATAGTAAGCTTTATCTGCTAAATCATATTCTGCAAGGACAATAGACGTTCCCCCAAAGGTATCCGTTTCAATGACATCTGCACCCACCTCTAAAAACCCTCGGTGTACCTTTTCCACTGCTTCAGGTTTGGTATGCACTAAATATTCATTGCAACCTTCGTATTCGGGTCCGCCGAAGTCTTCTGCGGTCAAGTTTTGAGTTTGTAAGGAGGTTCCCGTTGCACCGTCAAAGACAAGTACAGGACGTTTCGGACTTTTGAGATGGTTGAGGAAGGTACTATTCATGGATGTGATAGAGTGGCAGATTAAAGGATTAAAATTTATTATAAAAAATATCTTAACTTAGGGAAAGCCTTTACCAACGCTCTATCCGCAAATCCTCTATATAATCAAAATCTTTATCATCGGTAACTAACGTCCAATTATTCCTTAAACATAGTGCAGCAATCCAAATATCATTTTCAGGTATGGGACAACCTTTACGCTTTAATGCTAAACGAGTTTTGGAATAAATAATTGCTGTTTCTTTGTCCATTGAAAGATTAAGGTTCAGGAATTTGTAAATCTCGACAGATTTTTCTGATCACCATAACTACAGGAGAGCCGGTTATGGTTCAAAATAATAAATCAAGTCAAAAAACCGATCGGATTTTGATGATATGTCATAATAAGTTAGAAATGATGAGATAAACTTGAATAAAATAAAGATGACCTCTATTAATTTGTCTATTCCCTTTGAAGCATTAGTTAAAGCTATTAAATCCCTTGATTTAGAACAACAGCAACAACTGTTAGAAATTTTAGAAGACCAACTTTTTGAAGCAGAAGAAGAATGGGAAAATAGTCCAGACATTATAGCGGAAGTTGAAGAAGCTAAAAAAGCATATCAAACAGGAGATTATTTAACCCTTGAAGACTTTATCGCAAGTCAATCTTAGATAATTTAATGCCTTATACTGTCATCATTCCTAAACCTGTACAAAAACAGTTAAGACAATTAACCCCTGAAATTTATCAGAGAATAATTACAAAAATATCACAACTAGCAAATGAACCTCGTCCTGCGGGTGTTAAGAAACTTAAAGGATTTGACAATGAATATCGTATTAGAATCGGTAATTATAGGGTACGATATGAAATTAATGATTCCGAACTCATTATTGTTCTGGTAAATTGTCGTCATCGTAAAGATGTTTATCGAGATTAAACGGGGTTAATTCCTGTTAGTTTTGGTGGCATGATATTATTACGCCCCTTAAGACTGCGCTTTAGATTCTAATGTTGCTACAATTTTAATATCATATAATTCCTCAAAAACCACTTTTTTATAGTCTAAATTCCATAACTCTAAATCACAATTATCGTCAGGATTAGAGGGAATTAGATGTAAATGGAGCTTTTTGTACTCTTTATCGTATTTACAATGAAGTTCTTTAATTGCTCCTGTTTGCCGTCGATCTAAAGCCACAGCAATTCGTAAGATTGCACTTAAGTGTTTGATCCGTTTACGATAATTATCGGGTAATTTACTATAAGCATCGTGTTTTTTCTTCGGTGTGCTTTTGCGGTGATAACGAGCAATATTAGCAATGGTTTCGATTTCAATTTCTGTAAAGCCCAACAATTCCGCATTACGAATCAAATAATAAGAGTGTTTATGATGGGACGAATGACTAATATAAAGACCACAATTGTGTAAAATAGCGGCTGACCATAATAACTCCCTTTCTGCTTTTCCCCAGTCATGAAACAAACCAAACAGTTGCTCAAATAAACTAACAGCAAAATTAGCCACTCTTTCTCCATAACCGAGATCAGCCTGATATTTTCGAGCAATTTTATAGACACTTCTTTGACGAACCGCCGTTTGAAAACTGAGTCGATTTTCAATTAATCCGTGGGTTAACATCCAATCAACAATCATTCCTTCTCTTAAAGCCCTTTCACAAATGGTAATATTTTCCAACTCCAACATGGTCATGGCTTCTAATAAAATCACCGCACCCGCCACAATAATTTCCGCCCGTTTTTCCGACATTCCTGAGATATTAACCCGTTCTTCGTAGGTCAAAGAAACAAATTTTTTGACCATATCTTTCAGGTCTTTACGACTCATTTGATACCCTTGTAAGGGACTGGGAAGTTCTCCCAAGGTTTGCATGGCATGGATAGAAACTAAGGTTTCAATAGTTCCTGATGTACCCACCACCTGTGGGGTTTCCCCTGGTTTCAGTTTGCGTTTAATTTCATCAATGGGCCGCTCTAACATTCCTCGCACATAAGCCCGTAAATAGGACAATTCTTGCTCATCAATGGGGTCAGTTGTCACAAACTCATTGGTTAGACGAACCGCCCCCACTTTGGTACTGCTTAAAAATCGAGGTTCTTGGGCATCTGCCAGGACAATTTCCGTTGAACCGCCCCCAATATCAATGATAACGTGGGGGTTTTCTTGAAAATCCATCCCCGATAACACCCCTAAATAAATGCGACGGGCTTCTTCATACCCAGAAATTAAATTGATGGTGATGCCTATTTCTTCTTGGACTTGCCAGATAAACTCTAATCCATTGGGGGCTTCTCTAGTAGCACTGGTAGCGGCCGCAATAATATGTTCGACATTAAAACTGTCCGCTAAGTCTTTACATCGCCGTAGAGAAGCTAAAGAACGGGCGATAGCCGCTTCGGTTAAGTTGCCTGTTTTGGGATCTCTTTCTCCAAGACGGACTGTATCTTTTTCCCGTGAAACAATGGTAAAAGCGGGTAGGGTTTTATCAATTTCCACAATTACCATGTGAATCGAGTTAGTGCCAATATCAATGGCCGCTAAAGTACAAGTTTCCTCAGAAACCATGTTTTCTTGCAGGACGTTGCTGTTGGTCATTAAGGTTAGGAACTGATGGGTAAGTGCTTATCTATTTTATAGGACTGTTAAGAACTATGAGCAATCCCTACACAAATTTTGCTGAAATCAGTTACAGTATAAACATATACAACTACTGTTTTTTTTAATTTTCTTTATTCACTTCTCTGAGATTCTTTCTTAACAAAACTTTATCTTAAAAAGGATGAAAAAATCCCCCCCCATCAGATAAGTTAGTTAGTAGCAAGAGAAAAAAATTCATTCTTAGTGTGAAGGAGACAGTCAAATGTTAAAAACAATCTATAGTTTAATCGTAAAAGCTCCTTTTGGACTTGATCAAATTGTCTTTTTGTAATTAGATAGACAAAACATTCCAATAATTCTGGTAGCCTGATAAACAGCCAGTCCTCTCAAACCCTGATTGGTTAAGGCTGGAGGCGATAGTCACGCTCAGTAAATAGCAAGATTTCAGTTTTGTCCTTTATTAATCTTTTTTCCGTTGTTTGGTTATTAATTGGGATCTCAGAAGAACCTTGGTAAATCATTAAAATAATCTTAAATATTTTCGAGTTCAACTGACACCAAACCATCCATAATTTCTGACATAGCTGACCTCGTCTCCTCTCCCATTGTTCCCGAACTTGTTAAATCGGTTTTACTCCTCGGAATTATCAGCTTATGAATACGACACAAATGATGCAAACGGAATCCACCCAAGAATTTAATCCTTCTGCGATCGAAGCAGTGGACTTTGAACAAACGGACAGTGAATTACAATCCGTTGAGGTAGAAATTTCCTCTTTATCTGATGATTTAGGGAATCAATATCCAGAAGGATATCGAAAAACGGTTTCTGATGATACAGTTGGGGCATTTTTTAAAGAAATGTCACGCTATCCCCTCCTAAATGCAGAAGAAGAGGTAGAACTTGCCCATCATGTTCAATTTTTAGTCCAAGTAGAAGAAACCAGACAACAGCTAAAAGAAGAATTACAACGTCCTCCTAGCAAAGCAGAATTAGCCCAGGTTATGGGTTTTGAGACGCAAAAACAATTTGAACATCGTTTGCACCGGGGACGCACTGCTAAACGCAAAATGATTCGTTCTAATTTACGTTTAGTGGTATCTATTGCTAAGCGTTATCTTAATCGGGGTGTTCCTTTCCTGGATTTAATTCAAGAAGGGGCGATTGGTTTAAACCGCGCAGCCGAAAAATTTGACCCCAACAAAGGTTATAAGTTCTCTACTTATGCTTATTGGTGGATTCGTCAAGCGATTACTCGAACGATTGCCAATGATGCAAGAACCATTCGTTTACCTATCCATGTAGTAGAAAAATTAAACAAACTGAAAAAAGCCCAACGAATTCTTAAGCAAAAATTACAGCGTAACCCCAACGAAAAAGAACTGGCCGATGAGTTAGAAATGACTCCTCCCCAACTGCGTCAGTTATTGCAACTACGGAGACAGTCTTTATCTTTAAACCATCGGGTGGGTAAAGGAGAAGACACTGAATTGGTTGATTTACTCGAAGACCAAGACTTACAACTTCCTGAAGAATTAATGAATGAAGGGATGTTGCGCTATGAAGTTTCGGCGGTGTTAAGTGATGTTTTAACCCAAAGAGAAAAAGATGTTATTTCTTTACGCTATGGGTTATGTACATCTCAACCTCATACTTTAGAAGAAGTGGGTGGTATTTTTAACCTGTCTCGTGAAAGAGTTCGTCAGATTCAAAGTAAAGCGATGCGTAAGTTGCGTCGACCGCAAGTGGCCCGTCGTCTGAAAGGATGGCTTCATTGAAAAAAATCGTTTCGCGCAGTCTCCATCTCAAACCCCCCTATTAGGGGGGAGTTTACGATTTTGTGATAAAGTGCAACGGTTTTAAAAGTTAACAGTAAAATCAAGAAAAGTAGACCGTTAACTTAACCTTGGTTCCTGTGACTCGATCCTATTCTGCCCATACCCTACCGCAACGCAAACAACCTTGGCATACTTACTCTGTAGCCAAAACGTTAGATACCTTGGGGACAAACCCTCAAACCGGGTTAGACACAGAAAACGTTACGCAACGACAACACCATTATGGCCGCAACGAAATAGAAGAAACCGCAGGCCGTAGTAACTGGGAAATATTACTCGATCAGTTTACAAACATCATGTTAATTATGCTGATCGTAGTAGCTATTATTTCCGGTATTTTAGATATTGTTGAATTAAGAAACAGTGGCACAACGAAAAGTGGTGTTCCTTTTAAAGATACCATTGCTATTTTTTCTATTGTTATCTTAAACGGACTGTTAGGCTATTTACAAGAAACCCGCGCCGAAAAAGCCCTGGCAGCCTTAAAAAAGCTATCCTCGCCCCAAGTCCAAGTTATAAGAAACGGAAAACGTCAAGAGGTAGAAGCCCCTTCCTTAGTGCCAGGGGATATTATTTTAATCGAAGCAGGGGACACTTTGTGCGCCGATGGTCAAATTATAGATGCTTCTCATCTCAATATAAGAGAGTCAGCATTAACCGGAGAGGCCCACCCAGTTGACAAAACTCCCTTAAGTCAAGGTCTGCAAGAAGATACCCCCATCGGCGATCGCGTGAATATGGTGTTTACCGGTACCGAAGTGATCCAGGGACGGGCAAAAGTGGTGGTTACCGGCACAGGAATGGATACAGAACTGGGTAAAATCGCCGAAATGCTTCAATCGGTGGAAACGGAAGACACCCCCCTACAACGACGCATGACTCAGTTAGGGAACGTTTTGGTAACCGGTTCATTGGTTATGGTTGCGTTAGTAGTCGTAGGAGGAACCTTAAAAGCTGGTTGGGGACTCCTGCAGGAGTTAATAGAAATATCCTTGAGTATGGCCGTTGCAGTGGTCCCTGAAGGGTTACCGGCGGTTATTACGGTAACGTTGGCCTTAGGAACCCAACGCATGGTTAAACGTCACGCTTTGATCCGTAAACTGCCGGCGGTGGAAACCTTGGGATCGGTGAATGTTATTTGTTCCGATAAAACAGGGACACTCACCCAAAATAAAATGGTAGTGCAAGAAGTAGAAACCCTCCAAGGTAATTATCAGGTGACAGGGACAGGGTATGAACCCATAGGAGAATTTATTTGTAGCGAAGCCAAAAGTAGCATTAATTGTAGTCGTTACGGGGCTTTGCAAGCCTTATTATTTACCAGTGTTTTATGTAACGATGCCCATTTGTCTCAAGAAGCAGGAGACTGGGCCATTATAGGAGACCCCACCGAAGGATCGTTACTCGCGATGGGAGGCAAAGCCGGGTTAAATCAGTCAGAGTTAGAAGCCAACTATGTTCGAGTGGGAGAGTTTCCTTTTACTTCCGAACGCAAACGCATGAGTACCATCTGTAAAAGTAGTCAGACCGGCGATCGCTGGCCCAGTTGGCACAGTCAACCGGATCATCAATATGTCTTATTTACCAAGGGTTCCCCAGAATTAATCTTAGAACGATGCCAATATTATCAACAAGGGCAACGGCTTCATGAGTTAACCGAGGAACAAAAAGCACAAGTGTTAAGGGGTAATAATGGCATGGCTAAACGGGCCCTAAGGGTGTTAGGGTTCGCCTATAAACCCTTAACACAAATACCGGACACAAACCAAGCAGAAGCAGCCGAACAAGGATTAATTTGGTTAGGGTTAGCCGGAATGATGGATGCCCCGCGACCAGAAGTTAAGGCCGCCGTGGCTAAGTGTAAAGCGGCCGGTATTCGTCCCATTATGATCACAGGGGATCATCAACTCACCGCCCAGGCGATCGCTCAACAGTTAGGGATTGTACAACCCCATGATCACATCTTAACCGGACGAGAGTTAGAAAAATTGTCTCAACCGCAGTTAGAAGGAGAAGTCGAACAAGTTAGTGTTTACGCCCGTGTCTCCCCTGAACACAAGTTACGCATTGTCCAAGCGTTGCAAAAGCGCAACAAATTTGTGGCTATGACTGGCGATGGGGTGAATGATGCTCCGGCACTCAAACAAGCGGATATCGGCATCGCTATGGGCATTACAGGGACGGATGTGAGCAAGGAAGCGAGTGATATGGTCTTGCTGGATGATAATTTTGCCACCATCGTCGCTGCGACGGAAGAGGGACGGGTGGTGTATAGCAATATTCGTCACTTTATTAAGTACATTTTAGGGAGTAATGTAGGGGAAGTCATTACCATTGCAGCAGCCCCTTTGATGGGACTTTCTGGTGTGCCTTTAATCCCCCTACAAATTCTTTGGATGAACCTCGTGACAGATGGTTTACCGGCGTTGGCCTTAGCCGTAGAACCGGCTGATCCCCATATTATGGAACGACCCCCTTCTAGTCCCAAAGAAAGCATTTTTGCCCGTGGTTTGGGAGCTTATATTGTGCGTATTGGTATTGTTTTTTCGATCATTACCATTACTTTGATGTCCTGGGCCTTTTATGACGCTCAACAACCGGGTCATGATCCTGAAAGCTGGAAAACGATGGTCTTTACCACCCTTTGTATTGCTCAAATGGGTCATGCGATCGCAGCCCGTTCGACGACTCGTTTAGCCATAGAAATGAACCCCTTTTCTAACCTTTATCTTTGGGGTGCAGTTATTGTTACGACGATCCTGCAATTAATGTTAGTTTATGTTGCACCGTTAAGAGCTTTCTTTAATACGACGGTGTTAACGGGAGAACAATTATTGATCTGTTTACTCTTTAGTAGTTTGATGTTTGTTTGGGTGGAATTTGAGAAAATTTTGTTACGAATTTATCGTAAATTGAAGCATTAATCTGTGGTTACTTATGCCGGCTAAAGATATTTATCATGATGCTGCCAAAAATGCACTCATCAAAGATAATTGGAGAATTACTCATGATCCCTTTCGATTAAAATTAGCGAGAGGGAAAAACTTATTTATTGACTTAGGTGCAGAAAGTTTAATTGCTGCGGAAAAAGAGCAAACAAAAATAGCTGTAGAAATCAAAAGCTTTAGACGACTCTCTGATATGAAAGACTTAGAGGAAGCATTAGGTCAATTTGTCCTTTATAACCGACTTCTAAAAAGATATGACCCCACGAGACAGCTTTATTTAGCCGTAACTGAAGACGTAGGAAAAAGCGTTTTTGAAGAAGAAGCAGGCCAAGTTTTATTAGAAGATGGTATCATTCAACTATTTACCTTTGACCCAACAATAGAGGAAATCATAAGATGGATGACTTAACTTTAAAATATCGAGAAATTATTGAACAAATTTTTAAAGATTATATAAACTATTTAGGAGAAGATGACCAAGTACAAACTCAATTAATTTTTGACAAAGAAGGAGAACATTATTTACTTACAGAAATAGGATGGTCAAACGGTTATCGAATTTATGGAACATTAATTCATATTGATATAATAGACGAAAAACTCTGGATACAACAAGATGGAACAGAAGAAGGTATTGCAGAAGAAATGGTTAAAATGGGTATATCAAAAGATAAAATTGTTCTCGCCTATAAATCTCTAGAAAGAAGAAAAATTACTGATTTTGCTGTATTTTAAACGCTTTATTTTATGGGATAAATAACTTTTGAAAATATTGGGTATTTACTAACTCAAAGGACTTAAAACAGATGAAAATGAATCTATATGAAAAAGACTTTGCACAATGGTTATCAACTCAAACCATTGCTTTAAAAAATCGTAATTGGGATGCCATCGATGTTGAAAACTTGATTGAAAATTTAGAAATGGGTGATCCTAAAAACACTTTAGAAAGTGATTTATTAATTTTAATTGCACATTTATTAAAACTTTATGTTCAAAGTGATGCGCCTAATTGGATGAATAAAAGTTGGTATGATTCTATTGATGAACACCGTTTAAGAATACAATCTGCTTTAGAAAAATCAGGATCATTACGTCGTTATTTACCTGATGCAGTGGAAAGAGTTTATCCTAAAGCGAGAAAATTAGCCATTAAAGAAGGAAAACGTGCAGATGGAAGAAAAGTTATGAAGCGTAAAGAATCTGATTATCCAACTCAATTACCTAACGGATGGTTTGATTATCTCTTAGATGAAGATTGGTATCCAGTAAATAATAAATAGTAAAAAGATAGTATTATTTAGCTATTTACTTTTGAATCTATATCGTTGAATTCGCTGTATTTTAAACTCTTTAGTTTATGCAATTACCAACATTTCAAGATATTTGGCAAGAAACTTTACAATGGCAACCCACCCAAGAACAATTAGAGAAATGGGAAAAACTTTATCAAGAAATATTATTAATTAATCGTCAAATTAATTTAACTCGTATTACGGAACCCAATGACTTTTGGGAAAAGCATTTATGGGACTCTTTAGCTGGCGTTATTGATTTAGATTTTTTACAGTATGAAGATTCATTAAAAGTTATGGACATTGGAACAGGCGCGGGTTTTCCAGGTCTTCCCATTGGTATTATTTTTCCTCATTGGCAAGTCAGTTTACTAGATTCTACTCAGAAAAAAATCAAGGTCATTAATCTCTTTTTAGAAGCGTTAAAATTGTCTAATTGTCAAACAGTTATTGGTCGTGCAGAAGATATTGGACATTTACCACAACATCGAGAAACTTACGATTTAGGGTTACTCCGTGCAGTGGCAGAACCTTCGGTTTGTGCTGAATATGTGTTACCTTTTCTAAAAGTAGGAGGAATTGGGGTTTTATATCGAGGAAACTGGCAAAAAGAAGAAGAATTAAACTTGAACAATGCGTTGAAACAATTAGGGGGAAAAATTATCTTAATTAAACCATTTCAAACCCCGTTAACTCAGAGTATCCGCCACTTTATTTATATCAAAAAAATGACTAAAATTTCTGATAAGTATCCTCGTGCTGTTGGTGTTCCTAAACAACAACCTTTATAAGTAAGATTGAGGAGTTAATAAACCCCTAAACTCAATTTTTACTCAATAATCATTTCAAGACGATAATTAGCTTTTTCGTTACGTCTTGCCGCACTTCGCATCATATAAACTCGGATTTTGTATTCACCAGTTTCTGGGAGAGTTCCCTCGTATTGGTTTTCACTCATGGAACTATTAAACATAGCGATCGCGTCTTCGTGGGGTGCTAAAATGTTGAAATAATTGGCAGTATTATCCGTAGCCATACTGAGGTTCATATACTGTCCTTTTCTAGCACCAAGGACATAATCTACGGTTTCATAACCTGTGATCGAATCTTCTACAACAGCACTGGTAGCACCGGGTGCAAAATGAATTCCCACGGTTCGGATATCATTCCTAGCAATGATTGCTGGAGGTGTCAGAAGTACGAAGGCCGTTGCTAAAATGGGTGTTCCTAATCTTAAATAATTCATTCTTGATTGTCATGAGAAAATATATTCGTATTTTATACTATGATCAATCATTTAATTATTGATTTTTTTCCAATTTATATAGTGATCAATTTCCTGTTTTATAGAATCAATAACTTGTTCAACAGAATTCTTTAAACTAGCACTAATTTCTAAGCCTAATCCTAGATTTTCTGCCTCAATCAAATAGACAGTCACATCATTGGGAAACTCCTCTTTAAATATTTTTCTCCCGGCTGCTAAAGCATGATCCCAACGAAAATCGTGTAAACTATAACTAGGTTCGGGTAATTCTTCTAATTCGTTTCCTGGTACTTTATAAATAGTGCCTGGTTCTGAGTCGGTTGAACAAGCATCTACAATAATTAATTTTTCGCTTCCTCTTGCTTGAAACATCACCTCCATTCCCGCAGTTCCACAATCATAAATTTTTAAATTAGATAAGTTTTGATCTTGGAAATGCTCTTGTAATTTTTGAGCAATAATTACCCCCACTGCATCATCACATCGATTTAGATTACCGCAACCAATAACTGTTAACATTTTTGCTTATTTTTTCTTAGATTATTTACCATTATAATAACGAGGCTCTATTAACTAAAATTAAAATAAAGTTATTGTTATTTATGGCAAATATCCGATAAACCTTCAAGCAATTTGTTATTCTCCTCAATGGTACGGATTGCAATACGAAAATAGCGATCGCCTAACGTCTCAAAACTCAAACAATCTCGAATCAAAATCCGAGACTTTTGTAATAACTCTTGTTGTAATTGAGAACTAGGAATCTCAGTTTCCACCAACAGAAAATTAACAAAATTAGGAATAGGCGTTAAGCCTTCAATTTGTGATAATCCTGTTAATAATTGTTCACGGGCTGATAATAACCATTGTTGGGTTTGTTGGGCAAAGGCTTCGTCTTTTATAGCTGCTATCCCCGCAGCAACCGCTAAATTATTTACCGGCCAAGGATCGCGCCAACGTTGCCATTTTTGGAGTCGTTGAGGATGGGCAATAGCATAACCTAAACGCAAACCTGGAAGACTATAAAATTTAGTCAGCGATCGCACAATTACCAAATTAGGATAATCGGCAATCAGAGCAATTAAACTCTCTTGATGAGCAGGGGGGACAAAATCCATAAACGCTTCATCCAGCACCACTAATTTAAACCGTTCTAAGACAGGTAATAAACAGTCTTGGGTGAATAATTGTCCGGTGGGATTATGAGGATTATTGATAATAATACCCGCATTTGTGTCCTGAAACTGATCAAGACAATCGAGCGCATTAGGAGTTTGCCAAGGAAAAGAAACGGGGATAATGTTTGCCCCATAAGCTTGTAACCCTCGCCAATAATCCTTAAATCCAGGAATCATGACATAAGTTTGTTTTTCCTGTGCCAAGTCACGGCCAGCCCAGGTTAATAACTCAGCAGCCCCATTCCCTGGCAGAATCCAATCAGAGGGCAATTGATGCCATTCTGACAACGTTTTTCTCAATTGTGTGTAGTTGGGGTCAGGATAGTGTTGAAGGCTGTTTAACGCCCCTTGAATCGCTGCTAAGACCGATGGTGGTGGACCCAGCGGGTTGATACTAGCAGAAAAATCCAAAATAGAAGAAACTGGACAGCCTATTTGCTCTGCTGCCCAGACCAAATTACCACCATGAACAGGTCGTTTCATGTACCGATTAACGTGACTACTTTTTAGGGGCAACTCGTTCTTTGAATAGCTTTCCAGCCGAGAAAGCAGGAACTTTAGTGGCAGGAATGCTCATTTTTTCATTAGTTTTGGGGTTGCGACCTTCACGAGCTTTGCGATCGCGTGCTTCAAAGGAGCCAAAGCCCACTAGGGTCACTTTATCATCTCCGGCCACTGCTTCCATAATCGTTTCAATCGTGGCACTAATAACAATTTCTGCTTGTTTTTTGGTGACTTCAGCCTTATTCGCGACTGCATCGATTAATTCACCTTTATTCATTGAGTAATCTCCTTATATGGTGTTTTCTGTCCCATAGGGTCTTGGCTAATCCGAGTTAAAGAAAGATAGATTATAAGTAATCTTAATAAATGGAAATCGCCAAAATCCCCGTAGGATAAATGTTTCACTGCATTATTCTAAGCCGAATTGTCCCCAATCGATCCCCTAGAATAGTAATTTATATAGATTTTTTGGATAACATGGGAAAATATAAGTCGCTAAATACAGCAATCTGGGGGAGAGATTGTGAATAATTATTCTCCAAAACTACTATGGCTCAATAATTCTGGGTTAGGGTGTTTACTGAATTTACTTCTATTAGCCATTTTATTAGTCTCCGTTGGTTTGGGATGGGTGGTTAATGGATTTTTGATTTTATTAGGGGTGATTTTAATTACGCCAGTGATTGGGTTATGGATCTTACGATGGTGGGTGAAGCGTAACTTAGTCGAAGATCAATGTCCTGTCTGTCGCTACGAATTTACAGGGTTTAAGGGGGTAAAAACTCGCTGTCCTAGTTGTGGGGAGGCGTTAGAAGTTGATAACGGCAAGTTTCAACGGGTGACTCCTCCAGGAACCATTGACGTTGAGGTGGTGGATGTCTCTGTCAAACAGCTAGATGATCCTAATTAGGGAGGGATTGTTACATAATTTAAAGTTCTACAACAATTTTTATGAGGACATTCTGCCACTGCGGTAAACTAGCCCTTAATCCTGACTATTTTTACAACAGACAGATAAGATACTCTTAAGTCTTTGTTCAGTTGGGAAACCTTGACTTTAATCTGTTTAAGTTAAGGTGCTTGACTAAGGAGAACACTCGGTTAAGGAGCCGGAATCAATGTCACACAAAGTTAAAATCTACGATACCTGTATTGGTTGTACTCAATGCGTTCGCGCTTGTCCCCTCGATGTTTTAGAAATGGTTCCCTGGGATGGTTGTAAAGCAAGTCAAATTGCTTCTTCTCCTCGTACAGAGGACTGTGTGGGCTGTAAACGGTGCGAAACAGCTTGTCCTACGGATTTCTTAAGCATCCGTGTTTATCTTGGGGCAGAAACAACCCGCAGTATGGGATTAGCCTACTAAAAAACCCGCCATTAATCCTGTCATTTGTGACATTTTCCCCACCTATTTATTTTTCATGTAGGTGGGGCTTTTGCTTTTACTATACTTCTTAGTGATAGCAAGACAATTGCTCAATGGTTAATGATGACTGATAAAATGAATACTGTATCCTGGATTACTATTAGAACCACAAAAGCTCGCTGGGAGGCTGAATTGATGCAGCAACTCTTGGCTGCTCATAATATTCCTAGTCGTGTCCTTGATATTGGTTTGGGGATTTACTGTGGTCAAGGGTCTCAGGCTGCTTTGCAGGTTTGTTCCCCCGATCAATGGACGGCTCTTTTATTATTGAGTCCCCCCGAAGACCAGTAACATTGAGATAATTATTACTTTTATACTATGTCTATATTTGATTGGTTTGCTAAACAAGAAAAGTCAGAACCCCCCATTCAAGAACAACAAAAAGAACGGGAAATTGCCGATGGTTTATGGACGAAATGCTCAGCTTGTACGGCTTTAACCTATACGAAAGACCTTCAAGCTAATCAATTAGTCTGTACCGAATGTGGTCATCATTTTCGTGTGGAAAGTTCCGAACGCATTGCCCAGTTAATTGATAAAAATACCTGGAAACCCCTCAACGAACATCTGACCCCTACCGACCCCCTCAAATTCTGCGATCGCAAACCCTATAGCGATCGCATCAAGGATACTCAAGAAAAAACTGGGTTAGTGGATGCAGTACAAACGGGAACGGGATTAATTGATGGCCTACCTCTGGCTTTAGGGGTCATGGACTTCCGTTTTATGGGGGGAAGTATGGGATCTGTGGTGGGGGAAAAAATTTGTCGTCTCATTGAACACGCGACAGAAGAACGCTTTCCAGTGGTCATTGTCTGTGCCTCTGGTGGGGCGCGGATGCAAGAGGGAATGTTAAGCTTAATGCAAATGGCCAAAATTTCTGGGGCCCTTGAACATCATCGCAATGCCAAATTAATGTATATTCCTGTCTTAACCCATCCCACCACCGGAGGGGTAACGGCTAGTTTTGCTATGTTAGGGGATATCATTTTGGCTGAGCCCAATGCCACCATCGGTTTTGCGGGACGACGGGTAATTGAACAAACTTTACGAGAAAAGTTACCCGATGGTTTCCAAACGTCGGAATACTTGTTAAAACATGGCTTTGTGGATGCTATTGTTTCTCGGACTCAACTCAAGAAAACCTTAGCCCAGTTAATCAGTATTCATCAACCCTTTTTCCCTGTCTTACCTCCCCTTGATGTCCGTGATAAACATCATCACCCAGAAGAAGTTGTCTTCAAACTCGATGGGAAACAACCTTAACGAAGTCAGAAGTCAGACGTGTAATTTATAGTTGAGGGTAATAAGGTGACGAGGTGATGGGGTGAGGGGGGGAATATATATCAATAATTTCTCCTAGTCTCCCTCTGCTCCCCCTGCTCCCTCTGCTCCCCCTGCTCCCCCTGCTCCCCCTGCTCCCCCTGCCTTCTTAATATGATTATCTACTGTCTAAAGCGGATCTAGTATTATTCCTCCTTGACAACTTATTTTATATTTTTAGGATCAAAAGCATCTCGTAATCCATCTCCAATATAGTTAATACTTAATACCGTTAAAAAGATGGCTAACCCAGGAAAAAAAGCAGTATGAGGTGCAGTGGTTAAATAATCTTTTGCTTGAAATAACATCTGTCCCCAAGTGGGAACATCAGGAGGAAATCCTAACCCTAAAAAACTTAAAGTCGATTCGGTAATAATGGCATTTCCTACCCCTAATGTGGCGGCAACAATAATCAAACTCAAGACATTAGGAAGCAGATGAACTAAAATAATACGGTGGGATTTAGCCCCTAAAACGACGGCTGCTTTGATAAATTCCATCTCTTTTAATCTTAGAATATTTCCTCTTACCAGTCGCGCTACAGACATCCAATTAAGTCCACCAATGACGATTACTACTAAGATGAAAATTCCTAATTCTGGTCCGGCAATTTGTTTAATGGGTTCCCTAAATAAATAGACCACTAATAAGAGTAAAGGTAACTGAGGTAAAGCTAAAAATAAATCCGTTAAACGCATTAATAAACCATCAATAAAACCTCCATAAAATCCAGCGATCGCTCCAATAGTTGTTCCTAAAAAAATAGCCACTAACATAGCCAAAATTCCTACTGTTAGAGAAATTCTTCCCCCAAATAACACCCTCGCTAACATATCTTGTCCTAAAGAATTGGTGCCAAAAGGATGATCTAAACTGGGTAAGGCACTCGCTTTACTAAAATCAATTTTATCGATAGGAACCTGATAAATAAATGGACCAATAATGACGGAAATAAAGATAATAGCGAGACTAATTAATCCGAAAATTGCTAAGGGATCACGGCGAAATTTTCTCCAAATATAATAAGATATTTTTTCTTTTTGACTGACTACTGATTTTGTGCTAAGATTATCCATTTTATATTAAGAACAACAGTAATAATAATTATTAATTATTGAAAGACAACAGTAATTTTATCTCCCCATTTAAGTTGTAATTTTTCTTGTGCATTTCCCCCATTGATAGCAATTTCTACCCAGCCATGACTCCCTATTAATGTTATCATTTCCCCTGGAGCAATATCGCTATAGGTGCAACCAGATTTAATCATGATATCATTAACGTCAATCGACCATTTTTTACCCTTTACCTGGTGAGACGAAATATTAGTAATTAGGTTGCCAAAATGATCAATATATTGAATGATTCCTTTGATCTTTTTCTCTGTAATATGAGGAGATGGTAAGGGAAAGTTCACTAAACTCGTGATAGGAATAACCTCTCCTAATGCTTCTAGAGAAACACCAGACGCTAAATAAGCAGCAACTGGGGAAAAAATATCTCGACCATGAAAAGTTGAACTAACATTAGGAATACGCCAATAGTCCGTATTGGTTAAAGATACTGCTTTGATTGCCGGTTCTTGTGCCAAAATACCACTAAATAAACCATTATCAGGCCCGACTAAATACCCTCGGGAACACTCAATGGCAACACTGCGTCTCTCACTTCCCACACCTGGATCAACCACAGCTAAAAATACCGTATCTTGAGGAAAATAAGGATAAGCATTCATTAAGCAAAACCTAGCTGCCCAAATTTGCTGAGGCGGAATAAAATGGGTAAGGTCAATAATAGGGATACTAGGGTTAATTGTAGCTATTACTCCTTTCATAATTCCTACATAGCCATCCTGTAAGCCAAAGTCTGTTAAAATCGCGATCGCTTTTGTTTTTGATGGTTGCATCATGGGGATCAATGCCATAAATATTTCTTAACAACTTTTAGAGAGTATACGTGAAATGTTATGTTAGAAATAGCCTCTACCATAAAATCCAATACAAGGATGTTTACTATGAACAAAAATAGTCAAGATACCATCACACAAGCCATCAGAACCCATCGAGAAAGTCTGCGAAAAAGTTTACAACACCGCTTAGAAGTGGCAAGATCGTCCAATAACGATTATTTAGTCCGTCAACTTGAAGCAGAAGCAGCGTATTTACATCTTTAATTGTTTGGATGTGTAGAGACGTTTGATAGAAACGTCTCTATGCAGTACATAAACATTTCGATAAAATATAATGAAGATGTTTATTGTTTATTTGTAATGTATTATGCAAGCAACAGTTATCAAAAATTATTCCATAGAAGACTATCTACAACAAGAAGAAAAAGCAGACTTTAAGAGTGAGTACATCGACGGACAAATTATACCCATGACAGGTGGAACAATCAATCATAACCAAATTGCAGTTAATCTTGTTACAGAATTAAACATTGCTTTCAAAAAGCTTAATTATCGGGTTTATGTCGAAAATGTTCGACTGTGGATACCAGAAAAACGGATTTTTACCTATCCTGATATTATGGTTATTGAGGGGGAACCCATTTATTATGAAAATCGTAAAGATACCATTATTAACCCAAGTTTAATTATTGAAGTTTTATCTCCTTCTACTGAAAATTACGATAAAGAGGGAAAATTCGCTGCATATCGAACCATCGATAGTTTTCAAGAATATGTTTTAATCAGTCAGACTAATATTTATGGTGAAAAATTCGTGAAAACAGGAGATAAACAATGGTTGTTTCAAGAGTATCATCAAGAAGATGAAAAAATTGATTTAAAATTGAATAATATTACACTAAATTTTACTGATATTTATGATAAAGTTGATTGTGTTGTTGATAATTAGATGCTGTTTATTAAAAGAAAATGAAAAACCAGTTTTGTAGGGTGGGCAAAGTTTTCTAATTTACGGGTAGTCTAGATAAATCTCTGATTTGCCCACCCTAGCGTCTTAAGATTTTATTTATCAACAATCTAGAGGACTGTACACGTGGGATATTAAAGTACAACTTGAATTTTATTAGCATTATCTAAAAGAATTTGAGGGTTAGCTTGTTGGGAAGAAATCATATTAATGTTTCCTTGTGCTTCAATAATAATGTTAGGATTGATTAAAAAGTTACGACCCGATTGAACGGTATCTAAGTTATTATTCCAAATAGTTGCTAATTTTTCTCTGATGTTTTCAAACTCCTTTGCATCTTCAAAATTAACTAACGTATAATAACGGGATAATCCTTGGGTGATAACTTCTATAGCATAAACATCAAATTTAATTTGAGGACTTTGGGGAAACTTAACTAACTTTCCTGTTAATTTTTTTTCTGTTCCGTGTTGTTTCACTAATTGATCGACCATTTTAATAGGAACTTTAGCGTTTAAATTTAAGTTTAAGTGGGTTGGTTTTCTTGGCCAAGATTGGATTTTATAACTAACATCAATGAAGTCCCCTCTGTATAAATCTCGAGTTAATTCTGGAGTTTCAACAAAAATGGGTAAAACCTTATCTTTATACTCTACCACTAATATTTTACCTTCATTATTAATAGCATGAACTTTAAACATTGCATGATTTTTATAGTTTAATTCTGCTGGTATTTGGGCTTGATGTTTATAATCGTTATAGTCTGCTAACCCATCCCAGGATTCCATAACCACAGCAGATTTGACAACAATATGGGGTTGAGGACTGGGATTTTCAACTAATTTACCTTTTAAACAAACCTGATCATGTCGCCTAACTTCCTTTAAAGTTGCTTGAGTTTTCTGATTACCCGGAATCACAGAAAAGAGTTGAGACTTAAAAAAATTATCAGGATCACGAACCGATAAAACAAACATATTTTCCTCAGGAACCGCCCCATGAATTTCCCCTAATAAACCTGTCTGTTCTAATTCATGACTTAAGTTTAATAAATCAACCCCTTGATAAGCTTCTTCATGATAGACACAAGTTGGATCCGCCAATAAACCCGAAGAAAAAAAGGTAATCACCGACGCTGTAACAGCAATAAATAATAACAAAAATAGAGCTTTATATTGTTTCACCATTTTAATTTTTTAGAGTTAACTGTGTTGAAAAAGTAATTGTTTTGGCAGGTGAGAGATAGTAATCAGATTTCAGTTTTGAGAAAGGTAAAACACAGTGTTAAACCCCGAAAAATCGCTCTTGTAGGGACATAATATTATTATGTCCTAATGGGGTCTCATCTATGATTTCTGATTGCTACAGGTTCGAGAGAGTCAGTGATAACTGAAGAAGACAGCAAACTATTGACATGGTTAACCTAAAGAAACCATAAAAAATACTGAGAAGTGCTAAATGAGGGACTACAACCAAAGAATAAGTCATTTACTATACTAAGACAGAACTTATGAAAATTGCTCACAACGTAACCGAATTAATTGGTCGCACTCCCCTAGTCCAATTAAATCGTATTCCTCAAGCAGAAGGTTGTAAAGCTCAAATTGTTGTTAAATTAGAAGGCATGAACCCCGCCGCATCCGTCAAAGATCGGATTGGGGTCAATATGATTAATGCAGCCGAACGTGAGGGTTTAATCATTCCAGGGAAAACCCTGCTAGTCGAACCCACCTCTGGTAATACAGGTATTGCTTTAGCGATGGTAGCAGCCGCCAAAGGATATAAGTTAATTTTAACCATGCCCGAAACCATGAGTAAAGAACGTCGGGCTATGTTGAAAGCCTATGGCGCACAATTAGAATTAACCCCAGGTAGCGAAGGGATGAGTGGTTGTATTCGCCGGGCCCAGGAATTAGTAGAAACCCTTCCCAATGCCTATATGTTGCAACAATTTAATAACCCCGCCAACCCCGAAATTCACCGTTTAACCACCGCCGAAGAAATTTGGGAAGATACCAATGGAAGGGTAGATATTTTAATTGCCGGTGTGGGAACCGGGGGAACCATTACCGGTGTGGCAGAAGTGATTAAACAACGAAAAGCCAGTTTTCAGGCGATCGCCGTTGAACCCACCAACAGCCCTGTTTTATCGGGAGGAAGCCCCGGCGGACACAAAATACAAGGCATTGGGGCCGGTTTTGTTCCCCAAGTATTGAAAGTAGAATTAATTGATGAAGTCGTCACCGTAACCGATGATGAAGCCATGAATTACGGACGACGCTTAGCTAAAGAAGAAGGGTTACTGTCCGGTATTTCCACCGGGGCTGCCTTATGTGCAGCCATTAAAGTTGGCAAACGACCCGAAAATATCGGTAAACTAATCGTAATGGTTCAACCCAGTTTTGGAGAACGTTACTTAAGTACCCCCCTTTTCCAAAATGTCGAACCCCCTCAACTGGCCATGATGAATTAAGCAAAGGGTTGGTTGCTGTCCTCTCTTCTTCCAGACTGTCATGACATCTACAAATCATTATCACATCCTCGAAGTGAGTCAGAGTGCAACTCAAGCAGAAATTAAACAAGCCTATCGTCGTTTGGCGAAACGGTTTCATCCTGACAGTCGCCAGGAAACGGCCAATCATGAACAGATTATCCGCATTAATGCAGCTTATGAAGTGTTGGGGGACCCTCAACGACGACACAGTTATGATCAGCAGTTGATTCCTAATTATCCTTCGGCCCGACGACAACAGAGGACAGCCCAAGCCCAATCTTACTACTATAGTCGTCGTGCGGCGGAGGAAGCATCGGTTGGCTTAATTGATCAATGGTTGAAGACGGTTTATCGTCCCATTGAGCGGTTAATTTTTCACGTTTTAAACCGTTTAAATGAGCAAATTGATGCTCTAGCTGCTGACCCGTTTGATGATCAATTAATGGCAGTTTTTCAAGATTATGTCCGTTGTTCTCGTCATGATTTACAACAGGCAAAACAAATATTTTCTTCTCAACCTAACCCTCCCAAATTAGCTAAAATAGCAGCCATTGTTTACTATTGTTTAAATCATGTCGCCGATGGGATTGAGGAATTAGAATGGTTTTGTTGTAATTATGACGATTCCCATTTACATACGGGTCAAGAATTATTTAGAATTTCTCACCGATTATTAAAAGAAGCCCATAATAATGCGGAGTTAATGGTTAATCGTTAGGTCTATATAGGGCTTTTATTTGTAAATATATATTATCCACTACCCAATCACTGGACATAAGATACAATGAGGCATTAACTTTAACTATCTTCTATAAATAAACAGATTATCAATGACTGCATCTTCTCAAACTGTCCCCTTTGTGGATTTAACCTTACAACACCAACCCATACAAACCGAAATTGAACAAGCCATGGCCGCCGTTGTCCAACGGGGGGATTTTATTTTAGGAAAAACCTTAAAAGAATTTGAAGGTGAATTTGCTCAAGCAAGTGGTGTTAAGTATGGTGTCGGAGTGGCTTCTGGAACCGATGCCATCGCTTTAGGACTACAAGCTTGTGGTATTACTCAAGGGGATGAGGTCTTGGTTCCAGCTAATACCTTTATTGCAACAGTGATGGGGGTAATTCAGGCCGGGGCGACTCCTATTTTAGTCGATTGTGATCCTCATACGGCCCTCATTGATTTAAACTTAGCCCCTAAAGCCATTACCCCTAACACCAAGGCTATTCTTCCCGTCCATTTATACGGTCAAATGGTATCCCCAAAAGCCTTACTCGACTTTGCCCAAGCCCACAACTTAATTATATTTGAAGATGCGGCACAGGCACATTTGGCCCAACGGGAAGGCTATACCGCCGGCTCAATTGGCATGGCTGCTGCCTTTAGTTTTTATCCTAGTAAAAACTTAGGAGCGTTTGGTAACGGGGGAATGTTAATTACCTCTGATGAAGAAGTGGCCCACAGGGTTCGTACGTTACGAAATTACGGCGCACCCAAAAAATATTATCATACGCAAGTAGGAAAAAACAGTCGTCTAGACACCTTGCAAGCAGCTATTTTGCAAGTTAAACTCCCTCATTTATCTCAATGGAATCAATTAAGAAATCAGGCAGGACAAATTTATGATCAGGGGTTAAAATCGGGAGAAGATAAGGGTATTATCCCCATGAAAAATCTCTCTCAAGAAGGTCATGTTTATCATCTCTATGTTGTCCGCATTAACGAAGCATCTTCTCTGTCTCGTGAACAAGTCCAACAGTTTTTGGGAGAGAGGGGGATTCAAACCGGTATTCATTATCCTATCCCTTGTCACCTACAACCTGCCTATAAAAGTTTAGGGTATCAATTAGGAGATTTTCCTCAAGCAGAGAGGCTATGTGAACAGATTTTATCCTTACCGATGTATCCTGGTATCACCTCAGCACAAATTGCTTGGGTGATCGAACAAATAGCTTTAATTTAAGTAATTTATATTTAGTTTAATGGGTTATTAACAATGCAAGCAACTTCCAAAATATCTCCGTTTCTCGAACGAAATTTAGGCAACGTTTTAATTATTGCCTTTCTCGCTGTTCTCTATGCCCCTCTGATGTTTTTCTGGTATGAGGGCTGGTTAAACAAAAGTATTAATATTGAACACGAATATTTTAGCCACGCTATCATTGGCTTTCCCTACGCTGCTTATCTTATTTTTGGTAGAAATCGACCAAAATGGCAAAAATTAGCGAATAAAATTCATCCCTTGGGAGGCTTTTTCTTAGCGTTAGGATTAGCCTTTTATATCACCGGAACGAGGGAATTGGTATCCCTTTCTTTCCCTATTATTATCACTGGAATCATGCTCTGGTTGAAAGGGATACCAGGATTAAAATTGAATTGGTTTCCCCTGGTTTTGATTTTTTTGGGAACCCCTAATGCCGTTCCCTATTTAATCACCCCTTATACCTTACCGTTACAGAAATTTATTGCTGCTGTGGCCTGGTTTTTACTACAATTCTTAGGGGTTAACACACAAGTAGATGGGATTTACCTTTATGTCAATAATATTCCCGTAGAAGTTGCTCCTTATTGCGCTGGTTTAAAAATGCTATTTACCAGTTTATATGTCGCTCTACTCATACTAGATTGGACCGGTAATTTAAAAGATAAAGGACGGGTGGTTACTTTGTTAATATCAGCGGCCGCTATTAGTGTCACCGCTAATATTATTCGTAATACCTTACTGGCGGTTTTTCATGGAAATGGAATGGACCAAGCTTTTTATATTCTTCATGATAGTTGGGGAGGGGATCTCTACTCTGTGGGAATGTTAGGAACCATTGTGGGATTAAATTGGTTACTCGATCGTTTTTCAGAGCAGTCAACCATCATAGGGGAGGGTAGTAATGATAATCTTACTGAATAGTTTAATTACTAAAATGATCCCCAATAAGGATATGTTTAAATTTAAAAAGGGACTGTTCACGTCTCAAATTTTCATCTTGTGTTTGTTAGGTTTAGCTATTGTTTTTGTTGCGCTTCCTAGTTATTTTACTCAAAAATGGTCTTGGTCTGAGTTACCTGGTGTACCAGAAGTCGCCCAAATGAGGAAAATTCCTAAAACACAATTGACCTTTCCAGGATGGACAACGGTTGCTCAACAAGAAATATCAGTTAATAATTATCCTTGGTCATTCCAAATTATTGAGAAACCTGGACAAGATCCCATTGTTATTGCTTTAAAAGCACAAAAATATTATAAGGACAACCCAGAAGTGGAATGGGTTGATTTAGAGGGAGTAGAACGATGGAAAAGTGATGGGTACAAAGTGCTTAAATTTCCATCAGAAACGCAGCCCAATGGTTCGGTAACGGCTCGTTGGTTTCAAGCTTGGAATAACAAAACTTATGCAGTCGTTCAATGGTATGCTTGGCCAGGAGGAGGACATTATGCTCCGGCTCAATGGTTTTTAGCCGATCAAAAAGCACAATTAAAAAATAAAAGAATTCCTTGGGTTGCTGTGTCCATTAAAATTCCCATGGAAGCGTTAGGAACCTTGGAAGATAGGGAAGCTTTGGCAAAATCACTAAGCCAGCAAGTTCAAACAACCTTAGAAAAAGAAGTTTTTGTGGCTCAACGTTCAGCCTCATGAAATTTATCGTCCAATTTTTTGAGCTTGATTCACTACAACCCCACTGACAAAGCGACCATAATTTTCTAGGCGATCTTTTTGTCCTGACCTATCAGGATGTTTAAAAAGATCGCCTAATCCTGTTATTAGCATCGCTAGGGTTGCCATAAGAATTAAATAGTTACGAAAAATGACAATTTTTTTAGTATCAGTGGATAACATAGAAAATTTCTTATTTTGGTTGTAAAAAGTGAATAAATTAAAGTAAATAAAATAAGGAATATTATCAGAGTTAAAATTTGCTTACTAGCATAACACTTTTGTAAAAAGTTGGCCAGGGAGATTTCTTGCCACTCTAGAAAATAATTATCTCTTTAGATTTTCTGTGTTTTAACTGACGATTGACGGGATGATACTTGCTTTCTGCTCTCATCCCTTCTATCTTTGAGATTATATGTTTAATACGGGGGGTTTTTCGGTTGGATACAATGGAAAAATTTTGGTCTGAAGTCTTAAACTTTTGTCAAACCACCACAACAGCGATCGCAGATACCTTAATCGAAAAAGCGGGAAACATCTCCCCAACGGCTAAAGAAGATGGTTCTTTGGTGACATCGGCCGATCGCTGGGCTGATCAAACCATTCGAGAGGCGATCGCGTCACACTTTCCCACCCACGGTATCTTAACGGAAGAAACCAGTCACGTTTTTCCTGAGCAAGACTGGTGTTGGATCGTCGATCCTATCGACGGAACCACTAACTTCACCCGAGGGGTTCCCATTTGGGCTATTTCTTTGGGTTTAGTCTATCGCGGAACCCCTGTCTTTGGTTTTGTCTACCTTCCCCCTCTCAAACAGTCTTTTTATGGTTATTGGTACGGGGAAAGCGGGTTAAGCGGACCAACCGGGGCCTATTGTAATGGTCAACCCCTTGCTACCAGTCCAGACACTCCCACAAAAAGTCATTTATTTAATCTCTGCGCTCGTAGTACAAAAGTTTTGCAAAAACCGTTTCCCTGTAAAATTCGCATGATTGGCGTGGCCAGTTATAATTTATTATTAGTGGCTTCTGGGGCTGCTGTGGGCGGCGTAGAAGCCACCCCGAAAGTGTGGGATATTGCTGCAGTTTGGGTCATTGTTCAAGCAGCAGGGGGAACATTTATTTTCTTAAAAGATAAAGAGCTTTTTCCCTTGACAATTGGCAAAAACTATGGTAAAAAATCAATTCCTTCTTTAGTAGTCAATCAATCCGAGTTTGTTTCTCTATTTAAACCGTTAGTTGAATGTATTGTGTAAATGGTTGAACGTAAAGTTATTAAACTGTCTCAAGTTGAATTGTCCTATCTAGAATGGAAGCAAGGGATAGAGCCTTTATTGTTATTGCATGGGTTAGGGGATCATGCTCTGGTTTGGTCAAGTTTAGGGGATTATTTGGCACAAGATTATCACATTATTGCCCCGGATCTACGAGGTCATGGAGATAGTAGTAAACCGAATCAAGGCTATAAATTTGTGGATTATATTGACGATTTAAACCAACTAATGGATTATTTTGGCTGGCAATCCGCTCACATTCTTTCCCATTCTTGGTCAGCAAAACTAGCAGCGATTTGGGCAACAAAGCAACCGGAAAGATTTAAAGATTTAATTTTAATTGATCCCTTCTTTATCGATAAAATGCCTTCGTGGTTTAAGGTAACGTTTCCTATTCTCTACAAAACCTTACCCTTTTTAAAAGCGATGGGACCGTTTAACAGCTATGAAGAAGCCGAAACTTTAGCCCGTACCTTGAAGCAGTATCAAGGATGGAGTCCTTTACAACAGGAAGTCTTTAAGTTAGGAATGGAAGAAAAAAAAGAAGGAAAATGGGGCAGTAAATTTATTAAACAAGCGAGGGATGAAATTTTTGAGGAAGTGATGAAATATGCAGGACTGACACAAGATATAAACATTCCCACGTTATTCATTAAACCAGAAAAAGGACTCAATCGAACAGCCTGGCAACTGAAGTCCTATCGAACCTATTTAAAACAGTTAAAAATTGCGGAAGTTCCGGGAAATCATTGGGCTTTTTTAGTGGAACCATCCCCCTTTAATGAAACCGTTAAAGCCTTTTTGTTAGAGAGAAATTAAGCAATACTGTTATGTTTTCTAAGCAATCAGGGTAAAATAAGCTAAAGCATGAGAATTTTTCCCAAGAATAATCAGAGGTTCAAGCGATACCCATGACCACCGTTTTAATTGTAGAAGATGATCCCATTAACCTTCGTGTTTTCTCAAAAATTCTCACCAAACGAGGAGGTTTAACCGTCAAAGGGACAGAAGACGTAGATGAAGTGATGAAAATTGCTCAAGGGGGGGAAGCCGATATTATTCTGATGGATGTTTCTTTATCCCATAGCGTTTATCAAGGGGAATCGGTTGATGGCATCAAAATTACTCAATTTCTCAAAGCTGATCCGAAAACGGCGAATTTACCGGTTATTTTAGTTACGGCCCACGCAATGGAAGGCGATCGCGAACATTTTCTCGAAAAAAGTGGGGCTGATGGCTATATTTCTAAACCCGTTGTGGATCATGAACAATTTGTTAATCAGATTTTAACCACTATCAACAATCATCAAAAAAATTAGCGTTGAACCCTCAATGAAAAATAAATTGGGTTTAAAAGTTCCGTGCTTTTAGTACGGCTTTTTTGCTGAATATAATTTATCTATTATTGTCTATTATTTAGATACAATGTGTCTTTTGAATAACACATTGTCTTTTTAGGAAAAACAATTCATAATAAGAGTGGTTAAACAAAGGATGTATGATGTTCAATTTAACTAAAAATTGGAAAAGTATTTTTTTGATTAGTTTTTCTTGCTTTTGTTGTACGTTGCCTATTGTTGCAGCAGAAAGAATTAATATTATTTGGCAATCTTTAAGGTTAACCCTTGAGGTGAGTTCTTTGGAACAATTTGCTAATGAAGGAATTATTAATCAAGAGTTAGAGTTTTATTTTCAAGCTGTAGGTTTAGACGATAATCAGCAGGAAAGCTTAAAAGAATTGTTAGTCACTCAATATCCTATTGATGGGGTTCAGTTATCTAAATTTCTTAACACTCCTACAGGAGAAATTCTCTTAGAAAGACTGGGTATTTTAGCCTCTCTTCCTGGGGGTAGAAATGGAAAATATCTACTCAGAGGTGCATTGGTTCAAGCTGCACTCGATTCAGAAAAAGGATTTAGTTTACTTAATATTTTAAATCATTTATCCACCAACATTCAACTCAATGTCGAGGAAATTGAAAAAACCTTAGAATATCAACAACGTTTAGCTTTAGCTACTAATTCTTTAATAAAAAATGCTTCAGAAATTTCCCAGGATAACATTAGTGAATTAAATATAGACTATAGTAAGATATCAGACATTAGGAAGCAGGGAAAATATGGGGTTAATTCCGTTAAAGTTATCAAATTAACTGATGAAAAACGTCAGCGAAGCTTTGATTTACATCTCTATCAACCTGAAAATTGGAAACCAGAGAAAACCCCAGTTATTATCGTTTCTCATGGGTTAGGTTCTCATCCCAATGATTTTAGTATGTTAGGAAAACAATTAGCTTCTTATGGATTTTTAGTTGCAATTCCTCAGCATATTGGTAGTGATCAACAACAGATCGAAAATATGCTCAACGGTTATTCTCGGGACTTATATGACCTACAAGAATTTATTAACCGACCCTTAGATATTACCTATATTTTAGATGAGTTAGAAAGAAGAAATAAAAGAGAGTTTGGCAATAGATTAAAGTTGGATAAAGTGGGAGTTATTGGTCATTCTTTTGGGGGTTATACTGCTTTATCTGTTGCTGGGTCAACCTGGGATTTTCAGAATATTAAAAACTATTGTGATCGCCAAATTTGGGAAGCTAATTTATCCATGTTATTACAATGTCAAACCTTAGACTTACCCAGACAAGACTACAATTTTCGAGATTCAAGAGTAGCAGCAATTGCCATTATCAATCCTGTTAATAGTGTTATTTTTGGTTCTCAGGGACTCAGTAAAATTGATATTCCTATTATAATTAGTGCAGGAACAAATGACCCGGCAACTCCTCCCATTATTGAACAAATTAGAACTTTTGCTTGGGTTAAGAGTGAAGATAAATATTTATTTGTGATGAAAGGTCAAGCTCATTTTTTAACCCCTCCTGAAAAGAATAATCAAATCAATAACTTAATTAATCTTTTGGTTGACTTTAAACAGGTAGATGATGATTTATTTACTACTTATAATAATACCAAATCTCTTGCATTTTTTCAATTTCATCTTTCTGAAGATAAGGATTATGAAATCTATCTTAAACCAGGTTACTGGCAATATATTAGTGATAAAAACTATCCCATTTACTGGTTAGATAAATTTGCAGTTAATGAGCTAGTTGACACTTATAATCGTTTTAAACCCCTTGAAATTCCCACCTTATATCCTAATTAAAAATGCCCAACTATCCCTTAATTATCGAACAATGGTTTGAGCAAACATTTTCCACCCCTTTATTTAATATAGGCGGAGAAAATATCTCCATTTTATGGATACTCAAAGCAATAATGCTGTTAATTTTCGTCAGTCTTTTGGCCAGAGGAACTAAGCGTTTTTTGAAGAATTATTTATTGGTTTTATTGAAAATCAAGGAAGGAACCAGAGAGGTTATTGCAACGCTCACTGGTTTGGGTTTAGGGACATTAGGATATATTATTGTTTTACAAGGGTTAGGATTAGATTTAGCGTCTTTTGCTGTGGTTGTGGGAGGGTTAGGAGTTGGTATTGGGTTTGGGTTACAAGAAATTACTAAAAATTTGGTCAGTGGGTTAACTTTATTAGGAGAAAGTAAACTAAAAGTTGGCGATTTAATTGAATTTCAAGGTCACTTAGGATATATTCAAGAAATATCTTTAAGGTCTACCGTTATCAGGACATTACAAGGATCTCAATTAGTGATTCCTAATACAGATTTAACCAGTCAACCAGTGGAGAATTGGAACTATGAGAACTGTCACGGGAGAATAGAAATATCCATTGGTGTTGCTTATAATAGTGACTTATTATTGGTGACAGAATTATTACTAGAATCAGCTTTTTTAGAAAAAGAAGTCTTAAGTGATCCCTCTCCTAAAGTTGTGTTTATTGAGTATGGGGATAATGCTTTAATTTTTGAGTTATGGGTTTGGGTTACTAATATTGAAAATCGTCAGTGTATTAAAAGTTCTCTCAATTTCATTATTGAATATAAATTTCGTCAAGGGGGTATTTCTATTCCTTTTCCTCAACGAGAGTTATGGTTAAGGAATGTGGATTCTCTTCCATTAACTAAGGTAAAAACAGTTTCAAATGAACAAAGTTCTTCTTCTCATATAACCTTGAAAGATTCTTTACAAAGTTTTCCTTGTTTTCAACACTTAAATGAATTGGAATTGAGAAAATTAATTGAAGTCGGTACTCGTCGTTATCTAAAAAAAGATGAAACTTTTATTCATCAGGGAGAATATGATAGTTATTTTTATATTATTTTATCAGGACAAATACAAGCTATTTATGAAACTAAAAAAGTCAGTCGTATTCTCTTTACTTTTAATCAAGGACAGTCTTTCGGAGAGTTACCTTTATTATTAGAAATTCCTTATCCCACCACCATGATTGCATCAGAAGATACCCATTTATTTCTACTCGCAAAAACTTGTTTTCAAGACCTTCTGAATCAATATCCTTATTTAGCACAAGAAATAGCCTCAGAATTGGCAAAACGTCAAGAAATTTTAGAAGACTATCAAAACAATTTGAAAGAAATGGGTTTAATTGATGATGATTCGCTTAAAAATCCTGTTGTTTGGATTCGTCAAAGATTAAGTCAAATTTTTAGTTTATAATTATGAAAAATTATGCCAACACTTTGTTAATAAAATCATGTTGGCTTCTCAACTAAAAAAACTCCCCTGGTGGGTCAGGATTTTGGAACAGAATCAAGTCCTTGAGGATAATTATCAGCGCGTAAGGATGTTGACGCTTGTCTGTTCTTCTGTATCAGTAGACGAAGAAGACTCCTGTTGAAGTTGACCAAGAACGGATTGCATTTGAGGTGTGGTTAAAAAAGTTTGGGTATCTTTGATTAGTTTTTCTCCCCAGAGATTATCTTTAAGGTGTTGGACTTCCCCATAGTTGCTATCTAATTGAAGAGCATTTTTTCCAAGTTCCAGCCCTTGTTCTTTTTGCCCTTGAACATAGAAAGCAACCCCTAAAGCCAGTTTGGGTTCCGCTTGTTCGGGATCAATTTCTAAGGCTTTTTGCCAATGTTCGATCGCTGCTTTAATATTTCCTTGTTCGTACTTAATTAAACCAATATTATTGACTGCTGGCCAAAAATCTTCTTGTTGATTAATTGCTTTTTGATAGACTGCGATCGCATCCCCCATGCGCCCTAATTTAAAATAAGCGTTACCTAAATCAAACTGCGCTGAAGGTACATCAGGTTTGCTTTTTAATCCTTCTTCTAATTCCGTGGCCGCTTCTTTATATTTTCCTTGTTGAAAATAGGCATTTCCTAAGGTAAATTTTATCCCCACTTCTTTAGGTTCAAGGATCAAAGCTTTTTCTAACGCATCGACCCCTGGTTCTAGCTCTTGTTTGATAATATATAACGTTCCTAAAATAAACCAAGGCTGATACTTATTGGGAGCTAACTGAGTGGCTAGTTTTGCCCGTGATAAAGCTAAATCGTGTTGTTGAAACCGGATCAGTTGGGCTGCTTCTTCAGCCACTTCTAAGCCTTGCTGTTCCAGTTGTTCTCCATTCAGTTGAGGGGTATAAGGTAAAAGCATTTGTCCCATAACAGGAACGCTAAACTGCCAAACTCCCACACCCACCAATAAAGAAAGTAACCAATTACGTTTAAACACAGTTTATTCTCTAAGTTTGTTGAACATCATTCATCTCTCCTAGTGTAGAGGAAAAAGATCCCTTTCGTAGTTATCAACAGTAAACAGTAAACAATTGTAGACAGGGTTCACTTGACTCATGTCCCATCGGTTAGGATTTAGGTATGGACAACGGAAATTGACCAAGTTGGAGTGAGATAGCACTTCTAACAATCCTCCACACACAGCATCTTTGAGACTAAGACTCATTCAAAATCAAAAGTAAGCACAATAACAATCAATAGGATTTTAAGCTTGGTCAAGAACCGTCTAATTGCCCTTGACAGCGAACGATTCAAAGAAGACGAGGGATATTAATCATGAATATCGAAGTGTTGAGATTTCTCAAATCAAAGCTGATTCAATTGCTCCGGATGATTATGATGGTAATGGTCAGCATTGCTTTAGCTTGGCTAAGTTTTCAGTTTACAGCAACGGCTCAAAGCGTTAATTCTCTTGTGGATATGTTGCCCCGTAGCCAAGATAAGGCATCTAAAGTCGCTTTTCGTGCTTCATTTAACATTGATCAATTTGAGGATAGCACTAATGCCGGCTCACTGCGTTATGCAATTATTCAAGCCAACCACAGTGCTGAAAATGATGTCATTAATCTAGCAGAAGGCACCTATACCCTCTCCTTAGAAGGACGGTACGAAAATGAAGCCAGTACAGGAGATTTAGATATTGCTAATAATGGTACGTTGACTATTATCGGTAATGGTGAGGGTGCGGTCATTAATGCCCAAGAAATTGATCGAGTTTTTGATATTGCAGAAGAGGCAACGCTCATTTTGAAAAACGTTACTTTGACCAATGGTAACGCGCCGGCTAACTGGCGTCCCATCCTCAGACGAATGGATGAAGAATCCGTTGGAGGAGGAATATTAGTCGGCAAAAACAGCAGTTTAACCTTGATGGATAGCACTATCAGTGGTAACAAGACTGTTCACGAAACTGCTGGAGACTTGAACCAAGGAGGCGGTATTTTTGTTGATTCTGGCGCAACTGTTTCCGTCATGAACAGCACTGTCAGTAATAATGGCATTTTTGATGACGATGGAACTTTGCTAGGATATACGGGCGAAGGTGCGGGAATGTATATCAGTGAAAATGGAACGGCTTCGATAACCGATAGTGTCCTCACCCAGAATCAAGCATGGGATGGAGCCGGTTTAGCCAATCAAGGAAACACTACCCTCAACAGCACAACTGTTAGCTTTAATCTCAGCAATGACGATGCTGGAGGTATTTATAATCACAAGGGTTATAACCAAAATTCATCGGTCAGCCTCAATCTTAACGACAGTTTGATCACTAACAATACGGCGGAGGGGGGATATGGTGGTGGAATTTACAATATTCGGGCTGCAGTTACCCTAGATAAGACAAAAGTCACCAATAACAGTTCTGCCGAAAGTGGTGGTGGTATTTATCATGATTCGGATGACGCTCAAGCTCACAAATTGTTAATTACGAATCACAGCGAAATCAATAATAATGTTGTTTTCAGTGACAAAGCTGACTGGGGTGGAGGCGGTATTCATAATGATGGCACAATGGAAATTTACGAAAGTACCATCAACGGAAATAAAGTCAATGATATTTACAAATACGGAGGGGCTATCTATAACACTGGTTTAGCCAAATTAAATCAGGTAACAATTGCGGATAATGAAGCTTATCGGGGAGGTGGTATTGCCCAAGGGGTATTAGGAGATTTGGAGTTAACTGATAGTGTTCTTGACGGCAACACCGCTCAAAAAGTAGGGGGTGGTTTGTATTTAGGGGGTGAGACTCTCATCGAAAATTCCACCATCCAAAACAACCGAACCACAGGTTCCTATAGCGATGGTGGTGGCATTCATGTTGAACACGGATTAGTGGGAAGTGTAACCATCAATGATTCTGTCATTGCCAATAATCGAGCTGTTGATCACGGTGGTGGTATCCATAACGAACGGGACTTAGTTCTCAGAAACACTCAAATCCTTAATAATCAAGCTGAAGATGGAGGAGGGGTTTTCTTCGATCGCGGGACGATTATGGTGATTAATAGTAACATTGATGGCAATCGAGCTATGAATGGCAAGGGCGGTGGTTTCTACAATCGTAAAACCCTAAATATCGCCAATAGTAGCATTACCAATAATCATGCCATCACCAATGGTAAAACAAAAACAGGAAGAGGTGGGGGGATTTATAGTAGTAGCGGTTCTGTTTATCTGGTTGGCAGTACCATCGCTGGCAACACCTCGGATGATGATGGTGGGGGTATGTTTTTTACCTGGTTCACTTCTAGGGATGCCATGCTCAATAGTACCGTGATTCGTAATCTTGCCGATGCCGATGTCGATGGCAATGGTGACGGTGGGGGGATGTATATCCCCGGCGGAAATACCCTGGTTCAAAATAGTGTTTTTGCCGAGAACAAAACTGGCCTAGGAGAAGATTCCGACATTTATGGCTCTGTGAATGGCGATGGGGTGTACGAAGGCCAAAATAACAATTTAATCGGTAATACGAGCGGTGGCGAGTATTTTGGAGACAGTGATTTAGTAAATGTTGACCCCTTATTAGGTGTTCTACAAGATAATGGTGGCAACCGCTTGACTGCTGCTCCTCTGCCGGGTAGCCCTCTCATTGATGCCGGAAATAATGATAATGTACCAACCGATAGCATTGATCTCAATGACAATAGTGATGTAAACGAACCATGGCCCTTTGATGGCAGGGGAGATGCTCGCATTAAAGGGGAAAGGGTTGATATTGGTGCAGTAGAAGGTGATTGACATAATCCCCCGTTACAACAGAGTTTAACGGGGGATTCTTTCCACATCACTGGCGCGAAATTCCGTGCTGCGACGAGACATCTTAGATTCTCAATGTCTCCATTAAGATTCCAGAGGCCGTCCTCTCCCAAGGCGTTTGGGTCGGTTTCGATATGCCCTACCGTACCGTTGAGATGTTCTCCCAAATATTTTAAACCCTTCTTAAGAATATTTATGGCTCACAAGACGCAAGACCTAGCAGTTATTTGAAGAACTCAGAGACCGGAAGACGAACACATTTATCGAGCAAGATCGTGCGGTCTTCAACGGGTGACCAATCTAATTCTCGTTTTGCTTTAGAACAGTCAAACATAGCAGCTAAACTGCGACCATCTAATTCAGCATAACGGGGAAAAGCCGCGTCAGTATCCCCTCCAACTCGTTTAATTCCCCATTTTAAAACAGCCTCAAGGTAGTACCGCCAATTGGGAATACGAACTCGACGGAACTTTAAACCACTTTCTTGTTCAAATTCATCAAGATAGTCGTTAGCCGTAATGCAGGGGGAACTCGCTAAGTTATAGGACTGACCGTCTATATTAGGAATTTTCATTGCTTTGACCATCGCATCAGCGACATCATCAACGAGAACAATGGGCAGAGGATTCGTTCCGTCTCCCCAGGGATAACAAACGGAATTATAGGGCCAAGCAGCAATTCCCCAATGATAGGGATTCGCACCACGACCTAAAACAACTCCTGGACGGAAAATTACGACAGGTAGTCCTTGATTGTGATGTAATGCTAACAACAATCGTTCATTTTCCACTTTAGAACGAGCATAAAAGCTGCCTTGGATCATAGCTGGATGGGGGGGAGTTTCTTCTGTAATGGTCGGGGCATTTTGTCCTGCGTAGTAAATGGCAATCGACGAAGTATAAATTAATCGTTTTATCCCTTTTTCAAGACACAATTGAGCAAGTTTTTCTGTGGGTTCTACATCGGATTTTAGGTATTCTGACCAGCTTTTACCGTCTCCTTTAGCCAAATGATAAACCCATTCAATTCCCTCTAAAGCCTCCTCTACGATGTCGAGATTGGTAAAATCCCCTTTAATCAATTCAACTCCCATTTGTCTTATGTCTTGAGGACATCCACTAGGGTTACGAGACAAAATACGAACACCATAGCCTTCTTGACATAAGCGACGGACCAACGCTTGACCGATAAAACCAGTTCCTCCCAAAACTAATACGGTTTTAGGGGTAGAAGAAAGGGGTATTGCTTCTGGGGTAACTTGAGGGGTAACACTGGGTTCAGGTAAATTAGCTTCTTGGGCAACCCACTCGGCCAAAGCAACCGCAGCCTCCCCTATGGCTGGTGTTAGGCGTTCGTCTAGCTGGTTATGGCGAGTTTCATAGAAGCTTTGAACGGTTCGTAAAATGCTATAAGGAAACGGGCCAGCATTTTGAGAACGACCCATTTTTGATAAAACAAAGTTAGTTAAAGTGCCATTGGCTTGTAACCAGGAATCTTTGGCCATTCTGGCAATGTTTAAGTAGCGATCAATATCTAATAGGTAAGGGGTATGTTGTTGATAGGTATAGGTATTATTTTCAAAATCAACTCTGGCAATACCATTGCTTCCTCGTACATGAATATAATGTTCTGGATAGCTATCGATAAAGGAAAATCGAATGCGAATGTTGGTTTTGCCTTTTGAGCCGTTGATTTCCCAACATCGATAGAATTCTTTTCCTTCAGGAAGACTGACTTGATCTCGGACTTGAACCGATAAATCGTCTGGTTGGCCCAGTAAATGAATAACATGGGCAAAGGAGTGGGGACAGACTTCAAAGAGAATATGCTTGGGATCTTGAAATAGCCACATATTAAAGTTATTCCCTTGGAGTTGCCCTAAAGCTTTATTCCAAACAATATCGACACTATCGATTTGCCCTAATTCACCGCTACGCCAATCTGTTAATAATTTTTCATAGATAGGAAAGTAGAGAAAATTGTGGCTCACACCAATGACTTGACCAGACGATTCGGCTAATTGCCTTAGACTCTGACAGTGGGATACGGTATGGCACAAAGGTTTTTCAATGAAGGCATTAACCCCTGCTTTGACCACTTGGGAAGCGGTAGCATGATGGATGTGGGGTGGGGTGAGAACATGAACCACATCTAGTTGTTCTTCTTCTAACATCTTTGGGAGATCACCATAGACTTTTGGGATGCCTCGCGCCTGAGCAAATTGTCCAGCGAGAACTTGATTAAGGTCACAGATGGCTTTAATTTCTAGGTTGGGAAGGGAACGTAATGCTTGAAAATGATAGTCTGAAATATAGCCAGCCCCAAGCAGGGCAACCGTTGTTGGATGATTCGTCATGGTTTTTTTATTCTCTTTAGATTAAATGGTGGTGGAAAAGTTGTCTTCGTTAGAGTTTTTATATTCGATGATCTTTGCCTGTTTCTTTTGCCAGTGATTCCTATAAAATTGAAATAGTCCTAAAATTCCTGGAAACACTGAGAAGGCGCAAGAAATTCCCCAAGCCAAGCTATGTAAATCAGAAAACCCTTGTTGTCGGGTTTTTCGGGTGACTAATAGGGCTGTTAATGGATATTTTCCTAACAGAAGAAGAGAAAGCCCTCGACTTGGCCAAGCGAAGAGAATGGCAATAGAGGGAATAATCAACCCCCAAAGCCAGGTTTTCCTGACTTGAGTGACGAATTTACATTCAGGAGGGGAACCATGAAGGTTAGAAACTTGCCCATAGGCATAGCCACAACGTTTAGCTCTTTGCCACCACTGGGAAAAACTGTGTATATTGGCATCATGCCAAGTACAATTATGGTCGATCCTCCATAGGGTGCCTTGGTTCTGACGAAGGCGCACACCCAGTTCATCGTCTTCAGCAGCAATCACATTTTCATTGTAGCCTTCTACTTCTAGAAAAGCCTGAGTACGAATCATCACATCACCGCCAAAGTTAGCAATTTCTCCCACGTTACCCTGATGCCATTCCACATCGCAAATTCGATTATATAGACTCTGTTCAGGGTAACGTTCACATCGCCAACCGCAGACAGCAACTATTTTTGATTGTGTTTCTAGAACTTCTGTGGCCGCCGCCAGCCAACCGGTAATTATTTCGCAATCTCCATCAATAAATTGAATATAAGATAATTCAGGATGATGTTGATATAGATGTTTAAACCCTGTGTTGCGAGCGCGGGCTGCTGTAAACGGATAGGAAGGGTCTAAGGCAACCACATCCACTCCTAATGATTTCGCAACTTTTATACTGCCATCAGTTGACCCAGAATCTACATAAACAATGGGAGTTTTATCAAAATTTTTAATCTCATCGATTACAGATTTTAGGCAACTGAGTAATCGTTTTCCTTCGTTTCTGCCTATAACGACAATCCCTAATTTACTCATTCATTTTAATTAGAATAATAACAACAATAATCTGCATTTTATCATACAGTGACTTGTGAACTACCCCAACTAGAGGGAAGCTTATTTGGGGCTTCCAATCTCATTGAGAGTTGCCTCTTTATTAGTCATAGGAAATCCTTAGTAATTTTAGAACTTACAAACTGAATCTGGTTCAACTGGACAAGTTAAATTATTGAGGGGATTATTAGAAATATTAAGATAGGTTACTTGAGTTAATAAATTGAGTGAAGAAGGATCTTGAATCTGGTTATTACTTAGTCCAATATGAGATAATTTACCGAGAAAAGATAAAGGAGTAATGTCAATAATGTTGTTATGAGATAGATAAAGTTTTTCTAAATTCGGGAGATTAGACAAGGGACTAATATCATGGACTAAATTTTTATCTAGAATTAATAAGGTGAGTTCTGATAAGTTTTCTATAGGACTTAAATCTTTAATTTTATTACCACCAGCAATCAAAACTTTCAAATTTTCAAGATGTTCCAAACTACTAATATTTTCGACATTATTATTGAGTAAAGAAATTCCTGTTAAGTGAGTTAGATGGGATAAAGCAACAATTTCAGAAATTGGATTATTGTCAAAAATTATAACTTCTAATTTTCTCAATGAGGCGAGAGGATTAAGATTAACAATTTTATTAAAAGGTAAATAAAGATGGGTAATATTCTTTAATTCAGCTAGAGGTTTAATATTTTTTACTTTATTATTCCACATCCACAGTGTCTCTAATTTTTTCAGATTAGACAAAGGAGTAATATCACTAATATTATTATTAGATAATTCTAATTTCTGAATTCTTTTCAAGGATGCAAGGGGAGTAATATCAGCTATTTGATTATCGGCAATATATAATTCTTGTAATTTTTGAAATGAAGATAATGGGGTTAAATCTTCAATTTCTCTATTTGATAAGTCTAATTGATCTAATTGTGCTAAATGACGAGCAGCTATTTCACAGTCAGTTGTTTGAGCTTTTTCTAATAAGATTGATATAGTGTACTGGGCTTTTTCTGATAATTTTTCTTGGTTTAAACATAATTCGGTAAACGCCGTCGTGGCATTTACCGAGGTATAATTTAGCCAAGTTTCACTAATTAGAAGAAACAGTAATAAACCAAATAAAAATTGAGCAATACGAGAAGAAAAAATCACTTTTTTAAAGCGTGACATCTGAAAAAAATCCTTAAATATTAGTAAAAATAATAGAAATCAACGGTATTTTCTCTAGTATAACATAGAGATTTTAACAGCAGATAATTTATATTGTGCAGTGATTTGGGTACTAAATACTATTGATCTTGATCACAAGTTTGCCATATCTATAGATTCATGATGATCATTTTCCATACCATTAATAATATGTAAATCTCGTTGAGGATAAGGAATTTCAATATCATTTTTCTTAAATTCTTTCCAAATATCGCAAATTAAACTGCTAGTTACTCGTTTACTAATTAAAGGATCATCAATCCAAAATTTTAGTTCAAAGTTAATGCTAGAATCAGCAAATTCAAGGGCAAAAGCAACCGGTCTAGGATACTCTAAAATATTAGGGTTATTATCAGCAACTTCCAAGAGAACTTTAATGACTTGTTGAGGATCATAATTATAGTTTGCTCCAACAACGACAGAACGATAGACTAAAGGATCACTACCTGTAAAAGTGGTCACTTCTTGGGTAAAAAAAGTTTGGTTGGGAATGATTTTCTCAGAATTATCTCTAATAACTTGTACCGTTGTTGCTCTCACTCCAAACTTTTTAACCTGACTCATTTCATCATTAATACTAATCACATCATCGGGTTTTAACGCCCCTTCAAACAATAAAAATAAGCCACTAACAAAGTTACTAATGACTTCTTTTAAACCGAAACCAATACCCACCGATAACCCTCCAGTAATAGCAGCTAAGGCAGTGGGACTAATACCAACATAACCAAAAATTAGGACAATACCTAATCCGATTAAAAAATAACGAAGCAGTAAAGAAATGGATTGCACAGCCCTTGAGTCTGTCCGTATTTCCTTAGAAAAAAGATAGATTAATACTTTTTCAAAAAGAGAACATCCCGTGATCCAAAAGTAGAGTCCACCAACAGTCACCACAATATCACCTAAGGTTACAGACTGATCAAACAATTGAAAAAAGGAAACCCGAAATAGGGTGTCAAAATCAGTTAATATATTGATAATATGTAAAATAATAAAGGTAGTAAATAGAGGGGCAAAAAAGCGATTATGATAATGTTTAACTATCTTATGATTCAATAAAGAATAAAGTGTAACTAAGAAGACACGATAAAAAATATATATCCACAAAACATTAATGGTATCGGTTAAATACCCTGCAAACCAACCCTGTTGTAAAAAAATAAATTTACTTAAATTAATAGTAAGTAAGCTAAAAATCGGAAAAAGAAGATAATAAAATAAAGCAGCACCACACTGTTGATAATAGCGTTCTTCATTTTTTTCTTCAAACTGACTAATATCAGGAAATCGCTGTTTGAATTTTCCCCATAACCAGTGAGAAATGAGAAACATAATAGCAAGAGAAAAAGTAATTACCAATAGCTGTAATTGAACAGCAGGGCGTTGTAAAATAACCATAGTTTTTAACCATTCTTCCCAGAAATAACTGGGGTCAAGTATCAATTTATTATTCATAGATGTTCCTCACCACCTTTAATTTAATTGATTACTAACTGCTTGTTGAATTTTTAAAGCAGCCTCTTCTGGTGTCATTTCTCCAGCCATCACTTGGTGATAAAGAACAGAACCATATTCAAAGATAGCTTTATTTTTCTCCAGTTGATCTAAAGAAACAATAATCCCTGTTTGAGATTGTTCAAATAATACGGCTTGCTTAGGAAACAAACTAGCATCAACTTTAGCATTTTTATTAACAGGAATGAGAAAAGCTGCTTTAACCTGTAATTGTTGTTGATATTGAGCATTGGTGGAAAACTGAGCCAATTTCAGGGCTAATTGATGTTGATTTTCACTAGAAGCCCGATTAAAAATAAAACCAACAGTCCATAAAGGAGGAGTCGCTGGTTGATTTTCTCGACCAGGTAATAAAGCAAGTCCTAAATTATTTGCGCCTAATGCTTCGCTCAGCAGAGGTAACCAACCTGATGAACAAGCTGTATAGGTTAACCTCCCCTGGATAAAGGCTTCTTTTAGGGTATCAATATCCTCAATGAGATAAAAGTTAGGTTCATTCTGGGCATTTTTTAGCCATTGCATCCACTGTACCCAACCCTGATTTTCCCCTAAAACCATGCGCCCAGACTGATCAAATAATTGCCCCCCAAAAGCCCCTATTCCCCAAAAGTTGGTACTAAAATCAGACAGTAATCCCACGGAATAACCCCGACGAGCTTGTAGAATTAATTCATCTAAGGTTTTGGGAACTTCTTTTACCTTATTTTTGTTATAACAAAGAACTTGGGTTCCTAAACGAACCGGTATGGCATAAATTTGGTCGTCATAGCTAACTCGTTGCAGGGCTTCTCGTCGAAACTGGGATAAGTCAAAATCCTCTTCATCCACACTATTTAAGTACCCTAAACGAATCAGTGAGGCAATTTTATCATGGGTTAAAGAAACCGAAAAAATGTCTGGACCGGCACCTCTGGCAATTTCTCGACTAAATTCAGACAATTGTTCATCAGGTAAAACAAATTTCAGAGATATTGTAACATCAGGATTAAGTTTATGAAACTGCATTGTACTATCACTAACAATCTCTTGAAAATAAGCACTTTGTTTTTCTGTTAGTCCCACAGGAATCTCTGCCCAAACTGAAATTTCTCCTTTTAGACGTGTTTTTGAACTCTCCAGATTGTCAATTTCATTACTAGCACAACCGTTGATTAATAATAGACTGATTAAAATAACAGTTACGAGGAAATTTTTAATATTTATCATTGCTTATTGTAGTAGATAATTACTTATTCTTCTAGTCTGTAAAAAGTATAACCTTTATGTTACAGTTAATTAGTATAATTGATATTTTTAACCATGAAACTCCTCTATTTATTCTTACCCTTAAGTATTATAGCGATCGCTTGGTTTGCTTTTGGTATTTATCAGGCCAATAGTGCGCCTTTACCCATTGGTTTTCCGACACCTACTGCTCCTAATAAAATAGAAATTAAACAATATCCTGCCTATCGTGCTGCTACTTACAATTATTCAGGGAATCTCTCTGAAGCAGGAAGTCAGGCTTTTTCTTCTTTATTCCAACATATTAGTAGCAATAATATTTCCATGACGGCACCAGTAGAAACTCGTTATCCTTTGAGTACCTTAGAGAATAATGAGAAAACTGGGGAAGCAACGGTTTCTTTTCTTTATCGTAACACCGATATTTATCCCCAAGAAATAGCAGATAATATTACGGTTGAAGATATTCCTGCTATGACAGTATTAAGTATAGGATTAATGGGGGGTTATTCTTATGAAAGTTATCAACAAGGGTTAGAGAAACTAAAAAATTGGCTATCAGAAAACCCTTCTTATGAAATGGTAGGAAAACCCCGTCGTTTGTTTTACGATGGCCCTTATAAACCGGATGCAGCTAAACGGAGCGAGATTCAAATTCCAGTAACAAAATAAAGGCTGATTAAAACAGAAGAAAACTTCAACATTAAAGAAGAAAAGATAAATTATCAAGTAGTTATAGTCAAAATAAACCCTGTTCCCTCTACCAACTGACTGATGCTATCGAAGGTGCAAGATAGAAGTCTAAGCATTAAGATTTGTAACGGTCTTGGCACACTTTCTTAACAGTCGCTATAGTCAAGAGGCAAAAACAAAATTCCCCGAATTTAGTAAATTACGAGTGAATTTGGGGTAAGTGAGGAGATTTATGAACAACTTATCTCGTTGTATTGCTCTGTCTTTATTTATGGGCATAGTAGTAGGCTTTTGCTCCAAAGTTTCTGCTCAAAAGCAAGCAGAGGTTAACATTACGGTAACCGAACCGGCTCCTGGCGAGTCGCCAGGGTGCGAAGACAAGACGTTTGCTAAACAACTCGAAACCCAATCAGCAGCCTCAGAAATCGTTGAACTGTACTATATCCGTTCAGCCAGCACTATGGTCGCCATACTCAAAGAAATCGCCAAGGTCAATCCTTGTTTGGGAAGGATGGTTATCAACTCTCAGGGAAACAACGCCATTGTTTTATACGGGAAGGAAGCACAACGGAACTTCCTCAAACGGGTGGTTGCGATGTTAGATTTACGGCGTGAGGGAGTAGATATGGCTATGTGGGGCATACTCGTATCCAGTGACAACCCGGGGGAACTGTCTCAAGCTATGAGAGAAATCAACAAAGAAATTACGCGAACACGGGAGCTTCTTCTAGACACCTATTTAGCATTTGAAGAAAAAGCTAGAACAATTGAGGTAGATAGCCAAGTACAAAACCTATTCACCCAACTCGGCTATCCCAATGCCTTAAATCCTAATCGCCCTTATCTTTCCATGACAGATATTTTGCTGCGAATCAGTGCAGCGAGAAACCCCGATGAAAATTACAGAAACATCGCCGAAAATTTGTGTAACATCTTCCAAGATGATAAGTATTTGTACTACACCCAAGAATTAGACAAAAGACCGTTCAGCAATTATCTTGATAAGGTGATACCTGGAGTGGAAAATGATTATGGTGATCAATGCAATAACTACCAATATAATTCACAGCATCGTTATTTAGCCCGATCATTCAGGAGAAGAAAGGCTATACTTGACTTTGCCCTCAATTATGCTCATTTTGCTCAAAAACCCAATGAGTTTGACCCAAAAGCCCTGCAAAAATCGGCTGAAAACTTGAATTCATTCTTGAGTCCTATTGTTGATGCCATTAACCGCGATGTAGAAGAGTTGTTCATCGAACCCACCCTCAAAAGAATTCAAGAAATCGTCGGTGAATTTTGGGATGTTTCCTATGCTGAGGTGGGTCGAACCAAAGTTGTCGGTTTAAATGGTATTCCCTCTTCTGTTAAATCCACAACCGTTAGTGCATTTGATGAAACAGGACCGTTTCGGGCCAATGAATTGTTAGAAGAAGCAGGAAGACTCAACGAATTTTCTAAAGACTTATTCCCCAGTTTGGCTGCAGAAGCAGTTCCCGCTTCCTCAGTGGTAAGTTTAGTGGCTGCTTTGAGCAAAGATCGCTCATTATTTCGTGCCTTAACTTCGGGGGTATCTTTAGAAGTTACCCCTTCTGTGTTACGTAATAGCACCTCAGCCGAACTGGAAATTGACTTGATTACCGCACCACAGAGTACCCAAGAAGTTACTGGAGATGGAGAGGTCAAACCGTTATCACGCATTAGCCAGAATACAGTCACGACTACGGTTTATGTCAACACTTTAGACCTATTTACCCTTTCTACCTTCAACAGTCAAACGACCATAGATGGGGGACGAACTTATATTCCAGTGATTGGAACCATTTGGCAAGGAATATTTAGCGGAGTTCCCATTTTTGGTGAGCTATTTAGTTGGAAAAACCATCCTAAAAATGTGCAGCATCAAAGTATTGTCTTGACCAATTCTTTTATCGTTCCTACAGCTATGGGACTCGCACCCTTACATGATAGAGGAAGAGTAACTGATTTATATAATGCTTGTAATGCTGTTAACAGCTATGTATTTTCCCAGGAACGACGATTGCAAGAAATCAAAGAAGAGGAAGACCGCACTTTTTTGAATCGTGATTCTTCAGAAACACAAGTATTTGGTCAGCCCCCATCTTTTACTTCCCCAATGTTTGGAGTACCCACCAGTTCATTTTCAGAGTGTGATAAATTCCGAGTTAACCCTCAGTAAACTGCAGTTAATCTCGTGAAATTTGATTGAGAAAAGCTAATTTTTCTTTGTTGTTCCCTATTTTTTTTATTAGTTTGAAGACTAAATATCAAGATTTCCTGACATTTAGGCAAAAAGAGCAAAAATCTTAATATTGTCTTTATCTGTGTGCCTTTTTGGGCCACAAAACCCAGTGGGGTATACCTCGAAAAAAATGATCAAAAATGTGTTATTATAAATTTGGAGAGTACAATAGGAATAGAGTGCGTATATATAGGGTCATATTCAATAAAATCTATGGATAACATAGAAACAGTATTATTAACGCAACATAGAGACGCTACACATAAACTCAAACCGTAGGGTGGGTTAGACGGCTAAAATTCAGGTAATGATTAGAATCTTATTATCCGTTGTAACCCACCATTTTAGGGGTTTAAACTGCTAGAATATCATAGAAATCTACAACATAATTCAGAAATGCTACAATTGAGTAAAATATAAACTAAGAACATGGAAGATTATTCTCAGGAACTTGAGGAGTTAAAGGCTCTTTATCATGCAGAAGAGTACGACAAAGCTGTAGAAAAAGCACAAATTTTATTAGATAAGTATCCAAACGTTCAAGATGTTTATCATTGTTGTTGGGATATTCTGGTTCACGCTGGACAAAAGATTGAAAATGTTGAATTAATTAAGACAGTAATTGATAATGCTGAAAAGAAGTTAGATAATTTAGATTATTTAACCAAATTAAAGTTTTATCTTTTATTATCTGATGGGTACTTTTTCCTTTATAGCAAAACTCAATCGCAAATTGATCGAGAAAAGATTATATTGAAATGTAAAAAATACTGTCAAAATATAATTCTATATAGAGAAAAAATTGAGTTTGAATACTTATGTGCTGCTATTACTAATTATACTTTCTGCCTAATGAATGAAGGACGTATTATTGAAGTAATCGACTATTACTATGATGTTTTATTAGATCAACAAGGTTACACTGTTGTCATATGTGATTTTGGAATAACACTTTTTAACTTAGGTTATTCTTATTTTTCAGAAAAAAATGACGAAAGAGATTTTATTTACTACCAATCCTATAATTTGTTAAAGAAAGCAAAAAATTTTAATGAAGACAGTCGGATAGGTTCATTAATTAGTAATTCATTGATTAAAGTAGAGAATCATCTTAAATCAAATGAAACTATAGATTTTTATGAATTTTTACGATCAATGAATTTATTAGAGTTGCATAGTGTACAACAAGAATTACAAAAACAATGGCAACCTTCTCCTTACTTAAAATTTATAAAAGAGCAACGACTTTTACTGACAATAAATCCTAAAGTTTTATATTATAAGCAACAATATAAAGATAACTTAGCTTTGCCTAATGTAATTATCAACAACATTGATGAAGAAAAAAATAAAAAATTAGTCTATATTTTTAATCAAATCAAGGAAGAATTTGTTACTGCTAGACATTTATACTATCAAAGTTTCTCTCAAGATCAAGAAATGATTGAAGTTAGTAACATCACTGAATATGTTGATACATTAGATTCTGCTTATTTTGGTTTGAAGGGTGGACTTTTAAAAACGAGTTTACGTCTTTCTGTAGATTTATTAGATAAATGTGCAGGATTTTTGTATGAATATTTTTATGATAATTTAGATTTAAAAACTCCTAAAAAATTGAATGATATTAGTACAGTTTACCTTTACTATAAAAACTCTTTAACCTTTAATAATTTTTGGTATATTGATTTTCGCAGAAGAGTTAATAAAGATACTAAACAAGAAAATTTGCATCCAATCATCGATAAAAAGTTAGAAAATAATCCATATTTAAGAGCTTTATATAATATGAAAAAAGATTTGTACATTGAGTCTGAATATGAAAAACCTTTTCACAAACCTTTTGATGATAAAGATCATTTTTATCCATTTAGAATTTTAAGAAATTATTTAACACACCAAGGAATTACTTTGCATCAAAATGAAGTCATAGATGAATCGAAAGTCAACTACAGTTTAGAGCAAATGCAAGAAGAAACCTACTTTTTACTGAGAATGGTAAAAGCAGCTATTATTTACTTAGTTGGTGTAGTTATGATTGAAGAAAAAGAAAAAAATACTAAAGCATAGTAACAAGCTATTATTCACTTGATTGAAGAATTATCAAAACTTGACGTGCTGTAATGATAGGAATATTCTCAACCCTATTGAGTTTAAGTAAATCAGATTTATCTCCACTAACAAGATAATTAGCGTTACCTTTAATAGCAGTTGCTAAGATAATATTATCATCAGGATCAAGTGAATAATTTACAGTAGGAAGTGAACTAACACAGACTGAATAAGTTGTAATTCCTACTAACATTTTTCTTGCTTCTTCAGGGGTAAAGTAACGCTTTAGCTTAGGATAAGACATAACTCTCTGTAATTCTTCGAGTTGTTTATCCGAAGTAACTAGATCAAATTGACCCTCACGCCACTGTTGATAAAGTAAATACGGAGGCGTATTTTTTCGTAACAATGCTGAAATAAGAATATTCGTATCAAGAACGAGACGCATCACGAGTTTTTCTAATAGCCTCATCTATATCTGTTTCAATTTCTTCCTGAGAATAACGTAAATTGCGTTCTTGAACATAAGCAACCGTTTCCTCAAAATCTAATCTTTGTTTAACTGCTTCTTCAACGTATCGAGATAAGCTTTCTTCGCTGACTCCTTTTTGCCCTAAAAAAGCTCGTAACCGTTGATCAATTTCTGAAGATACACTTAATGACCAATTTGCCATAATCTAACTATCCTTAAGATTGCAAAGGTTATTACTAATATACTTTATCAAAAAAATTGTTTTCATTTCTATACTAAACCTCGACTATCAGATAGAACAAACAATTAAACTACACTAAAATAAAAGTATTCAAACAGAACAAAAACGAAACTAAAACCGAATTAATGACAGAATCAACCGCAAAAGTTCAAGTAATTGGTGGAGGGTTAGCCGGCACCGAAGCAGCGTGGCAAGTCGCCCAAGCTGGCATACCCGTGATACTGCACGAAATGCGCCCTATTCGCACCAGTCCCGCCCATCATAGCCAAGAATTAGCCGAATTAGTCTGTAGTAACTCCTTCGGTGCCATGTCCAGCGATCGCGCAGCCGGTCTACTCCATGAAGAATTACGTCGCCTCAACTCCATCATCATCAAAACCGCCGATAAACACGCCGTCCCAGCCGGTGGTGCGTTAGCGGTAGATAGAGGGGTGTTTAGCCAACAATTAACCCAAACCCTAGCAACACACCCGTTAATCGAATTAAGACGCTCAGAAGTCCAGGAAATACCCTCAGACGGCATTGTTATTTTAGCCACTGGCCCCCTGACTTCCCCCGTTTTGGCAGAAAAGTTACAACAGTTCACCGGCATGGCTTATATGAGCTTTTTTGACGCAGCCAGCCCTATTATTGTGGGGGACTCCATCAACCGAGACATCGCCTTTTTAGCCTCCCGTTACGACAAAGGAGAAGCTGCCTATCTTAACTGTCCCCTCAACCCCGAACAATATTTACAGTTTCGTGACGAACTTTGTACCGCAGAACAAGCAGAATTAAAAGAATTTGAACGAGAAACCGCCAAATTTTTCGAGGGATGTTTGCCTATCGAAGAATTAGCCCAACGAGGAGAAGATACCATGCGTTATGGTCCATTGAAACCAGTGGGTTTATTTGACGCAAGGTTAGGAGACTTTCGTGATCCTGAAAACAAGGAAAAACGACCTTACGCTGTTGTCCAACTTCGACAAGAAGATAAACAGGGTAAACTGTGGAATATGGTAGGATTTCAAACTAATTTAAAATGGGGTGAACAGAAACGAGTTTTTAGACTGATTCCTGGTTTAGAAAATGCCGAGTTTGTTCGCATGGGTGTGATGCACCGCAACACCTTCATTAACTCTCCCCAGTTACTTGAACCAACCCTACAATTTAAAAGTCGTCCCACTCTGTTGGGCGCAGGACAACTCATTGGGACAGAAGGTTACACCGCAGCAGCATCCGGGGGATGGTTAGCGGGAACCAATGCGGCCAGGATAGCATTAGGGTTAGAACCGATTGTGTTACCGTCTACGATGATGATGGGGGCATTGTTTGAGTTTATTAGTAGTGCATCCCCGAAACATTTTCAGCCTATGCCACCTAACTTTGGTATTTTACCCGATTTACCCGTCAGAATTCGCAATAAACGGGAAAGATATGGGAAATATCGCGATCGCGCTTTAGAAGCGTTAAATCCAGTTATGAATTATCAGTCATCAGTCATCAGTTTGTCGGTTTAATTTTTTATTGAGGTTTGAATATGGTTGCAGCAAAAGAACATATTTATATGACTCCCGAAGAATATTTAGAATGGGAGGAAAAACAACCCTTAAAATATGAATATATGGATGGGGAAGTTTATGCGATGACAGGGGGAACTATTCCCCATAATACTATTGCTTTAAACTTAGCTTCTACTCTAAAAAATCATCTGAGGAACAAAGGATGTAAAATACAAATTAATGATGTTAAAGTACAGCTATCAGAACAAGGTCCTTATCATTATCCTGATGTAGTTGTCAGTTGTGACGAAAGAGATAAAAAAGCCTTCAAGTTTCTTCAATATCCTTGTTTAATTATTGAAGTGCTTTCCCCAAGTACCGAAGGATTTGATCGAGGAAAAAAATTCAGAAATTATCGGCAAATAGAAACACTCAAAGAATATGTTTTAGTGAGTGCTGATCAAAAACTAATTGAATGTTTTCGTGTCAATGATAAAGGAGTTTGGGAATTATACAGTTTTAGTGAAAAGGAGGAATTAAAATTAGACTCAATTGATTTTACTTGTCCCGTTGAATTAATATATGAAGATGTCATCTTAACTGACGAAAGTAAATCGTAAAATAGTCTTCTAGACTGTACAAATTAAGGAGATCAATTATGCCTTCCCCCTTTCCTGGAATGAACCCTTATTTAGAACTTCCTCTATTTTGGTCACAAGTTCATACTCATTTAATTGTTGCGATCGCTGATTACATGAACCCGATTCTACGCCCCAAATATCGTATGTCTATGGAACAAAGAGTTTATACAGATACTAATAATGATGATAATTTAGAATTAGTGGGTATTCCTGATAATGTAGTGTTTACTCCGAGTTCAAAGGTGACTGAAACCTCATCTAATGTTGCGGTTGCCCCTCCAAAAGTTCAACCCTTAACTATTTCTCTTCCTCAACCCCAAACGGTTAAAGAATGGTATTTACAAGTTAAAAATGTAGAGACTCAGGAAGTGGTAACAGTGATTGAAATATTATCACCTAAAAATAAAAAATCAGGAGAAGGGAGAACTAAATATATAAAAAAAAGAGAACAAGTATTAATGAGTTTAACTCACTTAATAGAAATAGATTTATTAAGGAGAGGTGAGATAATGCCTATGAATATAGATGATACAATCAAATCAGATTATCGTATTGTTATTAGTAGAAGCGATCGCCGTCCCAAAGCAGAACTTTATGCTTTTAACTTAGCACAAGAAATTCCTGCAATTCCCTTACCTTTAAAACCAGAAGATCAAGAACCTTTAATCCCTTTACAAGAGTTATTACATAGTATCTATGAAAAAGGAAGTTATGATTTAGCTATTAATTATCAAAAGCAAATCTTAGATAATCTATCGGAAAATGATCAAAATTGGATTAATAATTTATTACAAGAACAAGAGTTAATCTAAATTCAATCTAGTTTTACTATATAATCGAAGACATAATCTTTTAGTTTTTAGCAAGCTCATCTATTATAACCACAATTATCTGGGTCTATGGAGTTAATTCTCTTTGCCCTATTATCTTTACAAAATTTTTACAGCTATTATCTTATGTTCTATGTATAAAATAAACAGAAGTAAAAAAACACAGTTAATATATCTAAATGAAACAAACCGTTGCTTGGGTTATCAGCAGTTTAACAACCATTACAGGAATCATTACTCCTAGTTTAGCCTTAAATACCTCCATCGGAGAAACCGGCATTTATGCCAACCGCTTACATCAACAACCCTTAAATTTAACCGGGAAAAAAATTGCCATTGGACAAGTCGAAATTGGACGGCCAGGCATATTCGGCTTCGATAAAATAGCAGCGTGGAGTCCTGCTTTCAAACTAGCAGGGGTTTATTATCAAAATCGGGCAGTCAAATCTAACGGCAACCTAGACAACCATGCAGCTATGGTAGCAACCGTCATGGTTAGCAAAGACAAAAAATTGCCAGGAGTCGCTCCAGACGCAAGATTATACGCTTCGGCCATCGGTGCCATCAAAGGGGGAGGCCAACCCCAAGAATGTTTAGCGAGTCAACACATTGCCCAACAAAACAGTGGAGATGTCCGGGCCATTAACTTTAGTTTCGGAGAATCCTTAGAACAAGATCGTCGCATGGATGCAAAGTTAGATGGGAATGCCCATTTAACCCAATGTATCGACTGGTCTTCACGGGTTCATGATACCCTCTATGTCATCGCCGGCAACCAGGGACAGGGGGGTATTCCCATTCCCACAGACCACTATAACGGCATCACCACCGCTTACACCACCAAACGGGACGAAATTTACTCAAAAGTCGATTTTGCCAACCTCAGCGCCCTTCCAGTGGGCATAGGCCGCAGTTTAATCAAACGGGAAATCAACGTCGGACCGAGACGGGCCATCAATTTAGTCGCCCCAGGAAGCAAGGTGGCCGTCTACGACCTAGCCGGAACCATCCAAGAAGTCAGTGGTACCAGTTTTGCGGCCCCTCATATCACTGCCTCCGTGGCCTTATTACAAGAATTCGGCGATCGCCAACTGGCCAATCAACAACCGAACTGGAGTCTGGACTCTCGCCGTCATCAGGTTAACAAAGCCATCTTACTGAATTCTGCCGATAAGATACAAGATAAGGGGAACGGTTTGTTATTAGGCATGATGCGAACGATTTTTAGTAAATCCCATTATAGTTGGTTCGATTCAGATGCCTATGATAACCCGGAGATTCCTGTAGACATAGAAATGGGAACCGGCCACTTGAATGTATTGCGTGCTTATCAACAGTTTAGTGCGGGTCAATGGAAACCCCAAAATCCAGTTCCAGTTATGGGTTGGGACTATGAAACCGTTACCAAAGATCAATATCAAGACTATATTATTTCTCAACCGTTGCCAGAAAATAGCTTTGTTTCCATTACCCTAGTCTGGGATAGATTCGTAAAACTCAACGACAAAAACAACAATGAGCAATACGATCTAGGGGAGAATTTTGAAGATCGAGGTCTCAATAATCTTGATCTCTATTTAATGCCAGCCAATGCCACCAATGTCTCTGAAAGTATCTGTCGTTCTAGTAGCAAAGTGGATAATACAGAACATATTTTTTGTCCTGTTTCGGCCACTGGCAACTATAAAATACGGGTGCAGTACAAACAACAAGTTAATCAAGAGAGTCAACCCTATGGGTTAGCGTGGTGGACTGTTGGTCAGAATGTCCCTCAACCTTAACTTTGTATGTTAAAGGTGTACTGTCCTGTCTGTGCATTATGACGAGAACTCACTAAGAGTAGATAGTCCATACCATCTTCTACATCGAATTCGTAAGTTATTTTGCTGGCGTAACGTTTACTGTAAGAATCAAGAATTTCTCCTGTTTGAGCATTGAGAATATGCAACTCGGGAGAAAACTCACCATCAATCGTAATTTCGAGTTGATCTTGTCCTTGTAGACTATCTGCGGAGAGGTAATAACCATCGCTATAGTATCGGTGGTAACTCCAATGCTCCCTGGTATAGTCCCGAAAATCGCTAGTGACAAGAGAATTGGTAATGGTTTGATTCAGTCCGATCACATTGCTATCAAATAACAAACCGGTATCGGTGGTTAAGTCGTAGGTTCCACCCGCTTCTCCCACAATTCTCACCCCATAATTAATCCCATCTTCGACGGTAAACTTGAGATTGCTTTGGTTAGTGGTTTGTAAAATATCTCCCGTGTCTTGATCAAAAAGTTGAACAAGATTATCAGATGAACTATTCAAATTCAGTTGTACATCTTCTCCTACCTGTAAATCAGAGAGAAGATAGTTATCCATAAGACGATTTTTCAGAATCGGATGAACATCATCATCCCTCACATCAAATCCACCGGAGACAGATAAATTGGTATCAACGGTTAAGGTATAGTCTCCCGTCCGTTGAGACATATAAGAAGTAACGACAAGAGCATAATTGAAACCTGCTCTGGCCTTGTAACTCATCTGTGAGACGTAACCACCTTCTTGACCATTGTAAGAACCCCTGTTAGATGATAGATAGCTTCCTGTGTCCGCATCAATCAAAAAGACCATCGTATTATAGTCAGAGGCGTTTAGGTTAACATCAATGGTTTGGAAAGGGGATATATTCGTGAGTTCATATCGGTCTGTATATCTTGCACGCCATAAATCAGTTGTTTGATCGTCTTCGCTTAACGTTCCTTGAATCGTTTGATCGCTAATTCCTAGGGTGAGTTCTCCTAAAGTGGTTCCTAAAGTATAGCTTCCTGTGGTGCTTTCTCCTGTAGAAGTAACTCGGACTAAATAGTCAATATCCTTATCGCTGGTAAACGTCAGTTGAGTCTGGAGTGTTCCCTCCGTTTCTGTCACCTCATACTGATCAATCATTTGTCCAGTTTCCCGATTGATCAATTGTAAAGAACTGCCAAATCCGACACTATCTAAATTAAGAACAACGGTTTGTTGATCTTCAACACCTCTCAAAATATACTCATCTCGATAACGACCTTGAAACGTTTGATCACTACTGTCTAAAACCCCTGTCTCTGTATCACTAAAAACCAATTTTTCTGTCAGTTCCCCTAACGTGGTTGCTAAGACATATCCTCCTGTCCCTTGGTCTTCTACGGACGTAACCCTAACCACATAGTCTATGTTTTTGTCAGGGGTGAACGTCAATTGATTATGAAAATTATCCTCGTTGTTGGACTGATAGAGTATCTCTCCTGTTCCATCATTTACTAATTGCAGGGAACTCCCAAAGTCTAAGGCTTTTAAGTCGAGAATGACCCTTTCATTTTTCTTTAGACCGGTTAATCGATATTCATCGCTATATCCCTCTCCATAAACCTGATCACTATGGTCTAAAACTCCCTTTTCTTTATCCGTAAACTTTAAGCGTTTTTCTTGGTTAAAACTGATAATAGGGTCATCATTGCTACCCTCTCCTGTCATTAGATGATCATCGATATCAACAGAATTTACGCCACTTTCTTTCAGCAATCCTTGTAACGTTTCAGTCACTGTTACTAAGTCAGACTTGGGATCGATTCCTATAATGTCGGATTGATCAGAGGAATGCTCAATATTACTCAGAGGTTCCCCTCCCTCCGAATCATCCATAGTAGAATGATTAAAAATATTCAGATTAGATTGTGTCAGTTGATCAATCATAACGAATTATCTCCTAAGTTCTGTTGACCCCTTTTCATGGTCAGGGGTTGAGTTCATTGATTATGAAAAACAAAAAAATTTGAATTTATTGTTTATTTAATTGTTGACAATTTCCTTAAAAAAAGCATCCGTATTGTCTAGGATTTTTCAATCATTTCTTTATTTAAACTTTATTAAATTTATTTTTGAGATTTTTTTATTCTTGCTGTTTGATAAAAATACATAACTAAAATGACTATTTTTATGAAAAATATATGAAATCAGCGTATTTGCTGATCAGTAATTACACAAAAAACAGAAAGACTAACCTTTCTGTTTTAATTACTTTTTCTCTCAAATATATGAGATTTTTGTTATAAATTAAGCAAAACATGATTATCAATCAAAGCAGGTGTTCCATCAGATTTCACAGCACTAAATTGTTGAAAGTAATCACGAACGTCAGGAGGAAACTGAGGAAAATCAAACAGACCATCCCCTGCTGCAATATCTGACCAAAAATCTCGTAATACTGGAGCCAATTTTTCCGCTTCTTCAAGGGATATTTTTAACGGGGATGCTGTTAGTAATTTCACCATAAATCCAAAGGAGCGATCGCCTAACCATTGACGAGAAATTTGTTCTAAATTTTCCCATCCTGGTACACTTTTAACGCGATGAGAGGTTATATTAAGGCTCAATGAACCGTTAGTGGGTCGTTTGACTTCAATGATACGATAAGGATGAGGATAACTAACTAATGATCCGGTTGTGATTTCATAGATTCCTTGTTCATAAGCAACATCCTGTACATGAAGATGCCCGGTAAAAATGAGTTGACAGTTAGCCGACTTCAAGAGTTTAAGTAATAGAGAAGCATTATCGAGCATATATCTTTTCCCTAATTCATGGTTACTTTGTCCTGGTAAATGCTCAATAACGTTATGATGAATCATCACTAAAAGGAGTTGATCTTTCACCTGAGCTAACAAATTTTCTAACCAAGTTAATTGTTCATCATCTAAACATCCTAACTGTTTTCCTTCCTGATTAAAGTGATTAGAATTTAACCCAATAATTCGCACCCCTGGTAAAATTTCTTGGGTATAATATAACTGTTGACTGTTATAACCACAGTGACCGTAATAACTAGGAAATTGATGAAACCCGATTTTCGCTTCTGTGGGATCAACACAGGGAACGTCGTGATTACCTGGAACCACAAAAACGGGAAAAGGGAGAGATTGCAAGCGTTTGCTTAACCAGTTATGATTATCTATCTCTCCATCTTGGGTTAAATCCCCTGGTAAGAGGAGAAAATCTAAGTTAAGCTGTTCTAGGTGATTTAATACCTTTTCTAAGGCGAGAATACTGACTTCGACTAAATGAAACCGATTACCATGAGTTGGGATGGTGTGGGGAACCGCAACATGGGGATCACTGATAACAGCAAAGCGAAAATTCATCACAAAAAAGTCTTGAATAAATAGGAGAGATTAATTTTGGCAAGAGTCCGTGTCCGTCAACACGTTAACCCTTTAAGTGCAAAATACCGTCAGCCTCTAATTTTACCAGAGTGGGAAAAAATTTATCTTGATGTCAACCAACCCCTTCATTTAGATATTGGTTGTGCAAGGGGAAAATTTTTATTACAGATGGCTCCATTGTATCCTAATATTAATTTCCTGGGGGTGGAAATTAGAAAACCTTTAGTGATTGAAGCCAATGAACAACGCGATCGCTTACAATTGTCTAACCTTCATTTTCTATTTTGTAATATTAATTTGTATATTCAGCCATTATTAGGATCTTTTCCTTCTCAAACTTTAGAAGGGGTAAGTATTCAATTTCCTGATCCTTGGTTTAAACGTAGTCACCAAAAAAGACGGGTGGTACAACCGGATTTAGTTCAAGCGATCACTGATTATTTGGTTGACACTGGATCGGTTTTTTTACAATCAGATATTAGGGAAGTTGCTGAGGAAATGGCCGATAATTTCTTAACTAATACTGGTTTCCAAAAGCAACATCAAGACCCTTGGTTACAAGAAAATCCATTTCCTATTCCCACGCAAAGGGAAATAGCAACGTTGAATAAAAATGAACCCATTTATCGAATGTTATTGAAAAAAAGAAACCCATCACATCAGTAATGCGAGGGTTTCCATTCAACTAAATTTTCTTGTGAAAAGAGAGCTCGCAAAGGCGCAAGGGCGCAAAGGGGGTATTTTTTGTTCCCATTCAACTAACTAAAAATCAACTACGGGAAAACGACGGGTAGGACGTTCGTAGTCTCCTAACTGATAATCGGAATCTTGATAAGCGTCATTAAGCTGTCTGACCCTCGTTTCATACAAATCTAAGTCAAAATTGCTAGACTCTAAGGGTGGAGACGGTTTAGGATCAGGAAATTCTCCCCCTAATCCCCAGTTCCAATCTTCGATGGTTCTCGGTTGAACCCCCGTTAAATCTTCACTGGAGGTGGTAGCTAATGTGTTGAAGTCGGAGGAACGAAGAACCTGGGAAACGACACTAGGGGTGATGGAAAGAAGGCTAAAGGTAATCAAAAGGGAGGGGATAACTTTCATGGCATCTTTTGAAACTAGAATTATTATCTCCCCATGCCACACTTTCTTGATTTATTTATTAATAATATTGGGGGACTTTTTACCCCCCAATAATTATTATAACTCAACTGTCAAGCCCATCGCTTTAATTAATTTTTGTCTAGAATTGTTATACTTTTTTACTAAAAGTCCCCGAAATCTTTTTGTTTATCTAAAGTTTTCAAAGCATTAAGATTTATGAAATAAACGTCATTAATCGAGTTAATTATTTAAAAAAGTAATTAACTAAAATATAAAATAATCATAAAAATAGTGATCATTGAGAAAATAGTTTATAACATAGAAGGAATATTTGCTGTGAGTCAACCTATAAAAATGAAACTTAACTGGTATTTATCCATCATTTTACTGAGTTTTCTTTGTCCTAACCTGGTGTTATCCCAGGAAATAGACGAAAATCAAACATCCTTTTTAAAAGGAAACATGACCGTAGAAAATCTGCCCAAAGACTATACATCTTTTGAAATAGCAGATTTATCTAATAATAACCCTCAAGAAAATAGTAAACCTTCTACTGAGTCGAGCTTAGCTAATACAACAGAAGAAAAAAAACAATCTAACCCAGTAGAAACAACCACTTCTAATACAACCAAAGCGCCCACCTCAGAAGAAACGGAAGAGACAAAAACAGCAATCACTGATAGTTGTGAAAGCGCACCCCCTCAAGTTTTACACCCCCTCGCACCTGCTGTAGAAGTAGCTGAGAATACAACAGAAAAGCCTAACAATAATGCTGAAGCGTTATCGTTAGAAAAACCGGCTGACATTGAAGAGGAAAATACTGAAAATAAAGAAGAAAAAGAAGATAAAATTTTAGAAATTTCTCAGGCTGAACTTACCCATTATCCAACCTTAGCTAAGGCGGATCATTTTTATAACTGTGGTGAGACTTTATTAGCCGAACGATTCTATCGAGAAGTAAAAGAACCCTTTGGAAATGAAGAAGAATTAAATCGTGAAATCCTAGCTCAAGCCGTTTATGACCCCGAATACTTATTACCAGGAGGTGCAGTTTATTGGAGACTGTACCAAGAAAGTTTAAATGAAAGCGAAGTGTATAAAAGCAAGCGAATTGCTCCTTTACAATTATTATCTCAAGACTATCCAGAGTTTATTCCCGGTCATCTGAAATATGCTGAAATTTTGAGAACAGAAGATCGTCAAGAAGAAGCTTTAAAGGTATTAAAAGAAGCGGTTACTTTATACCCCAATGAAGCCCCCTTAGTTAAAGCGAAAATCGAAGCAGATGAACAAGCAGAAAATTGGTTAGCAGCTTCCTTAACTGCCCGTCAATTTGCTGTGTTTAATCAAGATCATTTCTTACGGGATGAATTTAAAGAATTAGCAGATAAAAATTTAGACCGTTATCAAGGGGATCTCCAAGAACAAATGACTTGGAATGTGGTAGGAAATGCCATTATGGGTGGCATTGGGGCTGCTTTAATGGGGAACGTTTTTGCCCCCCTTTCTACCCTTCAAACCAGCTACCTTTTACTTCAAGGAGAGTCAGCCATTGGGGAAAGTTATGCCGACGGATTTAAAAATCGTTTGACCCTAGTTGAAGATCCCGAAGTTACAGGATATATCGATGAAATTGGTCAAAAATTAGCCAAAGTTGCCGGAAGAGATGAATTTGAATATGAATTTTATGTGGTGATGGATAAGAATATTAACGCCTTTGCTTTACCAGGGGGTAAAATCTTTGTCAATGCTGGGGCGATCGCTAAAACGGCATCAGAAGCAGAAATTGCCGGGTTATTAGCCCACGAATTAGCCCATTCGGTACTGTCTCACGGCTTCCAACAAATGACTCAAGGGGCATTAACTAGCAGCGTAATAGACTATATCCCCTATGTGGGAGGGATCGCTAGTAACTTAGCCATTTTGAGTTACAGTCGCGGAATGGAAGAACAAGCGGACTTATTTGGTACAAGATTACTTGCTGCCACTGGGTACGCAGCCGATGGTGTGCGTAACTTAATGGTGGTGATGGATGATGAACACAAACACAGTCCCCCAGCTTGGTTATCTACTCACCCCAATACCAGCGATCGCGTGAAATATATTGAGGCAGAAATCGTCCGCAATAATTTTAACCGTTTCGCCTACGAAGGAGTCGAAAGACATCAACAAATTCGTCAAAAAGTTGTCCAACTCCTAGAAGAACATGAAGCGGACGAAAAAGGAGAAAAAAGTGAGGAAAAGCTGGAAAAAAATGAGCCAGAAGTAAATCAAGAAAGGGAATAAACAGCCGAGAATGGGGATTAAAACCCCATTCTCACAAGTTATGAGAGACTTAAGTCGTCATTGCGAGGGGTAATATCAACAGTAAGCTTTGATTGTCACTAAAAATACCCCGAAGCAATCTACGATAGACATAGAGATTGCTTAATTCAGTTACGGTTACATTCGCCACAAATATAATTTTATCGGGATGATTTAAGGGAAATGACCGCATAAAAAGGATCAGCCCCCATCATCCCTAACATTTGTAAGAAACTCGGTAAATTCGAGACATTCATAATCACTTCAGGTTTACTAAACCTTGAAACCGACTTCAAATAGTTTTTAACCAATTGAATTCTCATGGCATCTGTCCCATCACGCCAAGCAGAAATTGCTTTTTGATAAAACATCCGATTAGAAAAACTAACAATCACCATGCCCTCGGGTTTAAGAATGCGATGAATTTCCGAAAAAATAGCTTCAGGATACTGTAAATATTGAACCGAAACAGCAATCAAAACCGCATCAAAACTATTATCTTCTAAGGGTAATTTAGGATTATCGTTAAGATTCTGGACAAAATAATGATCGAGACGGGGATTTTTCTGCAACTCTTCTTGATTCATTCCATGACCTTCTACATGGTCAAATTGAAGGTCATCAGGCAGATGAGATACCCAACTACTCATTAAATCTAAAATGCGTGTTTGGGGTTCTAATCGTTCTTGATAAAGATTGGTTAATTGATCGATAAACCCCTCATCCACATGAGTTACAAAACGGGGAAAACTATAAAATTCTTGATCATTGTTGGGATCGAGTTTTTCTCTTTGATGGGGACTTAATAACATAAATGAAACTATCCTTTAATATTTCTCTATTTTATTATACTGAGTCATCATAGAACTATCCTTACCCTAGTATTATAAGCGGTGGTATAATTAATTGTCTAACCATTGTCCCAGCAGTTAAAAAATGAATAATCAAATATTTTTACAACGCATTTCTGATAAAATCTATGGGGAAGCGGTCAACTTATTAAGCAATGAATATTATTTTTTGAATGGGTCTGAAAATGGTGGTAAGATGCGATTAGCCAATTATTTTGTTGGAATTTCCCAGAATTTATCTGATGAATTTATTGCTTTTATTAATCATGTAGTAGCACAAACAAAAAATAATAATTTTCCTAAAATAACTTTGCCTGAAGGTTTTGCTAGTCAAGATAAAAATCTAACAGATTTTGAAAAAACTAACCAATTTTCTTTTGGGAGTTTTGATATGGCAGTCACAGAAGATGGTTTACAAAGTATTGAGTTTCAAGGTATAGCGACTTATCCATTTACAGCTACAAAGCTTAATCAATTTATTCAAAATAAACTTAATTTATCGAATACTTACATTTTTGCCAATAATCACAGAGAAACTTGGGATAATTTTATTAGTATTTATCAAACTATTATGGGAGGAAAATATAAAAAGCCTCTCATCTTAATAGATAGAAATATACAAAATCAAAAGACTAATTTTGAGTTTTATGCTCTGCAAAAAGAACTTGGCATCCCTGTAGAGATAGTAGATGTTGAAGATATTTTTGAACAAGATGAAATGCTATTTTATCAAACAGTAAATAAGCAGAAGAAAAAAATAGAACGCCTTTACAACAGGGTTTTACCTTCTGAAGCGATTTATGAAGACCATTATCCAACTAATTTAAAATGGGGATTTCGGTACGATAAATTGTATCAAGATTTGAAATTCATTAATCATCCGCGAAAGCTCTTTGAAGTGTCTAAACGACTATTACCTTATCTTCATCACCCTTTTAATCCACCTGCTTTCGAGTTGAAAAATGTGGCATCAGAGTTCTTAAATGGCAGCCTTTCTTATCTTGATTATGTTTGGAAACACAAAGCAGGTGCCGCAGGTTTCAGCCTTATCTTATCACCGACTGAAACTATTTTGAAGAAATTAATAGAAGAAAACAGCCTGTTCGATTATGTTGTACAAGGTAAGGTAAATTACAAAATATTTAAAACTGATGATGGGTTAGAAAAAATTGTAGAGTTGCGATTTATGACTGCACATACAAAGAAAAGTGTGAATATTATACCTATGGCAAGAATTGGTCATTGTGTTAAACAGAAAGATGGTTCGATGGTTTATAAAATTCATTTTGGTGATAATAACCGATTGGGTTATGGTCTGGCTCCTGTTTTGATTTTTTCAGAATGAGTTTATCCAGAATGATCCAGATTAAAAAAAGAAGAACCCTGCACAAAACAGGGTTCACGAACACTTAAGCTTAGATCAAATTGGAGTTATCAAAGTTTAGAAGGAGAAGGTTCCACGAAGGGTTCCAATCACTTCATCGTCAGCACCCTGAATGTTAACAAATTGATCGGGGTTAGCAATCCAAATCACGCCAGGGGTGATAGAAATGTTATCGGTTACTTGATAACGGTAGAACACTTCAGCCGTGATGGGGTTACGACTGGGAAGGTTGAAGAAACCTTGTCTTTCGCCTAAGTAGGGACGTTGACGACCACCATGATAGGGTTGAACCCCTGCGAAGATACCTAAGAGGTTTCCTTCTTTGAAGAGGTCGGGGAAGGCGAAACCGCCACCACCAGTCCAAACCTCAGCACTCTTACCACGACCGATGAAACGAACGTTGGTGAAAGAACCAAAGGCACTGAAGTTCATCCATTCAGCAACACGCCAGGTGAACTGACCACCGTAACTGTTGGTCACCTTACCACCAATGTCAAAGGGATTAATCTGTAAAGGATCGTTGGAGTTGGTGCCATTGGTATTATAAGCAAGGGTATCAGTTCCAGGTTCTCCAATAGAACCTCCAGCAAAGGCATTATTCAACTCAGAACGAGAGAAGTTAGCAAAGGAGGTTCCCACTTCCCCAGGGCCGGTAGGAATACCAGAACCGAAGATGGGTGAATCAGGTTTGTGGTAAGCGTGGACGTAGGTAAACGCAATGTTAATAACATCAAAGAGGTTACCGTTGATTTGAGCTAACGCACCATAGTTACCGTTAAATAACCCGTTACCACCGTCACTTGCAGCGTACTCTTGACCCGTTGCAGGGTTGATACCTCTACCCACTTGACAACCGCGAATACTGCCATCAGGGTTTTCTCCACCACCGTTGAGACAAGGATCGTTAGCCGTTCCTGCTAAATAACCGAAGCTAACAGAGGTAGGACCAAGCAAACTTTCGAGGAAACCGACCTTGAAGCTCATACCAGCACCAGCACCACCACCAATACGGTAGATGGGGTTACGTTGAGCGAAGGTACTTAAGGAACCTTTACCACCGTCAAAGTCCTCGAAGAAGGGGTTTAACGTGGGTACAAAGTGGTGCCAACGTCCACCCCAGGCGGTGACGTAGGTATCGATCTTAAAGTTGTTTAATGGCTCAATGGGAGCATAGTAACCAACCCAGTCAATGGTTACGTCGTTATCTTCTTCATTACGACGAGGCCCAATGTTAAAGGTTTGGGTCGCGGTGGGGTTGATTAAGGTATTTTCTGCGAAAGCAATACCAATGGGTTGACCCGTGTTGGGGTTAAGAACCCGTAGGTTAGGTTCGTTTAAGGTAAAGCGATCTCTTCCTGTACCGGTACTGGCAGATAAACGGGTAACTAAGAGGTCTTCTCCACTGAAACTGGTATTGAAGCTTAAACGAATACGATCTTGAAGAACCGCTTGGTTATCTTCAGAAGAACGGCTACCACCAGCAGCAGTTGCGGCCATGATCACTTCCCCAACTAATTTGGTGGTAGTGGAGAATTGGTGATCTTCCAAGAAAGCAACTCGGCCTTCTAAGTTATCGACCCGCGCACCTAACGCAGCGAGTTCTGCCTCAAATTCCTGCATTAAACGCTTGAGCTTTTCGATATCTTCCCGAAGCACTGCTACGTTTTCTTGGATTAAGCGTTCCATCGTGTTTAAACAAGCGTTTAAACCTGCAGCAAATTCCCAACGAGAGGTAGCGCGGTTGCCTCGGAAGGTACGGTCAGGATAACCGACGATACAACCGTAGCGTTCTACTAAGCTTCTTAACGCCTCATAAGCCCAGTCAGTGGGGGAAACATCCCGGAGTTCACTGACACTGGTAACTTGGTCATTACTGTTTAAGTTACCTTCTTGACTGTAATTTTCAAGCTTTTGTAATAGTTCGTCTTGTGCTTGGGCAATTTCTACCCCTTGGGTTGCACTGTCATTAAATTCAAACTGGGACGCACTTTCTGCATTAGCAGAGTTAGATGCTAGTACGACACCCACGAAAGCTGGACTAACCAGCAGGGTTTTCCATAATAATTTCAGCATTTTCAGCTTTCCTCACACCATTTAGATTGACTACAGAGTTTATAGCCTCACTCATCATCCTATTATACACAGCTTTTTTGGATTGGTGGATAGATAACTTTAACTTTTGCTTAAAAGGATTAATTATTAGTTTTTCTAAGATTAAACCAAAAACAAGATATTAAAGATGACTATCTCTAACCTTATCCCCTAAACTGGTACGCTAGGTATGACATAGGCATAGTGTAGCGTTTATTTCTGTTGGTTGACCACCCCATGTTAGAAAATGATTACACGGGCATGACAATAGTAATGAATGTCTTTAGGTTCTTTGATAATCGCTTTTGTGCTTGATGATGAGTCAATCATCTAAATTTCTTCCTTCATCCTTGGGCAAATTTATTGTTTTTAGTCGTCTCTTCTTAGATTAATGAGTGTTCATTCTATTTTACAAAGCTTTCAGCGTTTTGGTGTTCATCTCGGGTTAGATCGTATCAAAACTTTGTTGGAGCAATTGCATAATCCCCATCAAAACATCCCTATCATTCATGTGGGAGGAACCAATGGCAAGGGTTCAGTCTGTGCTTATTTATCTTCAATTTTAACGGAAGCTGGTTATAAAGTCGGACGTTATACCTCTCCTCATTTGATTGATTGGACTGAAAGAATTTGTATTAATGATCAACCAATTTCTATCTCTGAATTAGAACTTATTTTAGTTAAAATTACCAATTCAATTAATTTTAATCAAGATATTCCCACACAATTTGAAGTGATTACAGCAGCCGCTTGGGTTTATTTTGCCCAAGAAAAAGTGGATATTGCTATTATCGAAGTGGGGTTAGGGGGTCGCCTGGATGCTACTAATGTCTGCGATCGCCCTTTAGCTACGGTAATTACTTCTCTTAGTCGAGAACATTGGCAACAGTTAGGACCCACAATTAAAGATATTGCTGGGGAAAAAGCAGGGATCTTTAAGTCAGATTGTCCTGTTATTATGGGTGAAGTACCCGATGAAGTTAAACCAGTTTTTGAATCCCGAATCAAAGCTTTAAATTGTCCTCATATTTGGGTTGAACCTGCAAGTTACTTTGATCACAATTTAGCAATTTATAAAAACATCAAATATCAATTGCCTCTATTGGGAAAAATGCAGCTAAACAATTCAGCTTTAGCCATAGAAACGATAAAAATTTTACAAAAACAAGGATGGAAAATTACTGATGAGCATATCAAGCAAGGAATTCAAAAGACTCAATGGTTAGGGAGAGTACAATGGATAACATGGGAAAATTATTCTATTTTGATTGATGGGGCGCATAATCCGGCTGCCGCTAAGTTATTACGTAATTACGTCGATACTTTAGATAAGTCCGTTATTTGGATAATCGGGATGTTAGCCACTAAAGAACATGATAAAGTTTTCCAAGAATTACTCATAAAAAACGATAGTTTATATGTAGTTCCTGTCCCTGATCATAGTACTGCAAAGCCTCATGATTTAGCTATATTGGCACAAGAAATATGTTCTGATTTAACACTAATTAAAACAAAAGAAACGGTCTTTTCTGCATTGGAAGAAGCAACTCAGTCTAAACAGTCTGACCAAATTATTGTTATTGCAGGTTCTTTATACTTAATCGGCCATTTTTTAGGTCATCTTCAATCAGATACAAACAAAGGTCTGAATAATTAAGTTATAATAAAATATAAGTCACTCTATCTTCATACTATTTTAATAATGCTTGATTCTTTACAAACTCAAATTTATCACCTACAACAATTCGCTAATCGCTTAGTTTCTGTGCAACTTGATCACCTAAGTTTTGTTAGTATTGCTATCATTTTTTTAGCGGGATTATTAACCAGTTTAACTCCTTGTATGTTGTCTATGTTACCTATTACGATTGCTTATATTGGGGGTTATGAATCCCAAGGAAAAATGCAAGGAATGCGTCAATCTGGTTGGTTTTCTTTGGGGTTAGCAACCACTTTAGCAGGGTTAGGCATTTTAGCAGCATCGTTAGGGAAAGTTTATGGACAAATTGGTGTGGAATTACCAATTATTGTTAGTGTTATTGCTATTTTAATGGGATTAAATCTCCTAGAAGTTATTTCTTTTCGCTTTCCCTCTTTAGGAGAAACAAATTGGATTACCGATGATCTTCCTGCTGGAATTCGTTCCTATTCTTTAGGGTTAACTTTTGGTTTAGTTGCTTCTCCATGCAGTACCCCTGTTTTAGCGACCTTATTAGCTTGGGTTGCCACCAAACAAGACTTGATTTTAGGTGGTGTATTATTATTAGCCTATACAGTGGGTTATGTCCTTCCTTTAATCTTAGCAGGAACCTTTACTGCTACCCTGAAAAAGTTGTTAGAATTACGTCGTTGGTCTGCTTGGATTAATCCAGTTAGTGGGGTTTCTTTAATTGTATTTGGAATGTTTTCTTTATTATCCCGTTTACCTCTTAATAACTGGCAATAACATGAGAATATTATATTGCTTAGGGTGGGTTAGACGGCGATAATCTAGGTAATAACAAGAATATAATCATCCGTCGTCACTCACCATTTTAAATATGTATTATCCCTAATTACTTGATATAAATGAACCTAAAAAATGAGAAAAACCCGATTAAAAATAACCCGATAGTAACAGATGGTTCAGGAATAGAAGAAGGGTTAGATGGCGCAACTTCTATCAGTTGAGTAAATTGACTTTCATTAGGTGAGTCACTAGCAAATGTACCATCAAGAAAAGCAGTTTGCCCTAAATCAATATTAAGGGTTACTGTCGAACTTTCCGTTTCTATTACTTGGAAATGCAATAAACTAATGTGTATGTCTTATGATGAAGTAGAAGCTATTTTCAAAGATAAAATTAAACAAATTTCAGATTAATTTTATTCGTAGGATGGGTTAGCAATGCGTAACCCATCAAAACCTACTTTTTTACAAGTAAGATGTGAGTTCTAAACTTAAATAACGGAACTACCAAACTGACTTTCAGTAACGTTGAAAGTACCACCAGTGGTGTAAATAGCACCACCTTGACTACTACGTGAGTTCGACTGAAAACTGGAGTTTAGACTAAAAGCCAGTTACAAGCTTAGGTCTTGGAATTGTCCAATCGCCAGTGCGAATTGGACAATCAGGTAGATAGTAACGAGCAGTGATATCAAAAGGACCTTCTGGTACTTCCAGACAGTTGATATCATCTACCCCACATTGAGTCTTGAAGATAAAAGTGAAACTTCCATCGAACTTTCCATCTTCGTCCTTATTCCCAATTGCGGTAGTGTTATTGATGTGGTAACGTTTCTCCTCATTTGGATGAAAGTGTCCATCAGAAGAATCGTAAGCCGTGACTGACCAAAAGGCATCAACTGGAGGCTCTGTAGTTGTCAATGTGTAAGTCCCTTGGCTCGCATCTAGTGTTTTTCCATTAGGGTCATCGAACATTACTTCATAGGCACTATGAGAAGTTACTGGTCCTCCCCAACCGTGTTTTGTTCCGGCAGCAAGATTTAATTCGGACACTTTGTCTGGGACATCACTTGGTCCGGCAACAAGATCATTGAAAGGTGTAGTTTCAAAAACTTCATCAATTTGACTATTAGCTGTCTCGACCACATCTTGTGTGAATTTACTTAGCAAATCGAGTTCAGGAAACTCCTGTATGGTTGGTCCAACAATCTTTATACCGTTAAAGACTGCCTTGGCATCATCCACATCTATGTCATCCTTCTTATTCTTCACTTCCACCCGCACGATTACAACTGCAAGTTTGGAAGGAACTTCAATGGCTGTGCCTACGATTCCTGAAGGTTTCTCTCCGTGATAGAGTGTGTACGAACCGCTTGGATAAATGAGGTTGCGGAAATTAACATTGCGATCGTCCATAAGTTGGAACGAGTTAAAACGCTCCACGCTAGGGGCTGAGGCTTCCAAAATAACAGGTCCCTGGTCAAGTAAAACAAAGGCTAATTTATAATAAGTATCATTGTTCATCCGAACAACGGTGTCATTCTCATGGGTGACTAATTCAGGTTCTTCACCGAGTGCCCACTTGTTGAACTTACTTGGGTCACCTGGGCGGAACTCATTTCGGTCAGGGTTACCTCCGGTATAATCCACCGCATAGTTGTAGGTTTCCTGGTAGGGGAATAGATGAATATATTCCTCAACAGAATTGTTTGGTTGATTCACATCTGGGATTTCTGTAGTGTACTTCATTTTCAATTATCCTTCGTACTGAATACTTTTATACAAACTCGTTAGAACTAAGAAACTAACTCAAGATCGCCGGGTATCCATGTCTTATTAAACCAAGGATCAAGAGGACCATAGAGACGAAGGATGACATTAAAACCTTTGGGTTTCTCAGGAGATCCAGGATCGGTTTGAAGCCAGTTATTTTCCTTACCTTGTGGAGGTGTAGGTCCAAAATAGATGTCATAAGAGCCATCATCTGAATTTGGTTCTAAATCTTCTTTGTTACTATCAATACCGGGAAACTGGTCATCAGTCTGAAGCATAGCTCTGGTTTGATTATCGTAGATTGTAAAAGACCAAAAATCTGCAACTGGGACATCAGGGGGTAAATGTATTTTGTAGGTTTTGCTGCCATCTAAACAATCACCATTACTATCTAGATAAGCGCAGGCATATTGTGAACCCTCACCAACTAGCTTATTTGCCATTGCGGGAGTGATACCTGTGGCATAGAAATGGAAAAAAGTACGAGCATCGAGTAAACGAGCACCATTATCTAAGAACTCATAACTGCCTCCTACAAATGGAGTCATCCA
>JAAUYH010146101.1_pt1 | contig 88519 bp, 91 predicted proteins | sample 7278061 | NCBI WGS metagenome assembly JAAUYH01 (sample SAMN14350203, study PRJNA611818) | marine sediment metagenome | isolation source: surface marine sediment (0.6m) | place: French Polynesia: Moorea | collected 2018-08 | reverse complement strand
GCTGCATCCCAAGCGCCTCGGCCAGCGAATTCATCGTCGTCGCGGTGCCCATGGTGTTGCAGTAGCCGGTCGAGGGGGTGGAGCTTGCCACCATCTCCATGAAACCGTCGTCGTCGATCTCGCCCGCCGCGAGCAATTCGCGGGCCTTCCAAACGATGGTTCCAGAGCCGGTGCGTTCGCCGCCGAACCATCCGTTCAGCATCGGGCCGACGGAAAGCGCGACGGCGGGGATGTTGACGGTGGCGGCGGCCATCAGCAGCGCGGGCGTGGTCTTGTCGCAGCCGATCATCAGCACGACCCCGTCGATCGGGTAGCCGAAAAGGGTCTCGACCAGCGACAGGTAGGCCAGGTTGCGGTCGAGCATCGCGGTGGGGCGCTTGCCGGTTTCCTGGATCGGATGCACCGGGATTTCGATCACCGTGCCGCCCTGGCTGATGACGCCGTCACGGACCCGCTTGGCAAGCTCCAGGTGATGGCGGTTGCAGGGCGACAGGTCACTGCCGGTCTGGGCGATGCCGATAATGGGCTTGCCGGATTGCAGCTCTTCGCGGGTCAGCCCGTAGTTCAGGTAACGCTCGGTATAAAGCGCGGTCATTTCCCGGTCGTCGGGGTTGTTGAACCAAAGCTGGCTGCGGAGTTTGGGCTTGTCGGTCATCTGTTCTTTCCTACCGGAATCCGCCGGAGTGCTGACTGCCCCCCAGACCCTTCGGGCGTAATCTCACCAAGATGGAGCGGGGGCCGGTCATTGCCCCGACCAGCCTCCGTCGATGATATGCGGGTGGCCCGTGGTGAAGGCGCTTTCGTCCGAGGCGAGGTAGACGACGAGGGCGGCGATCTCGTCGGCGCTGGCGACCCGGCCCATGGGCTGGCGCGACACGAAGAGCTCCAGCGCCTTGTCATAGCTGCCCATCTCTTCGCCGAGCTGCTTCACCCGGTCGTGCCAGCTTGGGCTTTCGACCGTGCCGGGGCAGATGCAGTTACAGCGAATGCCCTGCTTGATGTAGTCGATGGCCACCGATTTGGTCAGCCCGATGACGGCGGCCTTGGTGGTGCCGTAGATGAACCGGTTCGGCGCGCCCATGACGCTGGAGCAGGCCGAGGACATGTTGACGATGCTTCCGCCACCGCGTTCCAGCATGCCGGGCAGAGCGGCGCGGATCGTGCGGTACATCGCGCGTACGTTGAGGTCGAAGGCGAAGTCCCATTCCGCGTCGGTGGCGTCGAGCACCGTGCCGTGATGCACGAACCCGGCGCAGTTGAAGAGCACGTCGGGCTGCGCCCGATCCACGCCTGCGCGGATGCTGGCCTCGTCGCGCGCGTCGAGCGGAAACGCCTCGATATTGGGGTGGTCGAGATCGGCCAATGCGCCGGTGTTGATATCGGTGGCAAAGACCCGTGCGCCTTCGTCGGCCATGGCCAGCGCCGAGGCACGGCCGATACCCTGTCCGGCGGCGGTCACCAGGGCGCGTTTTCCGCTAAGGCGTTCTTTTGGCATATGATTCTCTCCCTCGCGCGGAGCCTTTGCGACTCTCTGGAACGCGCAGCGATTTCAGGCCTATTCGAAAGCGGAGCAAAAAGCTAGGGTCGCGTGTGGCTGGATTTGGGGAGGATCGGCATGGCACAGTTGGCGGTTCTGGGGACCGGGCTGATGGGCGGCCCGATGGCGCGGAACCTGGCCCGGACGGGCCATCGGGTGACGGTCTGGAACCGCACGCGGGACAAGGCAGAGGCGTTGCGCGGAGACGGGTGCGTCGTTGCTGCGACGCCCGAGGCTGCAGCTGCCGACGCCGATTTCGTCATCACCATGCTCAGCGACGGTGTCGCATCCTGCGCCATGGTGGACGCATTGGCGGATAGGTTGACGGAAAAGGCGGTCTGGATCGACATGTCCTCGACCAAACCCGAAGAGGCGCGGCGGCAGGCGGGTGTTCTGGGCGGCGCGCGGCATCTCGATGCGCCGGTCTCGGGCGGAACCAAGGGCGCCGAGGCGGGGACGCTGGCGATCATGGCGGGCGGAGAGGCGGCCGCGTTCGAGGCGGCAAGGCCGGTCTTGCAGGCGATGGGGCGGCCCACCCATGTGGGCCCGTCGGGGGCTGGACAGCTTGCCAAGCTGGCCAATCAGGCGATCGTGGCGGTCACCATCGGCGCGGTGGCCGAGGCGATGCTGTTGCTGCGCGAGGGCGGGGCCGATCCGGCTGCGGTTCGCGTCGCGCTGAAGGGCGGGTTTGCGGATTCGACGATCCTGCAGCAACACGGGGCGCGGATGACCGAGGGGAATTTCGTGCCGGGCGGTCTGTCGAAGTTTCAACTCAAGGATCTCGACAACGTGCTGCACGAGGCGGCGGGTCTGGGGCTGCGCCTGCCGATGGTCGAGCAGGTGACCGAGCGCTTCGGGGTCTTCTGTGGTGAGATGGACGGGGGAGAGAAGGATCATTCCGGGCTGTTTCTGGAGCTCTTGCGGCGCAATGGGATGGAGGCCTGACCGATGCGGCGGATCCTGATCCTTGGTGGTGGCGGCATGGTGGGGCAGAAGCTGGCGCATCATCTGGCCGGGCAGGGGCTGAACGGCGACCGCGATATCGAGGTGACGCTGTTCGACATGGGTTTTCCAACGGATGGCGCAGCCCCGGCGAAAGCGCAGATTGCGGGCGATATCACCGACGAGGCGACGCTGTCGGCGATACTAGCGGATCGGCCGGACGTGATTTTTCACCTCGCCTCGGTGGTTTCGGGCGAGGCGGAACAGGACTATGCCAAGGGGTGGGCGGTGAATATGGCGCCGCATTGGCATATGCTCGAAGAGCTGCGAGCGGCGTATGAGGCATCGGCCGGGGCCTATGTGCCGCGCGTCGTCTTCACCTCGTCGATCGCGGTGTTCGGCGGGCCCTATCCGGACAGGATCGACGACACGTTTCTGTCGGCGCCGCAGACCTCGTACGGGGCGCAGAAGGCGGTGTGCGAGCTGATGCTGTCGGATGCCAGCCGGAAGGGGTTCGTGGATGGGATCTCGATTCGCCTGCCGACGATTTCGGTTCGCCCCGGCCGGCCGAACAAGGCGGCGTCGGGGTTTTTCTCGAACATCATCCGCGAGCCCCTGGCGGGAAAGAAAGCGGTGCTGCCGGTTGCCGAGACGGTGCGGCACTGGCATGCGAGCCCGCGGTCGGCGGTGGGATTTCTGGTCCATGCCGCGGGGCTGGATACGGGCCTGCTGGAGGGGCGGCGTGCGCTGAACATGCCGGGATTGAGTTGTACGGTGGCCGACCAGATCGACGCGTTGCGGCGGATCGCGGGCGAAGACGCCGTGCGGCTGATCCGGCGCGAGCCCGACCCCGCGATTGACCGGATCGTTGCGGGATGGCCGAGGAATTTCGATCCCGCCCGGGCGGTGGCGCTGGGCTTTCGCGCCGAGACGAGTTTCGACGAAATCGTGCGCATCCATATCGAGGACGAATTGGGGCAACGATGAGCGTGCCGGAACTGGACGAGGCGCGGGGACGGACAGCGCGGCTGCAGGCCGGGATGCGGGCCTCCGGCATTCCGGTGGCGGTGTTCACCGATCAGGCGTCGATCGCCTATCTGGCAGGGTTCTGGGGGTATCTGGGGGTCGAGTTCGGACGCCCGACCTGCCTGGTGGTGCCAGGCGACGGTGACCCGGTGGTGATCACGCCGGGGCTGGAAACCGAGATGGTCCGGGCAATGACCTGGGTCTTGGACGTGCGCGGCTGGGACGATGCCGGACAGCGGTCCTGGGCGCGGGTGCTGGCGGATGTGCTGGGGGAGGCGCCGAGCGCGATCTGGCTCGAGGCGCGGCGGATTCCGGCCATCCTGCGTTCCTATTTCGGCGAGCGGTACAAGGGTGTGCCGCTGGGCGATATCGGGCCGCATCTGGATCGGCTGCGGATGATCAAGTCCGAGTTCGAGATCGGTGTGATGCGGCAGGCGGGCCGGATCGCGGGGGCGATGATGGCGGCGGCCGAAGGCTCGCTGCGGGAAGGCGCGCGCGAATTCGAAAGCGCATTGGCCGTGATCGAGGCGGGGACCCGGACGGCGGCGGGGTTTCTGACCGAAGCGGGGCGGGAGCGGTTTGTCTCTCCGCTCATCCACAATCTGCAGATCCTGCAAAGCGGCGGCGACACCTCGATGGTGCACAGACGCGCATCGATGCGGGCCTACCGGCGGGGCGATCCGGTCTATTTCTGTTTCTGCAACATGATCGATTTCCGGCAGTACAAGCTGGGCTTCGATCGGATGTTCCACATTGGAGAGGTCAGCGAGGCGGACGCACGTGTGCAGCAGGCGGCGATCGATGCACAGGCTGCGGCGATCTCGGCGATCCGGCCGGGTGTGCGGGCCGAAGAGGTCGCGGCGGCGGCCGATGAGGTTTACGCCGCACGCGGTTATCAGACCGGCTACCGGACCGGGCGTGCCGTGGGCATGAGCTGTCTGGAAACGCCGGAACTGAAGCCGGGGGACAAGACGGTGCTTGAGCCGGGCATGACGTTCGCGGTGGACGGAGGGATTTCGGTCGATGGGATCACCGCCGGGCGGATCGGCGATACGGTGGTGGTGACCGAGGCGGGGTGTGAATTTCTGACCGACTATCCGCGCGGGATTCTGGTGACCGGCGCGTGACCCCGCAGCCGCGCTTCGCGCGGGTCCGGATGTGGTACACCTGAATTCCTTTGAAGGAATTTGCCGAGAAATTTCGAAAATTCCTGGGCGCCCGGCCTAGCTGTCCGGCAGCAGGTTGCGTTCCAGATGCGCATGGATCTGGGCCCTGCAGGCGGCCTCGTCGCGGTCCAGCGCGGCGTCGACGATGCGGCGATGCTCGGCCACGTTGCCGGTCGCGAAGCCGTATTTACCGGCCTCGGTCACATGCTGCTGGCGGAACTGGTCAAAGATCGCCCGGAAGGTCTGGCGCAGAAACGGCGAGCCGCAGGCGGCGCCGAGGGCATCGTGAAATTCCCACTCGGCCGTGCACCAGAGACGCACGACGGGCGGCTCCATGCCGCGCCGGTCGATTTCGGCCTCGATATGGCTGAGCTTGTGATGCGCGGCGGTCAGCTGTGCCTCCCACTCGATGCCGCCCCGGCGAATCGAGGCGGTGGCGCCCTCTTGTTCCAGAAGGATGCGGAATTTGGTCAGGTCGCTTTTGCGTTGGGCCGAGGCGGCCTGGGCGCGAAAGCCGCGCTGGTCCTCGTATTGCGCAAGACCGGCGGCGGAGAGACGCAGCAGAACCTCGCGGATCGTGTTGGCCGAACAGCCGTATTCATCCTTCAACGGTCCCGGCAGCAGTTTTTGACCTGGCGCGAATCCCCCCATCGTCAGGCGCTGGCGCAGGTCCTGATAGATGTCGGGGGTGCCGACCCGGGAGGTTGGCAATGTGTCAGCCATGATGATTAGCGTGGCACAAAATCACGAAATTGCAAGGAAATTTCAAAATTATCCGCATTTCGGAAATATCTTGCCGGAGGATCAAGCTGTTGCTAGGCTGCTTGGACATTGCGTCAAAACGCGGCGACGACAAGCCGCGGAATGTTGTGATGCACCAAAAGACCAAAAGGGAGGTCACCATGAAATTGATGAAGAAGGCGGCGCTTGCCGCCGGGATTGCCGCGCTTGCCAGCACGGCCGCTGCACAGACCAACATCCGCCTGCAGACGCACTATTCGCCCGAGCACCCGTCGGGCAAGCTGGTGGCGTCCTATGTCGACAATGTGCAGACGATGTCGAACGGCGAGATCACGTTCGAGGTGTTCTATTCCTCGTCCGTCGTGAAGTCGCCGGAAACCTTCGACGCCGCGGCGTCGGGCATTCTGGACTGCGACATGACCGGCGGCGGCTATCAGGTCGGCAAGAACCCCGCCTTCCAGTTCGTGGGCGACATCATGGGCGGCTACGACACGCCGTATCAGCAGCTGAGCTGGCTGTACTATGGCGGCGGCTACGATGCGGCGCAGGAACTTTACAACACCTACGGCATGCAGCTGATCGGCTGGTGGGTCTATGGCCAGGAATCGCTGTCTTCGTCCAAGCCGATCGCCGGTCCCGAAGACCTGAAGGACTGGAAATTCCGCTCGCCCCCGGGCATGGAAACCAAGATCTTCGAAAAGCTCGGCGCCAAGCCGATCGTGATGGATTTCACCGAAATCTTCACCGCGCTTGAAACCGGCATCATCGACGGCGCCGACGCCTCGGGCATCGCCAACAACGTCGGGCTCGGTCTCTATGACCTGGTGAAGCACGCCAACTACCCCGGCTTCCACTCGATGCCGTCGGACCACCTGGCCTGCCGCAAGGATATGTGGGACGCCATGCCCGAGCATCACCGCCGTATCATGTCGGTCGCGATGGAATCGCTGGCATTGCGCACCGCGCTGTCGACCCAGGTGAAGAATGCCGAGGCCGTCGCGATGCTGAAAGAGCAGGGCGTGACGATCCACGAGTGGTCGAGCGAAGATCTGGCCGCGTTCCGTGCTGCGGCGCAGGCGACCTGGCCCGAGTTCGCGACCACCGACGAAGCCAAGGCGCTGCTTGCCAGCCACATGGAATACCTTGGCCAGCTGGGCCTGGTTGTAGGCCAATAACAGCACGCGCCGGGCGGCTGCGCGCCGCCGCGTTCTAAGATCCCGGCCGGGGCCCTGACGTCGGGCCCCGGCCGTCACGGCAGCCGCCGGTCACAGGCGGCGCCCGCCAGGGAGGGACATATCCGATGCACAGCCAATCGATTCGGCTGATCGACTGGACGGTGCCACTGGCCTTTATCCTGTGTGCCGCGGTCGTCGTTTGGTCCGGCCCGAACTATCTGATCAGTCTCGGCTGGGCCGATGCCACCATCGAGAACCGCTATCCCGGCGCCGGCATTGTTCAATATGCGGCGCTGATCATCCTGCCTGTCCTGTTCGTGCTTGGCGTGGCCACGGTCAAACCGGCGCCGATGGAGCTGGACGATCTGGGCGGATTTGCCCGGATTTCGCTGTTTCTGGGCCGGGTGACGATGCTGCTGATCGCGCTCTTGGTGGGCGTGATGACCTTTGAGGTCGTGCTGCGCTACGTGTTCGAACGGCCGACGCTTTGGGCCAACGAGCTGTCGCTTTGGATGGCCGGCTTTCTGTTCCTCTTCGCCGGGCTCTACGCCATGCAACAGCGCAGCCACATCCGAATCTTCCTGGTTTACGACCTGTTCCCGCGCTGGCTGCAGAAGGTTTGCGACACGTTTTCGACCCTGCTGATCGTCATCTTCATGCTGGCGATGATCTGGGGCGGCTATGGCGAAAGCTCGCAGCAGTTTTTCCGCTGGGAGCTTTTGGGAACCGCCTTTGATCCGCCGATCCCGGCGACGCTGAGCCCGGCGATCCTGATCGTGATTTCTCTGGTCGCGATCCAGGCCGTGTCGAACCTGATCGAGGACTGGAACAAGGAAAAAGAAGTTCACGCCATCGTCGACGACATCGATGTCGACGAACTGACCCTGGGTGCTGTCGGCGACAGCATCCACGAGAAAAAACAGGACAAGTAGGGCGGCGGCATGGGACTCGATATCGGCACCATCTCGATCATCCTGCTGCTGGCGATGCTGATCCTCTTGGCGATCGGCATGCCTCTGGGCTTTGCCTCGGCGTTTCTGGCGGTGGCCGTGCTGGTCATGCGCTTCGAGCCGTCGATCCTGTGGGATCCGACGACCTTCGGCGACGGCATTCTGACCCGGCAGTTCGGGTCGGGGCCGCTGGCGATCTTGATGAAGCGAATATACGATCTGATGACGGATTATGTCCTGATCTCTATTCCGCTCTTCATCTTCATGGCCGCGTTGCTGGAACGGTCGGGCATTGCCGAAAGCATGTATTCGTCGCTGAACGTCTGGCTGAACCGGACGCGCGGCGGCATCGCCATCGTGACCTCGATCATGGCGGTCATCATGGCGGCGATGTCGGGGATCATCGGCGGCGAGGTGGTTCTCTTGGGTCTGATCGCGCTGCCGCAGATGTTGCGATTAGGCTATAACCAGAACCTGGCGATCGGCACGATCTGCGCCAGCGGATCCCTGGGCACGATGATCCCGCCGTCGATCGTGCTGATCATCTTCGGGCTGATCACCGAAACCTCGATCAAGGCGCTGTTCACGGCGGCCTTCGTTCCGGGGTTCATGCTGGCCTCGTTCATCATCATCTACATCATCATCCGGACGCAGCTGAACCCCAGCCTTGCGCCGCTGCCCGAGCCGTCGCCGGACGATCCCGAACCGGGCGAGAAGACCAAGCTGTTTCTGACTTTCCTGGCCATCGTCTTTGGCGCGATTTCGGCTCTGGCGTTCCTGCGGGTGATCTTCTTCACGGTGACCGGGCAGAATGCGGCGATCGAAGGCGTCGATCCGATCATCTTCGGCACGCCGGGTTATATCCCCTGGTTCGGAGGCGCGGCGGTGCTGCTGCTGGCCTACGCCTTCGGGCTGATGGGGCGCGAGCGGGCCGCGCGGGCCTGGGACATGGGCAAGGGGCTGGTGGCGCCGATCGTGGTGATCGGGGTGGTTCTGGGCTCGATCTATATGGGCATCACGGGCATTACCGAAGCCGCGGGCATGGGCGTTGTGGCGGTGTTCATCATCGCGACGCTTCTGCAGCGCGAGGGGCCGTTCTTCACGGTGCAGCGGCTGATCAAATACGGCTTGGCCACGGCCGTGATCGTGGCGGTTGCCTATGGTCTCGATCTCGCCACGGGCATCGGCTGGGCGGAGCTTTCGGTTGTCGGCCTCGGACTGGGGCTGGTGATCAGCTGTCTTCAGGTGGGCTCGGTGTTCAACATGGTGTGGGATTCACTGATGCGGACGCTGAAGTCGGCCGGCACCATTATCTGGGTGACCATCGGGGCCACGGCGCTGGCGGGTGCCTACACCATTGCGGGCGGGCCGACCTACGTGGCCAACCTGATCGTCGGCGCCGATCTGCCGACGATGGGGATCATCCTGACGATGATGGTGATCTTCCTGTTCATGGGCGCCTTCATGGACTGGGTGGGGATCGTCCTGCTGATCATCCCGGTGTTCCTGCCGATCATCCTGCGGCTGCCGATCGACGAGATCGGTGTTTTCGGCGAGTTGCAGGCGAAATACGTCTCGGTCTGGTTCGGCGTCGTATTCTGCATGAACATGCAGGTGTCGTTCCTGTCGCCGCCCTTCGGGCCGGCGGCGTTCTACCTGAAATCGGTGGCGCCGCCGCATATTTCGCTGACGGACATCTTCAAGGGGTTCCTGCCGTTTATCTGCATCCAGATCCTCGCCCTGAGCGTGCTGTTGATCTGGCCGCCGATCGTAGAGCTTTTGTTGCCATAGCCGTGCAGCGGGCGGGCCGCCCCGCCCACGCGCCCGCGCCCCGCCCGCTGCCCTTTCCGAGGCGTCCGACCATGCTGACCCGGGATCAGATCGACGAGTTCCAGACACGAGGGTACCTCGTGCTCGACGATGTGCTGGACGAGGGCATCCTTGGGCCGGTTCGCGCCGAGTACGAGGATCTGCTGAACGGGCTTTATGCCGGGTGGCGGGCTGAAGGACGGGTGGGTGCACCGGTGACGGCGGATTTCTGGGGCAGGCTTTTGACCGCCTACCGGGCGGGCTGTGACTGGTTCCAGCCGATGGATATTTCACTGCCCGGCGACCGGATCGCCCTGGATACCCCGTTTCATTTCGGACCCGCTGTCTTCGGTATGCTCACGGCGCCGCGGCTTTTGGACCTGGTCGAGGACCTGATCGGCCCCGAGATCACCTCGAACCCGATCCAGCATGTGCGGATCAAGCCGCCGTCCGCCGATCTGCATTCGGACGAGATCCGCGCCCATGTGACCGCCACCGACTGGCATCAGGACCGGGGCGTCACCCATGAAGAGGCGGATGAGACCGAGATGGTGACCGTCTGGATCGCGATGACGGATGCGACGGCCGAGAACGGCTGTCTGCAGGTTCTGCCGCGCACGCCGGCCATGCTGCCGCATTGCCCGAAGGTCCAGACGGCGATTGCCGACGATTTCGTCGATGAGGCACAGGCGATCCCGCTGCCGGTGGCGGCGGGTGGCGTCGTCATCCTGCATCCGATGACGCCGCACAGTTCGCTGCCGAACCGGACCGATGGGTTCCGCTGGTCCTTCGATCTGCGGTACAACGTGACCGGTCAGCCGACCGGGCGGGCGCACTTTCCGGACTTCGTGGCGCGGTCGCGGGCCGCGCCCGAGACGATATTGCGCGACTGGCGGATCTGGAAGAAGATGTGGGAAAAGGCTCGGGCGCGCTGTGCCGTGGCCCCGCATGTCGCTATTCACCGCTGGACATCGGATGCGCCTTATTGTGCGTGACCTCGCGTGCTGGCACGCAACTGACGGAGTGATCAGATGAAAGATTTCGTTCGCCTCGACCCGTCCGACAATGTCGTGACCGCCACGCGCGCCCTGCAGGCCGGGCACTCGGTCGAGGACGTGACCACCACCGGGCTGATCCCGTCGGGCCACAAGATCGCGACGCGGGCGATCCGGAAGGGTGAGCAGGTGCGCAAATACGCCCAGTTCATCGGGCTGGCGCATGACGACATTGCGCCGGGGGACCATGTGCACACCCACAATCTCGATTTCCGCAGTACCGAGGTGGCGTACGAGTTCGGGACCGACCTGCGGCCGGTCGAACGGGCGGCGAGGCCGGATACCTTCCTGGGTTACCGGCGCGAGACCGGAAAGGTGGGGACGCGGAATTATATCGCCATCGTGACCTCGGTGAACTGTTCGGCCACCGCAGCCCGGCGGATTGCGGATGCGTTCGGGCCCGAGGAACTGGCGCCCTATCCAAACGTGGACGGTGTCGTGGCCTTTGTGCATGGCACGGGTTGCGGCATGGCCGGATCGGGCGACGGCTTCGAGGCGTTGCAGCGGGTGATGTGGGGCTATGCGCGGCATCCCAACCACGCCGGCGTGCTGATGGTGGGCCTCGGCTGTGAGATGAACCAGATCGACTGGCTGCTGGAGGCCTACGGGCTGGAACAGGGCCCGCTGTTTCAGGTGATGAACATCCAGAACGTGGCCGGGCTGCAGCGAACGATCGACCTTGGTGTCGAGAAGGTGCGCGCGATGCTGCCGCTGGCCAACGAGGCGCAACGCGTGCCGTGCCCCGCCTCTGAATTGACGGTGGCGCTGCAATGCGGCGGGTCGGATGCTTGGTCCGGGGTCACGGCGAATCCGGCCCTGGGCCACGCGTGCGACCTGCTGGCGGAACAGGGCGGCACGGGTGTTCTGGCCGAGACGCCGGAGATCTACGGGGCCGAGCATCTGCTGACGCGGCGCGCGGTGTCGCGCGATGTCGGTGACAAGCTGGTCGGACTGGTGCGCTGGTGGGAGAATTATACGGCGCGCAACCTCGGCTCGATGGACAACAACCCCTCACCCGGCAACAAGAAGGGCGGGCTGACGACGATCCTGGAAAAATCGCTGGGTGCGGCGGCGAAGGGTGGAACCTCGCCTCTGATGGGGGTCTACAAATATGCCGAGCCGGTCACAGCCCGCGGCTTCACGTTCATGGATTCACCCGGCTACGATCCGGCCTCGGTCACCGGGCAGATCGCGGGCGGGTGCAACATGGTTGTGTTCACCACAGGCCGCGGATCGGCCTTCGGATCCAAGCCCGCGCCGACCATCAAGGTGGCGACGAACACAGAGATGTACATGCGGATGACCGACGACATGGACGTCGATGCCGGTGAGATGCTGACGGGCGGCGTTTCGCTAGAGGAAAAGGGGCGGGAGATCTACGAACTGATCCTGCGGGTGGCGTCGGGCGAGTCCTCGAAATCCGAAGCTCAGGGACTGGGCGACTACGAGTTCGTGCCCTGGCAGATCGGAGCGGTGATGTGACCCGGCTGGCCGTTGTCGGCGCCGGATTGATCGGGTCGCGGCATATCCGGGCGGTGCAGCAGAACCCCGATTGCACGCTGGTGGCGGTGGTCGAGCCGGATGCGGCCCGAACCGCCGGGCTCGACGTGCCGGTCTACGCGCGGATCGAGGACGTACAGGAAGCTGCAGACGGGGCGATCATCGCCAGTCCGACGCCCCTGCATCCCGACCATGTGCGTGCCGCTGCCGCACGAGGCTGGGGGGTGCTGATCGAAAAGCCGGTGGCCGACAGCCTGGCCGAGGCCGATGCGCTGATCGCGACCGTCAAGGGCGCGCGGGTCGCCTCTCTGGTCGGCCATCACCGGCGGCACCATCAGAGCGTGGCGCTGTTGCGCAGGATCGTGACGGAAGGCCGGATCGGGCAGCCGGTGCTGGCCACGCTCATCTGGGCGATGAAAAAGCCCGATGCCTATTTCGAAGGGAACTGGCGATCGGGCGGCGGTGGCTCTCCGGTGATGATCAATCTCGTGCACGACATCGACCTGCTGCGGTTTCTCTTCGGCGAGGTGACGGAAGTGGCGGCCGTCGGCGGCGCGCCTGTCCGTGACGCGGATCGGGTCGAAAGCGGCGCGGTGGCCCTGTCCTTTGCCGGCGGGGTCAGCGCCACGCTGGCCTTTGCCGACACCACGCCCAGCCCCTGGGGGTTCGAGGCCGGCACGGGAGAGAACCCCAACATCGCGCGATCGGGCCAGAACATGTTGTGGATCGCAGGAACCGAAGGCGGCGTGGCGTTCCCGTCGCTGCATGTCTGGTCGGGCGCGGCGGATTGGTCCGAGACCCCGGTCAATGCGCGCGAGGGCGCGCCTGCGACCGACCCGCTGGCGGCGCAGCTGCGGCATTTTCTCGACGTGATTACAGGCCGGGCCGAACCGTTGATCGACGCCGAGGATGCGCGCAAGACGCTTGCCGTTGCCCTGCAGATCGAGACCGCGCTCGCGCGGGCGCGGGAGGCCGCATGAGCACGCTGCGGGCCGGTCTGATCGGCGAACACATCAGCCGCACGCGGCTGCCACTTGCGCTGGACCTCATGTGCGGAATGGCCGGCTGGACGCTGGAGTTCGAGCTGATTGATATCGTTGACCGGTCGGGGTTCGACTTTGACGCGACGGTGGACGGGCTGCAAACGAAGGGCTGGACCGGCGTTACGGTGACCCACCCCTGGAAGACCAGCGCGGCCGCCTATGCAGGTGACGGGATGCTGCCCGAACTGCGCGGGCTGGGGGCGTCGAACACGCTGGTTTTCGGGCAGCCGCTGACCGGGCACAACACCGATTTCACCGGGTTCATCGCCGCTTGGGAGGCGGCGATGGACGCTGCGCCAGGCCGCGTGGCGATGGCGGGCGCGGGCGGTGTGGCACGGGCGCTGGGGCCGGCGCTGGCACGGCTGGGTGCAGGCGAGATCGTGATCTGGGATATGGACCGGTCACGCGCCGAGGATCTGGCCGCGATGATCGGGCCGGCGGCTCTGGTCGTGCCTGCAAGCGAAGCGGACGAGGCGATCCGTGCCGCCGACGGGCTGGTGAATGCGACACCGATGGGGATGCGCGAGTATCCCGGCAGCGCGTTCGACGCAATCCTGATCGGGCCGCAACGCTGGGCCTTCGATGCGGTCTACACCCCGACCAACACCGAGTTTCTGCAGGACGCTTCGACCGCGGGGCTGATCACGCTATCGGGCTTTGCGCTGTTCCAGCACATGGCGATCCGGTCGTTTCAGGCCTATACCGGCATTTCGCTCGACCCCGCCGAGGTTCTTCCGAGGCTCGACACACTGAAGCCGGATTGAGGGGGAGGGTGAAGTGGCCAGCGAAGTTCTGACCGACGCGCAGATCGCGTTTTACCGCGACAACGGTTATCTGGTGCTCGAAAACCGGATCCCGATGGCGGCAATCGAGGCGATCCGCGCCGAGATCGCGCGCTTCGAGGAGGAGGCGCGCGGCCTGACCGCGTCGAGCGACCGTTTGGATCTGGAGGACAGCCATACGCCGGATGCCCCGCGGATCCGGCGGATCAAACTGCCCCATACCATCAGCGACACCGTGCGGGACCTGATGTATTCTGACCATGTGCTTGCCCCGGTCCGGGATCTGATCGGGCCGGATCTGCGGCTGCATACGACGAAGCTGAACATGAAATCGGCGGGCTACGGGGCGGCGATCGAGTGGCATCAGGACATGGCGTTCTATCCGCATACGAATGACGATGTGCTGGCGGTGGGCGTGATGATCGACGACATGGCGCCCGAGAACGGGCCGCTGATGGTGTTTCCGGGATCGCACAAGGGGCCGACCCATGATCATCACGCGGGCGGTGTCTTTGTCGGCGCGGTGGACCTGCAGGCGTCGGGGCTGGACGCTCGGGATGCGGTTATGCTGACCGGGCCCGCGGGGTCGATTTCGATCCATCACGGGCGGTCTCTGCACGGCTCGGCGCTGAACCTGTCGGCCCGGAACCGGCGTGTCCTGTTCTACGAAGTGATGGCGGCGGATGCGTTTCCCGTCATGGGCTCGATGACGGGTTTTTCGTCGCTGGAAGAATACAACGAACGGATGCTGTGCGGACGGCCCGGCATCGAGCCAAGGCTGGTCGATTGGCCGGTGCGAATCCCGCTGCCGCAACCCGAGAGCCGCGGGTCGATCTACGAGATCCAGAAGGGGCTGCCGCACCGGGGATTTTCGATCTACGACACGGAGAAGACGTGAGCCGGGCGCACAGATTTTCGTCGAAAATCTGTACATTGGGACAGGGAGATATCGGATGAGCAAGCCAACGATTGGATTTATCGGTCTGGGCCTGATGGGCTCGGCCATGGTGGAACGGCTGCAGTCCTGCGGCTACGGTCTGACCGTCATCGCCAACCGGTCACGGGCCAATGTCGAGGCGGCGGTGGCGCGCGGGGCGGTCGAAGTGGGCACCGCCCGCGAGGTCGCGGCGGCGAGCGACATCGTGATGCTGTGCATGGGCACCAGCGCCCAGGTGGAAAGCCGGATGCGGGGGCCGGACGGCGTGATAGCGGGGCTTAGGACTGATGCGGTGGTGATTGATTTCGGCACCTCGCTGCCGGGATCGACCCGGGCGCTGGGGGCCGAGGCGGCCGCGGCCGGCGGCGCCTATATGGACGCGCCGCTGGGCCGGACGCCGATGCATGCCAGGGACGGGCTCTTGAACATCATGGGCGCCGGGGACAAGACGGCGTTCGACACCGTCAAGCCGGTGCTGGACGATCTGGGCGAGAACGTCTTTCACCTCGGTGATCTGGGAGCGGGGCACACGATCAAGCTGATCAACAACTTCTTTGCCATGACCACGGCAAACGCGATGTCCGAGGCCTTTGCGATGGCCGACAAGATGGGCGTGCCGCGGCAGAACCTTTACGACGTGATGGCCGCCGGGCCGCTGAGGTCGGGGATGATGGATTTCGTCAAGGCCTATGCGATCGACGGCGACCCCGGGATGCTGGCCTTTGCGGTCAAGAACGCGCGCAAGGATGTCGGCTATTACGTGCAGATGGCGCAGGAGGCTGGGGCGGACAGCATCATGGCGCAATGCGCACGGCGCGCGCTCGAACTGTCCGAAGAGGCGGGTCGCGCCGAGGCCTACGTCACCGAGCAGGTGGATTTCTTCACTGCCCGTTTTGGCGATTGAGGCCAGCCGATGCGTGTCGCCTGTGTTGGCGAGGCCATGGTGGAGTTGTCGCTGGACAGGTCCGGCGGGACAGCGCAGGTGGGGTTTGCGGGCGACACACTGAACACGGCGATCTACCTCAAGCGATCGGCGCCGGATCTGGAGGTGGCCTATGTGACCCGGCTGGGCCGGGATCCGTTCTCGGACAGGATGCTGGCGTTCATGGCCTCGGAAGAGCTGGCAACCGGTGCCGTCAGCTTCAGCGACGCACGGCATCCGGGGCTTTACGCAATCACCACGGACGCGGCGGGTGAGCGGTCGTTCACCTACTGGCGTGACCGTTCCGCGGCGCGGGAATTGTTCCAAACGTGCAACTCGGTCACGTTCGAGGCGCTGGAGGAATTTGACGTGATCTACCTGTCAGCGATCACGCTTGCAATTCTGCCGGAGCATGTGAGGTCGGAATTCTGCAAGTGGCTCGGTATTTGGCGCGGGGGTGGCGCGAGGGTGGTGTTCGATTCGAACTATCGCCCCGCCTTGTGGGCAGACCGCGCAGAGGCGCAGGCAGCGATTGGGCGGTTGTGGGAATTGACAGATATCGCTCTGCCAAGCGTGGATGACGAGCTGGCGGTCTTTGGGGATAACTCGGTGGATGAGGTCGTGGCGCGGCTGCGATCCTCGGGGATCCGGCAGGGTGCGCTGAAATGTGGGCCGGATGGACCGGCGTCGCTTGGCGCGCCGGTGGCACAGGCTTATCCCGCCGCGCGCCGCGTGGTCGACACCACCGCGGCGGGCGACAGTTTCAACGGAGCCTATCTGGGGGCGCTGTTGACCGGCGCAAGCCAGGAGGCGGCGCTGCGGGCAGGGCACGATCTGGCGTGCCGGGTGGTTGGGGTAAAGGGTGCCATCCTTCCGTGTCGGAACGCGGTGCGTAGTGAGTGAAACGTAACGTAGGATTTGGCCTGGAGCGGACGTTTGCCCGTTGAGCGCGAAGCTGCGCCATCGCCGACCCGCGGTGAGGCGAGCCAAACCTCTGAACGGCTCGATTTATCCCTACAAAGTCCGAACGACCTTAATCCGGTACGCGACGCCAGCAAATCGCCTCCCCTCCGGGGCGGGTCGGCGATGGCGCGGCGGCCTTCGGCCTTGATTCCGCGCCTGAAGCCTGGTTGCGTACGCCCGCACCAGGCCGGAACCCGTCGAACACGGTTCTGTCAAAACGCATCGCGCTCTAGGTGCCTTGCGTGGTCCGGAAACCGCCCGGCAGGCTGACCTCGAGTATCTCGATATCGTCCGAAGGTGCGGCATACCTTGTCGCCATGCCCGGCGGGATGACGAAGGCATCGCCGGGTTCCAGCGCGTGTGGCTCGCGATCTTCGCCTTCGAGGATCATTGTACCCGACATGACGAAGCTGAACAGGATGTCGGCATCGTGGCGGCAAAACACCGGTGTCCCGTCCGCACGGCGGACGACATGAACGCCGGCAATACCTTGAGTATTGTTGGAAATCGTCGTGTCGCGGCTTTCGAAGCCGGGCAGCCGGTGTGGCACCCACGGGGTGTCACTCGCCTTGAAGTGGACGAAGCGCTGGCCCTGAAAACGGCGGCCGGGATTCTGCGGGCCGTTCGGCAGCTCCATCTCATGGTCGATGGTTGTGACGTGTTCGGCAGGCACGCCGATTTCGATCACCTCGATGTTGTCGGAGGCATAGAGCACCCGGTGGCGGATTTCGGGCGGCTGGATCACGCAGTTCCCCGCATGCAGCCGGAACGGCGGCCCTTGATCTTCGTAGACCAGATCGACCCAGCCGCGGTAGCAGAAGATCAGTTGGAACCCGACCGTGTGGTAATGCACCATATCCGGCACCGGGCCCCCGTCGGGTATGCGGATATGGCTGGCGATGATCGAGCCGCCCAGTCGGTCGGGGATCAGATCGCGGTAATGCATCCCGGCACGTCCGATGATCCACGGCGCCTGGTCGGCAAGGCGGCGCACGATGAAGCTATGGATCGTGGGCGGGACGACAAGCGGCGGGTTCAGGGCGGCGATTTCGATGCGGCTGCCGTTCGGGGCGGTGAGTTCCCGCGCGCCACCGGCGAAGCTGTCGGGATTCTCGGTGCGGATGCGGAGCGTGCCGGGCGGGTCGGGGGCGCCCTTTTCCACGCGAATCCGCAGCCCATGGCCCGAAAATACCGCGACCTGCGGGTCGTCGGCGGGATAGATCATGTCCAACCGCATGCCCAGCGTCTTGGTGAAGAACGGAATGTCGTCGCGCAGGTCCTGCGTCGGCAGTCTGATTTCGGCTTCGGTCCTGGGCATCTGTCTTTCGGGGCTGATCGTACCGGCAGGCTATGGGAAGACGGCTGCCTTGCGCAACGGCGGCGTGATCTTGCGCTGATCGGCGGATTGCCCCACTAACGCGCAAAGCACTCGACGGACTTGCCCTTGTGACTGAACACTCCGCCTCTGCCGGGCTGCGCGTCGCGGTTTTAGACGACGTGTTCCGATGCGTCGAAAACGGCACCGGGCCGCATCCGGACAACTTGCTATGGCTCGATGCGGTGCTGGAACCGGCGATCCGTGCGGTTGGCGGCAGTCGGATAAGGGTCTCCAGCCACGACTTTGCCCAAAGGCGCGTCGATGTGGCACGGGTGATCGCCGCCTGCGGGCTGACAGCCGGACTGGGCGCGTGGGCGCACCTGCAGGAGATGGACGACACATCGGTGATCGGGCCGTGGCTGCGATCCTACCTGGGTGATATCGACACCGTCGTCGGGTTCGAACTGCCGAACGTTTTATTCGATGCACTGGTGGGCACGGATCTGACCGTGATCGATCTGAGTTTCAGCCCGGTCCGGTTCCTGAGCGATCTGTGCCTCGATGTGCGGTGCAACGACCCGGGCCTTGCCGAGCATCTGCAGGCGATCGCAATTCCCGAAGACGAGGTGCTGGGCGAAGTCGCGCAGATTGCGGGAACCGTGCGTCGGAAATTCAACGATGTCAGAGCGGCAGGCGCGCTTGGAAAGGCGGGTGTTCTGCTGGGGCAGACGCCGGTCGATGCTTCGCTGATCGAAAACGGGCGCGTTGTTGGCCTATCGGACTATACCGAACGGATTCTGGCCTGGGCCGAGCCGTTCGACACGGTGATCCTGAAGCCGCACCCTTATAACCCGAAGGGTCTGAACGTGCCGGATCTGCGCCGGTCCGGAAAACGGCTGGTTCGCACCGGCACCAGCCCGTATCAGCTGTTTTGCTATGAAAATGTGGTCGGGGCGGTGGCCGTGTCGTCGGGGACCCTGACGGAAGCCGAGTGGTTCGGGGTCGAGGCCTCCGGGTTTTTGACGCCGCCGCGGGCGCGGCATGCTGTGCGCCCGGTCGAGCGGGTGTCCTCGGCGTTCTTCACCGCGCCGTTCTGGCGGGCTTGGCGGGACGGGTTGGATCCGCTGTCCGAACCACGGCGCCTGCCCAGCCTGCGGGCGCAGATCAGGTGGGACTGGGGCTTCGACAGAAGCTTTCCCAATCCGAAATTCCGCCGGATCTGGCGGTTTCCGGGGTTTTGAAGGGCTCAGACCGGTGCGCAGATTTCCACATCGGTTTGCCAGGCCGCGCAGCGCTCGGCGGTCTCGGGGGGCATTGCGCGATCGGTGAAGACCCGGTCGATCTGTTCGAGCGACGCAATACGCGCCGGTGCAGCGCGCTGGAACTTCGAATGGTCGGCGACCAGAAAGACCTGCCGTGCCTGGGTGATGATGGTCTGGCTGACAGCAATTTCCTGCAGGTCGTAGTCCAACAGATCCCCGGTCCGGTCGAGCGCCGAGCAGCCGATCACGGCCACGTCGACCTTGAACTGCCCGACCGCGCGCTGCGCCAGGGGGCCGACAAGCCCGCCGTCGCTGCGCCGCAGGGTGCCGCCGGCAACAATGATCTCGCATGCGGGGTTGCCCGCCAGCACGTTGGCCACATTCAGGTTGTTGGTAACCGCCAGCAGGGGGCTGTGGGTCACAAGCGCCTGTGCGACGGCCTCGGTCGTGGTGCCGATATTGAGGAAAACAGAGGCGCCGGGCGGGATCTTGGCCACGCATGCCTTTGCGATCGCGCGCTTCTCCGGAGCATTCAGGCGGCGGCGCTCTTCGTACCCGATGTTGCGCAGGCCGGCCCGCAACACCGCGCCGCCATGGACCCGCTCCAACTCTCCGGCGTCGGCGAGCCCGCCGAGATCGCGCCGGATGGTCTGCAGGCTGACACCGAACCGGTCTGCCAACGCCTCGACCGAGACCTGACCGGACTGGCGGGCGAGATCGAGGATTTCCGTCTGCCGAAGGGTCTGCGCCATCTGGGCCTCCTTTCCCGCAAGTATTTTCGGTTTTGAGCGATTTGCAAGAGTCCGCGTGTATTCCGCGTCCGATTTTGAGAATAACGCGCAAATTCGCGCTTCTGTGCGCACGCTGTTTCCGGTATGGTTCACGGCGAATTTCATAAAGGGAGTCGGCGGATGCCGGAGCGGATGGACCAGACGGTGGATCTTTTTGTCATCGGCGGCGGGATCAACGGGTGCGGGATTGCCCGGGACGCCGCAGGGCGCGGTCTGTCCGTCGCCCTGGCCGAAAAGGGCGATCTGGCGTCGGCGACCTCGTCGGCCTCGACCAAGCTGTTTCATGGTGGCTTGCGCTATCTGGAGTATCTGGAGGTGCGGCTTGTGCGCGAGGCGCTGATCGAGCGCGAGGTCCTGCTGCGGGCGATGCCGCATATTTCCTGGCCGATGCGGTTCGTGCTGCCGTACCACAGGGATCAGCGGTTCGAATCGGACACCCCGACGTCGCGGATCCTCAGCCTGGTGATGCCGTGGATGAAGGGCCGCCGTCCGGCCTGGCTGATCCGGCTCGGGCTGTTTCTGTACGACCATCTGGGCGGGCGCAAGATCCTGCCGGCGACGAGGACGCTGGATCTGACCAGGGACGCGGCGGGAACTCCGCTACAGGACCGGTTCCGTAAGGCCTATGAGTATTCCGATTGCTGGGTCGAGGACTCGCGGCTGGTGGTGCTGAACGCCCGCGACGCCGAAGCCCGTGGTGCACACATTCTGACGCGGACGAAGGTGATGTCGGCCGAGGTTGCCGCGGGGCTTTGGACGGTCACGCTGGAGGATCAGGAGACCGGCGCGCAGTGGCAGCAAAACGCACGCATGCTGGTCAATGCCGGGGGTCCCTGGGTCGAGGAGGTGATCCGCGGAACGCTGCGGATCAATTCCGGCGAGGGCGTGCGGCTGGTGCGCGGCAGCCATATCGTGACCCGCAAGCTTTTCGACCATGACAAATGCTATTTTTTCCAGGGAGAGGATGGCCGCATCTGCTTTGCCATCCCGTATGAGACCGACTTCACCCTGATCGGCACCACAGATGCCGAACATCCCGACGCATCAAGCAAGCCGGAATGCACGCCGGAGGAGGCCGACTATCTCCTGCGCTTCGTGTCGTCCTACTTTAAAGAACCGGTGACCAGGGACGATATCGTCTGGACCTATTCCGGCGTGCGGCCGCTTTACGATGACGGGGCATCCTCGGCCACGGCGGCCACGCGGGATTACGTCCTGAAGGTCGACGACAGTGCAGGCGCACCCTTGCTCAATGTCTTCGGCGGCAAGATCACCACCTACCGGAGACTGGCCGAGCACGCGCTGGCCAAGATCGTGCCGGTCTTCCCGGGCATATCGGGTGATTGGACGGCGAACGCCTCCTTGCCCGGAGGGGATGTCCCGGTGGACGGCGTGGGCGATGCGATCGCGGGTCTTTGCTCGGACTACCCGTTTCTTGACGAACGCTGGGCCAAACGGCTTTTCCGCGCCTATGGCACGGACGCACGGGCAATGCTGGGCGATGCCGGCCGCGGCGAAGATCTGGGCCTGGATTTCGGAGCGTCATTGACCGAGCGCGAGGTGCGTTGGCTGATCGAGCATGAATTCGCACGCACTGCTGCCGATGTGCTTTGGCGGCGGTCGAAACTGGGGCTTCGGATGTCTCCCGAACAGACCGAGACGCTGGACGCCTGGATGGCGGAAGCCGCCGGATCCACGGATGAAGATGCCGGAGATCTGGCTGCGGGTGCGGGTTAGCACATCATGGCCGCCTCACGCGGCCGCCACGGCCTGCGCCGCGGCCGCCAAGGCGGCATCCGTCTGTGCGAGATCGGCGTCGGTGACCGCGAGGCACGGATAGAGCTTGCCGGGCGATTTGAAGATGCCGTGGGTGCGGAGAACCTTGTTGAAGAGGTCGTTCTTCGCGGAGTCGGCGGCCAGCCAACTGCGGTAGTCGCGCACCTCGTGATCGCAGAAAACCACGTCAAAGAGCGTCGCGTCCCCGACGATGCGGTGGGAAATGCCCTGCGCGTTCAGGTGCCGGCCGATCATGGTCTGGATCGTCCTGCCGATGTCCCGAAGGCGCGCGTATTGTCCGTCGCGGCGCAGGATTTCCATCGTCTTGAGGCCGGCGACGGCGGCCACGGGATTGCCCGACAGCGTGCCGAGCTGCATCAGCCACTTGTCCGCGCCGACCGCGGACTTGTCGAAATGCGCCATGATCTCGGTTGACGCGGCGATGGCCGCCAGCGGGAAGCCGCCGCCGATGATCTTGCCCAGCGTCGCGATGTCGGGGGCAACGCCGTAAAGTTCCTGCGCCCCGCCGTAGGCGAAGCGGAAGCCGGTGACGATCTCGTCGAAAATCAGAAGGACACCGTGTCTGGTGCATTCGTCGCGCAGCGCCTGCAGAAAGCCGGGCGCGGGCGGCACCACGCGCTGCAGGGGTTCGACGATGATGGCGGCGATCTGGCCATCGTATTCGGTCAGCAGCGAGCGGACGGTTTCGATGTCGTTGAACGGGGCGATCAGCATCTCGGCCTGGACCGAGGCGGGGATGCCGGCGCTGTCGGGGACGGCCTGCGGGAAATTGACATGGCGCGTGGGGGCAAGGGACATCTGCGCCTCGGCGCACATGCCGTGATAGCCGCCTTCGAATTTCAGGATCTTGTCCCGGCCGGTGGCGGCGCGGGCCAGGCGCATGGCGTACATGTCGGCCTCGCCGCCCGACGAGACATAGCGGACCTGGTCTGCGCAGGGAACGGCGCGGCTGATCTCCTCGGCCAGTTCGACGCCGCGGGCGTTGTTGGCGAAAAAGGTCATGCCCTTGGGAAGCTGTTCGAACACGGCCTCCAGGACCTCCGGGTGGCCGTGGCCGACCAGCATCGGGCCCGAACCGATCAGGTAATCGACATATTCGTTCCCGTCTTCGTCCCAGACACGGGCGCCCTTGCCTTCGCGGATCATGATGCCGGGATCGAAATTACCGAAGCCGCCGGCGGGCAGCACTTGGTGCGCGCGTTCAATCCAGTCGGCTTGCGCGTTCAGTTTCAGCATGGGTCGGGTCCTTTCGGTTTCGGGTCGGCCGATGCCGATCCAACGGGGCGAGGCGGTCGGCCCCTTCGCGCTCTCGCGGAGTGTATCCGGCCGGATGAAGGGGCGCTTCAGTCATAGATTTCGTCAGGGGGGCCGAGCAAGCCGAAGTCGGGGGTTATGCCGAGACCGGGTCCGTCGGGCGGAGCGATGCGGCCGTTTTCGCGGGCAGGAGCGTCGGGCGCGAGGCGGGGCGCCACATAGCCTGCGAGATCGCAGGTATTGAGCAGAAATCCCGGGTCCGTAGCGGCAGCGAGATGCAGGCCGGCAGCGGTGACGATGTCGGACCCCCACGTGCATTCGACACACATTTTCGCGCCGAGATGGCCGTAAAGATCACGGGCCCGGCGGGCGGCCGAAAGGCCGCCGAATTTGCTGAGCTTCAGCGCATAGGCGTCGAGAATGCCCAGGCGGTGGGCCTGCAGCAGGGTGGCGGTGTCGTGCACAAGCTCGTCGAGCTTGATCGGCAGACCTGTGGCGATGCGCACGGCAGCGCAGTCGTCGAGGGTGGGGCAGGGCTGTTCCAGCATCACGTCGAGGTGCCGCACGGCCCGGCCGACGCGGGTGGCGGTCAGCCGGTCGGCGCCGCAGTTCCAGTCGCCATAGACCAGCGGGCCGGGGCCGACGGCCTCGCGCACCTTCGCCAGGCGTTCCACGTCGGCCTGCCAGTCGTCATCGGCGCCGAGTTTCGCCTGGAACTGGGTGATGCCCTTCGCCTGTGCCTCGCGGGCGATGCGGGCCATCTCGTCAGGGTCGACGCAGGTGATCGAATGATAAAGCGGCAGGTCGGCCTGCCGCCGGCCGCCGAGGAGCGCGTGAAGCGGCAGGTTTGCCGCCTGGCCCGTAAGGTCCCACAACGCGAGGTCGATCGGCGATTTGGCGTAGGCGTGGCCGGGCAGGTAGGCGTCGAGTTTCGCCATCAGCCGCTCGGGGCCGACCGGGTCGGCGCCGAGGATGACCGGGGCCATTTCCGCGATGGCGGGGGCAACGCCGCCGGCATAGGCGGGCAGGTAGTGGGGGATCGGGCAGACCTCTCCCCAGCCGGTTGCGCCGGTATCGGTGTCGAGGGCGAGCACGACGGTCTCGACCGTTGCGCAGGTCTTGCCTGCGGCCATGTGATAGGGGACGTGGCTGGTAAGCGGCATGTGCCAAAGGCGGATACGGGTAACCCGGGTGTCCTGTACGCCAATGGGGGCGGGCGCGTCTTTCATCTGTCACATCTCGTAAACGGCGACCGGCGGGCCAATGGCGTCGTCGTCGGGGTGGAGGCCGAGGCCGGGAGCTTCGGGAAGATGCAGGTGGCCGTCTGCGTTGCGGGGGCCGCGTCCCGGGGCGATGTCGGCGGTCAGCATGTCCTGGCAGGCCCAGACCCCCAGAAGATTGTGATCGGGGATGGTGGCGGCGAGGTGCAGCGCTTCGGCGTCGGCCAGCACCGTCCCGCCGGTGGCCATGACGAACATGTCGATCCCGTGCGCCAGCGCGATGTCGCGCATCCGAGCGGCCCTGGTCAGACCGCCCACGCGGTTGAGCTTGATGCCGAAGACTTCCGCCAGGCCGTCGCGGGCGATGCGCGCGGCGTCCTGCAGGGTGACAAGGCTTTCATCGATGCTGACGGGGGCGGCATGCAGCTGCCGGATCGCGGCGATGTCGTCGAGCGTTTCGCCGGGCTGCTCGAACATGACGCCAAGGTCTTCGGTGGCCTTCATGACGCGGATCGCCTGCTGCCGGGTCCAGGCGCGGTTGACGTCGTAGAGGATGCGCTCGCCCGGCGGACGGTGGGCCTCGACATCCCGGATACGGGCGATGTCTCGTTCGGGATCGCCGCCGATCTTGACCGAATGCACCACGTAGCCGCGGGACCGATAACGGTCGAGGACCTCGCGGGTTTCGTCGACGGTCTTGGCGCCGACCGAACTGGCGATCGGCGCGGGCCTGCGGCTGGCGCCGCCCATCAGGTCGGCGATGGGCAGGTCCGCGGCCTGACCGGCGATGTCCCAACAGGCCATGTCGATGGGGGCCTTGGCGTAGAGATGGCCGGGCAGCGCCAGATCCATAGCCCGCTCGATCTCAAGAACCCGGCGCGGGTCAAGGCCGATGACGAACCGCGCCATGGTTTCGATCCCGGCCCGGATGCCAGGGCCATGGGCGGGGACGTAGGTATGGCCCCACGGCGTGCCCTCGCCCCATCCGGCGAGCCCGGCATCGGTGTCGATCCGGACGAAGGTGGCATCCAGGGTGCTGAACCTAAGCCGCCCGCCTGACAGCCAGTAGGGATGCTCCAGTTCCAGATCTTTGTGGAAGACGCTGATGCGGGTGATCTTCATGATGCCGCCCTTGCGGCCGAAACGGCGCCATAGACGGCGACCGGATCGCCGAGGCTGGCGAAATCCGGCCTGACGCCGAGCCCCGGAGTTCCGGGGGCGTAAAGTCTGCCATGCGCGGTTTGCGGACCAGGGGTGCCGGTGGAGCGGGTGTTGTAGTTGTGCAAGTCGGTCGTGTTAACCAGCCAGTCCGCCGGGGTGGAAGCCGCGAAATGTGACAGCGTGGCCGTCGTGATTTCGCCGCCCCAGGTGTCCTCGGCGACGACGGGGATGCGGTTGTCGATCAGGTAGTCGCGGATCCTGCGGGCCTTTGACAGACCGCCGAGGTTGGAGATCTTCAGACAGCAGATCTCGGCGCCGCGGTCCTGCACGATGCGCTGGGCGGCGGCAAGGCCGGTGACGCATTCGTCGAGCTTCATCGGCAGGTCGCTGCGGGCGCGGACCTGCCGGCATTCCTCGTAGGTCCTGCAGGGCTGTTCGAGGATGTAGTCGAGATCGCGCGTGGCGCGGGCCACGCGCAGGGCCTCGTCCACATGCCAGCCCTGGTTGGCGTCGGCCATCGCCTTTTCGCCGGGTTTCAGAAGCGGCACGGTGGCGCGGATCCGTTCGATATCCAAAGCGGGATCGGCGCCCACCTTGATCTGGAACTGCCGGTAGCCTGCGGTGCGGTGAGCCTCCATCTCGGCGACGGTCTCGGCCGGCGATTTGTGCGGCGCGACACGGTACATCGGCGCGCCGTCGGTGAGTTTGCCGCCGAGCAGCAGCCAGACCGGCGCGCCAAGCGACTGGCCGAGAAGGTCCCAGCAGGCGGCGTCGAAGGGGGCCTTGGCATAACCATGGCCTTGCAGCGCGGCGTCCATGATCTGCTCGATCCTCGCGACCTGGCGGGGATCTTCGCCGAGGAGGTTTGGCGCCAGCAGGCGGGCGGCGGCCTCGACGCCTTCGGAATGGGCTGCAATGTAGTTTTCGCCGCAGGGCGTGAATTCGCCGCAGCCCTGCAGACCGGCGTCCGTGTCGATCACCACGACTGAGGCGACCGCCGTGGCGAACGCGTTGCCCCGGCCCCAGCCGTAGGTCCCGCCGACATAGGGCAACCGGGTTTTGTAGATCGAGATGCCGGTGATCTTCATTGCGGTTCCATCGCGGGACGGCCGGCAAGGCCGGGACCCTTCCAGACGGCGTAGCAGAGAAACGGAGTGGTGCAGGTTTGCATGCGATGAACTTCGCAGGGCGTGTGATGGCGGGTGCCGCCGGGCTGCAGTGTGGTTTCCGGTTTCGATTTCGAGCGGAAACGGGGCGTGCCGAAAAGGCAATAATAAAGCTCTTCGGCTTCGTGACTGTGCCAATCGTAGTCCAGGCCACTGCCCCATATTCCGATATAGCCGCGGAGTTCGGACGAGTGAAAATGGCCGTGCGGGCCGAAAAGCTCGAAATGGCCGTAGCGGTTGAGGAAATCGGCGCTGACCTCACGCTCGGAATAGCTTTGGCGCCATTCCGCGTGAGGCGCGGCTGCCTGGACGGCGCGCGTAACGGCGGTGTCGGCAGGCAGCGCGGCGACCAGATCGGCGGCGGGCAGCATTGCTGCCGGGCGGTCGTTCGGCGTCAGATCGCCGGGCCAGGGGGCAAAGCGTGCTAGCGCGGGCGTGGCCTCGTGCAAACCGCGGATTTGTTCCACGAGCGCGTTGAGGGGCGCGTGGCTCATGCGGCGACCTCACGCGAGGTCAGGACCGGCGGGATGGTGAGATGCGACCGCCAAAGGACGAGCGCCAGCACAGAGTGGTCACGGGTACGGGTGGCGTGCGGCTGGTTCGAGCAGTGCTGAGAGGTGCCGCCGGGGCCGAGGGTTTCGGAGGCGTGACCGTCACGAAGGAACTCGGCCTCGCCGTCGAGCACGCAGTAGATTTCCTCGCCCGGGTGGTGGTGCCAGGGGTACCAGAGATCTGGCGGCATATAGACCATGTAGGCGCTCATTTCGGCAGATTGGAAGGCGCCGCCCTTTCCAATCAGGCAGTAGCAGCCAAAGCGGTTCAGGAAATCGTCGCCGATCGCCGTGTGCTTGTAGGTCTCGCGCCATCGCGCGAGGGGCGAAGCGGCGCGAAACGCCTGGGCGAGACTGGAGGTCAGGGTATCGTCGGCCTCGAAAAGCGACGCGGCGGGAATGCGGTGAGGCTCGACATGGGTCTCGGAAAGGTCGGGGGCGAAGCGGGTGAACGCGCCGAGGCGTGGATGTGCGGCGTGCGCCGAACGGGTGGCTTCGAGCAGATGATCCCAGACCGCTCGAGTCATGGCACGACGACGATGTTGCCCGTGTGCTTCTTGTCGATAAAGGCCTTTTGCGCCTGATGCAGATCTTTCAGCGGGTAGGTCGCGGCGAGGACGGGGCGAATTTCCCCTCGCTCGATGTAGGAAATCAGGTCGCGGAAAATATGTGGCTCGACGACGGTGGATCCGGTGAAGGTGAGGTCCCGCAGATAAAACGTGCGCAGGTCGAGATCGACGATCGGGCCGGCGATGGCACCCGAGCAGGTATAGCGGCCGCCGCGTTCAAGCTGTTCGATCAGTGTCGAGAAATACGGGCCCCCGACGATGTCGGCGACAACGTCCACCGTGGTGTGACCGGTGGCGTCCTGCAGCGCGCCTGAAAGGTCCTCCGGCGTACGCTCAAGGAGGTGGGAGGGGTCGAGTTTGGCCACGTCGGCGTGCTTGGCGGGCGAGGCGAGCGCGATGGTGACGGCACCGCGGCGGTTGGCGAGCTGGATCAGGGCCGAGCCGACGCCGCCGGAGGCGCCGGTGATCAGAACACGGTCGCCTTCCTTTACCTGCGCGCGGGACAGCATGCCCTCGGCCGTGGTGTAGCTGCAGGAAAACGTGGCCAGTTCCGCGTCGGTCAGGGGGCTGTCGACGGCGCCCACATTGCGGGCGTCGATGGCAGTGTACTGGGCAAAACCGCCATCACGCTCGCTGCCGAAATAGCCGGTCCTGTCCCGGTTCATTGGCTGCGACCAGTCGCGCAGCCAGTTGTCGGTGATCACGCGCTTGCCGAGCAGGTCGGCCGGGGCGCCGTCGCCGAGCGCGACGACATGGCCACAGGCGTCGGCGCCCTGGATGCGCGGGAACTGCAGCGGCCGCCCGCCCCAGGTCGGATCCTCTTCGGCGACCTTGCCATAGGCGCCGCCGGTCGTCGCCTCGGCCACGTCCTTGGAATACCAACCCGAACGGGTGTTGACGTCGGTGTTGTTCAGCCCGCAGGCAGCGACCTTGATCAGCACCTCGCCGGGGCCGGGTGCGGGTGTCGGCCAATCCTCGTGCCATTCGAGCTTGTCCAGCCCGCCGTGGCCGGTGAGCACCATGGCGGTCATGGTCTTCGGGATCATTGCCCGTCCTCCCTGTCCTCGAATTGCTTTCGCAATCCGACCGGCCGGTGCGGCTTTGCTCTGCCGGATCTCCTCAAGGTATCTTTGACCCGAAGTCGCAGAGGACGGATCATTCGGCAGCGACCTTTTTGGTGTCGGTTCTGGGCAGCAGCGACGCCGGGTCGTAGGCCGGCTCTGCCAGAACCTTTGCCGCGCGGGGCTTGCCGTGGATCAGCACGTCGAGCGCCGTGCCGGGAATGGCGGCGTGGGGCTTGATGTAGGCGAAGGCAAGGATCTTTCCGACGGTTGGACCAAAGGCCACAGAGCTGGTGGAGCCCACAGTTTCACCGTTCAACAGGACGGCTTCACCACCATGGCCGTCGATCTCGCCATCGGGTTCGATCTGCAGATAGGCGCAGAGCCAGGGCAGTGGCGCGGCGAGGCTGGCTTTGGTTTCCTGTTTGCCGAGGAACTCCCTGTCGAGCTTGACGAAGCGCATGACATCCGCCTCGGGCAGGGTGACCTCGTTGGTGAGCTCGCCCGCGCCTTTAAAGCCCTTTTCCATCCGCATCGCGTTCATCGCAAAGCTGCCATAATCCGCGATTCCAAAACCTTGACCGGCCTCCCACAAGGCATCGTAGACGGCCAGGGCATGGTCCCGGGGAATGTGAAGCTCCCAGCCGAGCTCGCCGGCATAGGACATCCGGAAGGCCCAGACCGGGTGTCCGGCGATCCGGATTTCCCGCGCAGTGAGCCAGCGGAAATCGGCGTTGCCGAGCGGGGCGGGGGTGACACGGGCCAGCACGTCGCGGGCGCGGGGGCCGTTCAGAGAGAGCGCAGAGACACTATCGGATCTGCATATGATTTCCGCATGAATTCCATCGATCTCCTGCGCGCGGACCAGATGGTCCATCAGCCGCTGTTCGAAAAAGGCCGCGCAGACCAGGTAGTAGCGGGCCTGGCCGAGCTTCACGACCGTCAGTTCCAGCTCGATCCGGCCGCGCCGGTTCAGCATATGGGTCAGCACGATGCCGCCCGCCTTTTGCGGCAGCCGGTTGGCGCAGAGCCTGTCGAGCAGCGCCTCGGCCTGCGGGCCCGCGACCTCGACCTTGGTGAAGGCCGAGATGTCCATGACGCCCACGCGCTCGCGCACCGCCTTCACTTCGTGGGCGATCATGTCGTCCACGGGCGTGCGCCGAAACCCGTAATGGTCGCGTTGTTCGACGCCGCCGCGTGCGAACCAGCGCGGGCGTTCGTGACCGAAGACCTCTTCGAACACCGCGCCCTTGGCCTTGAGCCGGTCGTAGAGCGGTGAGGGTTTCACGGGCCGCCCGGCGAGGCGGTTGAAATGCGGATAGGGGATTTCATGGCGCAGGCAGTAGTCTTCCTTGGCCTTCACGACCTGCCAGTCCCTGGTGGCGTAAGGGCCGAAACGCCGCGGGTCGTAGTCGCGCATGCTGATGTCGGCCGAGCCGTGCACCATCCAGCGGGCCAGTTCGCGGGTCAGGCCGGGGCCCCAGCCGATGCCGATCTGGGTGCCGCAGGCGCACCAGTAGTTCGGCGCGCCCGGCGCGGGGCCGATCAGCGGGTTGCCGTCCGGCGGGTGGCTGATGGCGCCGTGGACATCGCGCGAGATGCCGAGATCGGCGAAGACCGGCATCCGGTTCATCGCCTCTTCGAGCCAGGGCATGACGCGGTCATAGTCGGGGGCAAAGAGCTCGTTCTCGGCCTCCCATGGGCAATGATCCTCCCAGACGGTGTTGGGGTTTTCCTTCTCATAGATGCCGATCAGGCCCTTTTTCTGCTCCATGCGGATGTAGCCAGAGACCTTGCGGTCGTCGCGGATGACCGGCAGTTCGCGGTCGAGGTCCTGGAATTCCGGCACCGGGTCGGTGACGAAATAGTGGTGGGTCATCGAGGTCATGGGCAGCTGCAGGCCCGACCACTCGCCCATCTGGCGGGCATAGGTGCCGCCGGCATTGACCACATGTTCGCAGGTGATGGGCCCCTTTTCGGTTTCCACCAGCCACTCGCCGTTCGGCTGCCGCGTGATGTTGGTGGCGCGGCAGCGGCGGACGACCCGGGCGCCCTTGGCGCGCGCCCCTGCCGCGAGCGCTTGGGTGACGCCCGAGGGATCGACATGGCCATCGTCGGGAGTGTGCAGCGCGCCGAGCACGCCGTCGAGATTGTAGAACGGGTGCAGCTTGGCGACGAAGGCGGGATCGACCAGTTCGATATTGAAACCGAGGGCGCGGCCGACCGAAAGGGTATGGCGAAGCCAGTCCATCTCGTCTTCTTCATAGGCGAGACGGAAGCTGCCGCAGCCATGCCATGTCACCGAATGGCCGGTCTCTGCCTCGAGCGCGCCTGAATAGAGGCCGATATTGTAGTCGACGCATTTGCCCAGGGAGAAGCTGGAGGTGGAATGGGTGATCTGCCCGGCCGCGTGCCATGTGGACCCGCTGGTCAGTTCCGCCTTTTCCAGAAGGACGATGTCGGTCCAGCCCTCGTGACAAAGGTGATAGGCGGTGCCGCAACCCATCACGCCGCCACCGACAATGACCACGCGGGCATGCGAGGGAAGATCGGACATATCAAGCGACTCCGGACTTTTCGATGGACAGGGTAATCGCACATATATACCATCGTCAATCATGAATGGTACAGATGTCTCAATCAGCGGGCCCGACGCGGTCCTGGATGCGCTGGCCGCCGGGATCGAGGGGTTGACACCCGAGCTGCGCAAGGCCGCGGCCTACGTGCTTGAGAACCCAAACGACGTCGGTGTGTCATCGATTCGCGAACTGTCGGCGGCGGCGAAGGTGAAGCCCAACACGTTCGTTCGGATGGCGCGCGAGGTGGGGTTCGAGGGATTCGAGGACTTTCGGGCGCCGTTCCGCGAAGAGATCCGGCGCGGGGTCGTCAGCTTTCCCGACCGGGCGCGCTGGCTGCAGTCGATCGAAGCGCAGGGGCGGCTGGGCGGGCTTTATGCCGACATGGTGGCGGCGACGCTGCGCAATATCGAGGAAAGCTTTGCCGGCATCCCGACCGAGGCGCTGAAGGCGGCGGCGGATGCGATCTGGCGCTCGCGGCAGGTGTTCGTTCTGGGCGTGGGGGCGAATGCGTCGGTGGCGCAGAACTTCGCCTATCTGGCGGGCACGGGAATGGATGAATTCCACGCGATCCCCCGGACGGGCTCGACGGCGGCGGACGATCTGGCGCGCGCGGACGGGCGCGACGTGTTGATCGCCCTGACCTGCAAACCGTACCGGTCCGAAGTGGTCGAAGCGGTCGGGATTGCAAGGGAGCAGGGTGTGTGCGTGATCGGAATTTCGGACAGCCCGGCCTCGCCGATCATTCTGGGATCCGCGCATGGATTCGTGGTGTCGGTGGACACGCCGCAGTTTTTTCCGTCCTCGGTGCCGGCGCTGGCGCTTTTGGAGACGCTTTTGTCGTTCGTGATCGCGGGATCGAGCCCGGATATCGTGCAAAGGGTCGAGAGATTTCACGCCCGGCGGCACGAACTGGGGATCTATGTGGAGGAGGGGCGGTGAAGGACGAGACCTTGGTGCGCTCGCTGGAGGCGCGCTTTTATACCGACCCAGACCTGTTTAGGGCCGAGCGGGCGGGGTTGTTCGCACGGACCTGGCAGTTCGCGGGGCATGCCAGCGCGTTGCAGGGGCCGGGGGATTATTTCGCCTGCGAAGTGGCGGGAGAGTCGCTTTTCTGCGTGAAGGGTCGGGATGGGGTTATCCGGACATTCTATAACGTCTGCCAGCATAGGGCGCATCGTTTGGTCGAAGGGTCTGGCACGACGCGGGTGGTGGTGTGCCCCTATCACGCCTGGACCTACGAGCTGACCGGTGAGCTGCGGGCGGGTCCGAACATCAAGGCGGTGCCGGGGTTCGACCGGTCCGCCGTTTGCCTGACCGAGGTGCGGACCGAGATTTTTCTGGGCTTCATCTTCGTCAACCTCGACGCGCAGGCGGCGCCGATGGACGCCTGGTTTCCGGGCGCACGTGCCGAGCTTGAGGCCTTCGTGCCGGACTGGCAGAGGCTGCAGCCGCTGGAATGGGTGGAGATTCCGGAGCGGTGCAACTGGAAGGTCTCGATCGAGAACTACTCGGAATGCTATCACTGTGCGCTGAACCATCCGACCTTTGCCACCGGTGTCGTCCGGCCGGAAACTTATGACATTCAGCCCCAGGGCCATTGCCTGCGCCACACGACCGAGTGCCAGAACCTCGACGCTATGACCTATGAGATCGACATGTCGGTGCGCCACGCAGGCGACTATTCGTCCTGGTTCCTGTGGCCGATGTTTTCCTTCCAGGTTTACCCCGGCAACCGGCTGAACACCTATCACTGGCGGCCGGTCTCGGTCGACGAGGTGGTGGTGTGGCGCGGCTGGTATTCGCTCGACGGTGTCGACGACGAGGTGGTGCGGCGGCTGGCGGTGCAGGACCGGGCGACGACGGTGGAAGAGGATATCCACCTGGTGGAATCGGTGCAGCGGGGTCTGAGCTCGCGCGGGTACAGGCCCGGCCCCCTGGTGCTGGACCCGGCCTGCGGGGTGAATTCGGAACATTCGATCCGCGCACTGCAGCAATGGATGCGCGAGGCGGTCGATGGCTGATCCGGGTGCAAGGACATGACCGGGCTCGCCGGCCGGTGCCTGTGCGGCGCGGTGCGATGGGTCTCGGACGGCGTCGTCACCCGGCGCCTGGCCTGTCATTGCGCCGATTGCCAGCGGGCGACCTCGGCACCGTTCACCGCCTTCGTCGGGCTGCCTCCGGAAACCGTGACCTGGTCGGGCGAGATCGCCCATTTCGAAAGCTCGCCCGGAACCCACCGCGGCTTTTGTTCCGCCTGCGGCACGCGGCTCTATTTTCGGTCCAGCAGATGGCCGGGCGAGATCCACATCCACGCGGCCACCCTCGAGGACGGCTCGGGCTACGCGCCGGATTGCCATGTGGTGACCTCGGACAGTCCTGCATGGCTGCATCTCGACGACGGTCTGCCCAGCCATTCCGGCTTTCATACGGACCCCGCCCGTGGCTGAGCCGATGCTGATGCCCACCGACTGGCGGCCCGCGCACAAGCTCTTTCCGCATCAGGTCGGCTTCACCTGTCCGCCCTTCGATTTCGATGCCGCACCGTCGGATTTCCTGCGCATCAGCCCAGAGACAGTCGGCGTACATGGCTGGATGCTGCACGTACCCGACTACGTTCACGGGCTCGATCAGCGGCGGGCGAATTTCGGCATGCTCGAGGATTTCGTGCACTGTATGGCGCGAAACGGCGTCGACGTGGCCGCGCAGGTGGGATCGAACTGGGTGCATGCCAGCGGGCTGGGCGTCGCAGGGATTCGGGATCACTGCGCGCGCTTGTCGGACACGTATGGCATCGCGTTTCACATGGCAGGCTACGCCATGGTCGAGGCGCTGCGGGATCTCGGCGTTCGGTCGGTGGCGCTGAACGCCGCCTATCACTGGCCGGAATGGTGGCAGGGCACGGCGGGCTTTCTGCGCGAGGCGGGGTTCGAGGTGCTGTGGGCGGGTAACTTCGTCGATCAGGGCTGGTTCGCGACGCAGGAGGAAGTGAACAGCCGCCGCTGGGTCTTCGATGGCGATCTGGCGCTGAAATCCTTCGAATACGTGGCCCGGCAGGCGCCGGGGGCGGATGCCTATCTGATCAACGGCATGTGCAATTTCCGCACCGGCCCGGACGGGCAGCCGCAGCGGCCTCTGCATCTGACGGCGATGCTCGAGGCGGCCCTGGGCAAGCCGGTGGTGGGCCATGACACGGCGCTATATTGGCGGGTGTTCAAGACATTGGGGATCGCGCCGGTCGGCGCGCATGGGCGGCTTTTGGAGAGCCTGCATGGATAACCGGTGCGCCCAGAATGTCAGAGGTGTGCGGCCGCAATTTGCTGCGCAAACCGCTTTCCCGCACCATGCACGGCGCAAGCGCCGTGCATAAGATCATCGCGCTTTGGGCCGTTCCGCGGTCGACCTCGACGGCGTTCGAATGGATGATGCGCCAGCGCGGCGATCTGGAGTGCCTGCATGAGCCTTTCGGCGAGGCCTGGTATCAGGGCGAGGCGCCGCTATGGCACCGGTGGCGGCCCGGTGAGACGACGACGCCAGGGCTGACGCTGGAAAGCGTTTGGCAAGACATCCAGGCGCGCGCCGCCCGCGGGCCGGTCTTCCTGAAGGATTTTCCCCACTACATCAGCCATATGTGGACGCCCGAGTTCCTCTCCCACTTCACCCATGCGTTTCTGATCCGCGATCCGGCCAAGACGATTACCTCGATCCACGACAAATGGCCGGACTTCCATGAGGGCGAGGTCGGCTTTCCCGAACAGCGGGCGCTGTTCGATCTGCTCTGGGCGCTGCACGGGACTGCGCCACCGGTGATCGACAGCGACGATCTGCTGGAGCATCCGGCCGAAATGACGCGGGCCTTCTGTGATGGGGTGGGCATCCCGTTCATCGAAAGCGCGCTTAGCTGGGACCCGGGCGGTGACCCGTCGGCGCACAGCTGGTGGGACGGCGGATCGTTCCATCACAATCTGGCTCGGTCGACCGGTCTGACACCGCAGGCGCGCCGGTATGTGGGCATCGCCGAGGCGCCGGACCGTGTGCGACAGGTTCATCGCCGGATGAAACCGCATTACGATCGCCTCTATGCCCACCGGATCACGCCCTGAGGAGACGCCCATGACCGACATCGCACCCTATTGGCGGAACTACATCGACGGCACCTGGGTCGATGGCGGGGCCGGGCGGCTTGTGGTCGACGATCCGGGCAGCGGTGCGCCGCTGGCCGAGCAGGCGATCGCCGACGCGGCCGACGTGGACCGCGCTGTAGAGGCCGCCAGACGATGCCACGAAAGCGGCGCACTGTCGGACATGCGGCCCATCGAACGTGGCCGGATTGTGCAGGCGATGACGGCGTTCTTCCGCGAGCGGGCCGATGAGATCGCCCCGGTCCTGACGCGCGAGGCCGGCAAGCCGCTTTGGGAAGCGCATGTCGAGATCGAGGGGGCGGCAAAATATTTCGAGTATTACGGCAACCAGGCGGCGACGGTCGAGGGCCGGTCGATCCCGCTGGGCGCCGGCTATTTCGACTTTACCGCGATGGAGCCCTATGGCGTCTCGGCGCAGATCATTCCGTGGAACTATCCGCTGGAGGTGGCCGCGCGGTCCATTGCTGCGGCGCTCGCCACCGGCAACACGGTCGTGGTGAAGACGCCCGAACTCGACCCGTTGACCTCGCGGTATTTCGCGCTGGCGGCCGAGGCGGTCGGCTTACCGAAGGGCGCGCTGAATATTCTCTGCGGCCATGGGCACGAGGCAGGCGCGGCATTGGCTGCGCACGGGGCCGTCAACCAGATCGTGTTCACCGGATCGGTGGCGACCGGACAGAAGATCGCCGCGGCGGCGGCGCAAACCGTCGTTCCTTGCGTGCTGGAACTGGGCGGCAAGTCGGCGGCGATCGTGCACGGGGATGCCGATCTGGAGGCATTCGAGGAAAACGTTCGCTGGGGCATCTATTTCAACGCAGGCCAGGTCTGTTCGGCGATGAGCCGGGTGGTGGTGCATGAATCGGTGCACGACGAACTGGTTGAACGGATTGCGGGCGTGGCAAGCTCGCTGTCGGTCGGTCCGGGGATCGAACGAGCCGAATTCGGCCGCAACATGGGCCCGATGGTCAGCCTGAAACAGCGCGATCGGGCGGTCGGTATGGTATCGGCCGCCGAGGGTGCCGGCGCTACGGTTGTGACCGGCGGGCGTGCGATGAACCTGCCCGGTTTCTTCATGGAGCCAACGGTCCTGTCGGACGTGGCGCCGGATATGGCCATTGCGCAGGACGAGGTGTTTGGACCCGTCGTATCGGTCCTGAAATTTCGCGACGAGAACGAGGCCGTCCGGATCGCCAACGGCACGCAATACGGGTTGGTGGCCGGCGTCTTTACCCGCGATCTCGACAGGGCGATGCGCGGCGCGTCCCGGCTTCGCGCCGGCCAGGTCTTTGTCAACGAGTGGTTCGCCGGCGGGGTCGAGACGCCGTTCGGCGGCTATGGCAAGTCGGGCTATGGCCGCGAAAAGGGGCGCGAGGCGCTTTGGAATTATGTGCAGACCAAGAACGTGGCGATCCGGCTTGGCGCCGCAGTGCCGGGGAGGGCATGATGGACGATCTGTTTCAAAAGGGCCTGGAACAACGCAAGGCGACGCTTGGGGCCGAGTATGTCGAGAAGAACCTGGCGGCGGCGGACGACTTCACCCGACCGTTTCAGGAGGCGATGACGGCATGGTGCTGGGGCTTCGGCTGGGGCGACGGCGTGATCGACGCAAAGACGCGCAGCATGATGAACCTCGCGATGATCGGGGCGCTGGGCAAGATGACCGAGTGGGAAATCCATTGCCGGGGCGCGATCAACAACGGTGTGTCGAAGGATGAGATCCGGGCGATCATCCATGTCGTGGGCATCTATTGCGGCGTTCCGCAGGCGCTGGAATGCTTCCGCGTGGCACGGAAGGTGCTGCAGGAAAGCGGCGCCGGATCGGAGTGATGCGTTCCGGACCACCGTTTGGCCGGTTTTGGCTTGGAGGGGACGTTACAAGCTAGGAACTTAGCCGTGCCATCGCCGACCCGCGGGGAGGCGACCCGCACCGCTGAACGGCTCGATTTATCCCGGCAAAGTCCGAACGACGTCAATCCGGTAGGCACCGTCGGAAAATCGCCTCCCCTTCGGGGCGGGTCGGCGATGGCGCGGCGGCCTTCGGCCTTGATTCCGTGCCTGAAGACTGGTTGCGAACGCCCGCACCAGGCCAAGAGTCGACAACGCCGTCGTTCCAGCACCATCTCGATGGTGCAGGGCTGGAACGCACGCTAGCGCAGCACCAGAACAGGCCGCTTGCTCAGGGCGATCACCTCGGCGGTCTGGCTCCCAATCAGCATCCGTTGCAGCCCTCGCCGTCCATGCGATGCCATCACGATCAGGTCGCAGTCCTCGAGCTCTGCAGTCTCCATGATGCCCTCGGCGGGAACGCGGTCCTTGATGTGCCGGATTTCGCTGGTCACGTCCATCGCCGCCGCGCGGGCCTGGGCCTCGGCGAGAATTGCCTCGGCGGACCGGCTTGTCGCATCTTCATAGGCCTGGACTGCATCGAGCCGTCCCTTGTCGATGTCGCCGGCCATGTCCAGGGCCGACCAGATCTCGGTCACCGTGACAAACACCACGCCGGCACCGACGGACTTGGCAAGCCTCAGCCCGTGCTCGACCGCACGGGTGGCAAGCTCTGAGCCGTCTGTCGCAATGAGGATATTGGTGTACACTGAACTCCTCCGATCCGGGCTGCAACGATAGGATGGGTGGCCGATGGCGCGGCCAATGGCATCCTGCAAGGGTCTGGGCCGGTGCGACCATGATCCTGATCAAGGAGAACCGGTGTCATGCCGGGCGCGGGTTCGCACGGCCACGCGACGGCATGGCCGTAGGCTTAGAAATCCACCGTCGCGCCCGGCAGTTTCAGGGCGGCGATCAGGTCGCGCAATTCCTGCCGCGCGGCAACCATAGAGATGTTGAACTGCTTGACGCCGATATCCTTGAGATCGAGCAGCGTCAGTCCGCGCGGGAACAGCTCGCGAAAGGTCACGCGCTCGGTAAAGCCGGGTGCGACGCGAAAGCCGAGCCGCTTGGACAGGTCGGTGAGCGACCGCTCCATCAGTTCCTTGTTGACCATCCGCTGGGCGCCGACGCGATTGCGGATCACAACCCAGTCGATCGGCGAAAGCCCCGCCTGGGCGCGCAGTTGGCGGGCGTTCCAGACCATCTCGGAATACACCGACGGTCCGAGGATTTCGTGGGTCTCGCCATCCGTGCGCGCCAGAAGGTCGAAGTCGACGAAGCTGTCGTTCAGCGGCGTGATCAGGGTGTCGGCCAGCGAATGCGCCACCTGACTCAGCCGGGTGTGCGAGCCGGGGCAGTCGATCAGGATGAACTCGCAGCCCTTTTCAAGCCCCGCCACCGCCATCGACAGGCGGCGGTCGTAGATGTTTTCGCCCTGCGCCAGGGCGCTCTGATCGATTTCGGGCAGTTCCCGGAACTCGGGCGTCGCGAGATCGAGGTCGTGCTTGCTGAGATAGGTCAGGCGGTTTTCCAGGTACCGCGCCAGGGTCTTCTGCCGCAGGTCCAGGTCGATTACGCCGGTCACGTGCCCCATCCGCGACAGGGCCGTCGCCACATGCATCGACACGGTCGATTTGCCCGCGCCGCCCTTTTCGTTTCCCACGACGACGATATGTGCCATCGCCCGCCCCTTTGCTATGCTCTTGCTACCGGTACCGCCTGCTTCCCGGCACTATATGTTGTGGGCCCAGGCTTTGGAAGCGGGCAGTCACAGAATTTGGCGCGGTGTGGCGGACCGGATCACTGGGATGCCGAAAGCGCGGCAAGCGCCACGACGCCAAGCATGGCCAGCGCCATGGCGACGTTGATCGCGCGGTGGGTGCGGGCGGGCAGGTCGAGCCGTTCCAACATCACCCCGGCATAAAGCCAGGCCAGGTGGATCGGGATCCAGATCAGGTTCAGCACCACAAGCTTGACGGCAACCTCGGTCCAGTAGGCGTCCGGGAACATCACGAAGCCGGAAAACAGCGTGGTGTTGACCACGTAGGCCTTGGGATTGATCGGCTGCAGCAAGAGGCCCGCCATCACGCCGGGCTTGCGCTGGGCCTCGATGAAGCGGATGCGCGTGCCGGCGAAGGCGATGCGGGTGGCGAGGTAAAGCAGGTAGCAGGTCGAGGCCGCAAACAGGACGGTGCGGATGGCCGGATTGGCAAGGATCACGGCTGCCAGGCCGGAGACCACGAGTGCGATCACCACGAGTTGACCAAGCAGCAGCCCGAGCACATAGCGCAGCCCCGGCCGGAACCCATAGGCCGCGCCCATGCCGGCGGTCGACATCACGCCGGGTCCGGGGGTGATGATCAGAAGGAAGGTGGCGGCAATGAATTCCAGCATGCCCTCATTGGGACCGTATATCGCGCGTTTGTGCAAGATTGCCGGATCAACGGACGATGGCTGGCGCGCGGTTTCTATGCAAGGGATGGCCGTGCGGACGTCGCCGCCATGCGTTCCTTCCACGTGAATGTCAGCTGGAACGAGCCTGGAACAGACGCCGCGGTGACGAGACGCCCCGTCCCAACATGTGTGGACCTTGTTTGGCAGCGTGAACAAACGGTCATCTGCGAACGCTTCGATGGGCGCCGCCGGCGCGGAATATCGGCGGGCCGACGACACGAACGGGCCCACCCTCAAAAATGGCGTTGCCGCCCTCGCGGTTATTGATAGTGTGCCGGAAAACGTGTTTCGGAGGGTCCTCGATGAGACGTCATGAAGTAGCTTTCTTCGCGATCGTCGCAGCAGCGTCATTGGCCTTTCTGTCGCCACCCGCGGTGGCCCATACCGGCGAGGGCATCAACAGCGGTTTCGCGTCCGGCTTCTGGCATCCGATCCTTGGGTGGGATCATGTCGTGGCCATGGTTGCCGTCGGCTTGTGGGGGGCATTTCTGGGCTTGCCGGCGCTCTGGATACTGCCGGTCGTGTTTCCGCTGGTCATGGCGTTCGGCGGCGCCCTGGGCGTCATCGGCGTACCGCTTCCGGCGGTGGAGACGGGGATTGCGCTTTCCGGTGTCGTCCTCGGCCTGTTGATTGCCTTCGCGGTTCGCGCCCCGCTCTGGGTCGCCGCAGTCATCGTGGGGGTGTTTGCGGTCTTTCATGGCCATGCCCACGGCACAGAGCTTCCCGAAGCGTTCAACGCCTACGGCTACGCAGTGGGCTTCGTGGTCGGAACCGGACTTCTGCACCTGGCAGGCATCGCTCTTGGCTTCCTGACGAAGTCGAGTGTGGGCGCTGCCGCCGTTCGTGGCGTCGGGGGGCTGATTGCATTGGTCGGCGCGGCCTTCCTGTTCGGTTTCGCCTGAGGCGGGGCTTGCGGGGACACATATGCATCCTGGTACTGGCGGTCGGGGTGTGCGCCACGCGGGCCGAGGCGCACGCCTTTCAGTCCGGGGCGGACTACTACGCTCAATTTCTTGAAGGCGCCAGCGTCATCCTTCGCTATCCGGAGGCACTGCTTCCGCTTCTGTCTTTGGGTGTTTTGCTAAGCCTCTGGCACTCCGAAGGCATGCTACGGGCCTGGCCTGCGTTCCTGATCGGTCAGCTGGCGGGTATCCCGCTGGCGGCCGTTGTCGGACCGTGGGCGATCTCGGCCGTTCTGATTGCCGGTATCCTGACTGCGACCCTCGCCGCGCTCCTGCCGCGGCACATCCGGGTTGAGGCGCTTGCGATCAGCCTCGGTTTGGGACTTCTCGTGACAGCGGCAAGCCTCGAGGGGCACGGATTTCTGGAGCTTCCGGTCTTTATCTACGTTGGGATCGTCTTTGCCGCAAACTTGGTGACGGCATGTGCCGCGGGTGTCACAGGTTTTGCTATGGACCAGGTCGAGGCGAATTGGATGCGAATTCTCTGGCGCATCGCTGGCTCTTGGCTCGCCGCCATCCTGACGCTGATCTTTGCCTTCACCTTGACTGCGAATTGAGCGATCAAATACCTGCCGGAAACCCAAGCGATTCCGGCGCGTCTTGGGCCGGCTGTGAAAAAGCTGACACGCGCCCAGCATGCAGCATTCTGGGCCTGAGTGGCCGTTGACTGTGGTCATACCGACAAAAGAATAAGCGCCGCTCGAGCGAGCGGCGCTTTGCTTCCTCGGGGGAGACTGCTGGTTTAGAAACCAAGCCCCTCGTATTTCTTCTTGAACTTCGACACGCGGCCGCCGGTATCCATCAGGCGGGTGCCGCCGCCGGTCCAGGCGGGGTGCACGGTCGGGTCGATTTCCAGCGTCAGGGTGTTATTCTCTTTGCCCCAGGTCGAGCGCATCTGAACCACGTCGCCGTTCGTCATCTTGACGTTGATCACGTGATAGTCGGGATGAGTGTCTTTTTTCATGGCTCTGCCCCTTATGCCTCGGCCCCGGCGCCGTTCTTGGGTTTGTAGGTGCTGTCCTCGGCGATCCGGGCCGATTTGCCCCGGCGCGACCGCAGGTAATAAAGCTTGGCCCGGCGGACCCGGCCGCGGCGCACCACGGTGATCGAGTCGATGTTCGTCGAATGCAGCGGAAACACCCGTTCCACGCCTTCGCCAAAGCTGATCTTGCGCACCGTGAAGCTGCCGGCGATGCCGTCGCCGTTCTTGCGGCTGATGCAGACGCCTTCGTAGTTCTGCACCCGGCTGCGGGTGCCTTCGGTCACCTTATAGCCGACGCGGATCGTGTCGCCGGCCTTGAAATCCGGGATATCCTTGGCCAGAGCCGCGACTTGTTCGGCCTCCAGCTGTGCGATCAGGTCCATCTGATCCACTCCTATTCTGCCTCCGGTTTTTCCGGAGAGGTTTCATGCCGCCTCAGAGCTCTTGGTCTTCATCCGGGTCCCTACCATGCGCCGCACAGTAAGCCCGCCAGAGGTCAGGTCGCCGTTCCTTCGTCAGCCTTTCGGCCCTGTCCCGCCGCCAGCGCGCGATCTCGCCATGGTGCCCCGAGAGAAGAACCTCGGGTATGTCATGGCCGGCCCAGGTGGCGGGTCTTGTGTATTGCGGGTGCTCAAGCAAGCCATCGGAAAAGCTTTCCGCCTCGGTGGATGCCTGATTCCCGAGCACGCGGGGTATAAGGCGGACCGTCGCGTCGATCAAGGCCTGTGCGGCGATCTCTCCTCCGGTGAGGACGAAGTCGCCCAAACTGACCTCTTCGATGCCGACATGGTCGATCACGCGCTGGTCGAGCCCTTCGAAGCGGCCGCAGATCAAAGTGACACCCCGGGTCCGGCTGAGCCTCTGGGCGGTGGCCTGGGTGAAGGGGGTGCCGCGGGGCGACAGGTAGATCACCGGCCATTCGCTGCGATCCGGCGGTGTGCCCTCGGCGGCCTGCGCCAGCGCGGCGGCCATGACGTCGGGGCGCAGCACCATACCGGGGCCGCCGCCCGCAGGCGTGTCGTCGACATTGCGGTGCCTGCCCTCGCCAAAGGGGCGCAGGTCGACCGGTTCCAGCCGCCACAGCCCCTCGTCCAATGCCTTGCCGGTCAGCGACAGACCCAGAACGCCGGGAAAGGCATTTGGGAACAGCGTGATGACCCTGGCCGTCCAGGCATCCCGCAACGGGGGCCGTTCCTCGATCAATTCACGCGGCTCTGACGCGGCACGGATCGACAAGCGGCCGTGGGACTTGGTTGGGCGGGTCATGGAACGAGCCTAGAGTACGATGCGTTTGGAGTGAATCGCGAATTTGGTTTGGGCCTGCAGCTGCCGTTGCCTGCCGCGAGATGTGCCGGGCCATCGCCGACCCGCGAGGAGGCGACCCAGACCTATGAACGGCTCGGTTTATCCCGGCAAGGTCCGAATGACCTCAATGCGATACGCGCCGTCAGAAAATCGCCCCCCACCCGGGGCGGGTCGGCGATGGCGCGGCGGGGTTTCGCCCCTTGATTCCGCGCCAGGGGTTGGGTTGCAACGTCCGCCCCAGACCAGAACCGCTCGACTGCGTTTCCGTGACGGATCGCTTCGTTCTAGCCCGTGGCCGGGTGCTCGTCACGCCAGAGCTTCTCTTTGCGCGGGCGCAGGTCGGCAGGTGCCGGTCTTGTGAAACCCGGCATGGACGATGACCCGCGTCACGGCCCGCCATCCGGGAACAGCCCCTCGGGCGGGTCGGCGATGATCCGGCCCGAGGTCAGATCGACGGTCGGCACGGCCTCTCGCGTGAACGGCAACAGTACCGGCTCGGGCAGGCCCGGCCCGGCGATTTCAAGCAGATCGCCGGCTCCGTAATCCACGACCGCCTTGACCCGGCCGAGCCGGGCGCCACCGGTATCGAGTACGATCAGCCCGATCAGGTCGGCGTGGTAGAACTCATCGTCGGGCAGATCTGGCAAACGGCCCCGTTCGGCATAGAGCCGCGTGCCGCGCAGCGCATCCGCGGCCTCCTTCGAGGAAACGCCCTTTATGCGCGCCGCAAATCCGTTCTTCACGGCGCGCGACAGCGTCAGGTCGAATTGCCGGTCGCCGTCCTCGTCGGTCAGCGGTGCATAGTCCGCAATCGCCTCGGGCTCGGCGCAGAAGCTTTTCAGCCGCACCTCGCCCCGGACGCCGAAGGCCCCGGCAATCGCTCCGACGCAGACACGGGTTTCCATGGTCACCTATCCAAGCAAAAGCCGCGGCGCACCGCCCGCCCGCCGGATCGTCCGCCAACGGTGTACCTCTGCCGCTGAACGGCAGTCATGGGCGGACATTCGCGATCATCCGGACTCGGCAGCGCCCCGCGCCGTGGCAGGGCGTCGGCGCCCTATTCCGCGGTGGCTTCCTCTGCGGCCGGCTCGTCGGCAGGTGCGTCCGCTTCGGCGGCCTTTGCGGCTTTTTCTTCCGCGCGCTCCTGGGCTTTCTTGCCGGGCTCGGCCTTTTTGGGATTCGCCCGGGTCTTGGCCTCCAGAACGCCGGCGGCTTCGAGCATGCGCGAGATTCGGTCGGTCGGCTGCGCGCCCTGGCTCAGCCAGTACTGGATACGCTCCATCTTCATCTTGACCCGGTCCTCGCTGTCCTTCGGCAAAAGCGGGTTGTAGGTGCCCAGCTTTTCGATGAAGCGGCCGTCGCGCGGCATCCGGCTGTCGGCAGCGACGATCGAATAATGCGGCCGCTTCTTGCTGCCGCCGCGGGCCAGTCTGATTTTCATTGCCATTTGGTATCTCCTTTGGATGGCTGCCGTGACGCTGACGCGTCAGGATTGGTGTTGTTTGTGGTGTTGGATGACTTCCTGAATGACGAATTTCAGGAATTTCTTAGCGAATTCGGGATCGAGATCGGCATCGACCGCCAGCCGTTCCAGCCGTTCGATCTGCTGCGCCTCGCGCGCGGGGTCGGCGGGCGGCAGGTCGTGTTCGGCCTTCAGCTTGCCGACGGCGCGCGTGTGGGCGAAGCGTTCGGCCAGCGTGTTGACCAGGATCGTATCCAGCCGGTCGATGCTGGCACGGTGGTCTTTCAGCAGGTCTGCTGCGCGGGTGACGGCGTCGGTCATGCCAGGGCCTCCGGTCCGGGGTGGCGCCAGATGCCCATCGGGCCGTGGCGCTCATGGGTGAAATCGCGCTCATACGCCGCGCCCATGCGTTCGGCCAGTGCGATCGATTTGACGTTCTCCGGCTTGATCAGGCTCATCACCGCCGGCCAGCCGAGCGTGTCATAGGCGAAGGACCTTGCGGCAAGCGCCGCCTCGGTGGCATAGCCCTTGCCCTCGAACCCGTTCATCAGGTCCCAGCCAAGCTCTTCCTCCGGCCAGCCCTGGGGATTCCAGAGCCCGATGAGCCCGATGAATTCGGCGGTGGCCGCGATCTCGACCGCCCAGCGGCCATAGCCCTTGAGCGCCCAGTGCCCGACCTCGGATGCCAGAGCGCGCCAGGTCTGTTCCGGCGTCATCGGGCCACCGACGAATTTCGAGCGATCCGAGGCGTAGAACGCCGCCAGCGGCGGAAAGTCGGCCTCGGTCGGCCCGCGCAGGACCAGCCGCTCGGTCTCGATGACGGGAATGGCGATCATGACGGCGTCTCCGGCGCGGTGTGGCGGAAGACGAGATCCTCGGGATGCGGCGCCGTGGCCGTTTCGTCACGCACAGCCCCCAACCGTTCGGCCAAGGTGATCGAGCGGGCATTGTCCTTGTGGATATAACTGACAGCCGTATCCCAGCCGAGCGGGCCGAAGGCAAAATCGCGGGCCGCGCGGGCGGCCTCGAAGGCCAGACCGGTGCCTTCTTGGTCGGCGGACCAGACCGTCCAGCCCAACTCTTTCTCGGGCCAGTCGGCGGGGTGCCAGGGGCCGGTCATCCCGAGTGCGGTGTCGTCGTCCTTGGCGGTGAAGACGAACGAGCCATAGCCGCGCAGGACCCACATGCCGATGACATGTCCGAAGGCACGCCATGCGCTGCGCAGGTCGAACGGGCCGCCGATAAACATTGCGCGCTCGGTGCCCGCGAAGTCGCGCCAGAGCGGCCAGTCCTGCCGACCCGGCGCGCGCAGGCGCAGCCGCCCGGTTTCCAGCACGGGGGTATCGGCGAGATGCGGGGTCATTGAAGCACCGTCACGGGCGCATGGCGATAGACCAGCAAAGGTTCGTCGAAGGCCCGGGCTGCATCGTCGTCACGCCGAGCACCCAGCCGTTTGGCCAATCGGATCGAGCGGGCGTTGCCGGGATCGACATAACTGACCAGCGATGGCAGCGAAAGTGCCGCAAGGCCATGATCGCGGGCCGCCAGAGCGGCTTCAAAGGCATAGCCTTGGCCCTCGGCCTCTGCGGTGACGAACCAGCCCAGTTCGGGTTCGCGGTCGCCAAATTCCATGCAGATCAGTACAAAGCCCAGCACTTTGTTCCCGGCGCGCGACCGGATCGTCCAAAGCCCGTGTCCGCGCAGCAGCCAACCGGCAACGCATTGGGCGAAATCGAGCCAGGCGTCCTCGCGGTCCAGCGGCTCATCGACCATGAATTGCGCCCGGTCCGACATCACGATCTCACGGTAGGTGGCGAAATCGGTGATCTCGGGCGCGCGCAGGATGCAGCGCGGGGTTTCCAGCCGCGGCAGCTGTGCGCGCAGGTCGGCAGCCAGGGCCGCGGAGGCACCGGTTGGCGGGGCCTCGTGAGGATATGGGACGGGTCCGGTCACTTACTTCTTCTTGCCGAAGCCGGACAGGCCGGGGGGCAGCTGCATGCCACCGCCCGGCATACCCGGAAAGCCCCCGGGCAGGCCGCCGGGGCCGCCCATCGACTTGGCCGCGGCCTGCAGCTCGGTCTCCGACGGGCCGCCCTTGCCGAACATGCCCTTCATCGCCTGTTTCAGCATGCCGCCCTTGCCCATCTTGCCCATGCGCTTCATCATATCGCCCATCTGGCGCTGCATCTTCAGCAGGCGGTTCAACTCGGACACTTCCAGCCCGGCGCCCTTGGCGATGCGTTTCTTGCGGCTGGCCTGCAGGATCTGCGGATTGGCACGCTCGCGCTTGGTCATCGACTGGATCAGCGCGATCTGGCGACGCACCATCTTGTCGTCGAGCCCGGCCTCGTCCATCTGCTTGGCGGCCTTCTTCATGCCGGGCATCATCCCCATGATGCCTTCCATCCCGCCCATCTTCTGCATCTGTTCAAGCTGCATCTTCAGGTCGTTCATGTTGAACTGGCCCTTTGAGAAGCGCTTCATCATGCGCTCGGCCTGTTCCTGCTCGATGGTCGCCTGGGCCTTTTCGACCAGGCTGACGATGTCGCCCATGCCAAGGATACGGCCGGCGATGCGTTCGGGGTGAAACTCCTCGAGCGCGTCCATCTTTTCGCCCAGGCCCACGAACTTGATCGGCTTGCCGGTGACGGCGCGCATCGACAGCGCCGCGCCCCCGCGTCCGTCGCCGTCCATCCGGGTCAGCACCACGCCCGAGACGCCGATGTCCCGGTCGAAGTTCTCGGCCACGTTCACCGCGTCCTGGCCGGTCAGACCGTCGACGACCAGCAAGGTCTCGCGCGGGTTGGCGATATCGCGCACCTCCGCCGCCTGCTGGATCAGCTCGGCGTCGATGTGCAGCCGTCCTGCGGTATCCAGCATGTAGACGTCGTAGCCGCCCAGCGTCGCCTGCTGCTTGGCGCGCTTGGCGATGGCCTGCGCCGTCTGGCCCTTGACGATGGGCAGGGTGTCGACGCCGATCTGGTTGCCGAGTATCGCCAGCTGCTCCATCGCCGCGGGTCGGTTGGTGTCGAGAGAGGCCATCAGCACGCGCTTGCCGTTCACCTCTTTCAGCCGCTTGGCGAGCTTGGCCGTGGTGGTGGTCTTGCCCGAGCCCTGCAGGCCCACCATCAGGATCGGTGCGGGCGGGTTGTCGATCTTCAGCTCACCGATCTCGGCCCCGTCGCCGGCCAGCACATGCACCAGCTCGTCATGCACGATCTTGACGACCTGCTGGCCCGGCGTGACCGATTTGGTGACCGCCTGCCCGGTGGCCTTTTCCTGCACCGCCTTGACGAAGTCGCGCGCAACGGGCAGCGAAACATCCGCCTCCAAGAGCGCCACGCGCACCTCGCGCAGGGCGGTCTTGACGTCGTCCTCGCTCAGCGCGCCCTGCTTGGTCAGCCGGTCGAAGACGCCCGAAAGGCGTTCGGAGAGATTTTCGAACATCTGCGTTCCCTTCTCTTCTGGTCCCGCCCGATATGGGCACGACCGGCTCAAACCAAAAGCGCCCCCACGGGCGCAACGCGCTGGTGGAGGGCGATCCCGGGGCGCGCCCGGGACCGGAAGCTTCGCGAACTTCCGGGATCGGGCGCATAAACCGCGCAGGCGCGGAATTGTCAAGCGGTGGCCAAAAATATGCCTAACCGCCGCACTAGGCGAAGGGCCGTCGCTGGCGTGTGCGGGAGCCTTGCATTGGAAGCCCTGATCCTGATTTTTGCCGAGATCATCTTTGCCTGCCTGGCACCGGTGTTTTCGATCCTCGGGGCCCTCGCCGCCGCGCTGCTGGAGATGCTGCTGGGCCTGCTGGCGCTTGTGTTCTCGGGCGGGGTATCGGGGCGCCGCCGGTCTCGGGCGAACATTCGGCTTCCGGGCCTTTCGCGGCGCGCGGTCCACCTGACCGCGGCCGGGTTGGCGGGTTTGGGGGTGGTGGGGCTCTTGGCCACTCTGGTGCTCTTCCAGCCGATCCTGCGCGCCGTCCTGACCACGGCGGCCGAGAAAGCAGGCATGGAAATCCGGTACGAGGCCGCCTCGGGCTCGCTGTTGTTCGGGCGCGTGGCGCTGGCCGGCGTCGCGTTGACCCGCGAGGCCGAAACCGGGCTGGCCTTCGATCTGGCCGTGGACCGGGCCGAGGCGGATGTGGATCTGTGGAGCCTGCTGGGGTCCGAGCCGCGGATCGAATTGGCCCGGGTCGCGGGCGTGACCGGGTTTGTCAGCCCGCCCGAGCGGGACACAGGCGGCGCGCGGCCGGACCGCCAGCGGCGGCCGTTCCGGGCCGATCTCGCCCGGGTGTCGAATGTCGATATCGAGGTACGGCCTAAGGATGGCACGGCCTACAGGCTGCAGATCGGTGCTGCCCAGGTCGCGCCGTTCCGCAGCAGGCAGGCGCTGTTCGACCTGTTGTTCCGGTCGAACCTGCAGGCCAGGGTTGCCGGGCAGACATTGTCGGTCGAAACCCGCGACATAACCGAATTCGGGCGCGAAACCCGGTGGCGGTTCGAAAATGTCGAGGCCGACAAGCTGAAACTGGTCGTTCCCAAGGCGCCACTGACCTGGCTCGAGGGAGGCCGGCTGAACGTCCGCGTCGAGGACCGCTGGAGCCTGTCGGACGACTGGATCGACATGAACTGGCAGATATCGATGGCCGGGGTCCGCGTGGCCGCGCCGGAGCTTTCTGGCAGAAGAGAACGGGTGCTCGCGACGGGTCTGAAACAACTGGTCGCTCTGCAGGGCGGCAATGCCACGTTCGGCTATCGGTTGCAGCTTGACAAGGAGGATATCGCGGCGATGCGAGCCGGCGATCTGCGCGCGTTCTGGGACGTGGTCCTGTCCGGGTTCCTGTCGCAGGACGCCGCTGCGGCGGAGGTTCCGGGCACCGAGAACGACACCGGCGACGCGGACGAAGATGCGCCCGGCAGGTTGCGCCGGACGCTCGATCGGGTGAAATCCGTCCTTCGGCAGAGCGACGCGGAGTAGCCCTGCCCGGCGGTCCGGATCAGGCCGCCAGCGGCAGGGCGTCCACCGCGTCCTGTGCCGCGCGCACGGTGCCTTCCATGTCGATGGCGGTGCGATCGGCGCGGATGAACTGTACATCCTCTATGCCGAGGAAACCCAGGACATGGCGCATATAGCCGGTTGCGAAATCGACGTCGGATCCCATTTCGGTTCCGCCCGAGGCGACCGTCACGATGGCGCGCTTGCCCTCTAGCAGGCCGCGCGGACCGTCGGGCGTATACTGAAAGGTGACGCCGGCACGGGCCACGAGGTCGATCCAGGCCTTCAGCGACGCCGGCACGCCGAAGTTGTAGATCGGCAGGCCGATCACCAGCGTGTCGGCCGCCCGCAGCTCGGCCACGAGTTCGTCGGACAGCGCCAGTGTCTTGCGCTGTTCGGGGGAGCGTTCCTTTGCGGGAGTGAAGTTGGCACCGATCCATCCCTCGTCGATCTGCGGCAGGGGGGCGGTCAGGTCGCGCGTTGTGACCTGTGTCTCGCCTTCCTCGGCGAATCGGGCGATCAGACGGTCGGTCAAATCGCGGCTGATGGATCCGGTGCGGCGGGCCGAGGCGTCGATGCGCAGAATGTGATGGGTCATTGGGTCTCCTGTCGGGTGTGTCGTCTGGGTTGTAAAATGGCCCTTGCAAAATTGAACGCAATTGGGGATTTTGAACATGATCTGTTTAGGGATGCACATATGACTTTAGGAACCTGGGACGAGATCCGTACGGCCTTTCACGTGGCGCGGCTGGGCACCGTCAGCGGCGCGGCCGAGGTGCTGGGCGTGCACCACGCCACGGTGATCCGCCATATCGACGCGCTGGAGGAACGGCTGGGTGCCAAGCTGTTCCAGCGCCATGCACGCGGCTATACGCCGACCGAAGCAGGGCAGGACCTGCTGCAGGTGGCGCAGACCACGGACGACCAGTTCACCCAACTGGCCGGCCGCATCCGGGGCCGCGGCGAGGAGGTGACCGGCGACCTGATCATTACCACGCTGTCCGGTCTCGCGCCCCTGTTGGTGCCTTCGGTGATCAAGTTCCAGAACGACCATCCGGACTTGGTCGTGCGGCTTCTGACCGGCGAGCGGCTGTTCCGCATGGAATACGGCGAGGCGCATGTGGCGATCCGTGCGGGGTCGCCGCCGGACCAGCCGGACAATGTCGTGCAGCCGTTCTGCCGGCAAAGCGGGGCGATGTATGCCGCACCGGCCTATATCGAAGAGTTCGGCATGCCCGCGGGCGAGGACGACCTCGAAGGCCACCGGTTCATCTGCCACGACAGTGAAACGGCACGCTCGCCCTTCGACCGCTGGATTCGCGCGAACATCCCGGCGGACCAGATCACGTTTCGCGCGACCGAACAGATGGTGATGCAGCGCGCGGTGCGCGAGGGGGCGGGGATCGGGTTCATGCCGCTTTGGGATGCCCGGAACTACCCCGACCTGGTGCAGGTGCTGCCCCCGCGCGAAGACTGGTCGGCACCGCTTTGGCTGGTCACGCATGTGGACCTGCACCGGACGATGAAGGTACAGGCCTTCACCGCGTTTCTGAAGCAAGAGGCAAAGACCTGGCCGGTCGAGTGACCGCGTTGAGCGACGCCGGGCGCGGACATCTGGCGATGCTGGCGTTTTCGGCGCTGATCGCCGGGTCGTTTTCCCTCGGCGACATGGTCGCCTTCGACATCACCGCCCCGGCGCTGAACGCGGTGCGGTTCTGTTTCGCCTCGATCATCATGGGCGGGCTGGTGCTTGCCAGTGGCGGACTGCCCGGAAGCGCCCTGCACGCCCCGTGGCGATACGTCCTGCTGGGCGGGCTGTTCAGCGCCTCCCTGGTGCTGATGTTCGAGGCGCTGAAGACCGCGACGCCGGTCTCGACCGCCGCGATCTTTACGCTGACGCCGCTTATGTCGGCGGTGTTCGGCTGGTTTCTGCTGCGGCAGGTCACGACGCCGCGCATGGCCCTGGCCCTGTCGGTCGGGGCGGCGGGCGCGGTCTGGGTGGTGTTCCGCGCGGATCTGAATGCGCTTTTGTCGTTCGATATCGGCCACGGCGAGACGATCTTTTTCGCGGGTGCGGCGCTTCACGCGGTCTTCACGCCAATGCTGCGCTGGCTGAACCGCGGCGAGCCGTCACTGGTGTTTACCTTCCTGTTCATGGTGGTGGGCTTCGTGCTGCTGACCGTCTACAGCTGGGGCGACCTGATGACGACCGACTGGCTTGCCCTGCGGCCGGTCGTGTGGGTGACGTTCGTTTATCTTTCGGTCTTCGCAGGTTCGGGCAGCTTCTTTCTGCTGCAATTCGGCGCGCAGGTTCTGCCGTCGGCCAAGGTCATGGCCTACACCTTTCTGACTCCGACCTGGGTGATCGTTTGGGAAGTGTCTCTGGGCCATGGAGTTCCGACGGGGCTGGTGCTGGGCGGGGTGGCGCTGACGGTGCTGGCGCTGCTGCTGCTTTTGAAGGACGAAGGTTGACGTGGCGCAAGGCGGTGCTCTCGTGCGGCGCCTAGACTGCGGCGCGAAGGGAGAGGACCGATGCCAGCCGCGACCAACAAGGGCGATCTGATCGCCGTCTCTGACACGGAATTCGCCAAACTGCAGGCGGCGCTCGACAAGGTGCCGGAGGCAAGGGCGCGGGAAAAGGACGCCGACGGCACATCGGTCACGGACGTGGTGGCGCATCGCGCGCATTGGATCGATCTGTTCCTGGGTTGGTACACGGACGGGCAGGCGGGGCGCGAGGTGCAGTTCCCGGCACCGGGCTACAAGTGGTCGGATTTGAAGGCCTACAACGCCGCGCTGCGGGACCGGCAGGCCGGCGTGAGCTGGGCCGAGGCGCGCGCGGAATTGCAGGCAGCACATGCGCGGCTGATGACCTTCTTAAGCGGACTCGACGACGCAGTGCTTTACGGCGGGCCGATGAAGGGAGCGCGAAACGACTGGACCACCGGCCGCTGGGCCGAAGCGGCGGGGGCGTCGCATTACCGGTCCGCGGCGAAATACGTCCGTGCGCGGCTCCGGGCGATTTCGTGACCGGCATGCCTGCGGCACACCGGTCGGGTTGCGCCGCCTTCGGCGTCGCGGCGTGCGGGGTCCAGCCCCTCGCATCCCCCGGGGGTATTTCCGCCAAGATGAAAGAGCTAGGCGTGGTCTTCGCCCAGCTCTTGCTCCAGGAACGCCTCGAAGGCATCGAGGTTCACCGGCTCGAACTGGCCGAAGCCCTGCATCCAGACGCTTGCCGCCTTCAGCGCGTCGGGTTCCAGCTTGCACCATTTCACCCGGCCGCGTTTTTCCTGGGCGATGAGGCCCGCGGCCGCGAGGATCGTCAGATGCTTGGAGATCGCGGCCAGTGAAATCTCGAAAGGCTCGGCGACATCCGTGACTGCCATGTCGTCCTCGAGAAGCATGGTCAGGATCGCCCGGCGCGTGGGATCGGCCAGCGCGGCGAAGACGGTGTCGAGGCTTGGCTCCATCCGCTGGCGATAGGCCGTGGCCGGGTGAAAGGTCAACCGTTTGGTTGAATAAGGGTTTCGCGGATCCGGGGCGCCGCCGGCAGGTGCGCGGCTTGTCGCATGCCGAAAGAAATGTTTGAAAACAGCATATTACAATGCTCAACAGCCTTGCGCGCTGGCATTGACTCTGCGGCGCGGCATTCCTAGGGTCCGCCCGAAAGATCGAAGGGCGGTTCGCATGGTCGATCCCGAGGACAAGGCGCGTCTCGCGCGGCTGGACCAGAGGATCAAGGCCGTCAAGGGCGAGACCCGGGAACGGCCCAAGATCGAGGAACACCACAGTCAGGCACAGCTCGCCTGGCGCATGGTGATCGAGCTGGTGGCCGGACTGGGCATCGGTTTCGGCATGGGATACGGGCTGGACGTGCTTTTTGGCACGCTGCCTATCTTCCTTGTCGTGATGACATTGCTGGGCTTCGTCGCGGGGGTGCGCACCATGCTGCGCTCGGCGCGGGAGATCCAGGACGAACAAGCGGGCACCACGCCCGGCGAGAATGGGGACTGACGACGTGGCAACGGCAGAAGACGAAGGCGGCCTGGTATTCCACCCGATGGATCAGTTCATCGTCAAGCCGCTCTTTGGCGGCGACACGGTCAACTGGTACACGCCGACCAACGTGACGCTTTGGATGTTCTTCACCGTGGTGGCCATCACGCTGCTGCTGGTTGCGGGCACCCGGGGCCGCGCCATCGTGCCGAGCCGGGTGCAGTCGGTGGCGGAACTGGCCTATGGCTTCGTCTACAAGATGGTCGAGGATGTCTCGGGCAAGGACGGGGTAAAGTATTTCCCCTATATCATGACGCTGTTCATGTTCATCGTCTTCGCGAACATGCTGGGCCTGATCCCGATGTCCTTTACCACGACCAGCCACATCGCCGTGACCGCGGTGATGGCGATGGCGGTGTTCCTGACGGTCACCATCCTCGGTTTCGTGCTGCACGGCGTCGGATTCCTAAAGCTGTTCTGGATCAGTTCGGCGCCGCTGCCGCTGCGGCCGATCCTGGCGGTGATCGAGGTGATTTCCTACTTCGTGCGCCCCGTCAGCCATTCGATCCGTCTTGCCGGCAACATGATGGCCGGTCACGCCGTGATAAAGGTCTTCGCGGCCTTCGCGGCCGTGGCCCTGATCTCGCCGCTGTCGATCCTGGCGATCACGGCGATCTACGCATTGGAGACACTGGTCAGCTTTATCCAGGCCTATGTCTTCGCGATCCTCACCTGCGTCTATCTCAAGGATGCCCTGCATCCGCATCACTGACGCACCCGAAAATCCAGCCAATTCCAACGTAAGGAGAACTCTCATGGAAGGCGACGTCGTACAAATGGGCGCTTACATCGGCGCAGGCCTGGCTTGCACCGGTATGGGCGGGGCCGCGGTCGGTGTGGGCCACGTGGTCGGCAACTTCCTCAGCGGTGCGCTGCGCAACCCGTCGGCCGCCGGGGGCCAGACGGCGACCATGTTCATCGGTATCGCGTTCTCGGAAGCGCTGGGGATCTTCTCGTTCCTCGTCGCGCTTCTCTTGATGTTCGCCGTCTGATCGATCTCCACACTCCTTACGCGCGGGTGGGCCGGACGGCCCGCCCGATGTAGACAAGGTGTCAGGAGGACGACATGGCAACCGAAACTGAAAGCCACGGCGACGAGGCCGCACACGGGGGCGCCGATGCCGCGCATGGCGGGGCCGAGGCCGTCGGCATGCCGCAGCTCGATTTCGCCACATTCCCCAACCAGATCTTCTGGCTGGTGGTTACTCTGGTGGTCATCTACCTGATCCTGAGCCGCGTGGCCCTGCCGCGCATCGCGGCGGTTCTGGCAGAGCGGCAGGGCGCGATCACCAACGACATCGCCGCAGCCGAAGACCTGAAGCTGAAGGCCGAAGAGGCCGAGGCCGCCTATAACCAAGCTTTGGCCGACGCGCGGGCCGAAGCGCAGAAGATCATTGCCGAGGCCAAGGCCGAAATGCAGGCGGAACTCGACGCCGCCACTGCCAAGGCGGATGCCGAAATCGCCGCCAAGGCCGCCGAGTCGGAAAAGGCGATCGCCGAAATCCGCGCCGGCGCCATGCAGAGCGTGGAAGAGGTCGCCAAGGCCACGGCGGCAGAGATCGTTGCGGCCATGGGCGGCAAATCCGACGCCAAGGCGATCGACGCGGCGATTGCCGCGCAATTGAAGGGGTAGGGCGATGCGGACACTGACCGTTCTGATAACGTTCGCCGCCACACCGGCGCTGGCCGCCAAGGGCCCGTTCCTCTCGCTGGCAAACACCGACTTCATCGTCCTCATCGCCTTTTTGCTGTTTGTCGGCGTCCTAGTCTATCTCAAGGTGCCGAGCCTGCTTGGCGGCATGCTGGACAAGCGCGCCGATGGCATCCGGGCCGAGCTGGACGAGGCGAAGGCCCTGCGCGAAGAGGCGCAGACCGTGCTGGCGTCGTACGAGCGCAAGCAGAAGGATGTTGCCGAGCAATCCAAGCGCATCGTCGAACACGCCAAGGAAGAAGCGCGGATCGCCGCCGAACAGGCCAAGGAAGATCTGGCCGCGTCGATGGTCCGCCGCATCGCCGCCGCCGAGGACCAGATCGCCTCGGCCCAGGCCAAGGTGGTCAAGGAGGTGCGTGACGAGGCCGTGACCGTCGCCGTTGCCGCCGCACGCGACCTGATCGCCCGGCAGATGACCGCCACGGCCGCGAACAAACTGATCGACGACTCGATCACCGCGGTGGAAAGCAAGCTGCATTAGGCCAATTCGGCCGTTGACCGATCTAAACCCGGCCCGATTGGGCCGGGTTTTCCTGTCGAACGTCCGCTTGCACGCCGGGTGCGCATCATGGCGAGAGACTGCGGCACCGTTTTCAAAACCGCCGCACCGCGAAATCGAGCTTGACATATTTCTATATTTTTAGAAATATCGAAGTATGAAGCAACACAGACCGACCCACCTCACCGTCGAACAGGCCGCCTCGACCTTCGCCGCGCTCGGGTCCGAACAGCGGCTGGGGGTTCTCAATACCCTGGTCCGGGCGGGTCCCGACGGGCTCAGCATCGGTGAGTTGGGCCAAAGGTCGGGGACGACCGGCTCGACCCTGACCCATCACATGAAGATCCTGACCCAGGCTGGGCTGGTGACACAGGAGCGGCGCGGCCGTTCGATCATTTGCGCGGCCGCGGCCTATGACGAAATGCAGGCGCTGTCGCAGTATTTGTTGAGCGAATGCTGCGCCGATACCGAGGACGGGCACGACACCCATGACTGACCTGACGCAACGGCTGCCCGATCTGCCGGGCCTTTGGAAGCGCATCGACAAGCCCTGGCTGTTCGCCGGGCTGATCCCTCTGCTGATCGCCGTGTTCGATCCGGCGCGGCTTTGGCCGACGCTGGAAATCGTCGCCGGGGCGATGGGTCACACGGGTGTCTTCATTGTCGTCGCGATCACGCTGGTGGCCTTCGTCAAGGCGACGGGCGCCGAGACCTTGCTGGCCAAGGCATTCGAAGGCGATCAGGTCAAGATGGTCGCGATGGCGGCGCTGTTGGGCGGATTGTCCCCGTTTTGCTCGTGCGAGGTCATCCCGTTCATCGCAGCCCTTCTCGCCGTTGGCGCGCCGCTGTCTGCCGTCATGGCGTTCTGGCTGGCCTCTCCGCTGATGGATCCGGCGATGTTCACCATCACCTGGGGCGAACTGGGGCTGGATTTCGCGCTTGGCAAGACCGTCGCAGCGGTTGGTCTCGGCGTGATGGGCGGCTATCTGGTCATGGCCTTCGCCCAAAGCCCGGTATTTGCCAACCCGCTGCGCGAACGGCCCCAGGTGGGCGGCTGCTGCGGCGTCAAGAAACCCTTCCAGGGCAGGCCGGTCTGGCGGTTCTGGGGCGAGGCCGACCGGCGCGCGATCTTCCGCGAGACCTGGGTGGAGAATGCGTTCTTCCTGTTCAAATGGCTTCTGATCGCCTACTTCTTCGAAGCCCTGATGCTGCACTACATCCCGGCGGAAACCATCGCGCGCGTGCTGGGCGGCGAGGGTCTGGGGACGGTGCTGCTGGCGGCACTGGTGGGCATGCCCGCCTATCTGAACGGTTATGCCGCCGTCGGCCTGCTGGGCGGGCTGCTCGATCAGGGCATGGCGCCGGGCGCGGCCATGTCCTTTGTGATCGCCGGCGGCGTCAGCTGCATCCCCGCGGCCATTGCCGTCTGGGCGTTGGTGAAGCCCCGCGTATTTGCCGCTTATCTGGGCATCGCGTTGATCGGCGCCATCGTCGCGGGCGTCGCCTGGAACCTGATCGCCTGAGATCCGTTGCTCTGTTGCCCCCGGACCGACGTTCCACTATTCCGCCCGTAGGGAAGCGCGCGGAGGCGGGGCATGTATCGGGTTTGGGATTTCGTCACCAACTACTCGATCCTGCTGATCAGCGGCGCCCTGGTCGCGCTGGTCTGGGCCAATATCGATGCCCACAGCTATCACTACCTCGTCGAATACCCGTTGTGGATCAACAGCCTGATCGGAACCGACGCGACCTATTGGCTGAAATCCTACGGCCATGACTACGGCATCGAGGAGCTTGGCGACGTCACCCGGGTTCTGAGCGTGCACTACCTGGTGAACGACGTGCTGATGGCCTTCTTTTTCGCCATTGCCGCGAAAGAGGTGTGGGAGGCGGTGATCCTGAAGAACGGCAGCCTGCGCGGCCGCAAGGCGGCGACGCCGCTGGTGGCGACGGCCGGCGGCATGGTCGGGCCGATTGCCGTCTACCTGGGCATGGCTGCCTTTCTGGGGTCGGATGTTTATGACGCGGTGGCCCGGGGCTGGGCGATCCCGACCGCGACTGATATCGCATTCTCGTATCTGGTGGGGCGGCTGGTCTTTGGCGCCGGACATCCGGCGGTGCGGTTTCTTCTGCTTCTGGCAATTGCCGACGATGCCGCAGGACTGATCATTCTGGCGGTTTTCTATCCGTCCGGCGACCTGGCGCCGGCGTGGCTCTTGCTGTCGTTGGTTGCCGCGGTGGGTGTGTTCGTGCTGTTCAACTGGCTGCCGCGGGCGATGGATCGGGGAAACCAACTGCGGCCCACCTCGACCTGGATACGCCAAAGGCTGTCGTTCTGGCCCTATGCGGTGGCCGGTGCGCTCAGTTGGTACGGGTTCCAGGAAAGCGGCCTGCACCCGGCGCTGGGCCTGTTGCCGGTGGTGCCGGCGGTCCCGCATGCGGATCGGGCCTTCGGGATCTTCAGCGAGGCCGAGAAATACCTGCACGACTTGCTGAACTCCATCGAACATGGGCTGAAACATCCGGTGGAAATCATTCTGTTCTTTTTCGGGCTGATGAATGCGGGCGTGGAGTTTTCCGCCATCGGCATCCCGACCTGGCTGGTGCTGGCGGGGCTGATCATCGGCAAGCCGTTCGGCATTCTGCTGTTCGGCTGGTTGGCCGCGCATCCGATGCGGCTGGGTCTGCCATCGGGGATGAAGACGTCCGATCTCTTTGTGATCGGCTGTGTCGCGGCCATCGGGTTCACCGTGTCGCTGTTCATCGCCACGGTCGCCTTCGACGGCGGTCCGGTTCAGGATGCCGCCAAGATGGGCGCGCTCTTCAGTTTCTTCGCTGCCCTGCTGTCGATCGTCGCGGGCAAGGTGTTGCGGGTCGAGAAACAAAACGCCTGATTCCGGCGCGTGTCGGCGGGATTGTCCGCCGATTGAGCCCAATAGGGCGCAGTCGGCGCCCAAGTTTTGTCGATTTCCGGGGAAATCCGTTGAAAATCAACGGATGGTACCGACATAATGGAGCCTCAAAGGCAATCTATAGCCTATCGTTAATAATGCTCGTCTAAGAGCGATGAGGCAACAGGGGCAGCGCCCGGGGCGAAGATGCTCGAGTTCGAGAATGTCAGCAAGTCCTTCTGGACCGGCAAGCAGCGCAAGATCATCCTGGATCAGGCGTCGTTCACCGTCGAATTGGGCAACAGCCTGGGCATTCTTGCACCCAACGGCACCGGCAAGACCACCATCATCAACATGATGGCGGGGTTGGAAAAACCCGACGAGGGCGCCATCCGCCGGAATTGCCGGGTCTCGTTTCCGCTGGGCTTCATGGGCGGGCTTGTGGCCAAGCACAACGCCAAGGAAAACGCCCGCTACATCGCCCAGCTCTATGGGCTGGACCCCGATTATGTCGAGGCGTTCTGCCGCTGGCTGTGCAATCTCGACGAATATTTCGACATGCCGGTCGGCACTTACAGCTCGGGCATGAAGGCCCGGTTGAATTTTGCGTTGCTGCTGGCGCTCGATTTCGACATTTACCTGATCGACGAGGGCATGCCATCGACCACCGACGTCACCTTTAACAAACGCGCGGGCTCGATCCTGCGGGACCGCCTGAAAGCCGCGACCATCGTCGTGGTCTCGCACCAGGCCCAGACTTTGGAAAAGTTCTGCCGCTCGGCCGCCGTGCTGCGCGACGGCAAGTTGCATATGTTCGATACCTTGGAAGAGGCGAAAGCGCTTTATGACTACCAAACCCAAGGCTAAGAAATTTCGCATCCGCCGCAGCACCTCGCTGACAAGCGACCTGCGCCGCGTTGCGCCCGAACAGACCACGCGACCGGCAGAGCAGCCCGCCGGACCAGCACAGCAACCCGCGAGACCCGCAGGGCAGCCCGAGCCGCCGGCGCCGGATTTCAGCGGTCCCACGGATGACGGGTTCGGCACCACGCCCTACCCGACGGCAGCCGCGCAAGAGCTGACGCCGTCAGACGAGGTCAACGCCGAGACCGAGATCGCGGCGATCCGCAGAGAGGGCCTGACCGGGCGCCAATTGCGCATGGCCCGGCGGGTTGCGCAAAAGCACGGGCTGGCGCCGACCTCGGATTTCGATGCCGTGCGGCTGTTGCGCAAGCAGGGGATCGATCCGTTTCAGCGTTCGAATATGCTGGAACTGGTCGTGCCGGGCGCAGGCGAGGTCAAGGAAAAGGGCCTGGATGTTCCCCAGACGGTGCCGAAGCCGCAACTGCCCTCGACAGAGGTCTATTCCGAAGATGCGCGCGCCCGCGAAATCATCCGGATGCAGCGCGACATCGTCAAACGCCGCCGCCGCAGGCTGATCCAGCTGTTTTCTCGGCTGGCGTTCTTCGTGCTGCTGCCGACGCTGCTGGCAGGTTACTACTATCACGTCATCGCCACACCGATGTACGCCACCAAGTCCGAGTTCGTGATTCAGCAGGCGGAATCGCCGATGAGCGCGGCGTCGGGGCTGGGCGGTCTGTTTTCGGGCACCAGTTTCGCCACCTCGCAGGATTCCATTGCGGTGCAGGGATATCTTCAGTCGCTTGACGCGATGCTGCGGCTGGACACCGACCTGGGGTTCCGCGGGCACTTCAGCAATCCCGGTATCGACGCGCTGCAGCGGTTGGATGCGGATGCCACGAAAGAGCAGGCCTACAAGGTCTACAAGAAACGGGTCAAGATCAGCTACGACCCGACCGAAGGCATCATCAAGATGGAGGTGGTCGCCGCAGACCCGGTGCTGAGCCAGCGGTTTTCGGAACGCCTGATCTTTTACGCGGAAGAACAGGTCGACAACCTGACCCAGCGCCTGCGCGCCGACCAGATGCAGGGCGCGCGCGACAGCTTTGAAGAAGCCGAGCAAAAAATGGTCGACGCGCAACAGCGCGTTCTGGCGCTGCAGGAGAAACTGGGCGTTCTGGACCCGCTGACAGAAAGCAACGCGTTGATGACGCAGATCACCGGGCTGGAAACCCAGCTTCAGGAAAAGCGGCTGCAACTGCAGCAGCTTTTGGACAATGCACGCCCGAACCGTGCCCGGGTCGAGGGCGCGCGGGGCGATGTGCGGCGGCTGGAGAACCTGATCGCCGAACTGCGCGCGCAGTTGACCGAAACCACCGCCGAGGGGCAGTCGCTGGCGCGGATCACCGGCGAATTGCGGCTGGCCGAGCGGGATTTGCAGACCCGCGAACTGATGATGACCCAGGCGCTGCAGCAGATGGAAACCGCGCGGATCGAGGCGAACCGCCAGACCCGGTACCTGTCGCTGGCGGTGAACCCGATCGCACCCGACGAGGCCACCTATCCGCGCGCGTTCGAGAACACCGTGCTGGCGTTTTTGATCTTCGGCGGGATCTACCTGATGATCTCGCTCACCGGATCGATCCTGCGCGAACAGGTGTCTGGCTGATATGGCCGACGTCCGGGTCGGCGATCTGACGCTCGGCAACGGCAGGCCGCTGACGGTGATCGCCGGGCCCTGCCAGTTGGAATCGGCGGATCATGCGCAGATGATCGCAGGCCGCATGGCCGAAATCTGTGCGTCTGCGGGCGCCGGCTATATCTTCAAGGCCTCCTACGACAAGGCGAACCGCACGTCCTTGACGGGCAAGCGCGGGCCGGGGATCGACGCGGGGCTGGAGATCCTCGCGGGGGTGCGGTCCGCGCTCGGCGTGCCGGTGCTGACGGACGTGCATCTGCCCGACCAATGCCGGCCGGCGGCACAGGCGGTGGATGTGCTGCAAATCCCGGCCTTTTTATGCCGTCAGACCGACCTTCTGGTCGCGGCCGGCGAAACCGGTGCGGCGGTCAACGTCAAGAAGGGCCAGTTTCTGGCGCCCTGGGACATGGCGAATGTCGTGGCCAAGCTGGAGGCCTCGGGCAACCGGCGTATCCTGCTGACCGAACGCGGCACGAGTTTCGGCTATAATACCCTGGTGGCCGACATGCGCAGCCTGCCGCAGATGGCCGCGACGGGTTATCCGGTGATCATGGACGCGACGCATTCGGTTCAGCAGCCCGGGGGCCTCGGCGGCGCCAGCGGCGGCCAGCGGGAGTTCGCCCCGGTGATGGCCCGTGCGGCCGTCAGCCTGGGCGTGGCGGGTGTTTTCATCGAGACCCACGAGAACCCCGACAGCGCGCCGTCGGACGGGCCGAACATGATTCCTCTGGACCGGATGGGCGACCTGATCGAAACGCTGATGGCATTCGACAAATTGGCCAAGGCGTGCCCGCTTGGCGCGTAGGGACCGAGAAAGCCCGGCCTTCCCGGGCGCTGACGCCGCCATGCGAAAACGGGGCTTGAAGCAGGCTGCGCGGGGGCGTATCTAGCTGCAGCCGTTGGGGTGTAGCCAAGTGGTAAGGCAGCGGTTTTTGGTACCGTGTATCGTAGGTTCGAATCCTACCACCCCAGCCATCTTTTCGAAATTCGTGTCTCAATGGCTTGCCGTCCTCCCGTATGCGCAGTTGCGCTCGACCGGCACATTTCGGGCGGACAAAGGCGTTTTGCACTCTTCATGAGCGGGCGTTGCGGGCCTCAAGGCAATCGATCGCGGATGGCCGGGTCGCGCGGCGCTGGAGGAAGGGTTTAGCCGAGTTCCAGCGAGGAAACGGCAAAACACGCACCTTGGCCCTTTGGGACATCGCCGCGGTACATTCTGGCCGTGCGGAAGCCGGGCGACAGGCCGAGGTCGACGCACAGAGCCGCAAGATCCTCCGAGCCGGCCGGTACGTCGATCACAATCCCGCCGTCGAAGAACGTCGCGGCATGGTGCAAGAGGCGCCTTGCCGCCTCGAGATCTTCGGCGACCAGGGGGCCGATCTTTGCGTCCTGCCGGCATTTTCGGACCGTGGCGAAGCCGACCGGCCGACCGTTGCGGCTGTGAACAAGTGTTTTGCGAAGGTCGGTGTTTTTCGTCCAAGCGGACAGGTATGCGTCCTTTCGATGCCCGGATGCCGCGGCCTCTGCGTCGATCAGGCGGCCGACATCGCTGCCGTCCGCCAGCCGGATATCGTTGCCGGCCAGCGGCTCGACCGGGCCGGCGAATCTGGTCGTCTCGCCCGCCCGCAGAAAGCCCGATGCCCGATAGTTGGCTTGCTGCTCGGGCACGCCGTCAAGGCCCACCGTCCGCGCGCCGGCATGTCGCAAGGCGTGCTGCCAAAGCGCATGGCCGATCCCCTGGCCTCTGAATTCCGGGCGCACGATGTAGAGGCCCAGAAACGCGAAACTGTCGCTGTGGTTCACCACCGAGATCGAGGCGACCGGCACATCGTCCTTCGTCGCGACAAAAAAACCTTGCGGGTCCGCGGCATAGAAGGCGGCTGCGTCGTCGAGACCGGGATTCCAGCCTTCCCGGGCCGCCCAATCCAGAACCTCGGCCAGTTCGGCTTGCGATGCGTTCCGAAAGGTCATGCCGACGAAACACGGCCGCGCAAACGGGATGCCCGCGTACCGTTCCGCAAGCCGGAGCGTGAGACGAGATCGGGCAGGTGATCCCGTCTGGGTCCCCGGCCCTGGCAACACATTGGCTCGGGCCGGGCATTCAGGCCGCCGAGCGGCCTATTGTCCCGGAACAAGGTACAGCGCCGATGCGCCTTCTTTGTCCGGATAGATATCGATCAGCTGCGCCTGGATCAGATAGGTACCCGGCTCGCCTTTGAATAGGACCGAGACATCCTCGGGCGGCAACCGATCCACACCGCTGCCGCAGCTGGACGCGTAGGGGATCAACTCCTGCATGAACGGGCTTCCATCGGGCAGGAAGACCGACAGGAACAACTCGTCGTCCACAAAGGTCGCACCGGACCCGTCGGGCGTCGAGGACAAGAAAACGGGGCCCTCGCCGGAATAGTCGAACGGGATGAGAGGACTGGTATAGAACGGTGTCTCCACCGGATCGCAGCCCGTTCTGCCATCCGATCGTTCCGGGATCGCCGGGGCGACCTGGACCGAGCCCGACGCCGGCGGCAGCGTCTGCCCGATCTCCGCGCTGGCCTGAAAGATGGTCGAGGTCCAGTTCTGCGAGAACGTCACGTCCGTGTTGTCGGGATGCTCGCTTTTCAGGCCCAGATCCAGATTCAGGTGGCTGGTGAGATAGACCGCGCGTTCTGTCGCCGGAAGAAACCCGTTTTCGGTGTGCCCCTCGGTGAACCGCGCCGCAAGGTAGCTTGGCGGAATCGTCTGGTATTCCAGCGACACGCGGACCGACGCGGGCGTGCCGTCGATGTCAATGAGCGGAATCGCATAGGTCAGCTGATCGGACCCTGCCAGCGCGGACTGGGTGTAATGCGGATCGAGCGCGATCGCGCTCCCGACCGTCAGCGGATCAAGCTGCGGCTCGGTCGCATAGGCGGACGAGCATTGCGGGATGCCGAAGACCGCCGTCCCCGCGTTGGGATCGTCATGGCATCCCAGTTCCTCGGGGCCAACAAAGCCGCGCGGCAGCAGCCGGTTGTCCTTGGCGTCGTGGAACAGTGCCAGCGTGCTCGAGGTCAGGGCGCCGGTGTCGTCCACTGTCTGAACCTCGTAGATCTGAACCTGATCCTGGGACGTGATCACCTCGTAATGCGGCTGCAGCATGGCTGGATCGCCGCCGTTCACCTCGCTTTGCACAAGGTTGAAGGTGCCATCGGGGTTTTCCACGCACGGGCCGTTGCAGATCGCGCCATAGGGGTTGGTCTGCCCCGACACCCACAGCACGGCGCCGGCGTCGTCCAGCACCTCGAACCGGACGAAGCCGCGGCGGAAACCCGCGCCCGAGGGGAACTTGTGCCCGGCATTGTTCACCAGGGTCAATTCCGCCACCAGCGCGCCGGCGTCGATCACGGCGGTCAGATCGGCGATCTCGACCGCGGCCTGCGGCTCGGGCGTGGCGCTGCCTTCGGGCAGCCCGGTGCCATTGGCCTGGCTGGTGGCCTGTTCGACGATCGCCATCTGGCCGTTCAGCAGATAGTTCTGGATGGCAGCGACATCCTGGCCGTCGGGCAGCGGGGCATAATCCGGCACGTTGTCGCTGTAGGGGAAGACGCCCAGCACATCCGGAAACTGCATGAACATTTCCGACACCGGCAGGTTGATCCCCATCAGCCGGTGGCGGCGATAGGTCTTGGGCGTCAGCCCTTGGGTGGACTGCGCCATGATCGCCCTGTGGTCGGTCGGATTGTCGGGATCGGTGACCAGCGGCATGTGGCAAGCCTGGCACGTGGTGTCGGCGTTCTGTTCGGTCGCGAAGGCCGAGGTCAGCCATTCCAGATAGGTCGCCTGTTCGTATCCCAGCGCCACGCAGGGATCGAGCACCGGGTTGCCCACCAGCTTGTCGCCCATCATCCGGGTGTTCTCGGTCGAGAACGTATCGGCCGTGCAGGCCTTGGGCCTTTCGTAATACTGCGTCGTCGGCAGCGGCGCGCCGGGCTGGTACGAGGCCGGTATCTGCGGCACGATCAGGACATGGCAGGCGCCGCAGATGACCGATTGCTGCAGATAGCTGACATTGCCTTGCCCACCCTCGACCTTGACGGCCTCGTTGATGGCCGTGGCCAGCGACAGGTTGTCGTCCTGCTGCATCGGCTGGGTATCCAGAGTGTCGATCGGATCCGGCGCCATGACGTTGTTCATGTCGTAGTGGAACGTGGCGGTGAATTCGTACTCCAGCGGAACCGGGTTGTCGGTCTGGCGTTCGGCCACGTCGTAGAGATCGGTCATACCGTAGAAGACGTCGAAGGACGTGCCGTCCCAGTCGCCCGCGCCGTCCTCCGGCCCGATCCGGTGGCAGGTTTCGCAGGAAACGCCGTCGCGTGCCAGCGCGCCGTATTTCGCATAAAGCTGCGGGTTGTCGGCAACGCTGATCCCGCCGATCGGGGCGCAGTCGTCGCTGAAGGGATAGGGTTTGCCGCGCTCGAACTCCGACAGAATGCCCGGCACGGTGGCATAGAAGACGTCGGTACAGAACTGCGGCACGCTGGCATCGAGCTGTTGCGCGTCCACGCCCAATGCCTGCATATACGCGGCCTTCAGATCCGGCTGCGACAGCAGATCGTGAATGTCCGTTTTCAACTGCCGCTCGCCCATCTCGCCGTGGCAGCTAAAGCAGACGTCCTGGATCACATGCGGGTCCGCGAACGAATGCACGTTGGTTTCGGTCTCGATCTGCGCCTGCCAGATCGGATCCCGCGTGGCCAGGCGCATGATCGTGGCGCTCCAGTCGCCGTATTGCGACCAGTTTGCCAGCCATTCCTCGTGCGCGTCGGCATACATCATCTCGGGCAGGCCGCCGCCTTCGACGTAAAGCGCGCTGTCGTGGCAGGCCTGACAGAACTGCCCGGTGGAAAACTCGCCCGTCTCGCAGACCAGCGGATATCCCTGCGGCGGAAAGCCCGGATCGCCGGGGTTGCAGTTGGGCGGGTTGCTGCGGGTCTTGCCCGCAAGGATCTCTTCGACCCGCGCCACCAGTTCCAGCGAGGTGTCGCCGGCGCGCTGCGGCGGGAACCAGACGACGTCGTCCTTTGTCAGGTTCGGAAGCTGCGGGTTGTCACCGGTCTGGTAGGTGTTGTTGAAGAAATCCAGAAACCCCTGTGCCGCGGCGCTGCCCTCGGCCAGCGGTTCGCTGGGCGTATCGCCCAGTTGGAACACCGGCTTCGGCAAGGTCTGCCCGTCGTTTGCAAGGGCCGGCGCGCCCGCGATGCCGGCGAGGAGAACAGCGGAAACGGTCGTGGCACCAAGATGTCTCATAAGAAGTCCCTTGCTTTAATCGGCGGGGAATGAACGGGTGCGGACTGGCGGTTGCGCCAGAACGGCTGCTCTGGCCAGCGCCCCTCCATCGCGTAGTACTTGCCATGCTCGGCGGCGTAGGTTTCCCAGATGCGCTGCATTTGCTGAGCGTAGCGCGCGAGAAATGGCTGCGGATCGTCAGGATTTGCCAAAGCGTATAGCAGGGCCTGCCCCGCCATGCCGCCGGATTGCAGGGCCCTGTGCAGCCCTTGCGACGACAGCGGGTCGAAGGCCTGCGCGGCATCTCCGACGGCCAGAAACCCCGGTGTGGTGCAGGCTGCCGCCCGCGCGCCGCCCGCCGCGGCGCCGCGCACGCGGCCCGCGGGCCGATACCCCTGCGTAAACAGAAACGGACCGGTCAGCTGCGTCCGGGCAAGAAGCGTCAGAAACCCCGACTGCGTGGCGGCCTGCTTTGCCTGCGGCAGGCCCTGGTCGCAATGCAGAACGGCCACGCGATCGTCCGCCGCGCCCGGGATCCGGTTGCTGTACCACCAGCCATGGGGCGTGGCCTCGACCCGCGTAAAGCCGTCGGGGCCGGGCACGCCCGGCGCGGCAGGGATAAAGCGCAGGGCGAAGGCGATCAGGGGGTCGCCGCGATCGCGGTCGATCCCCAGCAACTTTCCCAGGGCTCCGGCGCGGCCGGTCGCATCGATCAGGTAGCTGCAGCGAATGCGGCATGGTTCCCGACCGGCCCCTTCGACGGCAATGGTCCAGAAACTGTTGGTGCGGTTCCGGTCCGCTCCGGCAACGGACGCGCCGCGCCAGAGCGTCACGCCCAACGACCGTGCGGCCTGCCGCAAAGCCTGGTCAAAGCCGTCGCGCTTCACGCAAATCCCATCCCCATAAGGGCTGAAGAAGTTGTCGTGGGTGAACGCCCGGTGGTCGCCCCAGACGGATATATTGCCCCGGTTCTTCGCCGCCCAATCCGGAAGGTCGCCGTCCAGGGATCCGAGATAGCCTTCGACGACGCCCTTGGCCGCCGGCGCAATCGTTTCGGCGACGTTGAAGCGTGCAACCTGCCGCTTTTCCAGCACCAGCGCCCGCCGGCCCTTTCGCGCCAGCGTGATTGCCGCCGCGATGCCGGCCGGGCCGGACCCCGCGACGACGACGTCGAACTCAGTGCATGTCGTCATCGCATTCCATGACTTCGCCGGTGACGGGCGATTGGCTCAGCACCGGATTGCGCTCGTATTCCTGAAAGACGACCGATCCGCGCTGGGTCACCGGATTGCCGCTTTCGTCCCGAAGCGGCAGCACCATGCCCAGCTTGTCCCAGGCATAGACCATCTGGTCGTAGCCATCGGTCGACGACAGGGGCTGGCCGGTCTCGTCGAAGCCCCGGAACCATTCGCAATAGGTGCGCGGGCTGTCGGGACCGTGAAAGGTAAAGACGATGTCGGGCCGCTGAACCGGCCACCACGCCGTGTTGCACGACCAGTAGTCACCCTGCCAGGGGCTGGACATATAGGCCGCGACCGACCCCGGCGCCGTGCCGGCCTTGACGCGGAACGCGTCCTCGAAAAGCTGCCGGTAGCAGATCAGGTAGGGAAACTCGATGCCGGGGTGGAACCCGCCCCCGATGGTGGGTTCGACCGCCGCACAATCCATTGCCAGCGGCTGTTGGGCGACGCTGTACTCGTCCAGCTGCATCGGAACCGGCGGCTCGAAGGTGCCGGGACGCATGTTGACAAACGTGCCCTGCGCCCAGTTCTGCATATGCGCCAGCGCGTTGGCGGTCAGGCTCAGATACTGGTTTGGCAGGTCATGGCCCAGCTGCTGGTTCTGTAGCGGCTTGCCGGCCGTGCCCCAGAGCTTGGGCATCTTGTTGCCGCGCGCGGTGCGGCCCGCCGTCTCGTCGCCCGGTGGCGGCGCGCTTGCCGGGGGCGGATCGGCCGGCAGCGTGTCGATCAGCCTGGGGAACCCGGCGACCAGTTCCTGCATCGGGCTCTGGGGCTGGGGATAGTCTGTGTCGTTGGAGCCGCTGCTCCACATATCGGCCTGCCGCATGATCCGGTAGATCTGCGTCCGGACCTGGTTGAAGGCCGGGTCCGGGTCGGTGAAGGCGGTCATGTTCGCATCGCTCAGCAGGTTGCCCGCCTGCTTCGGCCCGTGCGCGAGGTTGCGGTTTTCCGGCGTGACGCCGCCCGCCTCGGCGCTGACCCAGCCATAGTTCACCGCGCGCGACAGGATCGGGTAGATGTCGCGCCAGAACTCGGTCTGTTCGCCCGCGGCAAGGCTTGGATCGGCCTGTGGGAAGGCCTCGAAGATGCGGTCCTTGATGCTGACCACGTGGTACATGTCGGGGGCGTATTTCGGCGGTGCGGTGACCACCCAGCCGCCCCTGGCGGCGTTTCGCTCGCCATCGTCGCCAAGGCCGGTCACCCCGTCGCGCGTGCTGACGATCGTGCCGTCGGCAAGCTCGACTGTGGCGTCGATCTCGCCGCCGCAGGTGTCGTCCCACCAGCCCGGTACATTGAAATAGGCGAACTGGTTGATCAGCGGCTGATAGGCGTGGTCGTTGCCATCCGGGGCGCCGGTGACGGTCACGCCGTTCGGGGGCTGGTAATGTTCGGAGGGGTTCGACAGCCGGATCTTGGGTGTGGTCACGCATTTGGACTCGCCGGGGCCGGCGATGAACAAGAGCCGCGCCTCGCTGTCGAGTTGCAGCCGGCCAAGCTCGATACCGGTCGCCTGGGTATAGCTGACGTCCACCCAGCCATTGCTCGGAGTCACGTCGCCTTCGAAATCCAGGTATTCCGGCAATCGGCTGGTGGTGTCGGTGAAGCAGCTTCCCGTCAGCGGCTTTTCACGGCCGTCCATCGTCGAAATGGTCGCGACGCCGGGATCGACGATCAGATCGGTGCGGTCCTCGGGCCGCATCGTCTGGCCGGCGCCGGGCCCCTGGATGTTGGGATTGCGCATCTGCGTGTCGTCGAGAAGATAGGCGCCCTGGAAGGCATAGTTGGCGGCCTTCATGTTCTGCACATGCACCCGCCACGAGATTTGCGCCGTGTTGGTGCCGTTCAGTTCGCCGATCACGTTGTCGTCGGCATCGTAGGCGTAGATGCGGAACCGCTGCGCCTGCCGCTTCAGCCCCATGTCGCTGTCGCGATAGGTGCCGCCATCCGGTCCGGGGCCGCCGCTGCCTCCGGGGTCGACAACGACGCCCGGCGCTTCCGGGCCGATGAAAAAGTTCTCGTTCAGCTTGAGCGGCGAGTCCTTCGCGACACTATTGCCGAGGCGGGCGATCCCGATGCCGGGATGCACGCGAATATACGCAATCTTATCATCCATTTTCATCCGTCCCTGATGCCGGGCGTTCGTTGGGATTTTCCTTGCCCGGGTTCAATCCGTTCCCCATGCAAGGGGCGCAGCTACATGTCGGTGGCGCGCAAAACCGTCCAATCGATCAGATCGGACGAGGTCACTTCCAGACAATTCTCGTTATGTTCGATGAGTGCGGTAATGCGGCCCTTGGCGCGTTCCGCCGACCGCAGGGTGAAACCGGCCCCGAAACCGCCCTGGATCGCGATCCCGAGCCGCTTCAGCTCGACGGCGCTGAGGTGCGTATGTGCCGGCGATGCTGCGGGAAAGACGGCCATGGCGCCTGCGGTCGCCCCGGCGGATACAACGAAATCGCGTCGTTTCATGGCAAAAACCTCAATACCTCCAATGAATTCGAACGAATAAGGGTCAACCCGAGAAAAGCCGTTGCAAGAACCAGAACACGGAGCCTTTCAAATTGCAATAAATTTCGCCTATGCGGGAAAACCGCCCTGCCGCCTCATCCGGGCGGGGATGCATTCCTGCAACCGGCACGCTACAAATCGCGCCAAAAACCGGACGCAGCGGAGCCGACCGCATGCCGGACGCGGCCGGTCGCGCCGCACTCCGACGTGCCATTTGACCGTGGCGCGCTTCAGGCCGCCTTTTCCAGCCCGAACGCGTCGTGCAGCGCCTGAACGGCCAGTTCCATGTATTTGCGGTCGATCAGCACCGATATCTTGATCTCGGACGTGGTGATGACCTTGATGTTGATGTTCTCGGCACTCAGCGCCTCGAACATCTGTGCGGCAACGCCTGCGTGGCTGCGCATCCCGATGCCCACGACCGAGACCTTGGCCACATCCGTGTCGGCGACGAGGTCGTGATAGTTGATCTGGCCGTCGTCCTTGGCCTTTTGCATCGCCTGTTCGGCGCGCGCGACCTGGTTCGTGGGGCAGGAAAAGGTCATGTCGGTGCGGCCCTCTTCGCTGATGTTCTGCACGATCATGTCCACGTTCACCCCGGCCTCGGAAAGCGGGCCGAAGATCGCCGCGGCGATGCCGGGGCGGTCGGCGACCGAGATCAGCGTCATCTTGGCTTCGTCCCGGCTATAGGCGACGCCGGCTACCACATTGCTTTCCACGATATCCTCCTCGTCGCAGACCAGGGTTCCTGCGTCCGCGTCCATTTCTCCGAAACTCGACAGCACCCGCAGCCTGACCTTGTAGCGCATCGCCAGCTCCACCGAGCGCGTCTGCAGGACCTTGGCCCCGAGGCTGGCAAGCTCCAGCATTTCCTCGAACGCGATCCGGTCGAGCTTGCGCGCCTTGTCCGAAATCCGCGGGTCGGTGGTGTAGACGCCGTCGACGTCGGTGTAGATGTCGCAGCGCTCGGCGCCGAAGGCCGCGGCGAACGCGACGGCTGTCGTGTCCGAGCCGCCGCGCCCCAGCGTGGTGATCCGCCCGTCCGGCCCGATACCCTGGAACCCGGCGACGACGGCCACCCGCATGCCTTCGCCGAACTTGGCCAGGATATTGTCGGTCGGGATTTCCTCGATCCGGGCCGCCGCGTGCACATCCGTCGTCCTGAGCGGCACCTGCCAGCCCTGCCAACTGCGCGCGGGCACGTCCATTTCCTGCAGTGTCAGCGCCATCAGCCCGGCGGTGACATTCTCGCCCGACGAGACCACGGCATCGTATTCGCGGGCGTCGAAGAACGGGCCGGTCTCTTCGACATAGCCGACCAGCCTGTTCGTCTCGCCCGCCATGGCCGAGACGATGACGATGACATCGAAGCCGTTCGCGACCTCGCGGCCCACGCGCTTGGCCGCGCGGCGGATGCGATCGGGCGTCGCCACGGACGTGCCGCCGAATTTCATCACCAGGATCGGCATTTTTCGCCTTGTCCCCACGTTAAACGCGCGCTTCTTATCAGGCTGCATGCGGACGGCAAGGGGCTGCGCGTGCAGGGGGGGTGCAATGAAACTGACCGTTGACGATCTGAAGGCGGCCGCCGGTCTGGTCTACACGCAGATGCCGCCCACGCCGCAATATGCGTGGCCGACACTGGCCGACCGGCTGGGCTGCGAGGTTTGGGTCAAGCACGAAAACCACACGCCGACCGGGGCCTTCAAGGTGCGCGGCGGTATAACCTTTGTCGACTGGCTGACGCGGACGCGTCCGGATGTACGCGGCATCTGCACGGCGACCCGCGGGAACCACGGCCAGTCGCAGGCGCGGGCGGCAAGGGCCGCGGGCCTGACGGCGAAGATTTTCGTCCCGCACGGCAATTCGGTGGAAAAGAACGCCGCGATGCGCGCCTTCGGCGCCGATCTGGTGGAATTCGGCGAGGATTTCGACAGTGCGAAGGAAGAGGCGCTTCGGATCGCCGAGGCCGAGGGTCTGGTGATGGTGCCGTCGTTCCACGAGCAGCTGGTGCGCGGGGTTTCGACCTATGCGTTCGAGCTGTTCAGCGCCGTGCCCGATCTGGATACGGTTTACGTGCCGATCGGCCTGGGATCGGGGATTTGCGGCACGATCCTCGCGCGGGATGCCCTGAGGTTGAAGACAAAGATTGTCGGCGTGGTCAGCGAACATGCTCAGAATGCGAAACTGTCGGTCGAGGCGGGGCGGCCGGTCGAAACGAACTCGGCGCGGACTTTCGCGGACGGGATTGCGGTTCGGGTCCCGTCGCAAGAGGCGCTCGACATCTACGCGACCGGCGCGGAACGGATCGTGGTGGTGAGCGAAGAAGAGGTGGCGGAGGCGATCCGTGTCTACTATCGCGATACCCACAATCTGGCCGAAGGGGCGGGGGCGGCGCCGCTGGCGGCATTGATGCAGGAGCGAGGCCCGATGGCAGGCCGGAAGGTGGCGGTGATCCTGTGCGGCGGGAATATCGACACGGACTGGTTCCTGACGGTGATGGGCGGAGGTGTGCCGGAGGTGTGATCCCGGTTGGCATGTTTCGCGTGCGAAACATTCCGCCCTGCAGAAAGTTAAGCTGCCGCGCGGCAAGCCGTTGAACTCGCATCGCCGCCGGTTAACCTTTCGACAGAGAAGCTAACACGAACGCGCCTTCGACGATCGCAAGACCGGTTTTGGCCTAGAGCCGCCGTTCGCAACCAGTCTTCAGGCGCGGAATCAAGGCCGAAGGCCGCCGCGCCATCGCCGACCCGCCCCGAAGGGGAGGCGATTTGCTGGCGTCACATATCGGTTTGAGGTCGTTCGGACTTTGCTGGGATAAAACGAGCTGTTCAGAGGTGCGGGTCGCCTCCCCGCGGGTCGGCGATGACGCGGCTATACGCTTAATCAGCGACGCCCGCTCCAAGTCAAAAGCGGTCGAAGCGGTCTTCACACCGGTGGCTTCCGCCCCATCACAATCTGAAGCGCATCATCGGCTTCTGCGGGGCCTTTCTCCGCACCTCTACAAACCCCAGCCGCCGGAAGGTCGAGGCACGGCCACGATAGAGCGCCATTGGAGAGGAAGGTTCGACAGTGTCGTTGGGATAGGCTTCAAGCGTCAGGGCGCCGTTGTCCCGGGCGTGCGCAATGGCGGCCCGGATCAAAACGCCGCTCAGCCCGCGTCCGCGCCAGTCCCGCCGGATCACGAAGCAGGACAGCGACCAGATCCCGGCAATGTCCTCGGCCGTGCCGTAAAGGCGCGACCGCCGAAGTCCAGGGTGATCCATCCGCGGCATCACCCGCACCCAAGCGACCGGTGTGGCGCCGTCATAGGCCAGAAGACCCGGAGCGCCGCCACGCACGATCTTTTGGAACGCCGCCTTGTTGGCCCCGGTCGAACCGCCCCTGCGGCCTTCTTCGAATTCCCTGCCGGTCGCAGTCAGCCAGTACATGCACCAGCATCCGCTGATACCGCCGCGGCCCAGCACCGTCTCGAAATCCGCCCACCGGTCCGGCGTCAGCGGCGCGATTTCATATCCCCCGATCTTCATGCGTCCCACGTCACGGGCACTTTCAAAGGCCCCCGGAACGCCCACCCGGCAAAGGGCACGTCGCCCGCCAGACGCAATCCCGACAGCCGCTGAAATAGCATCGGCAGCGCCACCTCGGCGATCAGCGCCCGGCTGGCCGCCGCGCCCGCGCAGAAATGCGGCCCCGCGCCGAAGGCCAGCGAGGCCGAACAATCCCGCGTCACGTCGAAGACGTCCGGGCGGTCGAACACGGCCTCGTCCCGGTTGCCCGAGCCGAACATGAAGAACACCCGCGACTCCGGCTCGAAATCGAAGCCGTTCACCCGGTCGGCACGCGCCACCCGTCTGGGCGACATGCCGATGGGCGAAATCCAGCGGGCGTATTCCTCGAAGGCATCGCGCCAGGTGGCGCGGCCCTCATGGATCTGCGCCCGTTGTCCGGGATGGGTCAACAGCGCCCAGGCAGTCCCCGCAATCGCATCGCGCGGTTCGTTCTGCCCGCCCGAGATCGCCAGTTTGATATTGGCCCGTACCGATGTCATCGGCAGCCCGGCCTTCATCTGCACCGACAGCAGCGATGTATCCGGGCGCCCGTTCAATTCGGCCAGCCGCGCATCGATATGCGCATCGACCGAGGCGGTGCAGTCGTGGCACACCGCCTCGATGCCCGGATCGCCCGCATAGTTGGCGATGCCGTCGATCATGCCCTGGCTGACCCGGTCCATCTCGCGCCAGTGCATGTTGGTCAGCCCGGTGATCGCCTTCAGCGCCTCGCCCGAGACCGGCATCGCGTAATCCGCCACCAGATCGCAACGGCCAAGCCGGGCAAGATCGTCCAGCACCTGGGCGGCCGCGGCCCGGAACGCGGCCGTCCAGACCTCGCGCACCGTACGCGGCGAAAACGCCGGGAAGGTGGCCTTGCGTTCCCGGGCATGCGCTTCGCCGTCCTTTCGCATCATGTTCTCGCCCATCAGCACTGTCATCAGGCCGCCGGGCTGGTGGCTGGAGAATGTCGCGACGCGCTTTTCCTGCGTGAAGATGTCGTTGCGCCGGGTGATGAGAATCGCACCAAGCTGCGGCACGAAGGCAATCGGCGTCTCTGCGCGCATTCGCTGCAGGTCGGGATACGGGTTGGCATGGAACCGGGTCGGGTCGATTTCGTAGACAGGCGGTGCGGCCATGGTGCGGGCTCCCTCGCCACCAGCATCGACCAGCAGGACGTGCCCTTGCAAGAGCCCGCATCCTGTCTTCGGGGTCCTCGTGAACCCAACCCGACGTGACCGCGGCAACGCGCCTGGCACGGGCGCGTTCGTCGCGGGCCGCGTGCAGGCGCCGCGACTGCGGGCTAGATCTTGGTCAGCGTGTTCGCCGTCACGTGCGGAAAGCTCACCGGCTGGCCGTTGATCATCAAGGTCATCAGCATCGTCTGGCTGTACTGCAGCTGGGTAAAATCGCCGGAGCTGTTCAGCGATTCCAGCCAGTAGGTCGCATAATACCGGGTGACGTTGGCGTGCTTTTCCTCGAACGGAATGTTCGTCACCTCATAGCCCGCATGCGCGCTGTCGACCTGCAGGGTCATGTAGCTCTGCACCGGAGCCGCCCCCAACGCGTCGGTCAGGGCCTGGTTTGGGTTGGCGGTCAGCGCCAGGTTGGGATTTCCCACCGACTGCGTCGTGTAGGGGCTCGTGTCGACGCCCGACGGCAGTATGTCGGCTGCGGGAATCGTGGGTGCGCCGCTGGCTGTTCCGGCGCTGCCGCCCGCCAGGATCGAGTTGCCGTGCGGCACCGAGATCTGCTTGACCAGATCGAAGGGCTGGGTCGGCGGGGTGCTGTTGGGTTCGTCGGTCGCGCCATAGGGGCCCACATGCTGCTTGCGGTCGCTCAGAAACAGCCACGAGCCGTTTTCGGCGTGCACCAGCTTGTCCTTGTCGGGGCCTTCCGCGAAATAGACGCGCTGTTCATAAAACAGCGTATTTGCGACCTGCGTGCCGGTGCCGCCGCGATTGGGTGCGGTTCCGTGGATCGGCGAAAAGGTGATCTCTTCGTAATACGAGAAGTTTTTCAGGATATAGCCCTGCGGAGAACTGGCGTCGACCTGCGGCAAGGGCATGACATTGTACGAATATGGCGATGCCTGGCCGCCCTTGCCGTTGGCGAGGTCCTTGTTCGTCCAGGTCCCGACCAGGGCCTCGATCGGGCCGAGCGCCGTTGTCGGCGCCGGCGGGTTCGCCTGCGCCGGCTCGTTGATCAGGGTAGCGGGGAATGTCGGTGGGGTAACGGGAATTGTTGCCATTGGCTGCTCCAATAGAGTGGCTGAAAGTCGAGGATATGCGAAACACTGAACTGAACGCGGCGAGCCTAGCCTTTGTCCCATACCCACGCAACCGGCTTGATGATCGCAAGGGTTGCGCCGCGCCGGGGCATACCGGCCTGTGCTTTTGGGGAGTCGCGGCTTTTGGCCTGGACCAGACCTTCGCCACCCGTCTTCAGGCGCGGAATCAAGGCCGTAGGCCGCCGCGCCATCGCCGACCCGCGCCGAAGGGGAGGCGATTTTGCCGACGGTGCGTATCGCATTCAGGTCGTTCGGACTTTGCCGGGATAAATCGAGCCGTTCAGAGGTCCGGGTCGCCTCCCCGCGGGTCGGCGATAGCGCAACTCCTCAAGGGAAATGCAGCGCCCGCTCCAGGCCAGCGGTCACCGTTGGCTCCGCCCCTGCGCTAACGGCCAAGCAGCTTCATGCCCCGCTCGATCCCCTCCAGCGTCATCGGCACCATGCGGTCCGGTCCGAAAATCTCCTGAATCATCGCGACCGACTGCGTGTACTGCCAGTAGCGCTCGGCCAGCGGATTGATCCACAGGCAGCCGGGCCATTGATCCCGCGCGCGTTCCAGCCAGACCTGCCCGGCTTCGGCGTTCCAGTGCTCGTTGGCGCCGCCCGGCAGAGCGACCTCGTAGGGCGACATGCTCGCATCGCCCACGAAGATGCACTTGTAGTCCGGGCCGTAGGTCCGCAGCACGTCCCAGGTCGGGGTTTGCGCGTTCCAGCGGCGCCGGTTGTCGCGCCAGACACCGTCGTAAAGGCAGTTGTGGAAATAATAGTATTCAAGGTGCTTGAACTCGGCCCGCGCCGCGCTGAACAGTTCCTCGACCACCTTGATATGCGGGTCCATCGAGCCGCCCACGTCCAGAAACAGCAGAACCTTCACCGCATTGCGCCGCTCGGGCCGGGTCTGGACATCGAGATAGCCGTGTTCCGCCGTCGCCCGGATGGTGCCGTTCAGGTCGAGTTCCTCATCCGCCCCGTCGCGGGCCCATTTCCGCAGCCGTTTCAGGGCCACCTTGATGTTGCGCGTGCCGATCTCGACGGTGTCGTCGAAATCGCGGAATTCGCGCTTGTCCCAGACCTTGACCGCGCGCTGGTGGCGGCTTTCATCCTGCCCGATGCGCACGCCCTCGGGGTTGTAGCCATAGGCGCCGAAGGGCGAGGTTCCGGCCGTCCCGATCCACTTGTTGCCGCCCTGATGCCGGCCCTGCTGTTCCTTCAGCCGCTCCTTCAAGGTCTCCATCAGCTTGTCGAACCCGCCAAGCGCCTCGATCTCGGCCTTTTCCTCGTCGCTCAGGTGCTTTTCGGCAAGCTTTTCCAGCCAGTCTGCCGGAATGTCGACCGCCTCGGTGATGGCCTCCAGCGAGATGTTTTCCAAGCCTTCGAAGGACTTGGCAAAGGCGCGGTCGAACTTGTCGAGGTTGCGCTCATCCTTCACCATCGCGACGCGGGCGAGGTAATAGAACCCCTCGACATCGTAGGTCACCAGCCCCGCGCCCATGCCCTCCAGAAACCCGAGGTATTCGCGCAACGACACCGGCACGCCGCCCTCGCGGAGATTCTGGAAGAACGGCAGGAACATCAGACCAGCATCCGTTCCAGAACGACGGTCGCGACCAGCCCAAGAAGGGTAAAGGCGATCCCGTAACCGGCGGCGTATTGCGCCATGTCCTTGCGATTGCCGCCGCGCCGTTTCGCCTGGTATCCGCCCCACACGATCCCTGCGATGGCGGATACGATGACGATCATGAAGGTCTAGCCCTTTTCAGCCTTGAACTCAGTGCGGCGATTTCCGACACGCGCAGACGCACCGCTTGATCCGAGCCGAAGCCATAGCGCGCCCAGCCCAGACTGTCGAGCCGCACCGCGCGCGCCTCGGATGCGCGGCCTTCGACCTCCAGCGCCTCTGCCTTGATCATCAGCAGCGTCGCCAGAAGGGCGGCGTTCTCGGCCTCGGCGACGGGTCCGATGTTTTCGTCAACCAGCGCGATCGCCGCCTTGGTCTGGCCCGACGACAGGGCGAAGGCCGCCAGTTGCATGGCCACATGCGCGCCCTGCAGCCGTGTCTCGGGACGGGCGTTGTAGATCGTGCCGGCCTGCAGGAACGAGGCCAGCGCGATATCGGCCTCTCCGGCCAGCGACAGCCGGCCCAGGGCGAACAGGCTGAAGGCCATGCGGTTGTCGGCCCAGCCCTGCTCTTGCGCGATCCGCACTGCGCTCTGCGCGGCCGATTGCCGGCGCGCCGGCGACGTGCGAGGCCCGAGCGCCTCTTCGATGGCGTTGATCCAGGCACGCGGCGTGCTCTGGGCCAGGCTGCGCGGCGCACGCTGGCCGCCGGGGTTCAGTTGCGCCAGTATGCCGGGCAGACGGGCGGCCACCTGTTCGCGCGTCATGCCGGACTGCAGCGCGGGATGATAATAGGCGCGCAGGATCAGCATGTCGAAGCCGGTCAGAACGGTGTGGAAGTTGTCGTCGTTGAAGACGCTGTCGCCCAGCCGGTAAAGGTCGTTCAAAGGCCCCAGCGCCTGCGCCAGTTCCTCGTGCAGACAGTCCCGGGTCTCCTGCGGACTGACGTCGCCGGGCAGGAAGATCGCCATGCGCTTGCGCTCGGTCAGCGTCGTCCAGTCGACGGCGGCGCTGCGCCGGTTGCGCTTGAATTCGGCCCAGCTCGACAGCCGCGGCACGACGAAGCAGGCGGCCTGCGGGACATAGCGTTGCAGCTCGGACCGCGGCAGTACCTCGATGGTGATCGCGGCATCCCGCTCCGGCGGCACCCGCACGATCGAAATCCCGGCCTCGCGCCGCAGCCGCCGCAAAAGCCGGTCGAGATCGGGATAGAGGCTGGCAGGCACCTGGCCGGTCACGCGCACGCTGACCGGCTCCTCGAACCGGGTCAGAACCGGCAGCTTGCGGCCGCTTTCCAGCTCGAAGCTCAAGTCCAGGAAATCCCGTGCGATCGCCGGGTTCGACCGTCCCGGGGGCGCCGTGCGGCTGCCGGCGAAGGTCTTCATCGGCGGCATCGCCACCGGCAGGCTCACCAATCGCGCGGTGTCCGGCGCCGGCGGGGTGGAACAGGCGGCCAGGCCGAGGCCTGCCAGAAGCAAGAGGAGACGGTGCATATCAGGCCCGGTTGTACCTTATGAACGGGGTGAGAGTACCGATACGGTCGTAAAGTTGCCGTGCCTCGACGTTGAAATCCTGCGTCAGCCAATAGACCGACGGGCAGCCCGCCGCATCGGCCGCTTCATAGACGGCTTCGATCAGCTTGCGCCCGACGCCTTGCCCGCGCATGTCGGGATCGGCGTAAAGATCCTGCAGGTAACACACGTTCTCGATCTTCCACATATGCCTGTGGAAAAGATAATGGACGAGCCCGCAGGGCCTGCCATCGAATTCCGCCAGAAATCCGGCAAAATCATGGCAATCGTTGCCCAGAAGCCGCTTAAAAGACGTCTCGTAAACCTCTGGCGACACGGAAGTTTCGTAGAATCGCAGGTAAGCCGTCCACAATCGCGCCCAGTCCGCGCGGTCTGTTTCCCGAATCTTGCGAATCGTAATCACGCCCCTGCCTCCAAATGTGGCGGCTCCGTCACCGGCCCCGGCCATCTGATATAAATTGCACCGCTCTTGGCGGCAGTCCAATCAAATCGGGGGGCAGAAATTTGGCATCGGCAAGGAAATTCCGGCGAGGATTGCACGCCTTGCGCGAACGTCACCGCCCGCCGCGCGCCATGAACGCCAGCCGTTCGAACATATGCACGTCCTGCTCGTTCTTCAGCAGCGCGCCGTGCAGTTTCGGCAGCGCATTCGATCCGTCGCGCCGCAGATCCTCGGACGTCAGATCCTCGGCCAGCAACAGCTTCAGCCAATCCAGCACCTCGGACGTCGAGGGCTTCTTCTTCAGCCCGCCCATCTCGCGCACCTCGTAGAACTGCGTCAGGGCGGTCGTCAGCAGCGCCTCCTTGATGCCGGGATGATGCACTTCGACGATTCGTTTCATGGTCTCAATGTCCGGGAAGCGGATGTAGTGGAAAAAGCAGCGCCGCAGAAACGCATCCGGCAGCTCTTTTTCGTTGTTCGAGGTGATGATCACGATGGGGCGGTGTTTCGCCACAACCGTTTCGCCGGTCTCGTAGACGTGGAATTCCATCCGGTCGAGTTCCTGCAGCAGGTCGTTGGGGAACTCGATATCGGCCTTGTCGACCTCGTCGATCAGCAGAACCACCTTGCCGTCCGCCGTGAATGCCTGCCACAGCTTGCCGCGCTTGATGTAGTTGGCCACATCGTGCACGCGTTCCTCGCCCAGTTGGCTGTCGCGCAGACGCGACACCGCGTCGTATTCGTAAAGCCCCTGCTGCGCCTTGGTCGTCGACTTGATGTGCCATTCGATGATCGGCAGCCCCAGGCTGCCGGCCACCTGCCGGGCCAGTTCCGTCTTGCCGGTCCCCGGTTCCCCCTTGACCAGCAGGGGGCGCTCCAGCGTGACGGCGGCATTGACCGCGACCGTCAAGTCCTCGGTCGCGACATAGCTTTCTGTACCAGTGAATTTCATATCGGAAATCAGCGTCCTGCGGGGGGGTATTCACGTTTCCATAGCGATCCTGCGATAAACCTGCAAGCGCATGCTTTCGGGGCGTGACAACCCCCTTTGCTTGCGCTAGATGCTCCCCAATGTGGAGGGAGCCGGATGACGGTGAACAACGATTTCGACCTGTCTGGCGAATATAAGGAACCGGGAATGAAAGCCGAGACTTTCCTGCCTGAAGACTACCGGCCAGCCGAAGACGAACCTTTCATGAACGAGCGTCAGCTCGAATATTTTCGTCGCAAGCTGATCGCCTGGAAAAACGACCTGTTAGACGAATCGAAGCACACGATCGAGGGGCTGCAGGACAGCGCCCGCGCCGTGCCGGATATCGCCGACCGCGCCAGCGAAGAGACCGACCGCGCGCTGGAACTGCGCACCCGCGACCGCCAGCGCAAGCTGGTCTCGAAGATCGAAGCGGCCCTGCGCCGGATCGAGAATGGCGAGTACGGATATTGCGAAGTGACCGGAGAGCCGATTTCGCTGAAACGGCTCGATGCGCGCCCCATCGCGACGATGAGCCTTGAAGCGCAGGAGCGGCACGAGCGGCGCGAAAAGGTGCATCGCGACGACTAGGATGCGTCTGTCGCAGGGTTTTGCGGCACCGCGGCGTTTTCGCCCCGGTGCCGTTTGCGTTTCGGGCCGGCGATGCTGATGGGCCTTCCGGTCGACGTGATCGGCGGCGGAGTGGCTGGATTGGCCGTGGCTACTGCATTGGCGCAACGTGGCGCGAAGGTGCAGGTCCTGGAACGGGCGCCTGAGATCTCCGAGGTCGGCGCCGGGCTTCAGATTTCACCCAATGGCGCGGCGGTTCTGGCGGCGCTGGGGCAGGGCGACGCGCTTCGCGAGGCCGGGATCGTCAGCCATGCGGTCGAGCTGCGCGACTTCCGGGCCGGGCAGACCGTTCTGCGGCTCGATCTGTCCCGGCACAACACCGGCCCGCATCCCTTCGTGCTGATCCACCGCGCCCGGCTGATCGGAATTCTCGAGGCGGCCGCGCGCGAGGCAGGGGTGGAGATTTCGCTGTCCCGGCACATAACCGGGGGCGACGGGCGCAGCGGCGGGATCGTTCTCGGCGCCGACGGTGTGCATTCTTGGATGCGCTCCGAGTTGAACGGGGCCGCCGAGCCGTTTTTCACCGGTCAGGTGGCCTGGCGCGCGCTCATCGAAGACCGCGGCGCCCCGCCCGAGGCCCATGTTTACATGGGGCCGGGGCGGCATCTGGTGACCTACCCCCTGGCCGGCGGGCTGCGCAACATCGTGGCGGTGGAAGAGCGCAGCGAATGGACGGCCGAGGGGTGGAACCATGAAGACGACCCCGCCAACCTGCGCGCCGCCTTCGCCGGGTTCGCGCCGGAGGTGCGCGGCTGGCTTGACAGGGTGACCAAAGCCAACCTTTGGGGGCTGTTCCGGCATCCCGTGGCCGCGCGATGGCACTCTGACAGCAAGGCGATCCTGGGCGATGCGGCCCATCCGACGCTGCCGTTTTTGGCGCAGGGCGCAAACATGGCGCTGGAGGACGCGTGGGTGCTTGCGGATTGCCTCGCCCATCGCCCTCCACCCGATGCGCTCGCGCTCTATCAGGCAAGGCGCCGCGACCGCGTTGTCCGGGTGATCGAGGCCGCCAACGCCAATGCGCGGAATTACCATCTGCGCAACCCGGCGGTGCGCGGGCTGGCCCATGCCGCGCTGCGGGTCGGCGGCGCCATTGCACCGGGGGCCGCGCTGCGCCGATTTGCCTGGCTTTATGACTACGACGTTACAGACGGTGCCAAGAGCGCGATGCACAGTGAATGACTTGCGAGGTCGGTTTTGGCCTGGAGCGGACGTTTGCCTATTGAGCGCTAAGCCGCGCCATCGACGACCCGCGGGGAGGCGACCCGGACCTTTGAACGGCTCGATTTATCCAAGCAAGGTCCGAACGACCTCAATCCGATACGCACCGTCAGCAATATCGCCTCCCCTCTGGGGCGGGTCGGCGATGGCGCGGCGGCCTACGGCCTTGATTCCGCGCCTGAAGACTGGTTGCGAATGACCGCTCCACGCCAGAACCGGCAGAACGCGGTTCCGCCAAGCCCCGTCCCGCCGTCGCGCAGCGTGCCGTTTACCCGGCCGCGCGCTCGAGCGCCGCGATGATCCCGCCTAAATCCGCCGCCTTCAGCGATGCCCCACCCACCAGCGCACCATCGACATTCGACACCGCAAAGATCTCATCCGCATTCCCCGGCTTCACCGACCCGCCGTAAAGCAGCCGCACTGCGCCCGCCTCGGCCTCGCCCACCCGTTCGGCCAATGCGCTGCGGATGAAATCATGTACTTCGGCGATCTGGTCCATCGTCGGCACCTTTCCGGTGCCGATCGCCCAGACCGGCTCGTAGGCCAGAACCAAGCTCGCCCCGGTGGCCCCGTCCGGGACCGAGCCGGCGACCTGCCGTCCGACCACGGCCAGAGTCTCGCCCGCCTCGCGCTCGCCCAGCGTCTCGCCCACGCAAACAATCGCCACCAGCCCCGCGGCAATCGCCGCCTCGGCCTTGACCCGCACCCCGGCATCGGTTTCGCCATGGTCCGTCCGCCGCTCGGAATGCCCGAGGATCACGTGATCCGCCCCCGCATCCGCCAGCATGGCCGCCGAAATATCGCCGGTATGCGCACCGGATGTCGCCGGATGGCAATCCTGGCCGCCAACCGAGATCGCCGAACCGTCCGCCCGGCGAACCATGCGTTCAATCAGTGTCGCCGGAGGACAGATCAGGATGTCGCAGCTTGGATCCTTGTGGGCCGCGGCCAGTGCGTCGATCTCGGCCAGTTCGGCACCGAGGCCGTTCATCTTCCAGTTCCCGGCGGCAAGTTTGCGTCTGTCAACCATGACCTTCCCCAGCGTTTTTCGTTCCGGTCCCGCCTAGACGCTTCGCGAACAGACGAAAAGGGGGCGCTTTGTCACTTGCCGGCCCGGGCCTCCGGCCGCAAGCTTGCGGCGCGCAAAACGAGGTAGGCCCATGATCCCGCGTATCGACACCCAGGCGCTGACCGATCCCACCCATCCCGGCCATCCCAGCGCCGCCGAGGCCGTGCGCGCCGCGGCGCACGAGGTGGGGTTCATGACCGTGTACAACACCGCGATCACTGCGGACGAGGTGTCCGAGCTGATCGCGGCCTACCGGGCCTTCTTTCACCTGCCCGCGGCTCAGAAGGCGCGGATCGACATGGGAGCGACGGGATCGAACCGCGGCTGGGGCGGCCCTGGATCGGAACAGGTCGATCCGGATGCCAACCCCGATTACAAGCAGGTGTTCGACTGCGGTTTCGAACTGCCACCGGGCGATCCGCGCGCGGGCATGAAATACTATGCGCCGAACCGCTGGCCGGATGCGCCGCCGGGATTTCGGGATACCGTCCGCGGATACTATGCCAGGGCCTGCGCCGTTGCGCTTGACCTGTTGCGCGGCATTGCGGGGGCCATCGGCGAGCCGCGGGACTATTTCGACGACAAGTTCGACCGGCCAATGGCGCTGCTCCGCGGCAACTTCTACCCGCAGCGGCCAGCGGATGCGGGCGAACGGGATTTCGGCATCGCCACCCACAGCGACTACGGCTGTCTGACGCTTCTGGCGACCGACGGCAGCCCGGGGCTGGAGGTGCGCCGGCGCGGCGGTGGCTGGATCCCGGTGTCAGCCCCGCCGGGGGAATTCATCATCAATTTCGGCGAAATGCTGCAGATGTGGACGGCAGGCCGGGTCGTGGCGACGCCGCACCGGGTCAAGGGCACCGCGCATGAGCGCATCTCGATCCCGATGTTCTTCAACCCCAACCACGACGCCAATGTCGCGCCGATCGGCTCGGGCGGGACGATTCTGGCCGGCGATCATCTGGGCAAGCGGTACGACGAGACCTACGTGCATCTTCAGGCAGGCTGACGCCGGGATCCAGGTTACCCAGTGCTTAACGAATTGACAAGAAAGGGAGAAGTCAGCCGCCACGTTGTTCGGCGGCAAGCTCCTCGACATCCTTGAACTTGATCGATTCGCCGCATCCGCAGGCGTCCGCCACATTGGGGTTTTTGAACTTGAAGCCCGATTCCAGCAGGCTCACCTCATAGTCGATCTCGGTGCCGAACAGGAACATTTGCGCCATGGGGGCGATCATCACCACCGCGCCATCCTGTTCGACCACTTCATCATGCGGGTCGACCTGGTCGACATACTCCATGGTGTATTCCATTCCCGCACAGCCGCCCTTCTTGACGCCGATCTTGAGACCGCGGTGGCCTTCCTTGCCCATCAGCTTGGCGATCTGCGCCGCCGCCGCCGGGGTCATCGTCACCGCCTGCTTTCCCGGAATGCCGAACATGGGTCTGCTCCATCACGCTGTAATCTGAACTTAGGGGCTCGGCGCGCGCACGGCAATGGGCGGCAGGGCGTCTGCGAGTTCCAGGACGGCAAAGGTGGCCGCGATGGCCCATGCGAAGCTCGCCAGCGTGCCGATGATCACGTATTCCGAAGCAGCGCGGTTTTCTGCCACGGCGCCAAACCGCAGGATCGACTTTGCCGCGATCAGAAAGCCTATTCCGGCCATCGCGTCGGCGAGCATCAGGACAAAGATCAGGGTGCGTTCCAGAAGGCCGATCCATTCGCCGCCCCCCGGCAGACCGTCGGTTCCCTCGTCTCTTGCGGAACGGACAGGGCCGAGATCCGCCATCAGCAGGCCCACCGCAAAGCCGCCCGCCCGGACGGCGAGGATCAGGCCTGCGGTGAGCGCCGCGCCGTGAAGGACGAGCGGCTGACCGGCCCAGAGGCCCTGGGCAAAGAGCCCTGGCACGAGCCATGCGATGCCTGCGAGACTTGCCAGATGCGCAAGCTGATCGCCGAGAAACGCGCCAAGGCCGGCCCATGGCCCATAGGTTTTGACCGCGTCGATGGCCAGATGCACCGCCGCCAACGCGGCGATCCAAGGGCTCCACGCGCCGATTGCGGCGACGGAAAGGGCGCAGACCAGCCCGGCATGCAGCAGCAGGACCGCGGGATTGCGCTTGGTCGTGACCATCCAGCGGGGCTGAAACACGAAATCGGCCAGCGTGTGGGCAAAAAGCAGGGCGGTGAACGTCTCGATCATGGCCTCACCGGTCGGTCTTGGGCGCAAATTCGTGACCGCGAAACGCGCCCAGCGGGTTTGTCAGGGCAGACCATCCCGCGGCCGCGAGGCGCGACTGAACGGCCTGGCGGGTAATGCCGAGGCGGTCCGAAAGGTCCTCGTGCGTGGCGCTGGCGTGCAGCAGGGCCAGCGCCACGGCTTCGGCCTGTGCCGCCGTCCAGCCGGCCGTCTGGTGTTCCACCAGATCAAAGATGCTCGTCTGCCAGATCCCGATTCCATCGCCCGCGATCACCAGCCTGCGGCGTTTCGGGATCCTGTCCAGATGGTCGCCGGAGACGAAGAAGGCTCGCCCCGAGGCATCCGACAGATCCGCCGTCCCCGTGCTGTCCACCGGCCCGATGCCGACGGATATGCGCGTCTCGATGTCCAGATCGGCCGCGCGGAGCCATGCAAGAAAATATATCGTTGCGTCAAGTACATAGAGAGGCTTTTTCAGGTAAACCTGCCAACCGTCGCCGCGAAAGCGTGTGAACCGCAGGTCCATCGTCCATTCCTGCCCATAGTCCTCGGCGGCCTGCCGCAGCCTGTCCATGGCCGCCTCCACATGCCGGGTGCGCGATGCCACTAGGTCGCCGGTCAGGACGGCGGAAACGGGGTTGGAGGCCATTTGCAACAAATAACGGTTGCTTTCAGGATAAGCAAGTAAAAGGGCTTGCTTTTAGAAATAGCAAACAAAAAGACTTGCAAACGAAAGGGACGACCTGATGGCCGTCCCAGAGAGGCGTGCAGTCGGTCAAACGTGAACCGCGCCGGCGGATGCCTCACATGAACCCAAGCTCCAGCCGGGCCTCGTCGGACATCATGTCCATGCCCCAGGGCGGATCCCAGGTCAGTTCCACGTCGACCTGCTTGACGCCGGGCAGCGGCTCGATGGCGTCGGCGACCCAGCCGGGCATCTCGCCGGCCACAGGGCAGCCCGGGGCGGTCAGCGTCATGGTGACGCCGACGGCGTTCTCGGGGTCGATCTCGATGGTGTAGACGAGGCCCAGATCGTAGATATTCACCGGAATTTCGGGGTCGTAAACCGACCGGCAAGCCTCGACCACGCTGTCGTAGAGCGGATGGTCGGTCGACGACGGCTTGATCAGCGGCGCGCCTTCGAGGTGATCGGATGTGTCTTCGGGCATGTCTGTCCCCCGGAATTCCCGAGTGAAGATATAAGGATTGGGGGCCGCGGCGTCCAGTGGTGCCGGACCGTCAAAACCCGGTACCGGAAAACCGCCGGACTTCCACCGGAACCGCCGGCGGGGCCGGATGGCTCGGCGCTTTGGCGTGGGGCGGTGCCGGGCGGCCCGGGGCGCGACCTGGCGCGGCGCAGGGTGAGGGGTCTGCCCGGCATCAGTCGATCTTCGGTCAACGGGAGAAGCGGCGCACGGGCACGGGCCTCCGATCAAGCGCGCTTTGCATTTGCCCGCGCGGCGGCGTATCGGGCGGTATGGGATTTTCGTTTGATCTGACGGCGCTGGACGGGCGCGCGCGTACGGGCGTGATCCGGACCCCGCGCGGCGAGATCCGGACGCCGGCCTTTATGCCGGTGGGAACGGCCGGCACGGTGAAGGCGATGCTGCCGGGCTCGGTGCGCGAAACCGGGGCGGATATCCTTCTGGGCAACACCTATCATCTGATGCTGCGGCCGGGGGCCGAGCGGGTGGCGCGCTTGGGCGGGCTGCACAAGTTCATGAACTGGGAGCGGCCGATCCTGACCGACTCGGGCGGGTTCCAGGTGATGTCGCTGGCCGACTTGCGGAAACTGACCGAGGACGGGGTGACGTTCCGCAGCCATATCGACGGGTCCCGGCATGAGCTGACGCCCGAACGGTCGATGGAGATCCAGGGGCTTCTGGGCTCGGACATCGTGATGTGTTTCGACGAATGCCCGGCGTTGCCCGCCGACCGGGACCGGATCGCAGCCTCGATGCGGCTGTCGATGCGCTGGGCGGCGCGGTCGCGCGAGGCGTTCGGCGACCGGCCCGGCCATGCCCTGTTCGGGATCCAGCAGGGCGGGCTGGAAGAGGATCTGCGGGCCGAGAGCGCGCAAGCTCTGCGGACGATCGGATTCGACGGCTATGCGGTCGGCGGGCTGGCAGTGGGCGAGGGGCAGGCGGCGATGTTCGGCTGCCTCGACTACGCGCCGGAGCAGCTGCCGGCGGACCGGCCGCGGTATCTGATGGGGGTGGGCAAGCCGGACGATATCGTGGGCGCGGTAAAGCGCGGTATCGACATGATGGATTGTGTGCTGCCTTCGCGGTCCGGGCGGACCGGACAGGCGTTCACCCGGCGCGGCGTGGTGAACATCAAGAACGCCCGCCATGCCGACGATCCCCGGCCGTTGGACGAGGCCTGCGGCTGTCCGGCCTGCCAAGGGTATTCGCGGGCCTATCTGCACCATGTGGTCCGGTCGGGCGAGATCATCGGCTCGATGCTGCTGACCTGGCATAACCTGCACTATTATCAGGAGCTTATGAACGGAATGCGGGCAGCAATCGCGGCGGAGCGGTTTGCGGGATTCGAGGCGGAGTTCCACGCGCAGCGGGCAGACGGCGACATCGAGCCGCTGTAACGGAAGGATGGGTTTCTTGCGGATCCGTGGTCTATTGGTTCGGCCGGAAGTTGTCGTTCGCGACCCGTCTTCTGGCGCGGAATCAAGGCCGAAGGCCGCCGCGCCATCGCCGACCCGCCCCGGAGGGGAGGCGATTTTCTGACGGCGCGCATCGCGTTGAAGTCGTTCGGACTTTGCTGGGATAAATCGAGCCGTCCATAAGT
>JAAUYH010098285.1_pt1 | contig 88584 bp, 71 predicted proteins | sample 7278061 | NCBI WGS metagenome assembly JAAUYH01 (sample SAMN14350203, study PRJNA611818) | marine sediment metagenome | isolation source: surface marine sediment (0.6m) | place: French Polynesia: Moorea | collected 2018-08 | reverse complement strand
TGGTTAGAATACCGGCCTGTCACGCCGGGGGTCGCGGGTTCGAGTCCCGTCCGCTCCGCCATTGAATCGAAGACGGGGTCCCGATCGGGACCCCGTTTTTTGGTTGTTGTAGGAGCGGTCGTAAGACCCAATCCGCCCTCGTTGGTGATACTACCCGGCCGGTTGTTGCGGATTGATCTTTAGTGGCTTGGCTCGTCGATGTGCCACACCAATCGCAATTTCGCTGCGCTCAACAGCTCCTGCAGGCCAATAGCAGGCTGTAGGAGCGGTCGTAAGACCGCGATCCGAGGTTTCCTCTGCGTGGGCGCTCATATAAAATTCCCCGCCTTTCCAGACAGATAGTTCCGTTCCATGCTGCAAAATATCCGCGAGAAATTTACCGGCTGGATCGCGCTCGCGATCCTGGGGCTCATCGGCCTCTCCTTCGTTTTTGTCGGCGGCGCCAACTTCGCTTTCATCGGCAACAACTATGCGGCGAAGGTCAATGGCGTCGAGATCGGCGTGAACTACTTCGAGAACCAGTACCGCTCGCAAGTCGAACTCAACCCGCAGATCACCCAGTTGCCGCCGGAGTTTCGTCAGCAGGTACGAATGAACATCCTCGAGAACCTGATTCAGCAGTCGCTGGTTGACCAGTACATCGTGAAGCAAGGTCTGCAGATTTCGGATCGGGCTGTGACGGACTGGATACAGCGCGTGCCGGACTTCCAGGTCGACGGCAAATTCGATCGCGAGACCTACCAGAACGTGCTCAGCCTGAACGGTCTCGACCCGAAGGTCTGGGAGGAACAGCAGCGCCAGGAGTTGCGGCGCGTCCAGCTCCAGCGAGCGATCGGCGGTACCGCCGTCGTAACGCCGGGCGAGTATCGTCGCTACCTGAACCTGGCGGCGGAGCAGCGCGTCGTCAGACTGGCGAGTCTCGACGGCGCTGCGATCGCGGAGGGCATCGAGGTCTCCGAAGAGCAGGTGCAGGTTTACTACGACGGGAACCCGCTGATGTTCCAGCTGCCCGAGTCGGTCGATCTGCAGTTCATCGAAATTCGGCGCGACACGCTCGCCCAGGAGGTCGAGATTTCGGATGAGGAGCTCACCGAATACTACGAGACCGAGAAAGACCGCTTCCTGATGGACGAGCAGCGGCAGGCGCGGCACATCCTGATCCTGTTCGACGACGACGAGGCCGCAGCGGAAGCGTCCGCGCAGGATCTTTACACGCGCATCGAGGCGGGTGAGTCGTTTGAAGACCTGGCGTCGGAATTCTCCCGGGACGGGCTGACGGCCTCGAGGGGTGGCGACCTCGGCGCGCTCACCAAGACGCAGCTGCCGGATGCGCTCGGCGATGCGATCTTCGATATGGTCGAAGGCGAGCTGCGCGGGCCCGTGAAGTCGGATTTCGGTTTCCACGTCGTGCGACTCGATAGCATTCTCGAGCAGGGACCGCAGGCGATCGAGATGGTCCGCGGCGAGCTGCTGGCCGAGCTGCGTGACGTTCGGGCCGAGTCGCGCTTCGAGGCGCTCGAGCGCCAGGTATCGGACGCACTGTTCGACGCCGAGGATATGGATGCGATCGCCGCAGCCAGCGGCCTCGAGATCCAGTCGACCGATGGATTCACGCTGAACGGCGGCGAGCCGTTCGGCGCCAACCAGGCGGTCATCGATGCCGTGTTCGACGATGCGGCCAAGACCGAAGGACGCATAACGGATGTTATCGAAATCGATGCCAACCGCTCGGCGATCTTCAGGGTAGCTGCTCACCAGGAAGCCACGCGCCAGCCGCTTGCCGACGTGCGCGAGGAAATCGTCGCGTCTCTGAGAGCCAGCGAATCCGACAAAATCATGATTGCGAAAGCCGAAGACATGCTGCTGAAGCTTGCCGAGGGCACGGACTTCGCTGCGGCGGCAGAACTCGTCGGCGCAGCGCCCGAGGAGCCGCAATTGATCGCACGTGCCGCACAGGACGTCGACCAGTCCGTGGTGTTCGCCGTGTTCTCGGCGGGCAAGCCTACACAGGATGACGCCGTGACCGGTCAGATCCAGAATACCGAGGGCGGCTATACGATCTACCAGGTAGAAGCCGTTCTGCCCGGCCGTCCCGAGTCGATCCCACTGGCCGAACGCGACGAAGGCAAGGAGCGGCTGGCACAGGAGTCGGGCATGGCGGACTACGTGGCGTTCGTCATGGCACTGCGCGTCGACGCCGACGTCAGCATCAACGAGGACGTAGTAGCGGCGCAGGACCTGCTCTAGTAAGGTTGGTCGCCATGCGCAAGATCCCGCTGCACTGGCAGATCATCGGGGCGATCGTGCTGGCGGTCCTCGCCGGCTATCTCGTCAACATCTATTCGACGGAGACCTCGACACCAGGCGTATTCGGCGTCTCCTTCGTCGCGATGTTCGACTACATCGGCAAGATCTTCCTGAATGCGCTGAAGATGATCATCGTGCCGCTCGTGACCTCGTCGATCATCGTCGGTGTGGCCGGCATCGGGTCTGGCGGTAACCTCGGCAAACTGGGCGGCAAGACGCTGCTGTTTTACGCGACGACGACGCTGGCGGCCATCCTGATCGGGCTCGTCGTCATCAACATCGTCGCGCCGGGCTATGTCGACGGAGAGCCTGCCGGGGAGATGCTGGCGCTCGACCAGCCCGTCGACGACATCAGGTCGAGAATCGAGGGCAAGGGCGCGGGCGACGTTGCGGAAGTCTTCCTGCGCATGGTTCCCGACAACATCTTCAAGGCGGCCGCCCAGGGCCAGATGCTCGGCCTGATTTTCTTCGCGATCCTGTTCGGCTACTTCATGTCACACCTGGCGCACCAGTACGCGGAACCGCTTTTCAATTTCTGGAACGGCGTGTTTCACGTCATGATGAGCATGACCGAGTGGATCATGCTGTTCGCGCCAATCGGCGTGTTCGGGCTCGTTGCCGAGGTCGTTGCCGAGACCGGCTTTGCGGCAGCAGGGCCGCTCGTTACGTTTGCGTTGGCAGTCATCGCGGCGCTCGCGATTCACGCCCTCGTCACGTTGCCGCTCTTGCTCCGGTTCGTCGGGCGGGTGCACCCTTACACGGTATTCAAATTCGTATCGCCTGCGTTGTTGACGGCCTTTTCCACGGCCTCATCGTCGGCGACGCTGCCCGTGACCATGGACAAGGTCGAGGAGGAGGTAGGCGTCTCGAACGAGGTCTCGAGTTTCGTGCTGCCACTGGGCGCGACGGTCAATATGAATGGCACGGCACTCTACGAATGCGCCGCCGCGATGTTCCTCGCTCAGGCATACGGCATCGACCTGACGTTCGGAACGCAGTTCACGATCGTGGTGATCGCGCTGATGACGTCGATCGGTGTTGCGGGCGTTCCGTCAGCATCGCTCGTCGCGATTGCGATCATCCTCGCGGCGATCGGCATCCCGGTTGAGGCGATCGGCGTACTCATGGTCTTCGACCGCATCCTCGACATGGCGCGGACCAGCATAAATATCTGGGGCGACGCAAGCTGTGCGACGATCGTCGCGCGTCTCTCCGGAGAGAAGACCAAAGTCGCGCTGGATTAATTGGGACATTCTTCTTTTTCACTGGGATTAATTGGGACATTCATCTTTTCCTCCGATCAATTTCCCGGGGTTTCAGCTGATCCCGAAGGAAAAGAAGAATGTCCCAATTAATCCTCTTCGAACACCATTCCCATGATGTTCGCACCGGCATCGACGAATGTCGTCTCGCCGGTAATGCCGCTCGCGAGATCCGAGCAAAGGAACGCGGCCGTGTTGCCGACTTCCTCTATCGTCACCGTGCGTCTGAGAGGCGATGCCTTGACCGCGTAGCCCAGCATCTTGCGAAATCCGCCGATGCCAGCGGCCGCCAGCGTCTTCACAGCGCCCGCTGAGATTGCGTTGACCCGAATGCCCTTTGGCCCGAGATCTGCGGCCAGGAAGCGCATACAGGACTCCAGGCTGGCTTTGGCGAGGCCCATGACGTTGTAGTTGGGCACGACCTGGGTCGCCGCGTTGTAGGTGAGGGTCAAAATGGCGCCATCGGCGCCTTCGCGCTTCTCCATCATCGGCAGTGCTGCCTTGGCCAGCGCTGCCAGGCTATATGCAGAGATGTCGTGAGATATCGCGTAGCCCTCGCGAGAGATCGACTCCACGAAGCCGCCGGCCAGCTGGTCTCGCGGCGCAAAACCCACCGAATGGACGAGGATGTCGAGCCCGTCCCAGGCCTTGCCGAGCTCGGCAAACACGGCATCGATTTCATCGTCGCTCGTGACGTCGCAGGGAAACAACAAGCTCGTATCTTGTTCCAGCCTGGCAGACAGCTTTTCGACACGTGACCGCAACTTCTCGTTCTGGTACGTGAATGCGATCTCGGCACCTTCGCGCGCAAACGCCTCCGCGATGCCTGCCGCGATGGAACGATCGCTCGCGACGCCTACGATAAGCGCCTTCTTGCCGGCCATGAAGCCCATAGTGATTCCCCATTCGTGGTTTTTCTTATTGTTGATTCTAGCGCGTTCGTTCGCTCGTCGCGTCGTGGGAGCGGCGTTCAGTGGGAGGGTCGTCCCGACCCGATCGGGGCAAATCACCAGAAACAACAAACCAATCGTTCGGTTCTTTGATTCTGATTGAGTAGGCCCCTCCCACAGCATCTACGAGCTCTGACTCGTCACGTCCACGTACATCGTCAAGCGCTGTCCGGGCCTCAAGATCTTGTTCTTGTCGAGGCCGTTCCAGCGGGCGATCTGGTCGATGCCGACGCGGAACTTGCGGGCAATGATGTACAGAGAGTCACCGCTCCTGACCGTGTATCTGACTTTGCGCGTCGTGCTGCCGTACGCGGCCGTCGGCGACACGCGCGGTGTCTCGGCCGAATTGGTCCAGACGACGAGTTTCTTGCCGACCGAGAGCGTGTCACCCGGCGCCATGCCGTTCCATTTCGCCAGCGAGCGATGCGTCACGCCGTAGCGGCGGCTGATGGTCCAGAAGCTCTCTCCGGCCGCGACGATGTGCGTAACCTTGTTGCCCTTGCGCTTGCGATTCTGCGTCTTCGCGAGTCGCGCGTCGGCGCTCTGGCTGTAGGCGGTCAGCGGCCTGGTCGCGACGGGAATCATCAGGTGATGCCCGGCACGGATCGTGTTGCCGCGCAGGTTGTTGGCGGCACGTACCGCCGCGATCGTCGTGTGATAGTTTTCGGCGATCTCCGAGATCGTCTCGCCGCTCTTCACTTTGTGGCGTTTCCAGCGCACGCGTTCGGACGCCGGAACCTGCTCGAGCGCCGTCTCGAAATCGTCGACTACATCGACGGGCAGGATGAGCCGGTGCGGACCTTTCGGGTCGGTCGACCAGCGATTGTAGCCCGGGTTGTAGGCGTAGATCGTGTCAACGTCGACGCCCGCGAGTTCCGCGGCGAGCGCGAGATCGAGCTGCGAGTCGATGTCGGCGACGACAAACTGCTCCGAGTCCTCGACATACGGCAGCGTGACACCGAACTTTGCCGGTTCACGCACGATCTCGACGAGTGCGAGCAGGCGCGGCACGTAAGTGCTCGTCTCTTTCGGCAGCCGCAGGTACCAGAATTCGGTCGGCTTGCCGGCTTTGGCGTTGCGCCTGACGGCGCGACGTACGTTGCCTTCGCCGGAGTTGTACGAGGCAATCGCGTTCAGCCAGTTGCCCTTGTTGAAGTCGTGCAGATAAGCCAGGTAATCGAGTGCCCCGCGGGTCGAGTCGACGATGTCGCGACGACCGTCGTACCACCAGTTCTGCTTGATTTTGAAGCGGCTGGCGGTGCCCGGGATCATTTGCCAGAGGCCAGCGGCACGGCCGTGCGAGTAGGCGAACGGGTCGTAGGCGCTTTCGACGATCGGCAACAGCGCCAGCTCGAGCGGCAGCTCGCGGCGCTCGAGCTCGGCGGTGATGTACGGCAGGTAGCGCTGCGCGCGGGTAAAGACTCGATCAAGGTAGTCAGGATGCTTCAGGAACCAGTTGAGCTCGGCCTGGATTCGCTTGTCTTCCTCGGGAGGCAGCTCGAATCCGTTGCGGAGCTTTGCCAGGAGGTCGTTCGGATCGATGCCGGGCGAGGAGGGCAGGTGCCCGAAATCCTCGTACGGCGAGATGAGATCGAGGTGCAACGGTTCGACGTGGGAGCGGCCATCCAACCAGCAACAAGGATCCAGAAAATTGGCTTCGTGTTTCTGGTGGGTTGCCGCGATCGGGGCCGGAGGCCCCTCCCACGACGCATATGACGCACTCAGAAAAAGCGCCAAAAAGGTGAAGCTTGTAGCGCTAAAACTACGAATTCTCTGCGATAATGCAGTCTTTACCATAAGCATCGGGCTATCGTACTGAGGCAATCAGGCAGTGCAAGTAGAAAGTTCACATTACCCGGAGTCCGTCCAGAAGTGGCTCGAAACGCCGCTCGGAGAAGCGCTGTTGCGCCAGGAAGCGCGGGTGGTCGAGGAGGCTTTCGACGGCATTTTCGGCGAGCAGTGCCTGCAGCTGGGCATGTGGGGCGAGGAGCGCAGCTTCCTGCGTTTCGCACGAACGCAGCGCTCGGCGCTTATTGCCGAGGCCAACGGCGCGCGCAGACCCTCGGCCATCGGCCAATTGCACCGTTTGCCGGTCGAGGACGATTCCGTCGATTGCGTGCTGTTGCCGCACACACTCGACTACAGCGACCGGCCCCACGAGATCCTGCGTGAGGCCGACCGGGTGCTGACCTCGCACGGCCAGATGATTATCCTGGGCTTCAAGCCGGGCGGCCTCTGGGGCGTGCGGCGCCTGGTGCCCGGCGCCGGCTTGCCGCCGGATGCGGAGGGTCTGATCAACGATCGCAGGCTCAGCGACTGGCTGAAGCTGCTCGATTTCAGGATCCATGCCGTGCAACGCTATTTCTTCCGCTGGCCGTTGCCGGGACTGACCGGCACTGCCTCACCGACATGGGAGAGCCGCGGCCGGCGCTGGTGGCCGGAGCTGGCGGCTTGCTATATGCTCAGCGCGCAGAAACGCGTCAGCACGCTGACACCCGTGCGGCCCGTGTGGAGCCGCAAGCCGAAGGTGGTCGCCGGGCTGGTCGAAACCCAGACACGAGTCTCCAGAATCCGCTTTGAGCCGAACGATTGAGATCTACACCGACGGGGCATGCAGGGGAAACCCCGGCCCGGGCGGTTGGGGCGCTGTGCTGATCGCCGGCCGGCACCGCAAGACGATGCATGGCGGTGCAGAAGAGACCACCAACAACCGCATGGAGCTGACCGCGGCGATCGAGGCACTCAACGCGCTGAAAAGAAGCTCTCGCGTGGTCTTGCACACGGATTCGAAGTACGTCATGGACGGAATCACGAGCTGGATGGCGAACTGGAAGAAGCGCGGCTGGAAAACAGCCAACAAGAAGCCCGTCAAGAACAGGGATCTGTGGATCGCGCTGGACGAGGCAGCCAGCCGCCACGATATCGACTGGAAATGGGTGCGTGGCCACACGGGCAACGAAGGCAACGAAGAAGCCGATGCGTTGGCTAATCTGGGAATAGATGAGATGACCTCGTAGGGGCTGTGGGAGCGGCGTCCCGCCGCGATCGCGGCCAGAGGCCGCTCCCACCAGGAAGATCAGATGAGACAAATCGTCCTCGACACCGAAACAACCGGCCTTTCTACCGAGCAGGGCCACCGCATCATCGAGATCGGCTGCGTCGAGCTCGTCAACCGCCGCCTGACCGGACGCGATTTCCATCGCTTCCTGAATCCCGACCGCGATATCGACGCCGGCGCCGAGGCCGTGCACGGCATCAGCCGCGCGGATCTCGAGACGGCGCCTCGATTCCCCGAAATCGTCGACGAGTTTCTCGAGTTCGTCGCCGATGCAGAGCTCGTCATCCATAACGCGGACTTCGACGTGGGTTTCATCGAGCACGAGCTCAGGCTGATGAAACACGGCAAGCCCCGGCTCGGCGAACATTGCGAGATCCTGGACACGCTGAAGCTGGCGCGCGAGATGCACCCGGGACAACGCAACAGCCTCGATGCGCTCTGCAAACGATACGAAGTCGACGCCTCGAACCGCAACGTTCACGGCGCGCTGATCGATTCGGAACTGCTGGCGCGCGTTTATCTCGCGATGACCGGCGGCCAGACGGCGCTGCTGCTGGATGATGAGGCAACCGACAGTGGGAGGGGCGTCTCGCCCCGAGACAGCATCGCGGCCGGAGGCCGCTCCCACGATCTCACGACCGCTCCTACGACGGATTCGACGGGCCGAAAGAATCTCAAAGTCGTCAAAGCCACGCCCGATGAGCTCGCTGCCCACGACGCTATCCTCGAGAAAATCCGCAAAGGCGGCGTTTGCGTCTGGGATGACGTGGTTTAGAATCAGCCGCTTGCCAGCATAACGACAGGAATAAACATGGCCCACACGATGGCAGAAGCTGTTCGCGCGAACTTCCTCGGAAACTCGCCGACCTGGTACAAGCTTACGATCATAGCGTTTCTCGTCGTCAACCCGTTCCTCGTGTGGTTGAACCCGTTCGTTGCCGGCTGGGCATTGGTTTTGGAGTTCATATTTACGCTGGCCATGGCGCTGAAGTGCTACCCGCTGCAGCCGGGCGGCCTGCTGGCCGTGCAGGGAATCGTGCTCGGGCTGGCCACGCCCGAGGCGGTGTTCCACGAAGCCGAAGTCAACTTCCCGGTCATCATGCTGCTGATGTTCATGGTTGCCGGCATCTACTTCCTTCGCGAGATGCTGCTTTACACGTTTTCCAAGATTTTGCTTGGCGTGCGTTCGAAGATGCTGTTGTCGCTGATGTTCTCGTTCACGGCAGCTTTTCTTTCGGCTTTCCTCGACGCGTTGACGGTTACGGCCGTAATCATCACCGTCGCGGTTGGTTTCTACGGCGTCTACCACAAGGTCGCATCGGGGAAGAAGTTCCATCACGACGACCATGACGCGAGTTCCGACCACGAGGTGATCGAGCTGCACCGCGAGGACCTCGCGCAGTTTCGCCAATTTCTCCGCAGCCTGATGATGCACGCGGCGGTCGGGACGGCGCTGGGCGGCGTGACGACGCTCGTCGGCGAGCCGCAGAACCTGTTGATCGCCGAGGTCATGGACTGGGAGTTCGTGCCGTTTTTCATGCAGATGGCACACATCTCAATGCCTGTACTCGTTGCGGGTCTGATCACCTGTGCCGCACTCGAGAAGATCAAGATCTTCGGCTATGGGACGGAGCTGTCCGACAAGGTGCGCACGGTGCTGCAGGAGTACGACGACCACATGACCCAGAGCCGCAGCAAGCAGGACAACACGGCGATTCTCATGCAGGGCCTGGTGGCCGTGGTGCTGGTCATCGCGCTGGGCTTGCACCTCGCAGAACCGGGCGTCGTCGGCCTTCTCGTGATCGTGCTTGCAACCGCGTTCAACGGCATTACCGAGGAGCATCGCATCGGCCACGCGTTCGAAGAGGCGCTGCCTTTTACCGCACTGCTCGTCGTGTTTTTCGCGATCGTAGCCGTAATTCACGAGCAGCACCTGTTTTCGCCGGTCATCGACTACGTCATGACCTACGACGGCAAGACCCAGGAGGCGCTGTTCTTCATCGCCAATGGCCTGCTTTCGATGATCAGCGACAACGTGTTCGTTGCCACGGTCTACATCGGCGAGGTCGACCAGATGTTCCAGGCTGGCGAGCTGACGCGTCCGCAGTTCGAGGCGCTCGCAGTCGCAATCAACACGGGCACGAACATCCCGTCCGTCGCTACGCCGAACGGGCAGGCGGCCTTCCTGTTCCTGCTGACGTCGGCTCTGGCGCCCCTGATTCGCTTGTCTTACGGCCGCATGGTGATCATGGCGGTGCCGTACACGATCGTCATGAGCATCACAGGCCTGGCGGCGCTCTGGTATCTCGGGTAGGGAATCGCGTTCTTACGACCGCTCCTGCAGCTGCCAATGGCACTTGTTGGAGCTGTTGAGCGCAGCGAAACTGCGATTGACGCACGCGAATAATTCGCGGAACTGTGATATCTAGACGCCAATGAGCTTCGACATCAAGAATCTCCGCATCGGCATCATAGGCCTTGGCTACGTCGGTCTGCCGCTGGCCGTCGAATTCGGCAAGAAATATCCGACGATGGGCTTCGACATCAAGCCCGAGCGCATTGCAGAGCTCGAGTCCGGGCACGACTCGACGCTCGAAGCTTCCGACGAAGAGCTGGCGGCGGCCAGGCAACTCACCTACACGACCAGCGTAGAAGACCTCTCGGACTGCAATTTCTACGTCGTAACGGTTCCAACGCCTATCGGCGAAAACAGCCGACCGATTATGTCTCCGTTGAGTTCGGCGAGCGCGTCACTCGGCAAGATCGTTAGCAAGAGTGACATCGTCGTTTTTGAGTCTACTGTTTATCCGGGCGCAACCGAGGAGTTCTGTATCCCGATTATCGAGCAAGAGTCCGGGCTGAGATTCAACGTGGACTTTTTTGCCGGGTACAGCCCGGAGAGGATTAATCCAGGCGACAAATTGCGTCCACTCAGGAAGATCCTGAAAGTAACGTCGGGTTCGACGCCGGAGGTTGCCGAATTCATTGACGAGGTTTATCGCTCGATCATCGAAGCCGGCACACATCTCGCTTCGTCCATCAAGGTCGCGGAAGCATCCAAGGTAATCGAGAACACACAGCGCGACGTCAATATTGCGCTCATCAACGAACTCGCAATGATCTTTGAGCGCGTAGGTATCGATACCGAAGAAGTGCTCGAGGCTGCCGGTACAAAATGGAATTTCCTCCCGTTTCGACCAGGATTGGTCGGCGGGCATTGTATCGGCGTGGATCCCTACTATCTGACATTCAAGGCGCAACGACTCGGCTATCATCCGCAAATGATCCTCGCGTGCCGTCGTATCAACGACAATATGCCTTTGTACGTTGCGTCCCAGATCATCAAGCTCATGCTGAAGCATTCGATACAGCCGCGAGGCGCTCGAGCGCTCGTTCTGGGCCTTGCTTTCAAGGAGGACTGCCCAGACGTGCGTAACTCGAAAGTCGTGGATATCGTCAGCGAGCTGGAATCATACGGTACAAATGTGGACGTCTACGATCCCTGGGTGGACGCCGGCGAGGCGAGGGATGAGTACCAGATTGAATTATTGGAAGAACCGGAGCGCGGTTCGTATGATGTCGTCATAGTTGCCGTGGCGCACTCGATATTCAAGGAGCAGGGTGCGCAGGGGGTAAGGGCCTACGGAAACGGCAATTCCGTTGTCTACGACATCAAGTACGTCCTTCCCGCGGATGCCAGCGACGATCGACTATGAAAATTCTCGTAACCGGCGCCGCCGGCTTCATAGGTTTCTACACAGCGAAACGACTACTCGATCGCGGTGACGTCGTCGTAGGTCTCGACAACTTCAATGATTACTACGACGTTTCGTTGAAAGAGGCGCGTGCGGCAATCCTCGAGCCTTACGACAACTTCTCAATGGAGCGCATTGATCTCGCAGATCGGTCGGCCATGGAGTCCCTCTTCTCGACAGGGAAATTCGAAAAGGTCGCACACCTGGCAGCACAAGCCGGTGTTCGCTATTCGCTGGAGAACCCTCACTCGTATATTGACAGCAATATCGTGGGCACGATGCACGTCCTCGAGGGTTGTCGTCATCATGACGTCAAGCACCTGGTCTATGCTTCATCCAGCTCCGTGTACGGCGCCAACACAACTATGCCGTTTTCGGTTCATCACGGCGTCGATCATCCGCAGGCGCTTTATGGCGCGACCAAGAAAGCGAATGAGTTGATGGCTCACGCATACTCCAATCTCTACGAGTTACCAACCACCGGGCTTCGCTTCTTCACAGTGTATGGCCCATTCGGTCGGCCGGACATGTCGCCAATGATTTTCGCGAGCCGAATACTGGCAGGGCAGGCTATCGACGTATTCAACTATGGAAACCACAGCCGTGATTTCACTTACGTCGATGATATCGTCGAGGGAGTGATTCGAACTCTGGATCACACACCGCGAGGCAATCCGGACTGGGACTCGCGCAATCCGGACCCGGCTTCGAGTACAGCTCCTTACAAGATTTACAATATCGGCTGCCAGAAGCCTGTCAGCTTGATGAGGTTCATCGAGCTTCTCGAAGAAAACCTGGGGATCGAGGCCCTGAAAAACCTGCTGCCGATGCAGCCAGGCGATGTCGCTGACACCTGGGCCGATTCATCCGAACTTGCCCAGGATGTTGGCTACCAACCCACAACCTCAATTGAGGTTGGCGTGAAGAAATTCGTCGAGTGGTATCGCGATTACTATGGCAAGAAATAAGTACTCAGAGCGACGTCTAAGCGCCCGTTACCCGACCGACCTCAAAGCCTGGCAGGCGCTCAGGAAACACCACAAAGACCTGGCAAGGCGTGAACTGCGTGACCTTTTTGCGCGTGACAGCAAACGGGCTGAGCGGTATACGCTGCAGGCAGGCAACCTCCTGCTCGACTATTCCAAGAACCACGTCAATTCGACGACGACAAGGCTGTTTGTGCGGCTGGCAAAGGAAGCCGATGTGGCTTCGGCAATCGAGGCGATGTTCTCGGGAGAGACGATCAATCAGACCGAAGGCCGCGCAGTGCTCCACGGCGCACTACGCGCCAAGCTCTCGGACCAGGTAGCGCTCGAAACCGAGGGTGTCCGTGAGGTCTGGGAAGTGCTTTCCAGGATCGAGGACTACGTCGAGGCCGTACACGCGGGCGACATCCGCGGCAGCACGGGCAAGCGCCTCACCGAAATTGTCAATATTGGTATTGGCGGATCGGATCTCGGGCCGGTCATGGCCAGCCGTGCGCTGCGGCCACACTGGCACGGCAAGATGCGGTTTCACAGCGTGTCGAACATCGACGGCACGCAGCTGGCGGACCTCCGGAAGGAGCTCGATCCGGAACGGACTCTGTTCATCGTGTGTTCGAAGACGTTCACGACGCTCGAGACGATGACCAATGCCAATTCGGCTCGCGACTGGATTATCGACAAACTCGGCGAACCGGCTATATCCGAACACTTCGTGGCAGCATCGACGAATCACGAGGCGATGAACGAGTTCGGCATCAACGCCGACTACCGTTTCGGATTCTGGGACTGGGTCGGCGGACGTTACTCGCTGTGGTCGGCTGTTGGGCTCTCCCTGGCGCTCGTCGTCGGCATGGACACATTCCGGCGCCTGCTTGCCGGAGGCCGCGTCATGGACCTGCATTTCCGGCAGGCGCCCATGGACGAGAACATGCCCGTACTGATGGCGCTGCTCGGCATCTGGTACAACAACTTTTTCAAGGCGCAGAGCCATGCCATCCTGCCGTATGACAATCGGCTCGAGCGATTCCCGGCATACCTGCAGCAGCTGCAAATGGAATCGAGCGGCAAGTCCGTGCGCATGGACGGCAAACCGGTTCGCTGCGATACCGGCATGGTCATCTGGGGCGAGGCGGGCAACAATGCGCAGCACTCGTTCTACCAACTCTTGCACCAGGGGACGCGCCTCGTGCCAATCGATTTCCTGCTTCCCGCGAAGTCGTCCGGCGGTGACCAGGCGCAACAGGACCTCGCGATCGCCAACTGCCTCGCGCAATCAGAGGCGCTCATGGACGGCTTCGACGAGAATGGTTTGGAGAGCTATCGGGTTCACAATGGCAACAATCCCTCGAACACGATCCTGTTCGAAGAGTTGTCGCCGGAGACACTCGGCCAGCTGATCGCGCTTTACGAGCACAAGGTGTTTGTCGAAGGCGTTATCTGGGGCATCGATTCGTTCGACCAGTGGGGCGTGGAACTCGGCAAGAAACTGGCGTCGTCGATGACCGGCGCCGTTTCAGGCGGCAAATACAAGGGCGCGAATCCATCGACGCAAAATCTCCTGCGTCATATCAAAAAGAAGCGTCCGTAGGAGCGCCTTGTAGGAGCGGTCGTAAGACCGCGATAATCCGCGCATGAAATTTTCCGCCCGCATCTGCCTGCTACTGGCACTGACCGCATCCGCCGCTTCTGCAGGCCCGTTGACCCCGGCCGGCGACGTCGTCCTGCGAATGGACATCCAGCGCCTCGCCGACGCCGGCGTCATCAAAGGCACGACGTCAACGTGGCCCATGGCCTGGGGGCCGATACTCGAAGACCTGCGTAGCACCAACGCCGCGACACTGTCGCCGGGCGTGGCAGACGCCTTCGCCCGGGTCCGCGACCGCGCCAAATGGGAAACACGCTCGGGCGAACTCACGTTCAATGCCGAGTTGGGCCTCGCCGACAACCTCACGCGCATGCGATCGTTCCAGAACACGCCGCGCGGCAGAGTCGAGGCAGGCGTGGGTGTCGGCTGGACCGATGACTGGCTCAGCGTCGATCTGAATGGCCAATACGTCGACTCCGGCCAGGACGACAACGAGTTCCGCGCAGACAACAGCATGATAGGTGTGGTTGTCGGCAACTGGTCACTCGCGGTCAGCACGCTGGAGCGCTGGTGGGGGCCGGGATGGGACGGCAGCGTGATTCTCTCCAACAATGCGCGTCCGTTTCCATCCGTCACATTCGACCGAATCTTCACCGACGCATTCAGGACCAGGTGGCTGAGCTGGCTGGGCCCCTGGGACTTGAGCGTAATGTTCGGACAGCTCGAAAAGGAGCGGGAAATACCCAACGCGCGGTTCTTCGGCATGCGCTTCAATTTTCGGCCGATCGATTCCCTCGAGATCGGACTTTCGAGGACGGCGCAGTGGTGCGGCGATGGTCGCCCGTGCAATTTCAGCACTTTCGTCGATCTGTTTCTCGGGCGGGACAACCGTGGCGCCGACGGCGTCAACCTGGATAACGAGCCCGGCAATCAACTCGCGGCGATCGACTTTCGCTGGTCGCCGGGATTGCTGGAGCACTCGGTGGCGTTGTACGGTCAGTTCGTCGGAGAGGACGAAGCCGGCGGCTTTCCGAGTCGCTATCTCGGGCAGCTGGGGGGCGAGTGGTCCGGCCTCGTGGCCAGTCGCTGGTCGACCAAGGTATTCGCCGAATTTGCAGGCACGTCCTGCCAGTTTTACGAATCGAGCGAGCTGTTCAACTGTGCCTACAACCACGGCATATACCAGACCGGATACCGCTTCCGGGGCAGGACAATTGGCCACGGTGCCGACAACGATGCTCGAATCATCTCTGCCGGCGTATTCATGGCAGATGCTGACGACACCCAGTGGCGCGGGCACGTTCGTTTCGGCGCCCTGAATCGTGGCGGTCCCCCTGACCCCCGCAACAGTCTCACACCAACCCGTCAGGACATCGTCAGTGTCGACGTCTCGCACAGCCGCGTGTTTTCGTTCGGCGTCATCGACGTCGGCGTCGGCTACGAATCGGTCGACGACGACGTGTCAGGCACCTCGACATCGGACGCACGCTTCTACGTGCAATGGCGCAGTGCCTATTGAGAATAGGCCTTCCAGACCGATGTAACACTGGTACAATTCCGCCGGAGTTTCTGGAGCAACCGCTTGATTCGTAGTTTAAATAGTCGTTCGTGGGAGCGGCGTCTCGCCGCGATCTTACTGATTTTATTCAGCGGTCTGGCCTTCGCCCAATCCATCCAGCTCTCCCCCGAACAGCAACGCATGCTCGACCAGCTGCCGCCGGACCAGCGTGCGCAGGCGATGCAGGCAATCCGGCAGCTGCAAAACCAACAGGCAGCACCGGCACAGCAGACGATCAACGAGACTATTGAAGAGCCGGACCCTGAGTCGTCTGCCTCGATCGATGAGATCCTCCTCGGCGCCGAACTGCGGGCGCAATCGCGCAGTCGGATCGTCCTGGAGTTCTCGCCGGTGGAATCGCTGACGCCCGATGAGCTGCGGGCAATCGACCGGGATCCGGCGCTTGCAAGGCTCACCGGCAGCCGCGTATTCATGCTCGACGAAGCGGGTATTCTTTCCATTCAGGGCCTGGATGCGATACCGCTGCTCGGATTGAACGAGGCAGACATCAGCCGCCGCCTCGAAGCCGACCCGCACCTTTCAGTGTTCGACATCAGCGCGCGAATCCTGTCCCAGGAGCCGGTCGGGCTGGAGGCGCTCGAGCCGTTCGGCTACGACCTGTTCGAGCCGCGTGACGGTTCGTTCGATGCGCCGTCCAGCGGCCCGGTACCGGCCGACTACGTTCTCGGCCCCGGTGACACAGTACGAGTCCAGCTGTTCGGCAACACGAACGGAATTTACGAATTTGAAGTCTCCCGCGACGGAATTCTGAATCTTCCGGAGCTGGGGCCCATAACCGTCGCCGGTATCCCGTTCTCGGAATTCAGAACGGACCTGAACGAACGCGTCCAGGAAATGCTGATCGGTACGCAGGTCAGTGTGACCATGGGGCCATTGCGGACCATTCGGGTATTTGTTCTGGGCGACGTGAAACAGCCGGGATCGCACATCGTCGGTGGTCTCGCGACCATCAGCGGCGCGCTGTACCGAAGCGGTGGCGTCAGCGATATCGGCACGCTGCGCGATATTCAGCTCAAGCGGAACGGCAAAGTTGTTGCGCGTCTGGACCTTTACGATTTGCTCATCAATGGCGACACCTCCAACGACCGTCGCCTGCAGCCGGGCGACGTTGTATTCGTGCCCCCTGTCGGATCGACCGTGGCCGTCGGAGGCGCCGTCAAGCGACCCGCAATTTACGAGACGCGCGGAAAGACGACCGCATCTGATGTCGTTGATCTTGCTGGCGGATTTACGGCCGAAGCCTACGCGGCAGGCGCCCAGCTGGAACGCATCGACGAAAACCGGGAACGCACGGTGGTTGCGATCGATCTGACTTCGGCAGGCGCCGCTTCCCTGCGGGTCCAGCGGGGCGATCGCCTCCTGGTACCGGAAGTGCTGCCGGATGTAGAGAATTCCGTTGTGCTCGTTGGCCACATAGACCGCCCGGGAGAGGTTCAATGGCGGCCGGGCATGCGGCTGACGGACCTGATCGGGTCGGCCGCGGAGCTACAGCCGGGCGCCGACACGGGCTATGTCCTTGTCCGTCGCGAGAGACAGCGGGGCAAGCCCATCGAAGTCGTATCCGCAAACCTCGGTGCGGCGTTCGATGGCGAACAGTCTGAGAACATCCCCCTCATGGCGCGTGACCAGGTTTATGTTTTCAGCCGTGAATTCGGACGCCAGCGGCAGATCGGGCCGCTCCTCGCCGAGCTGGGCCGACAGGCTACACCCGAAGCGCCGCTGCGGCAGGTGCAAATTTCCGGCAACGTGCGTGCGCCCGGCACCTATCCGCTAGAGCCCGGTATGCGCGTAGGCGACCTGATTCGCGCTGGCGGCAACCTGACGGAACGGGCCTACGTGCTCGAAGCGGAACTCACCCGTTACACGATCAACGAATTCGAGGGCCGTCAGGTCGAGACGCTGCGGATCGATCTCGATGCCGTGCTGCGCGGAGATCCCGCGGCCGATATTCAGCTCATGGCCCACGACTACGTGTTCATCAGCGAGGTTCCCGAATGGGACTCCACGTGGACCGTGACGATAGAAGGCGAGGTCAAGTTTCCAGGGCAGTTCCGCGTCGCGCGCGGTGAGACACTGTCTGAGGTCGTCGCCAGGGCCGGCGGACTTACAGACGATGCGTTTCCGGAGGGGTCCGTATTTCTGCGCGAGGGATTACGGGAACGTGAGCAGGAACAGATCGAAATGCTGGCGCGTCGTCTCGAGGCTGACCTGACGACACTCTCCCTGCAGGCTGCAAGTACCGGCGGTACCGACACGCTCACAACCGGGCGTGCTTTGCTCGACCAGCTGCGAAGCACCGAGGCGGTTGGACGGCTGGTCATCGATGTCGAGCACCTGCGCGCAGGTGGCGACGTGGAGTTGAGGGACGGTGACGAGCTACTGGTGCCCAAGCGCACCCAGGTCGTTACGGTCATCGGGGAGACGCAGCAGAGCACTTCGCACCTGTTCCAGGCCGGTCTGTCTCGCGACGACTACATCAGCCTGAGCGGAGGTCTCACGCGCCGCGCGGACAAGCGGCTCATCTACGTTGTACGGGCAAACGGCGCCGTCATCGCATCATCGGGCTCTCGCTGGGTCGGTCGCGGAAACCGAACCGACATCCGGCCCGGCGACACGATTGTCGTGCCAATGGACACGGACAAGATGCGGCCATTGACGTTCTGGACGAACGTGACTCAGATCATATACCAGGGTGCAATAGCCGTAGCCGCAATACGGTCGTTCGAATGACGGCAACGGGCGGTAATTTTTCACTGTTCGACCTCTGGCGGGTGTGCCGGTCGCAGCGATGGGCGTTTCTCGCTGCTTTCCTGGCCGTGTTCGTTCTTTTCGCAGCGTACGCCGTCCTGAAGACACCGGTGTACCGCGCGGAAGTCGTTGTGTTGCCGTCAGAAGGAATCGCGTCATCCAACTTTCCCTCGGCGCTCGGCGGGTTGTCCGGGCTCGGAGTGCTCGCTGGACTGGTCCCTCGCGAAAGCGGTTCCGTGGAGGCTGTGGCGACTTTGGAGTCCGGCGCGTTCCTGCGGAAGTTCATCGACTCAATGCAGGTGATGCCGATCTTGTTTGAAGAGAGCTGGGATTCCGCCGCGAACAGCTGGCGTTCGGATCTGGACGAACGCGACATCCCGACGATGCCTCAGGCGGTGCAACTGTTCCGGGAGTGTTGTCTCGTGATCAATGAAGATACATCGAGTCAGATAACGACGGTTGCCGTCGAGTGGCATGACCCCTCAATTGCTGCATCTTGGGCCAACCAGTTGATCGTCGACCTTAACTCAGACCTCCAGAAGCGCGACATCGCTGAGGCCGAGTCAATGATCACCTATCTCGAGGCTGAACTGGAAAAAACCAACGTGGTCGGCCTGCAGCAGGCTATTTTCGGGCTGATCGAGCAGCAAGTACAAAGAAAGACGTTCGCTCGCGTGCGCACCGAGTTCGCCTACAGGATTGTGGATCCGGCTATCGTCCCCGAGGAGGATGACTTTATTCGTCCGAATCGCCCGTTACTCGCGTTGACCGGGCTGGTGGGAGGATTGCTCGTAGGCATTTTTGTGGCGCTGTTCCTGAATCACATACATGTGCTTCGTGCGCGCGAACAAGCTGGTTGATGCAGACGTAGCAGCAATATGACGCTCGAGTTCGTCTTGCTGATAGCGTATCTCGCGTTCTCTTGCGTCCTCGCCTATCTTGCGAACGTTGCGATTCGCGGCAACAGGCCGGCGCTCGCAGTGTTTTCCGGCTTCTGCCTTTTCTACCTGGCGTTTCGCGGCTTGATGCTGGTTGGAGGCTTCTACGGTGAATTCGCGATATTGCACGGTGGCATGCCGTTTGACCCGGAGATCCTCCCGAAAGCCCTTCTGGTCTGCGTCTTATGGGTCGCCGCTGTACGCATCGGTTACGGACGCATCGGCCACGAGGAAGCAGATCTCGAAACCACGATTTCGATGCCCGATTCAGCCACTCACCTGGCGTTCCTTGCCGTCTGGCTTACGGCAATTGTCGCGTTGTTCTTCGCAAGCGCGATTCCGAACCTGAATTGGCTGTTCTCGTTCGTGATCCTCGGCGGAATCTATCTGATACTCTACAGGCCGCGATACTACCCCAGGGTCCTGACACTCTCACTTGGCTTGCTGGCAATCGTCATTGCGCTGGTGCAAACGGTTGAGAGGCGCGATTGGGCGATCGCAGTGGGATCACTTGCCCTCATCGCGATCGTGTCCCAGTCACGCAAGACGTTCCGCCTTGCCATATTGTCGACGGTGACATTCGTCGTGATCGCATTCTCGGCTATCATGCTCAGGACAGGCGACGGTTTGTCCGTCGGTGCGACGCTGGATCGCCTTTCATCGGATGCGCTGTTGCCGATCGTAGAAATCGAACTCGATTTTCCGCTGATCTATGATGATCTTGCGATATTGCTGGATGAGGTTCCGCGAAATACCGATTACGTTTACGGGAGCTATTTTTTCAAGCCCCTGTTCTCGTGGGTTTCGCGCGACATCTGGCGGAACAAGCCCGACTCGCTCAGCCGCTACTATACACAGGAGTTCAATCCGCGTTTTTACACCGTAGGCGGAAGCGAGCCCGTTACGTTCGTCGGCGAGTTGTACTGGAATTTCTCTTACTTTGGCGTCTTCTTCGCGATTGGATTGGGATTGCTGATTCGTCGAATTGACGATTACTGGCTGAACGGCCGCAACCTTCTCTCGAAGGTCAACGGCATCGTCCTGGCGACAATGCTCTTCTATCTGCTGCGAGGGCCAATTGATACGTTCTGGCTCGCGTTTGCCTTTTATTTTGGAGCCTGGTTCGCCGTTTCGACAGGCGTTGCCATGCTCCGCAGCGCATCGTTGCCGCCCGCAGTGGACGAGAGCGAGACGCAGCGCTCGTGGCAATGAGGGCCTTTCCGCGCGGCGACAGGCTTATTGCCTTAGCCGACCAGGTGCTCTATGCCGGCACGAATTTCACGCTGACCATTCTCCTCGCGGTGCTCTCGGACATAGAGGCGCTGGGCCGCTACGCGCTCGTCGCATCCGTAAGCGCACTACTGCATAGCCTGTTCGTAGGATTTGTTCTCGAACCGCTGACCATATTCGGGAGCGGCAAGTCCGATGCGCGCGTAAGGTCCGTATATAGCCACCTGGCCGCCGTGACAGGGGCTCTGGTATTTGTTGTCGGCATCTTGCTCCTTTGGGCCAGTAGCCAGTCTTCCACGGAGTACATCCGGTTTATTGCGCTCGGGTTCATATTGTTCGCCAGCCAGAGCGCCGTGCTATGCGCAAAACGAATCGCGGTAATCGAACGAGGCGTCAAGGCATCTGCCCTGGTGTCCATACGCTACTCGCTCGGAGCGTTTTCTACGGCCATGATCCTTGCCGTATCCGTCGGTTATAGCGAAAAAGCGCTGGTTTTTGCCTTTTTCGTTGCGGGCATGGTTTCAGCAGGCGGTTGGCTGCTGTCGTCGATCAGAAAACGATTTTCGTCCCGTGAGTTGCTGAGTATCTTCTCGGACGTCAGACGCTATACAGTCTGGACAGTCATTTCGAGCGTTCCCGCTGCAGTGTCAACGCATGGAATCTTCTGGATTGCCGAGCTGACGGCGGACCGGGCGATAGTCGGCCAACTGAAGCTCTGTGAGCAGTTGATAATTCCGCTGGGGCAGATCTTCATGACAATGAATTTGCTGGACCAGATTGAATCGGCGACTGAATTTCGTGCCAACAACAGCGATTTGATCAGGGCTCGTGTCCGCGCGCGTACGTGGGCATACCTGAAGCTTGCCGTAGGCTACTCAGCTGCGGTGCTGGCGTCGGTAATGGCGATCAGGCAGTTCGGCGCCGACATCGTCGAAGGGTTCGTACTCGCACTCGCGGTGTACTGCGCGAGCTCGCTGTTTAACGCGTTTTCCGTTCCGAGGAATGTCGCCGCCAAAGCTTCACGTCGACCCGAGCACGTAGCGATTGCATACTTCCTGATGTCAGTTACTATTTGCGTCATCGGATTTGCGTGGCAACCGTCCACGCCCACGGGGCTCGCCCTGGTTTTGCTCGCGGGATGGATCGTTCATGCGATTTCTTTGCAGGCCAGTTTCGTTGCGCTGGTCGCGCGGCCGGGCCGCTCCTGACGCGAGGGTAGAAGAGAACACTCACATGGCCGGACAACGGACGACACCGCATGACAATGAGCTGCACCGCTATTTCGCGGGCGAGGCTCTGTATGGTGACGATTTTCGCGCTGACGAAATACGCCAGTGGTTCGAGGACGAAAGGGAAGGGTACGCGAATCTCGGGGCCAAGAATCGCGATGACTATCGATACGCCTATCACCAGCTGAACACGATGCACGCGTATCAACACCTCGGTGACATGCGGTTCGACTCGGCATTGGGTATAGGAAGTGCCTATGGCGACGAGTTCCAGCCGATTGCAGGCAGGATCGAGAATCTGACGATTCTCGAAGCGTCGGAAGCACTATCGAAAGGGCGAGTTGTGCACGGAATTCCGTGCCGGTACGTAGCGCCGGATGAGAGCGGTGATCTGCCGTTCGAATCGGGTTCTTTCGATCTCATAACGTCGTTTGGCGTCTTGCACCACATACCGAATGTCACGCATGTCATCAACGAATGCGGCAGGGTACTTGCTGACAGCGGCGTCATGCTTCTCCGGGAGCCGATCGTGTCGATGGGTGACTGGCGGAATCCGCGCCACGGCCTGACTCGTCACGAACGGGGAATACCGCTGCATCTTCTGCGTGAGATGGTTGGCAAGGCGGGATTCCGGGTCGAGCGTGCGACACTGTGCGTTTTCCCGCCGTTGACGATCATCTGTCGGTATCTCGGCATCAGCCCCTACCTGAGTCGAGTGGCGGTCGCGACCGATGCGATGCTCTGTCGCCTGTTTCGCTGGAACCTCCGATATCATGCGACGGCGAAGTGGCACAAGGTGCGGCCGACGGCCGTTTTCTACGTGCTCGTCAAGAGTCAGACATTTGAACGATAATCTCGGCGGAAGTCGGGTTGAAAGAGACGCGCGAGCGACCGTCATCGTCCAGCCGACACTCCCTGACTACAGAGTGCCCTTCTTTGAGCAGGTTGCCAGGGAAACACCGATTCATCTGCTGTGTTCAGACCTGTCTCCCGAAGGCGTCGAACGAGCGAAATCCGAAGTCAATTTTCGCGTGACATCCGTCGCCGAGCGACGTTTCCCGGGACAGCTGGTCTGGCAGAAGGGCGTCGTGACGACTGCCTTACGCGAGCCAATCGATACGATCGTGCTCGGCGGGAATCCGCGGTACCTCTCTTCGGTTCTTGCAATGCTGATTGCCAAGGTCCGCGGAATTCGCGTCGTATCCTGGGGACATGCGATGTCATCGACATCGCGATCATTCCGTTCATGGATTCGAATACGGTTGATGTACCTTGCAGACGTGATACTCCTCTATTACGCGGAGGAGATAACGCGCTTGCCCGCCGCGTTACGTCGCCGGGCCGTCGGCATCGACAACTCCATTGACACGGGGAAAATCGCGGAGGTTGCGCAGTCGATATCAGCCGCGGAAATTGCAGCGCATTCGCTTCGATACGGCCTGGGGGACTCACCGCTACTGGTTACGATCGGGCGAGTGACGTCAAAAGCCAATCTCGAGGTCGTGATTCGTGCGCTCTCAATAGCCGGGGAACGGGGTTGCCCTGCGAAACTCGCCGTCATCGGGGACGGTCCGGAAGTTGCGCGGCTCAGGCAGCTGGCCGACGACCTGCACGTGTCCGAGTCTGTGATATGGGTCGGCGCGCTGTTCGAGGAAGATGCTATTGGTACGTGGATGAAGTCTGCGGATCTGTTCGTCTACGGCGGCGCCGTCGGTCTCTCGTTAATTCACGCGTTCGCATACGGCCTTCCTGCAGTCATCTCGGCGGACACCAGTGACCATAATCCCGAGGCACTGCTGTTCCGGGACGGCGAATGCGGTGCCACGTTCCTGCGTGATGATCCGGATTCGCTGGCGGACACCATTTGCGAACAGTTGGCGGATCCCGAGGGTCTTCGTTCTCAGGGCGCCACGGCCTACGGTATCGCCCATGAACGACTGGGGGTCGAGCGAATGGCATCACGGTTCCTGTCCGCTCTTCATGGCCGTGACGGGTCTGCCGTTGCCTAGATCTGGCCGTGTCGCAGGTAAGTAGGTATGCTCGCGATTTTCCGCGACCCGGCACCGGGCCGCGAAAGTTGAGCGACCTGTTTTGAACATCACATTCCTTGCCGGGAACCTCGGCCGTTCGTCGGGCGGAATCCGGTCCACAGTCCTGCCGCTGGCAAGGGAAATAGCGCTCCGCGATCAGAGCGTCAGCGTGATTAGCGCCGGTAGCGATGATACGATTGCGCGCGATTTGGCGCCCGCTCGGCTCATTGCGCTGGACGCTGCAGGGCCGAAGCAATTCCGATACACGCCCGGGATGCAGCGTGCGCTTGAAGCCACGTCGGCCGAAGTCGTGCACACGCATGGTCTGTGGATGTACACATCGATTGTTGCTTCGAAATGGAGCCGTCGAAATTGCAAACCCAGGGTGGTATCCACTCACGGAATGCTCAACGAGTTTGCGATGGCGATTTCATCGCGGAAGAAGAAGATCGCACTGAATCTGTATGAATATCGACACCTGCGGAAAGCCAGCTGCATTCACGCGCTGACCGATGCAGAGCACGACGCAATCCGCGAGTTCGGGCTGGATAATCCCGTTTGCGTGATTGGCAACGGCGTCGATTTTCCGTCGAGTGCCGATAAGTCGACTTCAGCACCGTGGCATCGTGCCGATACCACCGGCAAGAAGGTACTGCTCTATCTCGGTCGCCTGCATCACATCAAGGGCCTCGACGCGCTGATTCGCGCCTGGCACAGCGCGCGAGAAACGGGCGCAGGCCGGGAATGGATACTGGTCGTGGCAGGGTGGGACGATGACGACTACGAGGAGCAATTGCACGATCTCGTCGACCAGCTGCAGTTGTCCGACAGTGTGCTGTTCCCGGGTGCACAATTTGGAACCGAAAAGACCGCGTGTTTCGCAAATTGCGACGCGTTTGTCCTGCCATCTCGCAGCGAGGGGTTCCCGATGACTGTGCTGGAAGCATGGTCCTTCGGTTTGCCGGTCATTATGACCCGTCAATGCAACGTCCCGGTGGGATTCGAGCGAGAGGCCGCGATTGAAGTCGATGCTTCGGAAGAGAGTATTGCTGCCGGACTCGAAAGGCTCTTCACGATGAGTCGTGAGGAGCGAGTCGAGATGGGAAACCGCGGGCGAGAGCTCGCGGGGAACGAATTTTCATGGTCCGGTATTGCGGCGAGGACGCTCGAACTTTACAGGTGGCTGACGTCAAGCGGGCCGCAACCTGACTTCGTACATACTATCTAGGAATACTGGAGCAACAACAGTGCACATTTTGGGAGTAAATGCGTTTCACGGCGATTCCTCGGCATGCCTGGTCAGCGAGGGTAAGATCGTTGCCGCCGTGGAGGAGGAGCGCTTCCGGCGAATCAAGCATTGGGCAGGTTTTCCGAGCGAGTCGATCCGCTACTGCCTGCAGGAAGCCGGAATCTCGCTCGGCGATGTCGAGCATATAGCAATCAACCAGGACTCGAGAGCGAACCTGGGCAAGAAGGTAGCGTATGCGTTGAAACGGCGTCCGGACCTGAGCCTGGTTATGGAGCGTATTCGTAACAAGCGGGAAAGGGCAGGAGTGAAAGACTATCTGGCGGAGTCGTTCCCCGGCGAATCGTTCAACGGAACGGTGCACGAGGTTGAACACCACCTTGCGCATCTGTCGTCTGCGTTTCACGTATCACCATTCGAAAACGCTGCGGTTCTGTCGGTCGACGGATTCGGCGACTTTGCGAGTGCTGCCTGGGGGGTGGGCAGCGGCAGCGAGATTGAAATCGAAGAACGCGTCTACTTCCCGCATTCGCTCGGCGTCTTCTACCAGGCGCTTACGCAGTTTCTCGGCTTTCCCTACTACGGTGACGAGTACAAGATCATGGGGCTCGCGCCGTATGGCAAGCCAGCTTACATGGAGCAGATGCGTGAGATCGTCCAGACGGAGAATGACGGATCATTCAAGTTGAATCTCGAGTACTTTCTCCATCACGAGCAGTCGGTTCAATACGAATGGGATAATGGCGCGCCTGTCGTCGGCGAGATGTTCAGCCCTGCGATGGCGGATCTGCTCGGTCCGGCGCGAGGCAAGTCCGAAGAACTCGAGCAACGCCACAAGGACATCGCCAGATCGGTTCAGGCAATGTACGAGGAAGCGTTCTTCAATATCCTGGATGCCCTGCATAAGCGTCATGACATCGACTGCCTCGCATTGGCTGGGGGTTGCGCCATGAACTCCGTCGCGAACGGCAAAGTCCGGCGGCGCTCACCGTTCAGGAGACTGTACGTTCAGTCCGCGGCCGGCGATGCGGGCGGCGCGATAGGGGCTGCATACGCAACCTGGCACAAGCTGATGCCGAAGGAGCAGGCCCGGTTCGACATGAACCATGCCTATTGGGGCCCGAGCTTCGGCTCAGGAGAGTTGCAGAGGCTGCTGGAAGACAAACAGAGTGACCTCGAGGCGAAGCAATGCAGTGTCGCTCGAATCGAAAATGAGGATGACCTGTGCGATCAGACTGCGGACGCCATCGTCGATGGCAAGGTCGTCGGCTGGTTCCAGGGGCGTATGGAATGGGGTCCGAGGGCGCTCGGAAACCGTTCGATAGTCTGCGACCCGCGACGCGCAGACATGAAAGACATCCTGAATCTCAAGATCAAACGCAGGGAGTCTTTCAGGCCGTTCGCGCCCTCCATTCTCCGGGATACCGTCAGCGACTGGTTCGAAGAAGAGGATGACGTGCCGTTTATGATGAAGGTGTTTCAAATTCACGAGGAGCAGCGGCCGAAGATCCCGGCAGTCACACACGCTGATGGCTCCGGTCGCCTGCAAACCGTCAGTCAGGAAACCAATCCGCGCTACCACAATCTGATCAGCAAGTTCTACGAGAAGACGGGCGTGCCCATCGTGCTGAATACGTCGTTCAACGAGAACGAACCGGTTGTCTGCAAACCTGAAGAGGCGCTCGACTGCTTCCTGCGGACGAATATGGATGTGCTGGTATTGGGCAATTTCCTTATCCAGCGGAACTAATGTTATCTTCAACAACGGTTGCCCAGGAGTAATTTAGTGAAGGCATTGATAACGGGAGTCACGGGTCAGGACGGTTCGTATCTGGCCGAATTCTTGCTGAGTAAGGGCTACGAAGTACATGGCATCAAGCGTCGTGCATCATCGTTCAACACTGATCGAATCGATCACCTGTACCAGGATCCGCACGAACAGGACGTGCAGATGTATCTACATTACGGTGATATGACCGATGCGACCAACCTGATACGAATAATCCAGGAAGTACAGCCGGAAGAGATCTACAACCTGGCCGCCCAGAGTCACGTACAGGTGTCGTTCGAAACTCCTGAGTACACTGCCAATTCCGACGCGCTGGGTACGCTTCGAATACTGGAGGCAGTGCGCTTGCTCGGCCTGGAAAAAAGAACGCGAATTTACCAGGCTTCGACTTCCGAGATGTTCGGGAAAGTTCAGGAAGTGCCGCAGAAAGAAACTACGCCGTTTTATCCGCGTTCACCTTACGGCGCGGCCAAGGTCTATGCTTACTGGATAACCGTAAACTACCGCGAAGCTTACGGCATGCACGCGTCAAACGGTATCCTGTTCAATCATGAGTCACCGGTCAGGGGCGAGACTTTCGTCACGCGAAAAATCACGCGGGCACTCGCCAGGATCAAAATGGGGCTGCAGGATACCTTGTACATCGGCAACCTGAATTCGCTTCGAGACTGGGGGCATGCAAAAGACTTCGTCAAGGCGATGTGGCTGATTTTGCAGCAGGACGATCCCGACGACTACGTTATAGCAACCGGCAAGCAGTATTCGGTTCGTCAGTTCATTGAACTCGGCGGTGCCGAACTGGGTATGGACATTGCGTGGCAGGGAGAAGGTGTCGACGAAACAGGCATCGATCGCAACACCGGGAACAGAATCGTTGCCGTAGATCCACGCTATTTTCGACCCACGGAAGTGGAAACGCTGCTCGGAGATCCGTCCAAGGCGAAAAAGCGGCTGGGCTGGGAAACCACGATTCCCCTGGGCGATATGGTCAGCGAGATGGTAGCGGCAGACCTGGAGACGGCCAAACGTGATGCGCTCGTCAAGGAAGCCGGTTACAAGACGTTCGATCACCACGAGTAGCGGACATACGATATGAGCACGGTTTTCGTTGCAGGTCATGGCGGACTGGTCGGGTCTGCTTTATGTCGCAGGCTGGACAGGGCTGGCGAGACGACAGTTACGGCGAGTCGGGACGAACTCGATCTCACGGATCAGCAAGCTGTCGAAACCTGGATTGCGGATAACGACGTCGACCAGGTGTACCTGGCAGCCGCAAAAGTCGGAGGTATTCACGCGAACGACACGTATCCCGCAGAGTTCATCCGCGACAACCTGGTCATCCAGTCGAACGTTATCCATGCTGCCTGGAAACACGGGGTCAAGAAGTTACTGTTTCTCGGTTCTTCCTGCATCTATCCAAAGCACGCTGATCAGCCGATGGTGGAGGAGTCGCTGTTGACCGGGCCGCTGGAGCCCACCAATGAATGGTATGCCGTTGCGAAGATCGCCGGCATAAAGATGTGCCAGGCCTATCGCAAGCAGTACGGGTTTGATGCGATATCGGTGATGCCGACGAACCTCTATGGGCCAGGGGATAATTTCGATCTCGAGACCTCGCACGTATTGCCTGCGCTGATCAGAAAATTCAGCGAGGCGAAAGATCGTGGCGAATCATCTGTAACGATCTGGGGCACGGGCACGCCCAGGCGCGAGTTTCTGCACGTCGATGATCTTGCAGACGCCTGCGTCTTCCTGATGGACAAGTACAGCAGCGCTGATATCGTCAACATTGGCTGGGGCAGGGACATCAGCATTGCAGAGCTCGCAAGCCTGATTCAGGGCATTGTCGGCTTCGAAGGCGATCTCGTCTTCGACAAAGACAAGCCGGACGGAACGCCCCGAAAGCTCCTCGACACAAGTCGGCTCACACAAATCGGTTGGCAGCCAAGGATTTCACTGCAGGAAGGTGTCGCAGAGACATACGCCTGGTTTCGGCAACATCACTAATCGATAGTGCAAGTCTCGATAGTCACAGTCTGCTTCAATAGCGCCGCTACGATCCGGGACGCAATCGATTCAGTATTGGCACAATCGCATCCGGACGTCGAGTACATCATCATCGATGGCGGGTCGACTGACGACACGATGAAGATCGTATCCGAGTACGAGGACCGGATTGCGACCGTCGTGTCAGAGCCCGATCAGGGCATCTACGACGCGATGAACAAAGGGATTCGCGCGGCAACCGGCGATATCGTGGGGATCCTGAATTCGGACGATTTCTTTGCATCGAAAGACGTCGTTGCCGACGTCGTTCAGGCATTTCGCGAAAACGAGGAAGCAGGAATAGTGTTCGGCGACGTCGTATTCGTGTCTCCCGAAGACCTCAATTACGTCAAGCGCTACTACTCCTCGCGACACTTCAAGCCATGGAAACTCAGGTTCGGCTACATGCCGCCGCACCCTGCGACGTTCGTACGCAGGGACCTCTACACGCGCTATGGCGAATACAACCTGGAATTCCGCATAGCCGCTGACTACGAGATGTACGTGAGATGGCTGATACGTAATGAGGTCCGGTTCCGCCGGATTGACGAGGTGTTAGTGCGCATGCGCCTCGGAGGCATATCGACGGCCGGTTTGCGGAGCAGCATGGTGCTGAACCGTGAGATCGTGCGGGCCTGCGTCGACAACGGCCTCTACACGAATTTCTTTTGCATGCTGCCGAAAATCCCCTTCAAGCTTTTCGAACTCGTCCGCCGGCCTCCGCGGGCTGCCTGAATTAGCCGTATCAGGCAATGATGCGAGTCTTGGTAACAGGCGGGACCGGTTTCGTTGGTCGTCATCTGTGCAATTTGTTGAGCTCCCGCGGATTCGACGTGACCGCGGCAGTCCGGTCGCCTCCCGGCGACGACTTTGTCCATCCGGTGGTTGTCATCGGCGATATCAGTGCGAATCCGGACTTCAGCGCGATTCCCGACGGGGTAGACGCGGTCGTTCATCTCGCAGCGCGAGTGCACGTGATGCACGATCGCGCCAGCGACCCCTTGTACGAGTTCCGACGCGTCAACGTCAGGGGCACCAGGAAATTGCTCCAGGCCGCAGTTCGCCGCGGAGTCAAACGTTTCGTCTATCTCAGCACGATAAAGGTCCACGGAGAAATGACCGGGCAAGAGCCCTTTAAAGTCTCCGACGCCGTTGCACCCGATGACCCGTATGCGATATCCAAGCTCGAGGCCGAAAACCTCGTCTCGGCCATGGGCGCAGACGCAGGACTCGAAACCGTGATAATCCGGCCGCCACTCGTTTATGGAGCCGGGGTGGGCGGCAACGTGCTCCGCCTGATGCGCCTCGTCGACAGCGGGTATCCGATTCCACTCGGCGCGGTCAGGAATTCGCGCAGCCTGGTGGCGGTCAGTAACCTGTGTGATTTGATCAGTGTATGTCTTACGAACGATGCGGCTCCGGGCCGCAGGTTTCTGGTCTCTGATAATTCAGACGTGTCGGTACGGCAGATTATCGAGCTGATGGCGTCGGCGATGTCGAAACCGCCGCGATTGCTGAACGTCCCGATTCCGTTGTTGAGATATGTCGCAGGCGTCGTCGGGCGTGGTGCCGAGATATCACGCCTGGTCGACTCCCTGTCGGTCGATACTCGCGACACGCGGCAAACGCTGGACTGGACCCCCCCTGTCAGGCCGGAAGACGAAATCAGGTCGACAGTCGACTGGTTCCTGGAGCAAAAGTCACGTGACTGAGTTCTACTGGCTCATCCTGCTTGCAGCATTCGTCGCAAGTGCCGGGATAACCGGTTTGGTCAGAGCGTATGCGCGTCGCGTTGACCTTCTCGATGTTCCAAATGACCGCAGCTCACACGATCTTGCGACCCCCAGGGGCGGTGGCCTGAGTATCGCTCTGACAGTGCTTGTGGCACTCGTCTTCCTGCACTCAAGGGGCGACGTGGAATCCGCGATATTCTGGCCACTGTTTCTCGGCTCATCAGCGATCGCAGCCATAGGCTTTATCGACGACCACAGGCACGTTCCCGCGATCGTCAGGTTCAGTGTCCACATTGTGGTTGCGGTCGCGGTCACGCTTGTCTGGGGCGGTTTCTCGTCGCTTCAGATTGGCGACACTTCCCTCGATCTGGGATTTGCGGGACTCGTACTGTCGGTTGGCTTCATCGCCTGGTTCGTCAATGCGTTCAATTTTATGGACGGCATTGACGGTATTGCCTCTGTGGAGGCAGTCACGGTGGCTGCTGCGGGCGCCTGGCTCCTTGCGGGCGGGTCGACCGGAGAAATCTCGGGAATCGCAGCGGTTGTTGCAGCCACTACGGCAGGATTCCTGTTGTGGAACTGGCCGCCTGCCAGGATCTTCATGGGAGATGTTGGCAGCGGATTCCTCGGCTTCATGCTGGTTGCATTCGCGCTTGCAAGTCACGTAACAGGTGGGATCGAGATCTGGGGCTGGCTTATCCTGATGGGCGTTTTTCTCGTGGATGCGACGATCACGCTGATTACGCGATTCATTCGAGGCGCGGATTGGGCAAGCGCACACAGGAGTCACGCTTATCAGAAGGCGGCGAGGCGATGGGGCAGCCACCTCGTCGTAACGTCGACGGTGCTCGCAGTCAACGTCGTGTGGCTGTTGCCGCTGGCTTTTCTTGCAGTGCGCGAGCCGCAGAACGGCTGGTGGCTGACCGCTATAGCCTGGGCTCCGTTAGTCGTCGCAGCGCTTTATATCGGATCCGGGAGGCCAGATTAGTCTCGATCGATTGTCAACGAAAAGCGTGTACCAACGTTTTAAACGGGCGCGGCCGGAAGAGTCCTTTGTCCTGGCGGGTAACGACATGTGGTACCAGAGCCCTAGATACGCTATAAACGGGCCTGCGGACAGTGCGAAACCAGTCTGTAATAAAGAATTAATAAGCTTGGCCGATAGTCTAGCTGGTCTGTAAGTCGCTGAAAGAGCGGGGAAATTGGATAATCTACGAAACTTTCTGGTCGGTCTGCCGCGGCTCGCGAAGGCTACTGTCGCCATCGGTTCGGACTTCCTGGGTTTCGCCGTTTGCGCGAGCTTTGCTTACTGGGTGATGGCGCCGGGGACTATTACGGTTCCCGAGCTCAGCAAGTCCATTGCCTTGTTCTGTCTGGCGTCTGTCGGCGTCGTCTGGCTATTGGGCTTATACAAGTCGGTCGTCAGATATTTCGGTTTGGACTTGCTGATTGCAGCCGTTCAGATATCCGTCGTTACGGCAGCCGTCGGCGGAGCTGGCGCGTTGACTATGATGGAGCCCGCGTTCGCTCTCCGTTGGGCTGCTACCTATCTGGCGTTCTCCCTCATCTATGTTTGTTCCAGTCGCTACCTGGCCCGCATGTTCCTCTTGAATTTGCGAGCGCCGCGTCAGCGCGAACAGGTAATCATATATGGCGCCGGATCCTCTGCGGCGCAGCTCATTCCGAGCCTGCTCAGCAACGACAAGTATCTTCCGGTCGCTTTGGTCGACGATGACATCTCGTTGCGCGGGACCAAGGTCAAAGGGATCAATGTCTACTCGCCTGAGAAGATCGAAGAGTTGATTCGCAAGCTGGGAGCTTCGCGAGTGTTACTCGCGATGCCAAGCGCATCCCGACGCAAACGCCGACAGGTTCTTGAGTTTCTGTCTGAGCATCCGGTACACGTGCAAACGATTCCGGGCATCAACGATATCGTTACCGGCAAGGCCAGGGTCGACGATATCCAGGACGTAGAAGTCAAAGAGCTGCTGGGTCGCGATCCCGTGCCGCCGAACGATGGCCTGCTGCGCAAGTCGATCACGGGCAAGTCTGTGATGATAACCGGCGCCGGTGGCTCGATCGGCTCGGAGCTGTGTCGGCAAATCCTCAAGCTCTGCCCCAAACGCCTGGTTCTCGTGGAGCTTGCGGAGCCAGCGCTGTACGCGATTGAGAAAGAGCTCGCGAAAAATCACAGCAAGCTCGAATGCGACTGCGAAATAATCCCGCTACTCGGTTCGGTGCACCACGAGAACCGGTTGCGGGAGGTGATTCGCACCTTTGAAGTCAACACGGTCTACCACGCTGCCGCTTACAAGCACGTCCCGATCGTCGAGCACAACGTCTTCGAAGGCATTCACAACAACATACTTGGAACGCTGCATACGGCAAGGGCGGCCGTCGCAGGGGGCGCCGAGTCTTTCGTCCTGATTTCGACGGACAAGGCGGTCAATCCGACGAACGTCATGGGCGCTACGAAACGTTTCGCGGAGCTGATTCTCCAGGCGCTGAATAGTGAAGGGCATGCAACGAAATTCAGCATGGTCCGATTCGGAAACGTACTCGAGTCGTCCGGTTCGGTAGTGCCGCTATTCAAGGACCAGATTCGAAATGGCGGGCCCGTTACGGTTACACACCGCGACATCATCCGCTACTTCATGACGATTCCGGAGGCCGCACAACTCGTCATCCAGGCGGGATCGATGGCCAGGGGCGGCGACGTGTTCGTTCTCGACATGGGCAAGCCAGTCAAGATTCTCGACCTGGCGCACCGCATGATCAACCTGATGGGCCTGAATGTGCGCGATTCGGAGAATCCGGATGGGGACATCGAAATCCAGTTCGTTGGACTGAGGCCGGCTGAGAAGCTCTACGAGGAACTCCTGATTGGATCAAACGTCACCGGCACCGAACACCCTCGCATCATGCGTGCGGATGAGGATTTCCTGCCTATGGAGGTATTGTCTCAACACCTGCAGAACCTCAACCAGGCTTCGAAAGAGCTCGACTTCGACAAGGCGCGGGAGATTTTGTTAAGTGCCGTCAAGGAATACGTCCCGGCGAACGACATCGACGACCTCGTCTGGACACGCAAGCAAGCCTCTGGCGATGAGGTTCCCTCAGACCGCATCATTGATTTCCCGGGCCGGCCAAGTGTAACTTAATCGAAACGTACATCTGTATAATCACCGCGTTCACACACCTCGCGGAGCTTCACAACAAATGCGACTTACGATATTCGGTTCTGGCTATGTCGGCCTCGTTACGGGCGCTTGCATGGCCGAGATGGGTAACCACGTCTTGTGCTTTGATATCGACGAGAACAAGATTGCCCGCCTGAATAACGGCGAGATTCCGATTTATGAGCCCGGACTCGAGGCGTACATTGAACGTAACGTCGAGGCCGGTCGTCTGGAGTTCACGACGGACGTCAAGAAAGCCGTCGACTACGGCTTGTTCCAGTTTATTGCCGTGGGCACGCCGCCGGACGAGGACGGCTCCGCTGATCTCAAGCACGTACTCGCCGTGGCCCGATCGATCGGTGAGAACATGGATGACTACCGTATCATCGTCGACAAGTCGACTGTGCCCGTAGGCACGGCCGACAAGGTCAAAGCGGAAGTTCACAAGGTCCTGAACGAGCGCGGTGCCTCGATCGAATTCGACGTCGTCTCGAACCCCGAATTTCTGAAAGAAGGTGCGGCGATTGGCGATTTCATGAAGCCGGATCGAATCATCGTCGGTACGGACAATCCCCGGACCACGGAGCTGTTGCGCACCTTGTACGAGCCGTTCAATCGTAATCACGACCGTCTGATCAGCATGGATATTCGATCGGCCGAGCTGACCAAATACGCCGCCAATGCAATGCTCGCTACGAAAATCAGCTTCATGAATGAATTGGCAAACCTCGCCGAGCGGTTCGGCGCAGATATCGAGAAGGTTCGCGTTGGTATCGGATCAGATCCGCGGATAGGCTACCATTTCATCTACCCGGGCACGGGCTACGGCGGATCCTGCTTCCCGAAGGACGTACAGGCGCTTGCCCGGTCGGCCAAGGACGTCGGCTACGATGCGCAATTGCTCAACGCGGTTGAGGATGTGAACTACCGCCAGAAGCATCGTCTGGTCGAAAAACTCAATGACCACTTCGACGGCGACTTGCAGGGTAAGACGATTGCACTCTGGGGCCTGAGTTTCAAGCCGCGCACCGATGACATGCGCGAAGCGCCCAGCCGGGTTGTCATGGAGGCGCTTTGGGATGCCGGTGCAAGCGTTCGCGCGTACGACCCCGAGGCGATGGACGAGGCCCGGCGGATCTACCCGGATCAGCCAGGTCTCAATCTGTGCGAATCCGCATACGAGGCAGTGCAAGGCGCCGACGCGCTTGTCATAATTACGGAGTGGCAGGAGTTCAGGAGTCCCGACCTGGATGAGTTGAAGGAAGCATTGTCACATCAGGCGATATTCGATGGCCGGAATCTCTATGATCCTGATCTGATGCGTGAACTTGGCTTTGCGTACTATGCAATTGGGCGTGGTCATGGGACCAGGACAGCGGACCAGAAATATCGGCGGAGAAAAACAGACGTACAATGACAAAGCTTCTCCCCGTCATTTTGTCAGGTGGCTCAGGCACGCGCCTCTGGCCGGCGTCCCGGTCGATGTATCCAAAACAGCTTCTGCCGCTCACTGGCGAAAAGACCATGTTGCAAGCGACCGCGCTCAGGACGAGTGCGATTCCAACGACCTCCTTGCGGCGCGCGGACACCAAGCACCTGATCGTCTGCAACGAGCAACATCGTTTTTCGGTTGCAGAACAGATGTATGGGATCGAGAAGCGCTCACAAATCATCCTGGAGCCCGAGGGCCGCAACACGGCCCCGGCTGTGGCTCTTGCAGCGCTGCAAGCGAAATCGGTAGACGACGACATCGTGCTGCTCGTTATGCCGGCGGATCACGTAATCCGAGATATCGCCGCCTTTCAGGCGGCAGTCGCTGCCGGCAAATCTGCCGCTGAGAGTGACAAACTGGTGACCTTCGGTATCGTCCCGACGGCGCCCGAGACCGGCTACGGGTACATCAAGGCGATTCCCAACGCCGGGGACGCTGTGCCGGTCGACGCTTTCGTCGAGAAACCGGATTCGACGACGGCCGAAAAGTACATCGACGATGGCGGCTACTTCTGGAACAGCGGAATGTTTTTGTTCAAGGCGTCCGCCTTTCTCGACGAGCTCGGGCGGTTTGCGCCGGAGATGCTCGAGGCCTGTGAGAGGAGCATGGCCGGGAAGACTCTGGACGGCGATTTCGTGCGCCCCGATCCGGACGCATTCGCTGCGTGCCCGTCCGACTCGATTGACTACGCGGTAATGGAAAAGTCGCAAAATGCGGTAATGGTTCCGCTCGACGCGGGTTGGTCCGACGTTGGCTCCTGGTCCGCACTCCAAGACGTCTTCCCACGGGATGCCGAAGGCAATGCCCTGATTGGCGACGCCATAGCGCACAACTGCAGGAATACGTTCGTTCAGTCAGAAGGCCGACTGGTTGCGGCGGTCGGTCTCGAGGACACGGTCATCGTAGAGACCAGGGACGCTGTATTGGTTGCGAGCAAGGATCAGTCACAGGACGTCAAGGAGCTGGTTAACCAGTTGAAAGCAGACGGCCGTTCGGAGATCAACCTGCATCGACAGGTTTTCAGGCCGTGGGGCAGCTACGACGGCATAGACTTCGAAGACAACTTCCAGGTCAAGAGACTAATCGTGAAGCCTGGAGCCGTGCTATCCCTGCAAAAGCACGCGCATCGCTCGGAGCATTGGGTAGTGGTGAAAGGCAGGGCTCTTATTACCAAGAATGACAGGGAGTTCGATCTCAAGGTCAATGAGTCGACGTACGTTGCCATCGGCGACGTACATCGCATTGCCAATCCCTACGACGAGCCTGTACACATCATCGAGGTGCAGTGCGGAGACTATCTCGGCGAGGATGACATTGTGCGATTTGACGACAATTATGGCCGTGAAGGCACTAATACATAGTTCTGTGTCTGAAACGCGGATATCCCCATTGCTTCTTTATTTGACCTAACGGGCGGTGCCAATGCCAGTAAATATTGACAGTTTCAAAGCTTACGATATCCGCGGCCAGATCCCGCACGAAATCAACGCGGACATTTGTTATCGAATCGGGAATGCGACGGCAGCGTTCCTTGACGCCGACGCTGTGGTCGTCGGGCGTGACATGCGGCTCACCAGCAATGAGTTCGCTGACGCAGTTTCGAAGGGTCTTACAGAAGCCGGAGTCGACGTTTACGACATCGGCCTGTGCGGTACTGAGATGGTCTACTACGCCACTTCGTTTCTGAATGCCAGTGGCGGAATCATGGTTACGGCCAGCCACAATCCCGCAGACTATAACGGATTGAAAATAGTAAGGGAGGAGGCACGGCCACTGAGTGCGGATTCCGGGCTTGCCGAGATTCGCGCATTGGCAGAGTCTGATGATCGATTACTGTCGGCTAAGAAGGGTCAGATTCGTGCTCCCGACCTGCTCGGCGACTATGTTGCGCACATGCTCAGCTATATTGACACCGAGTCACTGAAACCGCTGAAGCTCCTGGTCAATGCTGGGAACGGCTGCGCCGGGATTGCCGTAGATGGCCTCGAGAAGCACCTGCCGTTCGAGTTAATAAAAATGCATCACGAGCCGGACGGTAGCTTTCCGAACGGCATCCCCAACCCCATGCTGCTCGAGAATCAGTCGGAGACCGCTGATGCCGTGTTGGCGCATGACGCTGACATGGGAATTGCGTGGGACGGGGATTTCGACCGCTGTTTCCTGTTCGACGAGGACGGAAGTTTTATTGAGGGCTATTACATCGTGGGTTTGCTGGCCGAGAGCCTCTTGAAAAGCCACCCGGGTGGAAAGGTCGTTCACGATCCGCGATTGACCTGGAACACGCTGGAAATCGTGTCGGAGGGGGGCGGGGAGTCGGTCCAAAGCAAGTCCGGCCACTCCTTCATCAAGGAAACCATGCGCCAGGTAGATGCAGTCTACGGCGGCGAGATGAGCGCCCATCACTATTTTCGGGATTTCTCGTATGCTGATAGCGGCATGATCCCGTGGTTGCTGGTTGCAGAACTCATGTCGAGGACCGGCCAACCGCTGTCGAAGCTCGTCGGTGACCGAATAGCCCGATACCCGGCCAGCGGCGAGATCAACCTCAAGGTCCGCGACACGGGTGCGGCGATTCAGGCCGTTCGCGACCGCTATGCGCAGGTCGCGAATTCGCTGGACACGACGGACGGGGTGAGTCTCGAATTTGATAGCTGGCGGTTCAACCTGCGCGCGTCCAATACGGAGCCGGTTATCCGTCTCAATGTCGAGACACGTGCGGATGAGCAGCTTCTGGAGGAGAAGGTCAAAGAAATCCTGGGGCTGCTTGACGAATTGGCGTAGGCTGCTTCTGCGACATCCTTTTATGATGAACACCAGCTTGCCCCGCGCGTTTGTCAGCACGGGCCCGGTAGCCGAATAATAGTGCGCGAATACCGGGTTTGCTTTGTGGATTCCGTCACATTCCGAACCGGGAGCTGCGCATTTAAAAAGGAGATTTCGCAGCGGTATACTACGCTGGAGTCAGGCAGGCGCGGCCACAATCATGTCAATAGAACGCACGTTAACCGGCCCCGGCGCGACCTGATCAGCCATCGTCTTCTGCTTGAGCGCAATAACGCGGCCGAAGTCGAAGTAGAATTGCTCAAAAAGGTGATATGGCATTGAAAGCCGCCCTGACGGTATTGCTCGCGATAAGCACCACAGTGCTTTGCATTGCGCTGCTCAAGCCGCTCGCGCCCAAGCTGAAGCTGGTCGACTATCCATCCGGACGCAAAAAGCACGAGGGTGAGATCCCGCTCGTCGGTGGTATCGCGGTGTGGCTGGCATTTGTGATCAGCTTGCTGTTCATCGGTCTTACGCCAAAACTCGGTTTCTTGATTGTCGCAGGCGGAATGCTGGTTTTTGTAGGCGCGATCGATGATGCGACCACCTTGTCGCCGCGCGGACGGCTTATGTTACATGTCTGTGCCGCCCTTGTTGCCAGTGTGCTGGGCGGCGTAGTCGTTGGCTCTCTGGGGGAATTGATACTTCCCGGAAAAGAGCTTGCCCTCGGTGTCTTCGCGATTCCTTTCACGGTCTTCGCGATTGTGGCCCTGGTCAACGCAGTAAACATGAGCGATGGACTTGATGGTCTGTGCGGCCTTCAAGTGCTTATTCCCCTGGTAGGCCTTACGTTTCTTGCGGGTATATCAGGTGACCAGGCCAATTTTCTGCCGTTGCTGGCTATATGCGGAAGTCTGCTGGGGTTCTTGTTTTTCAATTTGAGGACGCCGTGGCGGCGTCGAGCCAGTGTTTTTCTCGGTGATGCCGGCAGCAATTTTCTTGGCCTGGTACTCGCCTGGTTCCTGATCGACATGTCACAGGGCGACGATGCGGTTCTGAAACCGGTTGCCGTGCTTTGGTTTGCGCTGTTGCTGATCTACGATACTGTGGAAGTTGTGGCTCGCAGGCTTACCCGCCGCAAGTCCCCGTTTGCAGCTGACAGAGAGCACCTGCATCACGTATTTCTCATGGCCAAGTTTTCCGTATCCGAGTCGGTAATGACTCTGGGTGCATTTGCACTTATCGGGGTATTGATTGGTATCGTCGTAACGTACCTTAATGTCCCCGAGAGTGCGGTGTTTGCGGCTTTTATCCTTTTCGGCTTACTGTTTCTGCGTTGGATCTTTCACACATGGTCGGTGATGCGTTTTCTCTATCGGTCCATATGTCGACGGAGCGGTGAGCGCAGGAAGGCGCAAGCGACGATCCCCGATGGTGTCGATCGCCGGAGCGGAAAGGACAGGAGGCGCGAGCCACCGGAAACGAGTGCAAGCTGAAGGCTTCGAAGGATCCTGAATGACTGAGAAAGCCCCTGCCACAGTGACCATCGGTATACCAACGTATAATCGCGCAGATGGATTTCTGCGCGAGGCGCTTGAGTCAGCACTTGGTCAAACGTACGAGTTTGTCGAAATAATCGTCTCGGACAACTGTTCGACAGATAACACTGCCCAATACATCGCCGGCTTCGACGATGAGCGACTGCGTTACCTGCGTCACGGCAAGAATCTCGGCCCGAACGGAAACTTCAATGCATGCTTGAACGCGGCAACCGGTGATTATTTTTTGTTGCTCTGCGATGACGATTTGATAGATGCGGATATGGTGGAAACATGTCTGCAGGCGGCAAACGGTCGCAGGGATCTAGGCGTCATTCGATGCGGTGCTCGCGTTATCGACGAGGAAGGTGCGGTTGGTTACCAACGCGAGAACATCGTCGATGAGGACTCGCTGGAGGGGCTTGCGAGGGCGTGGTTCGCCAAGAGTACTGCGATATACCTTTGCAGTACGCTCTTCAATACGCAGGCGCTACGCGACGTCGGCGGGCTGTCATCGATGCATAACCTTTTGGAAGACGGATACGGAATCGCGCGGCTCGGCAATTCGATGGGCATCTGCAATGCGAAGGAAGTCAAGGCGAGCTTTCGGCGGTATTCGCAGCAACGCACGAATTCGGTTCCAATCCGGGAATGGTGCGAGGATTACCTGGGACTGCTCGAGCTGATCTGCGCCAACGTTCCCGACAGTGAGAGATCGGAGATCCGAACGGTGGGACACAAGTACTTCGGCGGATTGTGTCTTACCAGAACACATCCGCTTGATAGTGTGATTGGCCGGATGAGGGCGCGAAAGGTCGTCTACGATATATTCGGGTACAGATTCATGATGTCGCGTGCGCGAAAGCACGTGATGCGGCCAGTGCGGCGAATGTTGTCGCAACCAAAGTCCGCATAGCAGCCAAGACCTGTATTCCTGCAGGCAGTCTCGTTGGTCTCAGTGAAACGCAGCTCCTCTGTCTCACCCCTCGCGCACCTGCCCATGGTATATCTGGGCCCGGAGCCATGGGAAGGTTTGTGGAGAAATCGACATCATTTGATGTCGCGATTTGCACAAGATCGGCAGGTGATCTACGTTGAGCCGCCGATGTACTTGAAGAAATTGAGGAAGCAATTTGTCGATCGCAAAGGATCGAGGCAGGACCTGTTTCGGGCAGAGACGCGACGCTTGCAGAGCGACCTGTACGTGTTTCGGACCGGGGCGTTCTGTCCAATTGCGGGGCGCAGGCGCATCAGCACGCTGACTTGGGAGAACTGGCGATTGGCGTTTCGTCGCTGCCTGACCCAATTGGGAATCGAAGATTACATACTCTGGATTTCGAGGCCGTCCTGGTTGCCCGCCTTGGAATATCTTCAAAATCGATTGCTGATATACCACGTGGTAGACGAGTATTCTGCCTATTCAACAGTAACAGATAGAATTCGTGCTCGTATTCTGGATGCCGAAGCAAGTATTCTCGATCAAGCCGACCTCGTTATCGTGGTTTCCGAAGCCTTATTGGCAAGTAAAGGAAATATGAACGCAAACACGTTCTTGGTGGCCAATGGTGTCGATGTCGACGCGTACCAGACTGCCCCTGCTTCTGAAGACCAGTCTGAGCTCATGATGGGCCTCCACCGACCCATAATCGGGTATTCGGGACTGATTGCACGGAGACTGGATCTCGGGTTGTTACTCGATCTGGCCAACAAGCGACCAGACTACTCCCTTGTGCTTCTTGGGGCAGTCAATGACAGAGGTTGCGAGTCGGAAATGCGGGCGTTGAGAGCCTGTCGAAACGTACATTTCCTCGGAGTGGTAGCCGCAGCCGAAGTCCCGGCATGCATTTCGGCGTTTGACGTTTGTATCATTCCGTACCAACAGAACGAAAGGGCCGCCAATGCCGACCCATTGAAGCTCTACGAGTATGCTGCCGCTGGTAAAGAGACAGTCTGCACAGACTTTGCGGCAGCCAGGAAGGCGGCGGGACCGTTTTGCCACGTTGAAGCCAGTTCCGACGGTTTCCTTAGTCGCATCGATCAGGTGCTCAGGCACTCGACGAGAACTCGTGTGGCAGAGCAGGCGAGAGCCTGGGCCAGCGACAATTCGTGGGACCAGAGAGTGCGCCAGATTTCCGAGTTGATTTCGGAGCTACTGGTGCATCGAACTGACCGCCCGGCGGCTTCCCCATAGAAGCGGCCCGTCACGAGACTTCTCAGATTGAAGCCGGTCCGGATAATGTATGTGTCACCGCAGGTAGGTGGCGGCTCCGTGGAGAGTCTTCTCCAGTTAGTTGCAAATCTGAATGCGGAGAAGTTCGAAACAACGGTTCTTTTTGAGAGATTTGCCGACAGTGATTTGCGAAGGCGGTTTGTTCGGGCAGGCGCAGATGTCATAAACCTCGTTTCAGAAGAAGATGGAAGAGTCAGGAGCGGGAATGCAGATGCCAGGCCTCGCCTTCGAAGACGCGTAAAAAAACATATTAGCGCGATTTTGGTTCGGTTCTATTCGGAAATTCTGTCTGTATTGCAGTTCGCGCGATCAGTGCTTCCACGAGCGCTGCGAATTCGCAAAGTGATCAGGCGAGTGAAGCCGGATATAGTCCACGTCAACAGCGCGCCGCACTCCGGACTCGCCGGCATTTTCGCATCGAGGCTTCAGCGAGTTCCGTGTGTCTGTCACATCCGGAACCTGTCGAACCTGTCGATAATCCAGAAGTGGGCGTCCAGTTCCGTCTGCAGATTCGTCTTTATTTCGACGGCGGTCCAGCAACATATGCTCGAGCAGGGGGTTGGAACGACGAATGGGCAGGTCGTCTTCAATGGAGTCGACATCGAGGAGTATCAATCAGCGGGGACAGCTACCTTTCGTGAGGATCTCGGCGTTTCAGACGATACGCTTCTTGTTGCTATCGTAGGCCGACTCGACCATTGGAAAGGTCACGGCGTATTCATAGATTCGATTGACAAGCTTCGGAGCCGCGGATACAGGCTGAAAGGCCTGATAATCGGCGCATCGCAGTCAAGCCCCCGAAACCAACGGTACGTGAAAGACCTTCAGGCGCAGGTTGAGGATGGTCGGCTCGAAGAAGTAATTGCGTTTTTGGGCCCGCGACGCGATATGCCTGCGATAATGCAGGAAATTGACGTGCTCGTGCTGGCATCTACCGAACCCGAGCCTTTTGGCCGGGTGGTTATCGAGGCAATGGCGGCAGGAACACCGGTTGTCGCTACCGCGGCCGGCGGCATCCTGGATATTATTCGTGATCGGAAAACAGGCTACCTCGTGCCCGCAGCAGATATCGACGCTATGGCCGCGGCGATTGAAGAAGCACATACAGATCCGGAGGGTAGAATCAAGATAATTGAGGCTGCAAAAGCAGAGGTTGAACAACGCTTCTCGTCCAAGCACTATGCGGAAGAAATAGTGCGGATCTACGACGAAGAACTTGCATTGTCGAGAACGTATGCAAACGACAGACGATAGACTTCATGGCGGTGCTATTCCGCCGGAGAGATTTGCGTTGATTATTGGCGCAATGAAATGCGGGACTACCTCTCTTTTTGACTACCTGGCCGGTCATCCTGAGATATGCCCGTCCAGGATAAAGGAGCCGGAGTATTTCTCCGAGCATCAGCAGCACAAGGCTGAAATTGATAGCTACGAACAATTATGGGATTTTGATCTGGAAACTCACAAGTACGCGCTCGAGGCCTCGACCGGCTATACGAAGTATCCGCAAGAAACCGACGTACCGGGGAGAATATTTGCGAGCGGACTCAGGCCCAAGTTCATCTACATTGTTCGAAATCCGTTCGAACGAGTTGAGTCGCACTTCAATTTCGCGACCAGGCGCAGAGCACCATGGCACCTGACCGTCGAGTCCGACCAGCCTATTAATCTATGCAGATATTCTTTGCAGCTAAAGCAATATCGCAAGTTCTTTTCAGCCGATGATATTCTGGTACTGGATTTTGATGAACTCCGTCAAGATCCGAAGACTCTTCTTTTGAAGATATACAGATTCCTGGGCATATCAGAATCCTGGTTCCCTGAGGAATTCGCGATCAAGAATCCGATGAGACTCGAGTCACGATTCGCGCAGCGTCTGCGGAAGTCAAAGTTCGGGCATTTGCTGGGTGCGACCCCGGAGTGGCTGCAAAAGTCGGTATGGGGGACGCTGGCGGCGTTTGCACCGGCCCCCAAAAAGAGAATTTTATCGCGCGAGGATCGCGAGGTAGTGCACAGACGCTTGGCAGATGAGATGCATGAATTGAATTCGGAGTACGGTATCGATGTTGCCAAATGGGGATTCTAGTCTGAGAAGGACTCGTCATGAGTCCAGGAATTACCGCGGGATTGTCCAGAATTAGATGCATATTGAAGTTCTGAGGTTTTGAAGGCATGCGATTCAAGGAAATATTGCTGATTACATGCTTTGCTTTCTTGTTGTTGGAAGTGCCGCTCGGCTTCAACGTCAATCTCGCGCCGGGCGTGAGCCTCAAGAACCTGTTCATTTACATACTTGTCGCTGTAACTGTCATCGAGTCAACCATCGGTCAGACCGATGTTCGCTTCAGCCTTATGCGACTACATGTCGCGTACATTTCGCTAATACTTTTCATCGTTTTTTCATGGGCGATATCGGCGGCGGCCTTCGAACGGATAGACTATCCGGTTGGCAAATCGTTTATCGAGCTAAAATCGTCCTATGTCGATCGTTATCTGATCATGTTCGTGTTCTTGTACGCGCTTAAAGACCGTCAACAAGTGATAAACGTCGCACTCGCACTCATCTGGATCGTGCTCTTGACGAACTTCCTAACGCTTCTCGACCTGTTCAATATTCCGAATTTGCCTTTCATCGAGGTACGACACGACGGGCGCGTCGAGGGGCTCATTGGCCAGGCGAATCAATACGGAGGTTTCCTGGTTTTCTGGATTCCGGCTTTCGTTAGTGCGTTCTTGCTGTCACATGGTCCGCGACGGGTGGCGATTGGCATTGGTGTGCTCGTATCCATCGGTCTGTTGCTGCTGACCGGCTCTCGAGGCGCAATGGTTGGTGCGTTGGCCGGGTCAATGATTGGTGCAGTCGTATTGCGGCGTTATTTGCCAAGCAGGGTCATCATTCGCGGAACGGCGGCGACCGTAATGGTTACGACGGCGATCGTGCTGGTCGTAGCCGTTCAATTTACAGAAATGGTTGAATCACGAATCGAACGAACAACAGCTAGCGACAGTTCGATGGCCACGGCCGGTCGCGTTGACATCTGGTCGAAGGCACTCTCCATAATGGCGGATAATCCAGAGAGCTTCATCTATGGAAACGGCTGGATGACGTTTCGATTAATTGTGAACAAAGGTGCACACAATATGTACCTGGAGACGCTATTCGAGTTGGGCGCAATTGGATTGCTGCTGTACCTGTTGCTTTTGTATGTGACGGTTAATCTGTTCCGGGATGCGCTCAGAGGAGCAAACGGGCAAACGAGAATTCTCTTGTTGGGAGTCACGTTCTCGTTTTGCGCCGTAATTGTGTCGACGTTCTTTAGCGAATTGTATCGTCCGTGGATGCTGATATGGGCCTATGCGGGTTTGATGCTGCGACTTGCCCTGATCGAGATCTCCGACATCAGGATTTCACACGCCACGTCGCGTCCAAGCGTTGGCTATGCGCGCTAGCCGGCGCGCTCAAGCTTAACGCTAAGCTCTTGATTTAAGATAGAAATATTGTGATACGTGTTGACGAAATCTGCGCCCATGCGACCCATTTCCGGCCACCTCGACGATAACTCTATTATTTCGCTGATTGCAGCCGCGAGGTCTTCGATATCTCGTTCTTCGGTGAGAATTCCGAATTCCCGATCGTGCACCAGTTCCGGTATGCCGCTATGCCGCGTGCTAATCACCGGAATTCCCTGAGCCATTGCTTCCATTAGCGCTACGGGAATGCCTTCTTGATCACCCTCTTCGGACGTAACACTCGGGGCGATAAGTACATGCGCGGCATCCATCAAGTTCGCAACCTGCTCCTGTGTCTGCCAGCCTAACAGACTTACGTGGTCTTCCAGTCCAAGTTCTTCGATTAACGTCTCGAGGCGCGGACGAAGCGGACCGTCCCCTGCGATCCGATAGCGAATATTTTTGTGAGATTCACAGGCCAAGGCAACGGCGCGAATGCCAAATTCTATCCCTTTCTTTTCTACGAGACGAGCGACGCTTAGCAAATCGATGTATTGTCCGGCAACGAGCCTTCTTTCCTTGAACTTGAACATCGTACTGTCGATGCCCATTTTGTGCACTACGGTCCTTCGCTCTGGCGCACCGAGCGCAATAATCTTTCGTTGCCAGTTTTCACTTATCGGCAAAAACAGGTCACCGTGTTCCAGTAGATCTTTGTATACCGCGTTCCCGTGTTTACGAACGTACTGCGAAATATCGTAGCCGTGAAAGACGGTTGCGATCTTCCCGTTAAATATTCCGGCGTTTCGCAGTTCAATAGCGAAGTTACCCATTGGACCAAAATGACAAAGAAGCATTTCAACGTCATCCAGTTCGCTGCTCAGAAAGCTATGGGCGTAGAAGGCATCCAGAATTCGACGGCCGATTGACCGACGGTGGCGCCCCAACAATACTCCAATGAGATAACGTCGTGTCGCTGCATCGGACCCAAGGAGTAAGCGGATAAGCCTCCATAGTCGGCGAACAATGGACACATTATTCAGATTTTCGGCATCACCAAAATAGTGTGTTTTTTCCACCAGCATGTAGCCTTTTACCTGATCATGCTGCATACCGGATGAATCCGGGCTACGCGCAAAAATGGAAACGTCGTGCCCGAGGTCAATCAATCCCGTTATTTGATTGAGTACGAATGTCTCTGACAGATTAGGGAATCGTTTTGTGAGCACCCCTATGTGCATCGTCAATATTCCTTTGCGCAATGAATATACGAAAGCGAAGAAAAATATCGCATGAAGACTATGGATAGCCAATTGCCTAATTGTACTTGCAAATACCGTATGGTCTAGCAGATGACTGTCGAAGGAGGGTATAATTTAGCTGTTAGTCAGTCGATCGATTTGACAATTCTCGAAGAAACCAAAATCGCAAATTACTCATTGTTTTGATGCCAATCACTGGAGCTTAGCTCTTGTTTCTCGATGCCAATGAAGTGGGCGCCGACAGCGCCCTCAACTACGATATTTGTATAGTCGGAGCCGGAGTCGCCGGACTTACTTTGGCGTCAGAGCTCGAAAAGTCGGGCCTGCGCATAGCCTTGATCGAGAGTGGCTCCCTGAAACCCGATAGAGAAACCCAGGCACTTTACAAAGGGGAGAATATCGGTACCGCTTACTATCCGCTGGATACGGCGCGGTCACGTCAGTTTGGCGGATCGGCGAATCGCTGGCTCATGGAATTGGAGGACGGCACTATCGGTGCGAGGTTGTTTCCTCTTGATTCGCTGGATTTCGAAAAAAGAGACTGGGTGCCGCACAGCGGTTGGCCGTTCGACCTCGACCACCTTCGACCGTACTATGAGCGCGCAGCGGATTTTCTGGAATTGTCGCCTCGGGGATTCTCTGAAGAAGCGTGGTCGAACAGTGGTAGCGGATCGGGATTTCCGTTCCAGGACGGTGACGTATTCACAAAGGTTTATCAATGTGCGCGGCGGAATGTCTACTTGGACAGACTGCGCGATCAGCTGAAGAAATCTGAGAACGTGACGGTTTACCTCAATGCCAATGTCCTCGAGATTGAAACAGATGCAACCGGCGGGCACGTCGCGGCCCTGAGGGTGTCGACTCTCAGAGAAAAATCACTCTCTTTTTCAAGCAAGATTACCGTCGTGGCTGCCGGTGCAATCGAGGCGGCTCGACTACTACTTCTTTCGAATTCGCAGTGCGAAAATGGTCTCGGCAATGAACATGACCTCGTCGGTCGTTTCTTCATGGAACATCCGCATTTTTGGCAAGGCACCCTCGTGCCTGAGCAAAATTCGCTGATGCGCCACAAGCGATTTTACGCCACTCATATCAGTAATGACGGCTTTCCGATAATCGGGCAGATAAGCATAGATACCGAGTTGCAGAGGTCACAGAAGCTCCTCAATCACGCTATTGTTTTCAAAGCAAGCCCAAAGCAGAAGAAGCCGCTGAAAGGGTATCCCGTTTCAGGGGGCATCGCCGCAATTAAGGGCGCTATCAAATCGGCATCGAGAGGAGAACTGGACAGTGCAGCGCGTTTACTGAGTACCATCGTGCCCGTAGCCGGCGACCTGTCCGTGCGGTTCTTTCGCAAGGCGATGAGGCTGTCACGCAAGGTAGTCGATTTGAGACAAGAACGCGTTTTTCAGCTAAACCACATGACGGAGCAGGCGCCGAATCCGAACAGCCGCGTCCGGCTTGGCAAGGAGACCGATCGATTCGGACAACATCGTGTAGAGCTGGATTGGCAGTTATCGGAGTTGGATGCAGATAGTATCTTCCGTTCGACGGAATTTATCGATACGAAGTTTCAACAAGCCGGTATCGGGAAGATCATCCATGAATTGAATAGTAAGGAACTGCCTCCGGATTTACATGGAGGTTGGCACCATATGGGGACGACCCGCATGCACGACAACGCCAAATCGGGAGTAACTGACAGTAGCGGAAGAGTGCATGGCTTGTCGAATCTCTACATCGCCGGTCCATCATTATTTCCGACCAGCGGCAGCGCGAATCCGGTTTTCACAATTGTCGCTCTTTCGATTCGATTGGCAGATGCGCTGAAACGAAAGACAGCCGCGTCTGAGGTATAAGGGGCATGCTTGTTCGCCAGTGGCGAAGATTTTGGATGAGATTCTCCGGCGACGGGCCGCTGGGTCGCGTCTGCACCCGCATGGCGGCTATAGGCGCACCCCGTCACAAGGACAGAACCTTCCTGGCTCGGCTGTCTCCGAAAGGATATTCGTCCCCCAAAGCAGTCATTCAGCACAAGAAGTTGCTGCTGGGCAGGCACGTATTCATCGACGATGGCGCTGTACTGTTCCAGCGTCAGCGGCCCGGACAGACTGGCGGAGAGATGAAACTCGAAGACCGTGTATGCATATATCGTCACGTGATTATGGAAACTGGATTCGGTGGAGAATTGTACGTAGGCAAAGGTTCGAGCATTCATCCACGCTGCCAAATCAATGCATATGTATCGAGGATTACGATCGGCAAGAACGTTATGTTGGCGCCGAATTGCTCCCTGTACTCATACGATCATCAGACGAAGCTCGGTATCCCGATAGTGCAGCAACCGTTAGTCAGTCGAGGAGGTATAGACATCGAAGACGAAGTGTGGATTGGTGTTGGTGCGACAGTGACTGACGGCGTTACGATTGGCCGTGGCGCTGTCGTCGCAGCCAACGCACTCGTCATGGCTGACGTGCCGCCAAATGCGATCGTGTCTGGTGTGCCGGCGAGGGTTGTCGGCTTCCGTACCTGAATCGCTCTGTTCCCGGTTGCAGGGGTCTTCTCGCGCTAGAGGCCAGGCCGGAATCGTGTGCCCAGTCGCCTGGCAATACGCTTCACCTTACGGAGCTTTGGCCCTAAAGCGCGGGTAGGGACTTTGTCGTATCGAAGTCGTCGTTTAACTGCAGTGGCGAGATCGTCTCGGCCAGCCGCGGCAAGTGAATCCGTTAGCCGCTCATAGGTTGACCAGGCTACAGAACTTATGCGAGGCAGTCCTGTGATGTGTTCTGCCGTAACCTCATGAGCCTCGAAAACGTTACACCGCTCCAAGGCTGACGCAACAATAAGCTGAAGCTTGGTCCTGATGCACTTTTCGCATCGGCCGCAATTAATGAAACTATCCGAGTATCGCCTGTACTGATTGCAAACTCGCAGGTGGGACAACATTGCGTCGTTCGTTGCGACAATGTCTATTTTCTGTTGACGAGTCAGGCAGCCGGCAGAATGACGAATATCGATACTGCTGCTCGATGTGCGGTCGTCTACCTTCGCAGTGGAGCCCGCTCGAAACGTAGCATCGCATGGATCGTCCGTGGCAGAGATATGTCCGGAGGTCAGGACATTGGATAACGCATGCAACTGGCTCGACAAGCCCGTGCCCATGAATTCCATGATCCAGAAAAGCCAGTTCTCATCACGATCTTCTTCCCGATACGGCAGATATACATTCGAAGAAATACTTACTAAATCGATCCCAAGTGCCTGTGCGCCGGGCGTTAGCGCTTGTAAAACGTGCGAGTAGGCGTCGGGATCATCTTGCTCGAGGCCGAACGATATTACGCCGGTCCGAATAGATTTGGGGTGTGATGGAGCAAAAAATCTGCGATTCAACGCAAGCGTTGCGTAAGAATCGATGCCACCCGAAAACATCTGCGCAGCATGCTCAGATCGAGTTTTGTCGTGAACCCGGTCATTCAGACTATCGCACTCAATGCGTAGCACCGGCGAGTCCGGATGGTGCCAGGCGCGTAAGTAATTGACAACGTCATTGAGATTGGCGCGCAAAATCGGACACGTTTCTCCGGCTACCTTGATTCGGGATTCGCCATATCGATAAGCGGGAGCAATTGAGGCAACAAGGAACGGGTCCGCGTACGACGGAAGGTATTCAGCGTGCTTGTGATCGACTTCGAAAAAAAGTTCGAAGCCTTCACGATGGGAATCCTCCCAGGTAACGTCAACTGAGATTCGCTGCCGGTCACTGTTGCGCGTGCGTTTTGGCTCACTCAGCAGCAACTTAACGACCTACTTGCCGATTAGACACATCCTCGACAAGTTCGTCGCCGGATCTGTGCTCGGTATTCCACTTGAAGATAGGCCTGACTGCCCCACCGTATCGTCCGGGCCAGTCACCCCGTGCCGTGCCTTTACCCATTGCGTCGGTAACACTGAACGCAATTGCATGGCGCTCATAAAACTGTGCTTTATCCGGCGTTCTGGACACGAGTGCAACACTTACAAATATCCGTCCGGGTGATAGAAAGTTGGGAGGAACCAAGAAAGAACTCTCGTATTTTCCAGCGGGGCGCTTGCGATGTCTCCAATCTGGATCCTGGTCAAGAGTGTTGAAAAGATGAACACCTTCGTCATTGTGCAACAAGAAATGCGGCAACATCTGATGACCCGGTTCGAGAACCTCGTATTCCATGGAGATCCTGATTGGCTGATCCGCGGAGAACTTCTCATGAAGTATTCCGTCTGCTGTGCTTACGCGCACCGCATGCAATTCTGCGATGTCTCCACCAGGGCGAGTGGCAGGGTCATCGTAAACGATAGCCGCAGCATCTTCTCCGCCCTGGCTGAGATAAGCTTCGATAACGTCGTGAGTCGGACCGTCGCGCACGAGTTTGCCCGATTCGAGGAGCAATGCGCGCTCGCAAAGCATCGTGACCGCCGGCATATTGTGCGATACAAAAAGTACCGTGCGTCCCGCTTGACCAACGTCCTGCATTTTGTCGATGCATTTTCTCTGGAATGACGCATCGCCGACCGCCAATACCTCATCGATGATCAGAACCTCGGGTTCCAGGTGCGCGGCGACTGAGAACGCGAGCCTGACTCGCATACCACTCGAGTAGCGCTTCACAGGAGTGTCGAGGAACTTCGACACCCCTGAAAATTCGACGATCTCGTCGAATTTCCTGTCTACCTCCTGTTTGCGCATACCGAGGATAGTGCCGTTAAGGTAGACGTTTTCGCGCCCCGTAAGCTCCTGATGAAAACCGGTTCCGACCTCCAACAAGCTCGAAACACGGCCTTTGATTTTCATTGACCCGGTGGTTGGAGGCGTGATCTTGGTAAGCAGTTTTAGCAAGGTAGACTTGCCAGCGCCGTTTCGGCCTACAATTCCGACCACCTGACCTTCCGGCACTTCGAACGTAACGTCGCGTAGCGCCCAGAGTATGTCCGATGGCGTTTCGTCGCTCGACATCGCGGACAATTCATCTGACGTAAAACTGTACAGCGACCGGTAACGCCGGAAATTCTTGATCGGACTCCGTATTGCTGCAGCGATAGAGCTAGCGAAATTATCCTGTGTACGTTCCTTGACGCCGAGGCGATAGACCTTGCCCACTCCTTCGACCTGGATTGCCGGCGCACTGACCTTACTTTTAGATGACATCGACAAACACCTTTTCCATTCGTTTGAAATACGCGAGCCCACCTAGCAGCAATAAGACGCCGGTTACGGCGCCAGGGATAATCAACTGCCAATCCCACGGATCGCCGAGCAAGCAGATCCGGAACCCCTGAATTACGCTCACAATCGGGTTCAGTGCATACAGTAGTTTGTAGTCTTCGGGGACCGCGCTCGCCGAGTACAGGACCGGAGCGGTGTATATGAGCAACTTCAGGGCAAAGTTCATCGCGAATTTCACGTCGCGAAACCGTATCGCAAGTGCGGACAACCAGAGTCCGATACCGAAAGGCACGATCAACATCATCAGCAGGAAGAAGGGCAGTGCGAGGATATTAAGAGTGGGCGTAACGCCGTAGTAGATCATGACGCCGACTACGATCACCAGAGATATAAGGAAATCCAGGATTTTCGCGAGAATCGGGGTTAACGGGAATATGACCCTCGGAAAATAGATCTTGCCGAGCATGCTCTGGCTCGTTACGAGGCTTTGGCTCGCTTTGCCCATTGCGTCCGACATGTAAGTCCACGGTATGACCGCAATTGTCGAAAACAGGACATACGGAACGCCATCGGTTGACAATTTGGCAATGTTGCCGAATATGATCGTAAAAATGATGATCTGTATCAGGGGATTGAGTATCGCCCAGGACAGGCCCAGGATCGTTTGCGCATAGAGGACCTTGATATCGCGCCAGACCAGGAAAAACAAAAGGTCCCGGTACGAGACGAGCTCACGAAAGTCAATGAATTCCCAGCCCCGAGGGGGCCGAATTGTCGAATACGCAAGTTCTTTGCCGACGCTAGGCATATTTCGGGTTTCCATCTTGTGAAAAGAACTGAAGTTGCTCGCGCCACACTTGATCGATCAGGCGTCCCTCCGGAAACGACACGTCCTCCACGCGAATCGCAGCATCCTTGCGAACATCCACGCGAAGTTTGCAACCCTCCGAGAGGCTCATGGGAAGCAGCCCTTGAGAGCGACAAGTATCGGCATTGTCGATCAGTCCGTAGCAGTCGAATCCGCCGATTCCGTCGAGAATATGTCCGGCTTGAAGATCCCTTTTTGCAGCAGTCAAGACCTCGGCAACAGGTGGGCCCAGCGGCCGAGTGGCGGCATCTTGAAACAGAACGGCGCGTGCAACGGTCAGCGGCGCCTCGAGATGAGGCAGATGATAGGGCACATAGAAAACATAGAGCGGTCCATCGCCCATTTTCAGATATCTCATGTAATGTTGCTTGATGGGGTTGTCGTTGTACCCGAGGACGAACACGCCAGGACCTGGCTCTGCCCCGAGAATGAAGTCGACAATTCCTCCATCCATTAGCTCATCGAAATTGAAAAGACCGGGTGATTCGCTTACGTGCTTACATTCCTTACCGTGCATTCCCCGCTTGGCAACTCGAAAGCCGGTAGCATTTGAGACCACGGCCATCTCCATGGAGATCTTGGTTCCGTCGGCGAAGGACGTGATCATCTTCGGCTTTTGGCCGTGCTCTTCGGCGAATCCGCGCTGCGTTTCTGGATTCCGATAATGATCCTGCAATCCCTTGATGTTGCCGGCCAGAACCGGCCTGTACCCGATCGAGTCTACGAAACGGAAGAGATTCATAACGACGCCGGGTTGGTCACCATCGACATTGGTAATCACTACGCCCGCCTGATCCGCCTTTACCTTCAGGATTGGACCCAGCACTGCATCGAGTTCGGCGTTCATGAGAATGACGTGCTTACCAGAACTAATCGCAGTGAGCACCACCTGAAGACCGAACTCAACCTCCCCCGTCGCTTCAATGACAGCGTCAATACCCTCTGCTTTGCAGAGTTCGAGAGCATTCTCGGTGACGCAAGGCCGCGTCGATCTTATCGAGTCTTCAATCTCTCTGCTGGTTGCGGCAATGCGGATATCGTCGTGTCCTGCATCCCTGAATGCGGTCTCTGCCTCCGAAAGTGTGCGATTGGACACTGCAACGACTCGCATGCCGGCAATTGCGCTCTCAATCTGGAGCACGAGACCTTTGCCCATGAAGCCCGCGCCGACGATGCCAACTCGAATCGGGTTACCTGCTTCCTGGCGCTTCTTGAGTGCGGTATCGACAATGATCATGACTGGGACCGTGATGGCTGGTTGCGATGTGCCGGCTCTCGATCAAGCGCGGCAAGTGTCGGCAAAGAAAGATCTTTAGCAGAGACAGATATGTTTTCCGCTATAGGCCACTCGATACCTAGCTGCGGATCATTCCAGAGGATTCCTCTCTCGAGTTGTGGCGCGTACCGGCTGGAAACCATGTAGTGTACATCAGTGTCGTCCTCGAGAGTCTGATAGCCGTGGGCACAGCCTTCCGGAATATAGAGCATATTGCCAGCCTCTGAATCGAGAACTTGTCCGTACCAATTTCCGAAAGTGGCCGAGTCGGTTCGAACGTCGACGACAACGTCGAAGATCCGTCCCGTGGTGCAGCGTATCAGCTTTGCTTCCTCAGCCGGAGCTAGCTGAAAATGCAGGCCTCGGACCGTGCCGCGGTTCTTGGACCGAGCCACGTTTGCCTGAACGAACGAGACATCTATCCCGGCTTTCGCGAATTCATCGACACACCACGCCCGCGCGAAATGACCGCGATCGTCCTCGATGGGATCGAGTTCAACGCGATATAGTCCGGCAATCTCTTGAGCAGTAAATCTCACGCGATCTCTCTCAATCCGATTCCCAAATATCGCTCCACGGAATCTTTGGGCAGCATACGCCGTCCATCGACTACCAGCGGCTGCGGCGATTGGTCTCTGACAAGCGACGGCAAATCCGAAAACTCATTCCAGCGAGTCATTAATACTATCGCCTCCGCCTGATCGATCGCCGATACCAGCGAATCGCAGTACTCAATGTTTTCGTCTCCAAAAAGTTTTTGTGCCTCAACCATTGCAATCGGATCGTACGCGCGTACCCGAGCGCCAGATCGCTGCAAATGCTTTACGACGGGGATCGCTGGCGATTCGCGCATATCGTCCGTGTCGGGTTTGAATGCGAGGCCAAGTACAGCGACCGCAGCTTGGTCGAGCGAAGGTAAGTTCCGATCAAGCATGTCGATGATCTGCAACGGCTGCCGTTCGTTGATCTCGATCACCGAAGACAGGAGATTCATGGGTTCGCCCAAAGACGTTCCATGTGCAATCAGAGCTTTGACGTCCTTGGGGAAGCAACTCCCTCCAAATCCGCAACCGGCTTCTATGTAGGTAGCAATGTCTGGCGTTATTACCTCGCCATCGGGCAACCGCGGACTTATGCGTTTATCGGCATGAACACCATGCAAGACATCGACAACGTCTACATTGCCGATCGTGGAGCTCAAATTTGCGATTTCATTGGAAAACGAAATTAGTGTTGCAAGTAGCGAATTCGACGCATACTTGATCATCTCGGCCGTCTTGATCGAAGTGCTCATGAGGCGCGTATCGTCGAATACGCTGTAGACTTCCGTCAAAATTCGACTGGATTCTTCATCGTTGGCGCCGATGACAATCCTGTCCGGGTTCATGAAATCTTCTATTGCATTGCCTTCTCGCAAGAATTCCGGGTTCATTGCAAGCCCAAATCCCTCGCAAGCTGTTTTGCCGCTTGATTCCTCGAGAATCGGCTTTACGATCGAATCCGTAGTTCCCGGCACGACCGTGCTTTTTACAACGACGACGTGATACTGGTCCTTGTCTGCGAGGACCACTCCAATTTCTCGCGCAGCGGCTTCGAGGAATTGTGAATCCATTTTATCGCCCGCATACGGCGTTCCGACCGCGATGATCGTCACCGCCGACCGGCTAACGGCATCCGCGAGGTCAGTCGTAGCGCGGAATCCACGGTCCAGGACGTTCTCAAGAAGCTGATCGAGACCCCGTTCGTGAATGGGCGCTTTTCCCGAGTTGATCGTATCGACCTTGGACTGGACTTTATCTACGCAGGTAACATTGTGTCCTTTCGCTGCCAGACAGACGCCGGTAACCAATCCGACATAGCCGGTGCCTACAATACAAATATCCATCAGAGATCGGCTCCAGTTTTGTTCTCCGAATACCATAATAGCGACCGGCGTATGCCGTCGCTGAGTCCTATCGTCGGCACGTAGCCAAGCTCATTGCTCGCTTTTTCGATAACCGGGCACCGGCGGACAGGGTTGTCAATCAAATACTCGGCATCATCACTCTCGGCAAAGACGATTTTGCCCCGATAATCGAACAGCTCCCGAGAAGCTTGTACGACTTCCTCTGCCAATTCGCGAATGCTGATTTCAGGACTGGGAGTGCCGATATTGTAGGGTTCACCGTCACGGCCGCGCACCAAAATTTTCAGATAGCCGACAATTGCATCTGCGATGTAGCAGAAAGTCCTCGTCGGTCCGCCATCCGACAACAGGCAAATATCACGACCATTCAATACATCGCGTGCGAAATCCGGAAGAGCACGTCGGTCGCTTATCTTGAGCCCGGGGCCGTAGTTATTGAATGGGCGCGCGATACGAACGGGAACCCCATGCCGCAAGGCAAAGACACTGGACAGAGTTTCTCCATAACGTTTCGATTCGTCATAGCAGGCGCGCGGACCAATGCATGCCACGTTGCCACGATACTCCTCGCTCGTGGGAATATTCTCGGGCATCGGATCACCGTAGATCTCGCTGCTCGAGAAATACAGAAAACCATCTATTCCATTGCCTGCGTCAGCGCGGCTCTTGCTGTAGTCGAGCAAGTGTCGCAAGCCGAGCACATTCGCATCCATCGTCGCCAGCGGATGTTGCCGGTAATAAATGGGTGACGCGATCGATGCAGCATGGATAATGTATCCGAAGTCTTCCGTGTTCGAAGGAAGAGGGTCGACGATGTTGTGCGTCACTATGTCCAGATCATCGCGATTGCCGGCGTCTGAAAGCCAATCGGGCATGCCGCGCATGAAATTGTCCAGAACCGTGAGGCTAGTGCGCTCGTCACCCTGCAAATCATCGTTGTTTGCAAGTATCGTCAAGACGAGGTAATAACCAAGAAAACCGCCGCCGCCCGTTATGAGAAGGCGTTTGCCCCTCAGTTCCTGTAACTCGTCTTTGAGTTGCGATTTGATGTAAGCGAGGTCCGTATTGACCACGTCTGTGGCAGTTTTCACAGTGCGGTTTCCTTTGCAGATAGATTTGACGGGGCGCTACCAGACTTTCCAGGGGGCGTTGCCGGACTGCCACAACTGCTCCAGAACTTTCTTGTCACGAAGCGTATCCATTGGATGCCAGAATCCGTCGTGTTTGTATGCGGCGAGTTGGCCTGTTTCGGCGAGGTGCTCTAGCGGCTCCCGTTCCCATACGCAGTCATCCCCTGAAATATGGTCCAGCACGTTGGGGTTCAAAACGAAGAATCCGCCATTTATCCAGGCGTTGTCACCTTGGGGCTTTTCGCGAAAATGCTCGATTTTCGTATCATCTTCAGCAAGGGTGAATACGCCGAAGCGACCCGGAGGCTGCACTGCCACGAGAGTGGCGCTGACGTTCTCGTCGCGGTGAAAATCCAGTACTGAGCCAATGTCGACATCGCACACGCCGTCTCCATAGGTCATAAAAAACGGCTCATCGTCGAGGTAATCGGCAACTCGCTTGAGTCGCCCGCCGGTCATCGTCGATTCGCCGGTGTCGACGAGGGTAATTCGCCATTCTTCGGCGTTGTTCCCGTGCATGTGAACGGAGTTGTTTTTCGTATCGAACGTAACGTCGGAAACGTGCAGGGCATAGTTGGAGAAATACTCCTTGATAACGTATGCCTTATAGCCGCAACAAATTATGAAATCTCTTACGCCGTGCGCGTAGTAGATCTTCATGATGTGCCACAAGATTGGCCTGTCGCCGATCTCGACCATCGGCTTCGGCCGAATCGACGTTTCTTCAGATATGCGCGTGCCGAATCCACCAGCCAGCAGGACCGCTTTCATTCGTATCAACTCCAGTTTGTCGTGTGCACAAAAATACCGCTCCGACTGGCTCGGATCGAGTATTTTGAGCCATTGGACCAGCAGTCCGCAGGGAAAGCCACCCGGCAATTATTTCACAATCGAATTGGCCAGAACACCGTACTATCGAATCTCAGATGTGTGATCCGGGTCACAATTTTCGTCGTGAATTGCAACAATATCTGCACCAGGGACTTCCGCTCCTACGGCTTTTTGTCCGCGAGGTCGCGAAATACGCGTTCGAACTGATCGACGATTGTGTCGACCGAATGCGTGCGGTCGAAATGCTCCTGACATCGCTGGCCGTCGCGCCGCCACAGGTCGTCATCGGCCATCAGTCTACGTACGATGACAGACATGTCTTCGACGGAGTCGGCAATACGTCCAATAGTCTGGCCGCCTGTGGATTGCCTCAGGTCAAGGAACGACACCGTCGGAATCTGCCTGGACCATGCCTGCAAGAACGTATTCGGAAATCCCTCGTAATCGGAGGTATTCACCAACAAGCGTGCCCCGTCGAAATATCTGTCGATTTCCGAGAAAGGCACGAAACCGACGAACTCCAGATTGCTCAACTGGCTGGCAGCGCTTGCGATTTCCTGGAAGAACGCTTCCCCCGTTCGGCTTGGACCGCCGACCATCTGGAACTGGATGTCGGGATTTTGCCGCGCGAGTTCAACGAATAGCTCCGGACGTTTCTCGCGTTTGAGTGTCGCGACCCAGAGTACGGTCCCATTTCGGTCCGCGGAACGACGACTTGGATTCGGCAGGCAATTTGAGATTACAGTAGACGCACGCCCGAATCGTTCTCTGCACAACGACCGCTGGTGCTCGTTCTGGACGATTATCCGGTCAACGTTACGAATGCCATAGCTGAAAATCCACTTGTCTACCGGAAACCGGATCTTGGGCAGTCCCTTGGCAAAGTCAGGGTCGTTGGCGGCCGAATAGACGGACCGCTTCCCTTTGGACCTTGCGAAGGTCGCTACAATACCCGTGTAACGTCCCGCAGTGCGCTGGAAGTAGATGTCTGCGTTGGCTCGTTTGAGTGCACTCCATAATTGCGTTGCTCTGGGATAGACTGATCTGATCACCGGTATGCCGGCGCGAAGGTTGAAACACTTGTAAGCAGTGATTTTGCCGAAGACAGCCGCGTCTTCCTGACCATGATCTATACAGATCATCGACACGTCGAAACCACGATCGGCAAGCTCGTTGGCAATAATCACCTGCTGAAGTTCAGCGCCCCCAACCATCCGGATATCCGGATCGCCTGACAGGATGGAGTAGGCCGTCGGAGCGACAAAGCACACACTCGGCGCCGGAGTATTTTTGTTGTTTGTCGTCAATATCCGCTCGTTGTCCGGGCTTCTCGCAACACTGTACCGAAGAGTACCAGTCTTGTTTCCTTCTGCGTCATACTTAGTCCTCATTTTCGCGCATTCTGAAGGTGGGGCACGCGCCCTGTCGCGAATCGGCGACAGAGCCGCGCGTAATACAATATGTTTAATGTAATTTAATTTTGGTCCGGTAATCGCTGATTTTTGGACAATTCCTGACAGGGAATTTAACGATGTCAAGCTGCACTGAGACCGAACTCAACGAGTTTTTGCAGTCTCGAATTAGTCGCTTGTTGATTACCGGAAAGATGTGCTAGTTTCGCCTCAGCTTTCGGGAAAAGTAAGGGCAAAACCATCGAAAGATGGTGACGCAAATCCACGGGTCTAAGGCACGAATGCTAAGACAGCCGGGCTGCCAATTTCGGCAACGAGCCCTATCTCGTTCTCCAGAGTTAAACGTAATTGTTTTCCTAAATACGAGCCAAATTAGCATGAAGAAATCGATTATCTTGGCGTTTTGCGCTGTTCTCTTTTGGATGCAGTCAGCGGTAGCACTGCCGGTCATTCCCGGGGCGACCGGGTTCGGTGTTCAGACGCCTGCTGGTCGCGGCGGACAGATCATAAAAGTAACGAATCTGAACAACTCAGGAGCGGGTTCGCTGAGGGACTGTATCAATGCCGAAGGACCTCGCATTTGCGTATTCGAAGTCGCAGGCAATATCAACTATTCCAGCTTCATCTGGATAAAGAACCCGAATATCACAATCGCTGGACAGACCGCTCCACATCCGGGGATCACGATATTAGGTGCAGGCATACGCGTAAATGCATCCGATGTCCTTATTCAGCACATTGCAATTCGCCCGGGTGACAGGGAAGACGGTCCGCCGCCTCAATTGCGAGACGCATTGGTGATTGGCGGCAACGACAAAGTGGGCACGATCGAAAACATCGTGATTGATCACTGTTCCTTCAGCTGGTCGATCGACGAGCTGGTGTCCACTACCGAAGGCCATTGGGACAAGCTCACAATCCGGAATAGCGTTTTCGCCTACCCTCTCGATGACTCGTTCCATTCGAAGACTGAACCGCCCGGCGATGGGAACGGCCATGGTCTCGGCATGAATTTCGGCGAGGGCGAAGGAAGGGCTGACATTGTCGGCAGCCTGTTTGCACATGCCCGGGCGCGCAACCCGAGGTCTAAGACAGGTGGCTTCGTATTCCGTAACAACGTTGTGTACAACCATCGTAGGGTAGGTACCGTCGTCGTCGATGGCGGCTTCGTGTCGATGAATGACATTGTCGGGAACGTCTATATAGATGGTGCCGACACATCTGCAAACCGGCCGATCAATGTCGGTGAGAGTAATACGCGAACGCTGCGGTCGGGCTCGAGCGTATACGAATCCGGGAACATTCGTGTGCGTGCGGACGGGACGACCACGGGCGACGTAGTGCTCAACTACGGCACCGAGGCGCTTATTTCAAACGCTCCATTGTATCCGGGCATTTCATCCCAGGTCGTGCCCGTAGATGCTGAATCGTTCGTGCAATCATTGGCGCTGAACGTCGGTCGCCGCCCGGCGACGCGAGACGCTGATGATGTAGATTCGATGGTGGTCAGAGACGTCATGAATCGCACGGGCAGGTCGATAAACTGCGTCGAGGACGACGGCACCGCTCGCTGTCAGGCTAACGGTGGTGGCTGGCCTGCTGACATAACGGTCCAGCGAGAGTTATCGATTCCAACCAATCCCAACGGCGACGATGATGGCGATGGATATACAAACGTCGAGGAGTGGTTACACGGTTTTTCTGCGGAAGTCGAAAACGGCGGTTCACTGCCTGCAGTGAAGCGACCACAGCCTCCGGCCTGGGCGGCCCTCAATTAACGGGTAACTTACGATCACACATCTAATGTGTTTCGTAAGAACCCCGGTAGGGGAGGCCGCTATAGCGTCTTATGAGCCCGGTGAGCGTTTCGTAGTACACTTTGCGAATAGCATAGTCGGCGTACGTCTTTAGACTGCGATCCCGATACGTCGCATTCGAGCGCCTGAATTGTCGAATATCGTCGTCGAGGTCGGCGCCGTATTCTGAACGATATCGAGGCAGCAGCTTAGTCTTTGCGAAAGCGTAAAGCTGCAGGTCAACCGCGTTTCTTTCTTCGATTTCATCGCGGAATCTCTCAATCAGTTCGCTAGCTGCTGCGGACCGCTCGCTCCGGGTATTCTTGGTGCTATATAACGGATCGAACGGCGTCGGCAGAAGCTTGCGTCGTAGAGTCAACAGAAACTCGTCAAATTGCTCGACCAATCCGACGTGAAAAAACGTGTTCTCGAGTTGCGATGATGCCTCTTCGAGGTCGTTTCGACCGGCAATCTTCCGGGTTTGAAAATTCCACGTGCTCTCGTCACGCAGGAACTCCTCGAACGAGACGTTCTTGCCCAGCCGATGATTCCAGTAATTGAACTGAGAGATGTAGCGATCGACGGGCGACCGGAGGATAGTGACGTATTGGATGTCGTCACGCCATTCGTCGATGTCGCTGCACGTTTGCAGGCTGTGGCCGGCGATGCATCGGAGAAAGGGATTGAGTCGACTCAGAACCCGTAAATCGGATGCTCTGAGATTTCCTTTGCCGTGACGGGTTACCGGTCGTACGTCCATGTACCGAAGAAAATAATTTCGGCGCAACAAGTGAATGAAGGTTGTGCCGGCAGCCTTCTCAATGTGTACAAATGCGAGGGTTCTCATTTAGCGTAGCGATTTCCTATATGCTTCGAATACCGGAGCGAGGACCCGTTCCGGGGTGAACGGACTTGCGGCATTGATGCACGGTAGCCCGGAGTAACGATCGAGATTGTCCAGGCAATCGACAATCGCCGCAGCCATACTCCGTACTTCAAAATCCGGCGAAATGCTCCCGTTCACGCCCGTCCTGACGACTTTGTCAACCTCTCCGACGGGTGTCGTGGCCACGGGTATACCGCATGCCAGGGCTTCGATGGCACACACCGGCATGCCCTCGTAGTCTGACGATAACGCCATCATGTCAGAGCCACGAAGATAGTTGGCTACGTCTCTATTCGCGACCAACCCGGCGAATGTTACGTGCGATTCAAGATCCAGTTCAGAGACGAGGTCTTCCAGTTCTTTCCGAAGCACGCCGTCGCCGACCAGGATACTATGAATTTCTCGCCCGCCTTTCACGATCTCGTGTACCGCTCGAAGCAGTCTTTCGAGGTTTTTCTGTCGATCCAGACGACCAACAGACATCAATATCTTCGCATCAGCTGCAATCCCGTATTTTTTGTGCAGCGAGCGCCTCAGCGAATCGCGCTCCGGATCGCGAGGCGGGAAGAAAACGTCGGGATTCGTCCACGTCGGCATGAACTGTATATTCTGGGCACGTTGCGGATATCTCTTGCGGTATTGACCAACTGCCTCTTCATGGACACAAAACACGCCTTCAAATTTGGGCATGAGCCAGTCTTCAAGACGTCGATACAGAGACGGAGCGTGCTTCCATCGCATGTCGGATCCACTCGACTCAAGGTTGGCCATGTGTTGATGGATAAAGACGAACCACGGCGCCTCATGGCGGAGATAGGGCAGCAGCGGCTCGATCCGATGTGATTCGAGAATGTCGATTGGTTGCTTCGGACGATTCAGCAAAAGCGGTGCAATATGTCGAATTGTTGCGGGAAACCTTGGTTGTTGTCCCGGATTCTTGATCGCATAAACGGGATAGAAGTCGAACGTTCGGTTTCCGAGTTCGCATTGGGTCCACTGCCGCACAGGTCTTGAGACCGGGTCGGTTGTTGCACCAATCAGACAGTACCGAAAATCATCCGGGGCGCATCGAATAATGTCCCGGATCAGGGTGTCAATTCCGCCTGGTATGGTACCGAGCGGGTCGGCAGGATATACAGTCGCAATCCTGATCATAGGGCTGCACAGGATCGATGCTGCCGCATTCCAGTTCTGAATCTCGCGACGGAATATGCCGTTTCGCGTGTCGATGTCGTCGAGAAGTCGGCCATTACTGAATTATACAAGCTCACGCGCAAATTCATCGCCGTTTAACTTCATCCAATCGATTCGCGACCATCTGTCGCGAAGGACGGCTATGTTACTTTGCGAAATTCGCCGATCAGATGCGGACAGACTGTGAAAGAGTCTCAGGACGATATTCTTCATGTATCTCCAACGAACCAACTCAGGGATAGCCAGAACTTCTTCCTCCTGTAACCGTACTATGTTTCGGTAAGCGCCAAGGAAGACGGACGCGAGATCGGTGCTTAAGCCACCACGTCTGGTGCGCGCAAATGACGTTACGCCACGTGCAACGTCGAGAGCCCTCAGATCGGAGCAAGAGTCACCGAAATCCAAGACGGTTGTGAGCTGCGGACCGCCGAACAAGACGTTATGCGGCGCGTAGTCTCCGTGAATTATCCGTTTCGGCATCTCAAACGCCGGATCTTCATAGTAACGACCGACCTGAACGAGATCGTCAGCTAACGTGTCCAGTAGAGACGTAACAAATCCATCGTACTCATGAGCTGGCCGGCGCGATTTGAGAAGGGATTCGAACTGAGTGAGGACGTTCAAGTGCCAGCTCACGTCGCGCCAAAGTGCGGATCCATCGGGCTTGAAGCCGTTCAGTTTCTTGCCTTTTGGCGAGAAACCCTCCGTAGCGACGTGCAGATTCGCCAGTGTTTCGCCTGCGATAGCGACCAGCCGACGTCTGTGCTGCGGCAGCAACAGAAAATGTGCGCTGTTGAAACCGGTGGCGAAATCGTAGATGGCATAGTGATCGTCTTCGAGTTCTGTGATGGATTCTCCCTGATTGTTCCACACCAGGCGGGGTGCCGGGAAATCCGCTCTCGTGAGATGAATGAGTATCGAGTGCTCCTGCTGTGTGGAGGGAATCGACCAAGCATATCGCTTGAGTACCTTTTTCCCGCGTTCTGTAAGTAACAACAGATTGTGACTACTTGTTCCACCGAGAGCTCGGGATAATGACCATTTCCCGAGATCGTAGTTCGCCAGCACGCGTTCCACTTCTTCAGCACTCAAACCAGCCCAGGATTTTTGGCGTCGTGCGATCACTTCCTGGCGCAGATATCTCGGTTTCGGGATCATCGCTGTATTATGTTTTCAATGAATCGACGTGTCACGAGCGTGTTGAATTTTGCGCTAGACGACTGGGAATTATGACGGCATCATCGTCAGACTCTTCGGATTTGCAACGCAAGATCAAAGGACCTGCAATGACTTCAATGGCGGAGCCGGTATTCATTATTGGGGGCTCGAGAACCGGGTCTGAAATGCTGAAGAAAATGCTTTCTGCAACAGATAGTCTGGATTTTGTTGACGAGCTGTTCTTGCGATGCCCAAGATGGCTGCATACGGATTTACAGGCCAATATAGATCGCCACGTAGGAGATCTCGATGCTGAAGGCGCGTTGCAGCGATTGCTCGATCTCTTGTATTCGGGCATACCGTTCGGCTGGTTCTGGTCGGCGATCGACCGCGAGCTGGATCGCGAAATGCTGCGCAAAGAGCTACTTGATCAGCCACTTTCAATCCATTCCATCTTCTGTGGAATTATGAAAGTCCATGCAGAGATGAGGGGAAAACGCAGGGTTGGGGCCAAGTTTCCTCTCCACTATTCGTACGTGGACGATCTGCTGCGCTGGTTTCCAGATTGCAAACTGATTCATACAACGCGAAATCCGAAAGCTGTATACGCATCGCAAGCCAGCAAGTACGCAAAGAATGACTACAATCGACTCGCCAGAGGTTGGATAAGGTTTCAACAGTTTGTCCATATCAACATCCAGACTTCCTGGACAGCGCGTGTACATCAGCGTCTGCAAGATCACCCGAATTATTGTCTCGTACGATATGAAGATGTCGTGGGCAACCCCGAAGAAGAACTGCGTCGCATATGCAGTTTTGCGAATCTAGAATTTGACGCAGAGATGCTTTATCCGAAAAAGAGGGGGTCATCACATCAAAGTATCGGCGAGGGTAGAGGCGTCGACGAGGGTTCGTTGGAACGATGGCGTACTGCGATTTCACCATTAACGGCGAACCTGATTGGCTTATTGCACAAAGCCGACGCAAAGAGATTTGGATACACCAGCTGAGTAAACACCACATATTCGTTGATTGCTTTGTTGTACTCAGCGACCTGGTGCGTGCAGCCCTGTCGTCAGTAGCTGTAGGTGGCCATGCGGTCGCTCGATTTGTTCAGTACCGTTCCCAACAGCTCGATCTTGTGATCTTCGACGAGCTCCCGGGTATTTCTGGCGTTCTCGCGAGTGGTCCGACCTTCGGCGATAACAAGTAAAAGCGCATCGAATAGCGGTGAAACGGCCAATACGTCGTCCGAAACAAGCAATGGCGGAAGGTCGAGTATTACAATGCTCTCCGAATCTATAGAACGAATCCACCTAATCAAATCGTCGATTCGATCCGATGCGAGAACTTCAGAAGAATTCTGTGTTGATTGAGCGTTGGGTATCACCCACAGGTTCTCGATAGGCGTTGCATACAATATGCTTTCTGGTCCAACCTCTCCGCTCACGTAACTGGAGAGATCGTGTTCGTAACTATCAATGCTTAGATTCTTGGCAATCGAGGGACGCTGTAGATCGAAATCTATTAACACGACCCTTTGATGACCCTGTCGAGCCATCGAAATCCCGAGATTAATCGCCGTAAGCGTCTTGCCTTCCGATGCTCCGGCGCTGGAAATCGCGAGGGTGTTCCAATTGTTCGAATGCATTCGTTGAAGCACTCGAGTTCGTAGCACGTTGTATGATGTACGCGCACCTGCTCCTGACGATTCTGTAATAACGCGGCGCCGATTGAGCTTTGCGGTGTCCAGAGTCACAGTATTCAGTTGGTAACGTGCAAGCGTGTCCTCATGTGGCGGTGACACTCGCTTTGGTTGTCGCCCGTCGAGCCGCTTAGCCCTCGAAGCGGTGACGTCGCCGGCACGGTCGCCCAATGGCTCCCGTTGCTGGCGAGATTTTTCCAATGCTTTTGTGATTTTGCTCATCGGTTACTGCGTCGCGGGGCTAATACAAGAGCTGCAGAGAAATGAAAAGACCGACACCCCAAACGGCCATTCCAACGGTCGAGGCGCCAAAGCGCGCGAACTGCGACACTCGGTCCGCATTGTTATTCACGTAGGGAATGACCGCTATTGGTGGCGCTTCCCAAACGCTTTGAATATCTCGGCGACCACGTACGGACGAGTCAAGTGCCTCAAACACAATCGCCAGGCCGAACGACAAAGTTATTGCCATCGCAACGGCACCTATGAATATTACGGGGCGATTAGGCTGAACGGGTTTGCTTGGCCGTCCCGGGGTCTTATAGACTGTGAATTCCTCCCCCATCTTTTCCGTCTCAAGCGACAGATTGATCTTTGCCAGGTTGAGCTTATTCTTGATCTTGTTGTATTCGTCCACGGCTAGCTCGTAGTCGCGGGTGAGTTCGCTGTATTCTCGTTCGACCTGGGGCGTGAACATTATTCTGGACTCGAGCGTATCCAGTTTCTGACGCAATTCGTCCCTTCGTGCCACCAGCGCCGCCAACTCGCGGCTGGCCGCATCCAATCGGACTTTGAGATTGATGTACTCGGGATTCGTCGGTTCAATCGAGTCGACGGCTTGCGGCAGCGTTGCGAGTTGGGTTTCGAGGCCGCGTATGACTCTGTCCAGCTTGACGACGTCGGGATGATCGGTCGAATACTGTTCGAGCAATTGGCGTCTCTCGGTTCTTTTAGCTGTAATCTCCGCAATCAGTAGTTGGCGCCGAATTCCCGTGTCACCCCCTTCTCGAAGCTGCTCGATTTCTTTTTGCAGACGAATTCGATCAGGATGCTCAGGCCCATAGAGACTTGATACCCGCACGTACTCGCGCTCGAGTGTGCGAAGACGCTCAACGGAACCCTGCACCGGACGGCCGTCTTCGGTGTAGACGGTGATGGATGGATCGACCTGTGAAAGCTCAGCTTGCAGCACGTTTCGATTTTGTTGTTGCAGCCGAATGTCTCGTTCGACCGACTCAAGCTCGCGCTCCGTTCGTTCCATGACCTGCAGGTTCATACCCATCAATTCCGGTAGCGCGCCTGCATTCTCCTGCTTGAACTTGGCTAACGCACTCTCCGTTTCGGAGATACTGATTTCGAGTTTGCTCGCCTCGGCCTCCAGAAAATCGATGGTCTCCATCGCAATCGCAGTCCGCTGAGCCCGATGCCGCTCAGTGAACAGGTTGACGAGGTCCCTCGCAACGTCACGCGCTGTGTCAGGGATTGCGTGATAAAACGCGACCTCAAACGCAATGGTCTCCGTGCTTTCCGAAGCAATCGGCATGTCCTCGGCAGTTACCGGGATTACAGCAATACTTGATCGTAGTTCTCTCCGCGCATCGCTGCTGCTACTCGATTCGCGCAGATCAGGGTACAAGTCATGGCGGTCGATCAGCATTTCGAGATTTTCGCGCGTCAATACTGAGTCCGAGACACGCTGGATAGACAAATTGGTGTCTATGTCGCGGTCGAATGTAGTGCGCACGATCTGATCGGATATCTCAGCCCGTTCAATCATGATCGTACCCTTGGACTCGTATTTCACCGGAATTCCGATGGCGAGCGCCAATGCGGTAACAATGCAGAACGTAGTCACCCAGAAAATCACGGACCGACGTCGTCGGAACATGGCAATGTAGTCTTGTATATCGACTTCGGGTTGCGTATCCATGGCAATAGACTTGTCAGATGGTTTCTGATCTCAGGAATGTTTGTCTACAAGCATCCCGTAGTACGGAAAAGCGCAAGAACGTGCTCATATCAGCGACTCATCGCCAATCGCGAAGGCCGGTATCCCACGGTTGCAAAGAACACGTTCGAATCGGCGGCGTTGGGGAGAATATCCTGTTTCTGCCGAGTGTATTGATACGCGAATTGTACCGCGATATTTCGCGTAGCCTGCCAGTCGAACTGGATTTCGGCTCGCCCGTAGTTGCGATCACGATTGGTCACGCCCACGTCATTTGATTCCTCTTGATAGTAGCGAGTTCTGAATATCAGCCTGGTACGATCGGAGAGGTCTCGGCTCACCGAAGCTAACAATTGATCGCGAGTTTTCTGGAAACCGGACCCTGACGGGTTCACTCGTCGGCTTAGAAAGACATTCCACCCTGTAACTTGAGAAGTGCCTTCGAATCCGATTTTGTAAACGCCATCGGTAGAGTCCTCGGTAACCGCCGCGCCCATTTCGGTGAACGAAGCTTCCGAGTAAATTGCGCCTGCCTCGATGACAAACGTTGTAAGCGGCGATACTTTGTAACTCAGGCCTAACAGTGCGGTGACATTGTCGGTTTCGTTATTGGTCTGATCCGCCTCGAATCTGGAGGCTGTAATTTGCGGTCCCCACCGCAGCTTTTCGGACGCGCGGACGAGGTACTCCACTCCGATCCCGAATGAGTCGTAATCCGACTTCGTCAATTGAGCTATCTGATCAAATTCGACGGTCGTAAAACGACCCTTTAGTCTGATACCGGACCTTTCGCCAAAATCGTACTTCCACTTTGGTCTGATGTTGAGTCGCTTCCGGTTGACGCTGATTCGCGCGTCGCCTGTGTCGTCAACGATCGGGTCGTCAAGGTCGGGATTTCCATCGCCGGCGTCTGCGAATTCACTGATAATCGTAGATTCGTCTCGATAATTGGCCGCGAGCGTGAATCCCGAAACTTTACCCTTTCTTTCCAGGAAGAGCTGTAGATACGTATCGTCCGAGTCAAGCAGATCCTCCTCTTCGTCATAACGACGAATGACGACGCTCGGTTCTACATAAAATCTCGTAATGCTCGTATCTGTCCCTAAACGCAAGGCGCCTGTGTAGATACTGCCGAACGTGTCTTGTGGTGAAGTGACCACTAGTCGACGATTGTCGCTGAATTCTGCCGTATACAAGACAGCCGGTTCCGCATACCATTGCGCCGCGTACGCCAAATTGCCCGCAAGCCCGGAAAGAAGAACAATCGTTCTGATTTTTTTCATGTTGAATCTCGCTGACCGGCCAATGCAACCTGACAGTGCAAAACAAATGAGTGCGACGCGCTATGGAACCACAACGACATCACCACTTTGCAGAACTATGTTCTGATCCAGGTTTCGCCCTCGGGCTACATCGGCATAACGAAACGGTATCGATCGCAAAGTTCCTGTTGATCGACGGAGAATTATTATGTCATTCAACGCCGCAAATGCGGTCGTTCCTCCCGCCATACTCAGTGCCTGCATTACATCGACACTGGGATTCACGATAAACTGCCCCGGCTTGTTGACCTGACCGATTACATAGATCTTGTTGCCGAGTATCTCCGTTACGGAGATCGTGACAGACAGGTCCGGAATAAATCTCTGCAGCTTTTCGGTAATCTCGCGGCGAAGTGTCTCGACAGACTTTTTCGAGGCAACAACATCGCCGACCAGTGGGAACGAGAATCGACCGTCCGGTCGGACCAAGACTGTCTTTTGAAGATCCTGTTCTTTCCAAACTGATATGTCGAGAACGTCGCCGGGCTGCACCAGGTACTCCGCGCCCTCGGGCTGATTGCCTGTCTGCGCGGCGACCGGTTCGGCGACAGAGAAAAGAAGAAGAATCAGCAAGCCGGAAATTCGCATCGTTCGTTCCTGGAGACGATTGGAGACAGGCGTGTGCAACGGAGCCAAGGTACGATAGGATAGCGAACTTCCTAAATCAAGACACATAATTTCTAAGCGCTTCCCGAGTTCAGAGATGCCGAAAACGTCCATCGAACGGGTACTCGGATACGATATAACTATCGATCCCACAGCCGACGTCGCAAGGTCTATTGTAGACTGGATTCGCTACGGTGACGAACCCAGATCGATTATGTGCGCTAACCCTCACTCGCTCGTAATCGCCTCCCGTAACGAGGAATTCCGTGATGCACTTTCCAATGCCGGGTGGCTCCTGCCTGACGGCGTCGGAATTCTATACGCTTCTCGTCTTGCCGGCGGCGATATTCGATCCAGAATTACGGGATATGACATATTCACGGCGCTCATGAGCAAGCTGAATGAGGAGCCCGCCGCACGCTGCTTTTTTCTGGGTTCCGCACCGTCGACTCTGGAAAAAATAGTCGATCGCGCAGGTAGAGACTATCCTAACGTCGTCGTGAGCGGAGTGTGGTCGCCGCCCTTCAAGGACGAATTCGATCAATCTGATCTGGATGAGATGATCGCCGCCGTGAATGCTGCAGCGCCTGACGTCGTCTGGGTCGGTCTGACGGCGCCGAAACAGGAGTTATTCATACGTCGCAATATTGATCGCATGGAGACAAAGGTCGTTGGCGCTATCGGCGCCGTATTCGATTTTTATGCCGAAACCACGCGAAGGCCAGGGCCGATCGCTCAGAAACTCGGGATTGAGTGGCTGGTTCGTCTGCTCGGCGAGCCCCGTCGTCTATGGAAACGTACGCTGGTGTCTGGGCCACAGTTCTTCGCCTTGTGTATACACCATCAATTCTTTTCCAGAAATGAATAGCTGGAGAACTCGCTCACAAAACACTTTGAGAACCAGTTCACACTTCCGTCGATGCTGAATCAGATGCTCGGGTCTGTGAAGGAGTCGATTCGGCAGGTACCCGTTGTTGTGGCCTAATTCGAGCGCTCGCTATTATAATTCCGCATCCACCAGACGCCGTTCCGACCAAAGTTGCTTCAAATGTTGACTCACACCGAGCAGATTGATCAGTACAAACAATTGACATCCGTCGATGTCGATTTGCAAGAGCTCTTCGAGCGACACAAGTCGTCTGTGGAAGCAGCGATATTGATTCGTGAAGTCGAAGAAGCATTTCTGCGATTATTTGCCGAAGGCCGTATGAACGGCACTGTGCATACTTGTGTTGGTCAGGAGTTTTCGGCCGTTACTGTCGCAGGCCAATTGGGAAAGGAAGACTGGATTACATCCAATCACCGCTGTCACGGACACTTCATTGCCAAGACCGGTGACTGGAAAGGCCTGATCGACGAGTTAATGGGTTTCGAGAGCGGTGTTTGCTTCGGAGTAGGGAGTAGCCAGCACCTGTTTCGTCCCGGGTTTCTGTCAAATGGCCCGCAGGGATCGTTGGTTCCAGTCGCTACGGGCATCGCGCTGCACCACCGACTCAAGCGACGTGGCAATATCGCAGTTTCGTTTATCGGCGAAGGGACGCTGGGCCAAGGCAACATATACGAGGCGATGAATCTTGCGAGTTGCTTTCAGGCCCCTCAGTTATTCGTATGCGAAAACAATCTTTATTCTCAGTCCACTCCTCAAGCAGGCGTTGTGTCGGGAGATATCAAGTTGCGTGCCGAGGCTTTTGGCCTGAGAACGTTCGAAAGCACAACGTGGGATCTCGACGATCTGACAGAGACGGCCAACACGGCAATCGACTATGTCAGACAAGAAAACCGACCCGCGTTCCTGCTCATCAAAACCTATCGGCTCAATGCACATTCCAAAGGCGATGACGATAGATCTCGGGATGAAGTCGACTTTTTCAATGATCGGGACACGCTGACACGACTACTGCAACTGCCTGAGGCGAGAGAGATCCAGGAAGAGAAGCTGCGCATGGTTACCGAGCACATTGATTCGGCAAATCCTGCGTATCTTTCTTTGGAGAGATACCTCGACGATCAGCTCCCCGCGCCGAAAACCGGTTCGCGCGAGACTGTCAGGAATGAAAGACAGCGGACCAATCTGGCGCTAAATACCGCGTATCGCAATCAACTTGACGCTGGCGGCTTCATGCTCGGCGAGGATATCGAAGACCCTTATGGTGGCGCATTCAAGGTTACGCAGGGGCTAAGCACAGACTTCCCCGATAACGTAATAACGACGCCGATCAGCGAAGAAGGCATAACGGGCCTTGGTATCGGGCTGTCTATGATGGGAACCCCGACATATGTCGAAATTATGTTCGGGGATTTTCTTACCCATACGTTTGACCAGGTAATTAGTAACGCCTCCAAATTTCATCATATGTATGCCTTTCAGGCGTCAGCTCCTGTCCGATTGCGTACTCCTATGGGAGGAAAGCGTGGTTACGGGCCGACTCACTCGCAGTCGCTCGAAAAGCATTTCCTCGGTATCGACAACTTTGCAGTCGTGGCGCTTACGTCGCTCATTGATCCGTCAGCTGTCCTGGACGAACTTCGTAATCACAGTTGCCCCGCGCTGATCGTGGAAAATAAGCTGGATTACAGTCGGTTTCTCTGGCAGTCGCCGGAGTTCCTGACCACGGAGTTACTCGGCGGTGGCCTTGGGACGATCTTGATTTCGCCGGTAGGAGCGAAGCCAACGTGTACCCTTGTTGCCTACGGAGGAATGGCCCGCGAGCTTGCGGATAGTCTGGACGACGTTTTTGTAGAGAGCGATGAGATCTGTGAACTGGTGGTGCCCGTCAGTTTGCATCCGCTGGATATTGCGCCGATCAAGGAGTCGGTCGCACAGACAGGGAAGTTGATAGTCGTCGAGGAAGGGGCGAAGCCATATGGGTTTGGGGCTGAATTGCTGGCCCGGCTTCAAGAGTCGGGATGCGATGAAATTACAGTGGCCCGAGTTGGTGCTGCGTCAGTTCCAGTGCCATCGGTCGCATCGCTCGAGAACGAAGTATTGCCGACAGTAGACTCCGTAATCGCTGCGCTCTCGGAAATGTCGGAGAGACAATCATGATCGTCGTCCCGGTCCCGCGACAAAACGTTAACGATGATGTAGTAATCGTTAATCGCTTCATCGTCGACAACGAAGCGCAGGTCGAATCCGGACAGCCAATCGTCGAGATCGAAACGTCAAAGACAGTGATCGAAGTTGAAGCGCCTGGCGCGGGTATTGTTCACTTTCATGTTGCAGAGGGTGACGAAGTGCCGATTGGCGCAAGCCTGTGTCACATTGCCTCGGATGATGCCGATGAATCGCAAGAGCCTGTCGAATTACTCAAAGGCGACCGCATCGACACGCCAACGGAATCGGTGAGACTGATTTCAAAAGCAGCCCGGGCGACCGCGGCGGAACTGGGCATAGATGTTTCTGATTTGCCGGGCGGCTGGATCAGCTCCCACGCCGTCCGTGCCATGGTTGACGATCGCTCGCCTGTAAAGGCGCCGACTGAAGTGGAACGAACTGTGGGCGTCAAATCACAGCCGCCAGTCATAGAGGATTCGGGGTTGCCGGACTACGACGTGGAGCGTCTGAGTCTGCGCAAGAGGTCGGAGATTGGCAGCCTGTCAGCCCTCGGTGCCGGCGTTCGTCAGTCGACGATCGGGATTTCGACCCCCAGGCTGGGCAGCAGGCTCAGGGAGCCGATCCCGCTGTTCGCCGACGGAATCCTTGACTTGATTGTCTATGAAGCCAGTAAGCTCATGGCGGAATTCCCGTTTCTGAACGGCTTCTATTCCGGAAACGATGAGGTTGCGTTGTACAAGCAGGTTCATGCGGGTGTCAGTTTTGACAACGATCGTAACTTGAAGGTTCTTCGAGTCGAAGAAGCGGATCAGCTCACGCTCAGCGATGTGCAGCTTGCCATTAATGCGCTGCTGGTCAAGTATGAAGGCGACGAAGACCTCAGTGAAGAACTGCAAGGAGCAACGTATACGGTAACGGATTTGAGCCACATGGGTGCGGACTTCGTGTTTCCACTCCTGAACGGATACCAGGCCCTGATCATAGGAGTTGTCAAGCGCTCAGCGCGACAGTATCGACTGATAGCGAGCTTCGATCATCGGGTGGCAGAGGGACTTTACGTGTCCCAATTTCTTGACAAGCTATCCAGAAATGTCGCCAGTCACTTTCGCGACGCCGCAGTCGAGACGGAGGATCTGTCTTGTTATTTTTGCGAACGGCCGATGACAGAAGAGCGTGCTATGGGCAACAAAGGGCTTATCAACATTACGACCGGTGACGGTCAACGGGTGTTAGTGTGCCGGAATTGCTTCGAGGGATTTTGATTCAATGAGCGATGCGCACTCCGAGTATTTGTCGAGACTTCTGGGTCGGGACGTCGATTGGCGGCAGTCGCCGAAACTTACGTCAGGCCAGAAAGCGCGTTATTTCGCGTGGTGTCAGGCAAATGATCTCGAATTTCGGCTCGGGCGCGACGGAGATGAAGATCCCGTTTCGGTACCGTCATCGGATTACAGCTTGCCGTCCTCTGCCACCAGTGACGGCGGCTCGTCGTCGGCGATCTACGGCGTCGGCGTGGACATTCAACAGATCTCTGAGCTGTTCCCGGAGCCGATCGCCTCTCCGAAATCCGATAGTTCTCTCGCCGAGATATTTTCGTTGAGGGAGCTTTCATACGCCGAAGGCGCTGACGATGCGCGGCAGACGCTGAGCGGCTTATTTGCAGCCAAGGAGGCTATTGTCAAAGCGGATCCCAACGGCGCGGATGGCAGCCTGGCGGACATCGAGGTCCTGCCGCAGTCTGACGGCGCACCAACACATGACGGGTATCTGTTGAGCATCTCCCATAGTGGAGACTTCGCGGTCGCATTTGCGGCGAAGTTGGGCACAAGTAGTTTGACCGAGAGCAGCGAAATCGATGAGACGCCGGAATCGTCGACGGAACCGTCAAAATCGAAAAAAAATCCCGTTTCGAAGTCCCAAGCTACACGGCGATCGAGACTATGGGTGCTGCGGTTGGCTGCATTCATCGGCTGGATCGGCGGTATATGGCTGTTGATCGACAAGCTAAGTGGTCTCACCTGAGTCCGCAGGACTCCTCGTTTCGCTGCCGATTCGCCCCTGGTCGCTGGACTGAGAATCGTCGAGTTGTCGACGCAGGTTCTCTGGCGTGCCGACATCGAGGAAACGTTCGGATGGGAACTCCAATGCAACGACCTTCAACTCGGCCAGAGAAGATGCGATCACATCACCGAGATAGGTTTCCCGCGTGGCAGGTGCGTCGCCGCCCGAGTCAGAAACGTAGGCATGCAAGTACCGCGTAAATGTCGGTCGCCAGACCGCAGCAATCCAACTTTTTGCGAAATGAATGCCGGTTGGCTTGGGCCGGATTTCGCTGATCATTCCGGTCGACGTAAGCGATACGACGTCGACGGATGTTGCCTGGTCCGTTTCGAATACCGCCAAAACGACGTCTGCATCACAATTGTCCAATTTCGAACATAATTGGACATACATGTCTTTGCATGTGGTGAGAATATCCGGGAAACCGAATGCGACGTTCGCTCGCTCGATGTAGGGAAAAGCTGCGTCGAGCGTCCAGGGAACTCCGGGTGTTTCCCCGACGACCAGATACGCAAGCTGCATTCCCACATCGTTTCGCTCAGCCAGGCACCCGGGAATATCCCACTTACCGTTTCTCAACACGATGAAACATTTATCGATGCCGGCAAGCGCCATGGCGTCAGTCAGGTGCAGGCACGCGGGTCGGGCAATCTCCCCGGAACGCGAAGAGTCTCCCAGCGCCCTGACTTCGAGTATCTCTTTAGACGTTTCGAGGCCGGGCAATCGACGTGCTCGGCCGGCGGCCGGAATGACGCCAACGAAACTACTCATCAACGGCGCCATCTAGATTTCACGCGCAACCAGGCGTTGTCGAATCTGGTCACCCGTGCGTATTGCCAGCGCCATTATCGTCAACGACGGCCCTTCGCCGCCTCCGGAACTTGGAAATACGCTCGCGTCTGCGACAAAGAGGTTTCGCCACCTGTGCGCGCGACAATTCGCATTGACAACCGAATCGTCGGGATTGGCCCCCATACGGCAGGTGCCGAAGACGTGTGTCGACACGAAACTGTCGTATGTGCTTTTTTCTTCAAATATTTCAGTAACCTGCATCGCCTCCAAGATCTCACGGCTCTTGCCGGCCATGAACGAGATGCACGCGAGACGTCCGTCGTCCAGGAAGGAGTTTATGCGCGCAACGGGCAAGCCGAATCTGTCGCTTGTATCTTGATCAAGATCGACAAAGCTTTTCGCATTCGGCAGGCATTCACCGATCGCACCAATTGTAATGACGCGACCAAACAGCTCGCGCATGGCCTTCTTGTGTGTGAGTCCCCAGCCGGGCACGACCCGCGTCGCGTAGTTGACCGGGCCAATCAGACTTTGTTCAGCAGTGCCCGGGTAGAAGCGGCAACCCCCTGTGGACCCAGGGATACCGTCCGGGTCGTTGTAATCCCAACACACAATGTCATTCGGCAACCCTCGAAAGCTGCCGAGCGGGTCCGGATGCAGTCCGCTGCTAAACCATGACAGCGTCTCCATGAAATTCCTGCCGACATGACCAGTTTCGTTGGCCAGGCCGTCGGGCGCGGCGCTGCTTGCAGACATCAACAATAGTCTGGGTGTTTCAACGGCGCCACAGGCAACAACTAACACACGTGTCTCTACTTCCGACAAACTGCCGTCTCTATTGGCACACTGTATCGCCTTGATTCGATCGTTAACGCCGGCCACTATCCTGGTGACGGTTGTCTCCGTTCGTAGTGTGCAGTTGCCCGTCGCGAGTGCTTTGCGCATAAATGTAACGTCGACACTGCCCTTATCCGTGCGCGGGCACCCGCGATTACAATTCCCGCAGTAGTTGCACGGCGGTCGGCCGTCATAAGCCTTTGATGGCACAGCGAGCGTATTCGGTTGCCACTTTATGCCAAGTTCTTCGGTGGCAGACATGATCTTCTGACTCGCGTAACTGGGTCGATGACTCGGCAGCGGTAAGTGTTGCGAGCGCGGGCGGCGGAAGTCGTAGTCGGCGCCACTTACGCCAAGTATTCCTTCGGCGACTCCGTAGTAGGGGTCGAGCTCACGGTATTCGAGGGGCCAGTCGGCTGCGACGCCATACTCGGTCGCCATTTTCATGCCTCTTGCATTCAGCCGGTGCGCTTCACCCGTGTAGTGCAGCGTCGTTCCGCCGACACCCCTGACATGCAGATACGCCAGCCCCGCGCGCTGCGCCGTAGTGTTTCTTTGCCCGGAAATGTGGTTCCAACTCCGGAGTGATTTCCAACGCGATTCGAGTGGTTGCATCGCGCCGAAGCTGTAACGACCCTTGTGCTCTGGCGCTTGCGGAAAGCCATGGAGCTCCCATTCGGAAAGATGCAGACGGTAGTCGCGAAACGGATCGAAGGCCGGGCCGGATTCCAGGACAAGCACTTTGACACCTTGGCGGGCTAACGACCACGCTGTTGCCCCGCCGCCCGGACCCGATCCAATTACTACAACGTCGAATTCGCTACGAGACATCGTCGATTTCGATAGCTGGGGGATCTGCGTAGTCCATGAACCCCAGTGGCTGCGGCGGCCCCGAATAACCCAGGCTGATCCAGGACTGCGGGTGCGAATAGTAGAGATTGAGCGTCAGTTTGTGCAGACGACGAAAGAAAGCCTGCTCAACGGTCCCTCTGGGCGCGTCTGCAATCAACTGAATCATCTGTGATTGCTGGATTCGAGCGAGATTATCAAACGAGTTGCCGAGCTGCCTCTCCGAGATCTCATCAAGTCTGTTCAAGCCGTGTCGAATCCGGCCACGCAGCCTGCGATCGTCGTCGACAGAGTCCAGGATTGCGCGATCCACGCCGAGTTCGACGGCTCCGGGCGATGCATCGTCGGCAGGAACCAGAAAATCGACGAGCACGGATAAGACACCGCGCTCACGCTCACTGAGCGGCAGCAGGCCACGGCGTGAATACCTCCACCCAAGCCCTGCAATCGCTCCAGCCGCAGTGACACCGAGGGACAGCTTAATAACGGTACGTCGAAGAATCTTCATTTCGAATGATCTTCATTTCCCCGTCCACGCTGGAGAACTGCTTGACGCCCTGTAAACCTGCTCTGGCCGCTCGAGTTTGGTAATTGGCGTCCGACACGTCTCCATTCGAGTCTATTAGCACAGCGAAGTGGTCTCCGTCGAGCTCGCTGATCAGACCCAGACTATTGCAGCAGGCCTGCATTGCCGTCGTCATTTGCCTGGCGGCAATCGTCCAGTTATTCGTAGGCCGTAATCGGGCAGCGACGCGAGTACCCCACCGGCGCTTTGACTCAAACACCGGGTCCGTCAGCCACGGGCGAGAACCACCAAAATTGTACCAACGTAGTCCGTAAGCGTAAGCCCAGTCGATTATCGTTGCGTTAAGGTATGTCCAGATTCCTCTGCGGTACAACTCCTCATCGCTCGTCAATACTCCACCTTCGATGCTGTGGCATGTATCTCCCACAACGGCGCAAATCATCCCGGCGACTAATGCGTCGCCACGCTTGATCAAAAACAAACGTCCACTTTTGGGTTTCAGCCACAGGCGCCACTGGACATCATAGGGTGCAATCACCGCATTGGAACCGTGACGAGCTGTGACAAAAGGCAGGTAGAGCTGATGATAGAAAAGGTGAAAGTCCTGTTTTTGCCTCGTGATGCACAATGTCATTCCCGAATCCTGAAATTTCCGGATTCTGCGTCGAATCACCTGACGCTTGTTTCCGGCGACGAGCTCGCTGAGCGGCTTCTCTAAAGCGATTTTCTGATTGAGCCAGACCGGAATACTGAATTGAAGAAGCGAATCAGGCACTTCAAACGCTTTGTTGTTCGTTTCGACGATTACCAGATCGTAGCCCTCGTCCAGTAAGCCCGATGCGCACCTGGCCGATTGCCGGAATTGAGTTCTTCCAAGCGCCAAAGGATGGAAATCGTTGCCAAAAAGACGACAGATTGGTCCTAGAGTACTTCTGGGTCCCAGATAAGCGATTGCGAATTCGCATCCGTCAACCCGCCACACCATCGGCCCGGGGTATTCGCGCATACCGTATCCAAGGTTGGCGGTGGTTTCGATAATCTTGTGCCTGATCCGGCCATCGGAGCTCGCGTCGCTGCGCATTGCCAGACGATCGGAGAAGAGTATTAGTCTTCTGGCAGCAAACTTCCTGATTCTTCGCAGACTCCTGTTTCCACTTCGCCGCATTGCCACGAAGATCCGATGAAGGAGCGACCGTGATTCTGTGTCCATCGACGTTGCCTCAATAAGACATCGGTCTAGCCAATCGCTTTCTTCAGTCTGCCGACGGCTCGCTTTACGCGCCTCCGGTAATCCAAAGACACGATCCTGGTCCTTTTCTTCCCCAGAGCTCGGGAGATTACACGCTGCAACGGCTTGATGAGATCGTTGTGACCTTTACTGCGTAGAAGGTCCAGCGATTCCTGATAGGTTGCAGCAACCATGTTGTCCCGGGGAGGCACAATGCTGTCAATGAGGCCCGCGTTGAGCTCGAAGCTGGCAAAACAAGGCGTCTGTTCAAGGGCACCCACGGCCAGCAGCCCTATCATCGTGCGAACGCATTTCTCGCATCTGCCACAATTGAGCTTTCCGGGTGCATACCTCTTGTACTGATTGCAGACGCGCAGGTGCCGGAGCATGGTCGGTGAGCGGGCAACGATTCTGGTCTTCTCCAGCCTTGACAAATGGCCGCCGGAATGCCGGATCCTCATGCGGGCGCTGCTGAGATTCTCCTGGACCAGCGGGTTGTCCGCGGCAACACAGGTGAATTCACGTGCCAGGAAATCGCTCGCGGCAATAGACAGTTGAGTACATCCTGCGGATAGGGCATGTCCAAAACTGGCCAAGGCCGTGCACATTAGTCGGTCAACCCAGAATTGCCAGTTGCGGGCGGAGTCTTCCTCTCTGTACGGAAGGTATACGTTGCTCTCCACAGGAACGAGTATCAGATCGAGCTCTCTCGCGGCGCTTCGCATGACCTCGGTCACATAGCCAAAAGCAGTCGGGTCGTCTTGTTCGAGGCCAAATGCCAGTATCGCGGTACGCGTGTAATCAGGATGGTCAGTGCCAAGAAACTGCCTGTTCAATGCCAGTGTCGCGTAGGAGTCCAATCCGCCGGAGAACATCTGCGCACTCAATGCACGCCGCACGTCTGTCGGCCGGTCCACGATACGTTCCGTCTCGATGTCCAGCGTCTTGCGATCTCGGTAATGCCAGTGATGTGCATAGGCACTGGCAACTTCGATATTTGTTCGCAACGCTGAACATATGGGATCCGCCACGTGAATCCGTGATTCCCCATACTCATATGCCGGTATGAGGTTGGCTATCAAAAAAGTGTCGGCGCAGTCCGATAGCATGCTTGCATGCTTTGCCGCTGTCTCAAAGTAGAGCTCGAATCCTTCGCGGTCGCAATCTTCCCAGGTGACTCGAGCCGAGACTCGTGCACGACCGTTTTGTCTGGTGATTGCGATATCGGAGATTTTCATTGACTTCCGTCAGTATGTTTAACGGTGTGTTGGGCGCAACAACACTACTTCATATGCCTGGTTAGCGCCATGCACGCTACACGTGCTCGATTCTGATGCGGCTGCTCGATGGAGTACGGGTTTGAAGCTGTTCTCAACATAATGTCATCCAGGATCCTTGCACGGACACAGGAAATGCTTCAGCATCTGCAGAGCAGCTCGACGGTGGCCGTATTCTAACGCTGATGAACAAATCTGCATTCTCACTGCCCTTGGAGTTTGACTCTGCGCGCATAGCGAACGAACTCGGAGCCCTGAGTGAAGGACAATGGCTGGGGCACTTTGTCCGGATACACTACGATACAGGGTGGCGCGGCATCGGCGTCAGAACCCGAAGTGGCGATCCGGCCGACCTTGAGGCCGGACCAGCCTACGTGGATACTCCGCTGCTCGCGCGGCTGCCGGCTACGAAGGAGCTCATCCAGAGTTTCCGATGTGGGTTAAAGCGGGTTCGCTTCTTGAAGCTTGAACCTGGTGCGCGGATCAAGGAGCACATTGACCTGGAGACCGGTGCAGGTCATGACGAGGTCAGACTGCATGTGCCTATTCATACGAACCAATCAGTTGAGTTTTTCTCCAACGGCGAGCGCATCCGGATGCTTCCGGGCGAGTGCTGGTTCCTTGACGCGAGCTACCCGCACAGCTTGTACAATGGCGGTGAGACTGACCGAATTCATCTGGTCATCGATTGTGAAGTCAACGATTGGCTCAAAGGTTTGTTCCCGGCCGGGTTCTTCGACCCAAGCTGGCGCAAGTCGGTCGCTTACCGAACACGCGTGATCCGCTACGTAGGGCACGACGTGTGGCGGGCAATTCGCATTGGCGACCGCGAGGAGCGGCGGCGCCGGATGCGTTTGCTTGTCAGAGAATCGGGGATTCATCGTCTTCGCAAGCGCGTCATTCGAATATCCAGAAAGTTATTGCGAATTAACCGGTCGATCGATGCGCGTTAGGCTTATTTCACGTTCGATCTGTGGTTGTTTTTGTCTGCAATCTTCTGATTCAAAGAGGATGGGTCGTTTCTGATGATGAACGGTATTCGATACAGAATTCAGTCATTAATCGGGAATGCTTCATCCCCGTTTCTGCGTTTTGCAGATAGATCACCGGTTTTCATCGTCGGTTGCCAGAGATCCGGTACGACGATGCTGCAAAAGGTTCTCAGCTTGTCGCCTTGTGTGACGTCTCACGCCGAATCGCACAAGAGTGTATTCGAGCGTACGCTGCTTCGGTCGTTTGGCAATGTGCGATACAGAATTATTGTGAGCCAAACTCGAGTGGTCGAATTCAAGCCCTTGAATGACGCGCAGAACGTTGACGTCATGCTCCGTATGCATCCGAACGCCAGAGCCATATGGATATATCGGCACTACAGCGACGTCGTCAACTCGATGGTTCGCTTGTGGGGAGCGACGGCGCGCGCCCAAGTTGCGGAAATCGCGAGCGGTGAATACAGTAATGACTGGCGCAGGGCATTAGGAGAGCGGATCAGTGATGAAAACCGGCAGCTCCTGAAGAAAGCGCTTGTTCATCACGTAGATGAGTACAATGCTGCTGCTCTAATCTGGTATTTGCGCAATGCTCTGTGTTTCGATCGTGGCCTACACACAAACGAGAATGCCCTGATCTGCAGGTACGAGGACCTCGTATCCGATTCTCGAAACTTGTTCGAGACGATTTTCGCATTTGCCGACATTCCGTTTGACGTTCAGTACATCCAGGGAGTGCATTCAACATCTGTGCACCGTGACTCGCAGCCCGATCTGAGACCGGACATAGCTGAAATTTGCGAGAAAATGGTTGCCCGTCTTGACAGCCACCGCGTCAAGAGCGACTCTCGAACCAAACACAACTAGCTTGAGCGGCGCTCCGATGGCTGCACGATTCCATCTATTTGACCTGCCGCTTCAGTTTTCGTATCGCGCGCTTCGCGCGTCGGAGGTTGCGTTTCGAGACAATAGACCGTCTACGCCGTCCGCGTATTTGTGCGATCAGTCTGTCAATCGGCGCGATGAGATCGTCACGGCCCCGCTCGCGCAGCGGTTGCCGCAATTCCTGATACATTGCGGCGATCACTTCGTTGCGACCCGGTTTAACGCTGCCAACGAGCCCGGCGTTGAGGTCGATCTCGGCGAAGCACGGCGTCTTATCGAGCGCGCCGACGGCAAGCAGGCTAAGCATTGTTCGCACACATTTCTCGCACTTGCCGCAATTTAATTTGCCCGGTGAATATCGCTTGTACTGATTGCATACGCGTAGATGTTCGAGCATTGTGGATGAATTCGCAACGAGTCTGACTTTTTCGAGCCGTGTCAGGTGTCCGCCGGAGTGCCGAACTTTCATTCGATCGCTACTCAAGTTCTCCTGCACCAGTGGATTGTCGGCAGCATGGAACGTGAACTGGTGCGCCAGCGGGTCGTTTGCCGCGATCGATAGTCGCGTGCACCCGTCCGAAAGTGCGTGTCCGAAGCTGGCCAGCGCCGTGCACATTTGCCGGTAAACCCAGAACTCCCAACCTTGCCTCGAGTCTTCGTCCCGGTACGGCAGATAGATATTGCTCGCGACAGGGATCAATGTCAGTTGTAGCTGCTCGGCAGCCTTCTCCAGCATGTCTGTAACATATTCGAACGCCGTGGGATCGTCTTGCTCCAGGCCGAACGCGAGAATCGCAACTCGTGTGTATTCTGGATGTCCTGGATCCACGTACTGTCGATCGAGAATCAATGTCGAATACGAGTCGATTCCACCGGAGAACATCTGTGCGCTTTTCGGAGGCGGCCGAGTGCCGAGGCGAGCAGCTACGTTTGGTGTGTCAATCTTGAGTTTTTCGCGATGCCGGTAATGCCACTGATAAATGTATGTACTGGCGACGTCAATGTTCGAGCGCAGAATAGGGCAGATTGCTCCGTCGATGCGAAGACGTGTTTCGCCGTACTCGTAAGCCGGAATTAGATTTGCAATAAGGAATGTATCGGCACACGTCGATAGCATGCCTGCATGGGCGGACGGCAATTCGAAGAAAAGTTCAAAGTCCTCTCGATCGCAGTCCTCCCAACTGACCAGCGCGGCAACGCGGGATCGATCACCCACGCTCGACAATTCAACTCCGGAGATCTTCATTGGCTTCGATCATGCACCGAAGGGCAAACTGGCTGTACCTGGTATTGGCGCTTCGGGCGATTACCGGTTGATGCAATCGCGGAAGCACTGCCCGAGATTGAGCCGCGCCACCCCTGGCTACTAGCCACGCCGTAAACAATTGCACGATCGGGCAGCCACGTAGACCTGCCAACCCCTCCATTGTGATTTGGAGTTCGATTGTCCATTTACAAGGTCCTGAGAGCCGAATCAAGGTCTGTTTAATGCTTCGACCAGTGGCTGCCCAGGGCCGGAAAATGTTTTAATCTCCTGTGCTGCCGTGACAGGCGCTAGTGGTAACAAAATCTCATGCCAAAGAGATTCGTGCGGATGGATTCAGAAGGCGAACGACGGCCAGCTTCAACAGGGCACTTCCATTGCAAGGTCTCGAGGTATCTGCTGTATGAAGTTGCGAGCACCTGAGTTGCCTCAATCGTCACTTATGCTTATAGGAATCCACGTAGATGAATGTCCGCACTCGTTTCGCTCCTAGTCCGACCGGTGTCTTGCACCTCGGCAGTGTCCGTACGGCACTGTTCTGCTGGTTGTACGCGCGGCATCATCGCGGGCAATTCATCTTGCGTATCGAAGACACTGATCGGGAGCGGTCGACACCAGAAAACACGGATGCAATTCTCGACGGTATGGCGTGGCTGGGCCTCGATTTCGACGAAGGCCCGTACTACCAATCGCAGAGATCGAAGCGCTATCGCGAAGTTATCGAGCAATGGTTGGCCACGGGAAAGGCCTACCACTGCTATTGTACGAAGGGCGAAATCGAAGAACTCCGCCAGAAACAGCTCAGTTCCGGGGAGCGCGTCCGGTACGACGGCCGATGCCGCGATCGGGCAAAGCCCCGCGAGGGCGTCGCCCCGGTGGTTCGATTCAAGAATCCCGTCGACGGGGAGGTCGTCGTGGAAGATCGGATACGCGGCAAGGTGGTCTTCGATAACGCGCAACTCGATGATCTGATCATCGCCCGATCTGATGCAACGCCGACATACAACTTCTCAGTAGTAGTCGATGACTATGATATGCAGATTACCCATGTCATCCGTGGCGATGACCACCTGAACAACACGCCCAGGCAAATGAACATGCTCGACGCTCTGGGCGCCGCACCGCCCGTGTATGCTCACTTGCCGATGATTCTCGGGCCAGATGGAGCCAAGTTATCCAAGAGACACGGTGCCGTTGATGTTCGCGAGTATCGCGATAAGGGGTATTTGCCGGCGGCAATGCTCAATTACCTGGTTCGGCTGGGCTGGTCGCACGGCGACCGGGAGATATTCAGTATCGATGAAATGATCGAATTGTTTGACATCGCGGACGTCAATCAGTCGGCATCCGCTTTCAACCCTGAAAAGCTGCTCTGGGTCAATCAGCAGCAGATCATTGCAACAAGGGCAGAGGAGTTGGGTGAAGCGCTGAGGCCGTACCTCGTTCAAGCCGGCCTGGACCCGTCTGCAGGTCCCGATCCCGCGCACGTGGCGAAAGGATTTCATGAGCGCGCTGAAACGCTAATGCATATGGCGGAGAGTGCCCGCTATTGTTTCGAGGATTTCGATGCGATTGACGGTAAATCGGCGAAGAAGCACCTGCGCCCGGCGGTGCTGGAGCCGTTGAGGCGAGCTCGCGATCGCCTTGCAGGCACCGAGCGTTGGAGCGAGGCGGCGATTGCCGAGACCATTCAAGACGTTGCAGCGGAGAACGGACTGAACATGGGGAAGCTCGGCCAGCCTATTCGCGTTGCCGTGACTGGTGGGCCGGTGTCGCCGCCATTGGACATTACGCTGTGGCTAGTTGGAAAGGACCGAACCGTTAAGCGGCTCGACCGTGCAATTGAATTTGTCGAGGCGCGAGCGGGCGGGAAATCACTGTAAGCCGGACTGCGAAACGCGCCTCGCATACAAGCCATTGATTCGGCGTAGAAAACGACAAATCGACGCAAGTTCTTGATACTCCACAACAGCACGCGTAAGGTGCGCGGCTCAGTGGGGCTATAGCTTGGCTCGGCGGTTCGATCCCGCCCGTTCCACCACGGCTCAGACTACTCGTCCTTCGCCTCCATCTTCCAGAGGTCGCGGACTCCGCCCTTTGACCCGGTGGCCGGGGTTCGAATCGCATTGGGGACATCTCAAGACCTCGGAGAATCACCTGAAAAATCGCACTTGAGCCAGCTGCAGCCGGAACTGAGTTCCCGCTAATCAGATGCGATCATTCAGCGGGAACAAAAGTGTGAGCTGGATCACAATTTGTGATGGAATACGAGTCAGATTACTTATGCTCCAAACCGTGTATCCTCGGCCTAGCGATTTATATAGTGTTTCTTGGCAAGTCATTCTTCGGGTGAAGTTGAGGCCGGTCAACTGTGAATGATTGGATAGCACGAACAAAAGAAATCTATCATCAGCTGCCGGAGACTATGCAGTTGCTGGTGCGGGAGGCTTACACGCTTGGCGACATCCTGAAAGATGCCGCCCTCAATTTTTTCAATCCCGATCATCGCCTGTTCTGGGCATATTTATTGATTTCTTTTTTCGTCATCGGAGTCATTTCCTTTTCATACTATTACGGCCGAGGTCGGAAGTTCCGCGTTAACGAATTCCTGCGGTTCTGCTTTCCTAAGAGCGTATACCTGCATCCATCAGCGATAATGGATTACAAGATATACTTCATTACGCCGCTTTTCGGCAGACTGACGAAGCCGATTATGTCGGTATATTCCAACGCAGGTGTCGCTTATGGTGTGACTGTCGCTCTGAATAGCTGGCTAGGGCCGCAAGAGGTGCAGCCGAATCCAGATTGGCTGGTGCTGCTGGCACTAACGCTAACGCTAGCAGTGCTGACTGATTTTGGCCGTTTCATCGATCATCTCATCGAGCATTACGTTCCCCTTCTTTGGCAAATCCATCGCGTTCATCACTCGGCGGAGGTGCTAACCCCCGTTACAGCTTTTAGAAGCCACCCTTTATCGGGAATGGCATCGTGGCCAATTCGAGCGACGCTAATCGGTGGATTCCAAGGTCTTGTTCTTTACCACTTTCTCGGGCAACCTGCGCTAGTCACGATCCTGGGCCTCAATATCGTCGAGACTGCTTTTCATGTCTTGGGAAGCAACCTTCGTCATACACATGTGTGGGTTTCCTTTGGACCGTTCTGGAGTCATATATTCATGAGCCCAGCCCAGCATCAGATCCACCACAGCGCTGATCCCAAGCATCATGACAAGAATTTCGGCTTCATATTCGCATTCTGGGATTGGATGTTCGGGACACTGTACATTCCGAAAGAAAAGGAAGAACTGGTCTTTGGGTTGGGGGAGCCGCAGGTACATCCAAACCTGAAAGAAGCCTACATCGAGCCACTTCGAAACATGAGAGGTATTCTGTCAGGCGGTCTTAACAGAACAGGACAATCTGACACGACCTAAGCGGATCGATTTCTGAATGAAATAAGTAAAGTTAATCTGCCGAAGCTGGCAGTAAAGACTGACCCTCGACCGCAGCTTGCATTGCCTTGACAGTTATATCGGCCCGATAGTCGATAAGTTGTTGTCCGAGCGCGACCAGCTCGTCTAACGCCTCGAACTCTATGCCATGGATTTCATAGCTGCCTTTGTCGAATCGCGCGGACGCACGAACGAGCCTCGGATCGACCGCAGCTAAGATAGACTCGTAGTGAAGGTCGGTGTGGATATTGTTGCGTAAAGCGGTGCGTATGTCCGGCAGCTGCGTGTATCCGAGCTGCTTGAGATAAGCGAAACTCCACAGATCCTCCGAATAGTATTCGGGAATGTAAAGTACTTGGCTACCATCGAAACCCCATTCGTCGCTGAGTATTTTGGCCACCTTTTCCATGCCGGCTTGATTACCGCCACTGTCTCCGATCAAAAAGATTTTCTCGAATCCCGTCTGGCGCAAACTTCTGCAGATATCCAACAACAAAGCTCTGAACGTCGAATTCCGCACGCTTATCGTACCCGGGAATCTCATGTGGCCCGACGCCGGATCTATCCTTCCTTGCGGAACAAACGGTACGATCGAAGCAACGAGCATCTTGTCATGTTTACGGGCTATCGCATTTGTTGTCGCGCGCAGGACAAAATTGTGCTTTCCAGTGACCACATTCGGACCGTTTTGCTCGAGCCCGCCGGTTGCTATTATGATCGACGTATATCCTGAGCGAACGGCTTTGGCTATCTCCCCACTCGTCATTTCTTCGAGAAAGACGGTGTCCACGCCGCCCACCGCAATGTCCCAGATGCTATCTTCCAATTGAGGCGGATTGCCCTTCGGCACTGTGCCGGAAGCAGGACAAATGAGCAGAATTGCCGCACAAAACAAATTCAATGAATTGATTGATTTCATGAAGTCAACTCTGTCTTCAACATACGAGATTTCGTGCACACAAGGAATTGCTCCGCGGCACAAGATTACTCTGACCAGGGTTTGCGACAAACACTCTCGATTCAGCCGTTAGCGAGAACTTGCTTGCCAACTATCTTTATCTCGTCCCATGTCATGACTTATCGGACGGATAGTGGGTACGGCCAACCCGATCGATCGAGGCTCACTGGCAATATTCAATTCAATACTTTCGGCGTTAGCCGCTAATACTGTAGCAAAGCGCCAACAGACCCGCGAGTTAGGGGCGTATGGCGAAGGATTCAGTCAACCGGATATCTGATCGTAGTGTGTGTGACGAATCAGAATCTCCGTCGGGGAATCTCCGCAAGCTTTAGCAACGCAGCCACAATTGGGTACGAATACGGTGGTATCCGAATTCTCATCGCAGTGTTTGCCCAGCGACCCTCCTGTGACGATAAGGCTGGCCGGGGTCTGAGAAGCTAGCAGTCTCGATACATGCGATGTTGGCCGAACGAGGGCTCCTGACGCCTTGACAGCTATGCGGTGCCTACGTAAAGTGCCCGGCTCCGTGGGGCTATAGCTCAGCTGGGAGAGCGCTTGCATGGCATGCAAGAGGTCGGCGGTTCGATCCCGCCTAGCTCCACCACGACTTGGACAACTCGTCCTTTGCCTGTGTCGGCGTCCATGCCGACGTAATGAAGCGGTTCACGCCCTCTCATGCATCGATGAGCAGCAACTCGAGCATCGTCATTTCCTGCACCGAAATGACCGGCCTATAATGAAGTCGCTTGGAATGCGCATTGTCGCGTATTAGCGGGAGGTAGTTGA
>JAAUYH010010200.1_pt1 | contig 89210 bp, 73 predicted proteins | sample 7278061 | NCBI WGS metagenome assembly JAAUYH01 (sample SAMN14350203, study PRJNA611818) | marine sediment metagenome | isolation source: surface marine sediment (0.6m) | place: French Polynesia: Moorea | collected 2018-08 | reverse complement strand
TCGCCCTTGTCGCCGCCGCACTTGCCTTCGCCACAGGAGCCTTCCTCGCCCTTGTCGCCGCCGCACTTGCCTTCGCCGCAGGAGCCTTCTTCACCCTTGTCGCCGCCGCACTTGCCTTCGCCGCAGGAGCCTTCCTCGCCCTTGTCGCCGCCGCACTTGCCTTCGCCGCACTTTCCTTCCTCACCCTTGTCTTTGCCAGCCACCATGTAGCCGCTGTCCAGGTCGGTGAGCTCAAACGGATTTTCAGCCGCAACGGCCGCTCCGGTCAGGGCAACGCTTGAAACAAACGCGGCGCCAACGGCAGCAGTCAAGGGCTTGATACAGTTAGCTTTGGTCTCTTGGTTCGACATTAGGTCCATCCTCACAGTGTCATGATGCGGCCATGGCCGCTTGTTAAATGGGTGTCACCCAGGGCAAATGCCCCATCCGTAAACTCGTTTTCCTGTTGTTGGCTGCCGACTGCTGTTAACGCTGCAAATCGTAACCACAGCATCAAAGACCCGGCGGCCGGAAAAATGCTTTCATTTTTCGGCGCTGAGTATAGTCCGGGATTGTAAGAATGGTGTTAACGGATCATTTGGTCCGGTGCGCGTAGCGGCAGAGGTCGGCAATAATGCAGTCCGCGCAGTCCGGTTTGCGGGCCTTGCAGACGTAGCGCCCGTGCAGGATCAGCCAGTGGTGCGCGTCCACCAGATAGGGTTTCGGGACCGCCTTCAGCAGTTTTTTTTCCACCGCCAGAGGTGTTTTTCCCGGTGCCAGCCCGGTCCGGTTGCTCACCCGGAAGATGTGGGTATCCACCGCCATGGTGGGCTGGCCGAAAGCCGTGTTGAGCACCACGTTGGCGGTTTTTCGCCCAACACCGGGCAACGCCTGGAGCTCCTCACGGGTTTGCGGGACCTGGCCATTGTGCTGCTCGAGCAGCAGCTGGCAGGTGACCATGATGTTTGCGGCCTTGCTGTTGAACAGTCCGATGGTCCGGATATGCTGCTTCAGGCCCTCCTCGCCGAGGCTCAGGATGGCCTGGGGCGTGTTGGCTACCGGAAACAGCCTGGCCGTGGCTTTATTGACCGAGACGTCGGTGGCCTGGGCCGACAGGATCACCGCGATCAGCAGCTCGAACGGATTCTGATACTCCAGTTCAGTGGTCGGGTGGGGGTTGGCCTGCTGCAGCCGGCGGAACATCTCGTTCCGCTGCGCGAGTTTCACGCCTGGGGCTCCGGCACTCCCGCAGGAATTTCTCTGGCGCCGCGATTGTCGAGGGCTTTTTTGGCGGCGACCAGCAGCCCCAGGCAGATAAAGGCCCCCGGGGGGAGCAGTGCCGGCAGGAAGCCGGACAGCCCGGGCAGGTCCAGAACCAGCCGCGCGCCCCATTCACCCAGCACCAGCTCCATCTGGTCGAACAGGGTCCCCCGGCCCAGGATCTCGCGCATGGCGCCAAGGACCAGCAATACGGCGGTGAAGCCAAGCCCGATGGCCAGCCCGTCCGCCGCGGCGGGGCCCAGGCCGTTGCGGGAAGCAAATGCCTCGGCCCGGGCGATGATGGCGCAGTTGGTCACGATCAGCGGCAGGAAAATGCCCAGCGCCTGGTAGAGCTCAAAGGCGAAGGCGTGAATCACCAGTTCCACCAGGGTGACGGCAGCGGCAATGATCACCACGAAGACCGGGATTCGCACTTCTGGGGAAATCCACCCACGTGACAGCGACACGATGGCGTTGGACAGCACCAGGGTGAATGTGGTGGCCAGCCCCAAACCGAGACCGTAGACCACCGTGGATGACACGGCCAGCAGAGGACACAGGCCCAGCAGCTGAACCAGTCCGGCATTGTTGTGCCAGAGGCCGTCTCGCCAGATGTTCTGGTAGGGGCTTTCCATGGTCTGCAAGGTGGCGCCGGCGGCGCCGGTTGTCAATGCCTGCGCTACCGTTCAGCCCGAATTTGCATCCGCCTGGCCTGTTACAATGGCACCCACAGGGAAAGCAGGCATTCTGGGTCCGGGGCCCGTCTGGCGCGCTTTAAATTCAGGCAGTTGCCGCTGGTAACGCAATCATGGCCGACCATCGGCCAGCCGTTGAGGCGACTGTAAATCTCATTATATAAGGTAGCCATGAAACGCGAATACGGATTTACATTGGTGGAGCTGGTGATGGCGCTTGCGGTGCTCGCAATCGTGATCACCATCGGCATCCCGGCGTTTAACAATTTTGTGCAGAACCAGCGCACGACGTCCCAGGTCAACGAGGTGATCGGCGTGCTGCAGCTGGCCCGCAACGAGGCGCTGTCCCGGGGCCAGCGGGTCGGCCTCTGGTCCGTGGATGGAGATTGGAACACCGGCTACCAGTTGAAGCTGGACACCAACAACGATGGTGACTACGACGACGCCGGGGACGAGGTGCTGCTGGAGTTTGCAGCGACCGAGGCAGGCGTACTGACGGTGGATGCGGACCCGATGGATTTTCTGCCCAGCGGTTTCCTGCCCCAGGCCTACCTGCTCAACATCCTGGCAGATGGCTGCAAGAACCAGAACAACCGGGACATCACGATATCCCGATCCGGCGCAATATCAGTGGAAAGGAAGGATTGCTGATGAATCGGGAGACCCAAACTGGCCGCCGACAGCGCGGTGTGACCCTGATCGAGGTACTGGTGGCTCTGCTGATCCTGTCATTTGGACTGCTGGGCCTGGCGGGGCTGCAGGGCATTTCCCTGCGCAACAACTTCAACGCCTACCAGCGCACCCAGGCCACCAATGTGTCCTACGAGCTCCTGGACCGCATCCGGGCCAACCGACAGCAGCTCATTCTGAACGGCGGTCCGTCGGCGGCCCAGCTGGGTGAGTGGGCGGACATCGTTGCGGCTACCCTGCCGGGCGGGGTACTGGAAGTGGTCGGCGCCGGCGGCGGCGCCATCAACTGTTCAGCAGCGGACTGCGCCATAACGGTTCGGGTCCGCTGGGTGGATGAAACTATCGGTGGGGTCACCGGTGGCTCCAATGCGTCCGGGGGATACGACACTGCTGACACCAACCTGCAGTGGTTCGAAATGGAAACGAGGATATGAACGGAATCGGGAACCAGGGAAATGGAAACCGGGCAGCCGCCCAGCGGGGCTTCGGACTGATCGAACTGATGGTGGCACTGTTGCTGGGGGTCATCATCGCCGGCGGCGTGGTGCAGGTGTTCTATTCCACCAACCAGGCCTACCGCTCCCAGCAGGCTCTGTCCCGGGTGCAGGAGTCCGGCCGATTTGTGCTGGAGGTGCTGAAGCCGCGCTTGCGTCCGGCGGGCCGGGTCAACTTCTGCGTGGCCAATCTGAACGTCAACCAGGTGCTGAATACCGCGTCCGCCGGATACTTCGCGGCGATTCATAACCCCAACGTACCCATCGTTGGATTCGAGTACGACGGGACCAATGAGGGAGACGCCTACGCGCTGCCGGAGCTGGCCCTGGGTGAAGTGGCCGCCGGAGACTACAACTCGAACTTTGGCCTGCCGGTTCCCCAGGACGTGATCGATCGCGCGGTGCCGGGCAGTGACGTGCTGATCATCAAGTATTCCGATCCCATCGACCGGTTGACGGCCTGCGGCTACAACGCCGGCACGGCGGACCTGGCCCTGAACATGGGGGTCGCCTGCGGCGCGACACCGCCGGCTCCCTACAGCCAGAATCAGCTGGACGCCATCTACCCCGAGGGCAGCCTGGTGCTGGTCACCGACTGCAATACCGGTGGCGACCTGTTTCAGCGCACCAACGACGGTTCGCCGGTGTTTTCGCTGGATGATGGCGGGCCGGTGCCCGGCAACATCGCGGCCGGCTTGAGCCGAAACTACAACGACGAAGCCCAGGTGCTGCCGTTTCACAGCGTCCTGTTCTACGTGGGGATCGGTGCCAGCGGTCAGCCGGCCCTGTTCCAGATGGATTTTGGCGGTGACGGTGTGCCCGAGGAACTGATCGAGGGCGTGGAGAACATCCAGGTCATGTATGGCGAACTGGATATTTTCGGCAACGTGAATTACCTGGAGGCCGACGCCGTGGTCACACCCGGCAACATCGTTTCCATCAGGGTCTCCCTGCTGGTTCGATCCAACGAGGCCGCGGACCTGGAGGTGGACGATCAGACCTACGATCTGCAGGGCACCATCGTAGATCCCATCGACGATTCCCGGCTGCGCCAGGTCTTTTCAACGACCGTGGCCGTCCGTAACCGCGTCAACGTGATTTGAGGCATTCCATGAACAACTTCAAACGACAAAAAGGCGTGGCGCTGATCATGGGACTGATGATGCTGATGGTCCTGTCGCTGATATCCATCAGCGCCATGCGCAGCACGACGCTGCAGGAACGCATGGCCGGCAACGTTCGCGAGGCCAACCTGGCGTTTCAGACCGCCGAGGACATCGTCCGGCAGGTGGAGCAGATCGTCAAGGTTGCCGCCGAAACCGGCACCTCGGGCGGGCTCCTGCCCCAGACCTGGGTGGACAGCGGACTCGGTGTCTATGACTGCGCCGGCGGCAAGATCCTGGCCAACCCGGATCCCACCACCTGGCCGACGCCGCCGACCACCTACACCAACCGCGGTGACATGCGGTACCAGGTGGTGGAAATGAGCGGGGTCGGAGGGCGCAGCGTGGCCTGCAAGCCGCTGGAGGAAGAACCCCTGGTGGGTGCGGGCAACCGCTCGTCTTATTTTCTGGTGTTTGGCTACGCCGAAGGACCGGCGGCCAGGGCCAGTGACCTGGTTGTAACGACTTATTACTACGAAGACTGATTTGACAACGGTCGGCTGACTGGCTGCCCGGAGGGTATGGACATGAAACGTCAATTTGGGAATAAGCTGCAGTGCGTCGCCGGACTTGCGTTCGCCTGCTTCTTCAGCGGTAACGCCTGGGGCGCTCTGGACATTGCTTCACAGCCCCTGGTGGTCTTTCAGAACGTCAAGAGCAACGTCATGGTGGTGCTGGATGACTCCGGCTCCATGTCCTTCGAGACTATCGTGCCGACCAATGACGGGTCGCTATGGTGGCAGCGCGGCAACGTCGACTCGTTTGTGCGTGACGACGGTACGCTGTTCTTCAACCGCGACAACGGCTTCAACGATGGTAAATCCGCCTATCTGTTTCCGTTTACCGAGGGACCGGGGACCGGCAGTCACAAGCTGATTCCGCCGTTTGCCCAGTACAACTTCATGCGCAGTTCGGCCTACAACGCCGGCTACTACGACCCGACCCAGACCTACGATCCGTGGCCCAGCTTTCCGGGGCGCACCTTCGTGGATATGGACGAACGCAACGCCGTGTCGGATCCCTCCGGGTCAACCGGTAACGCCAACCGCGATTTTGACCTGACCTCGGACTTTGAATTCAGCGGCGGCAATGACCGCTACCATTTCCACAACGGCATGGTCATTCCCGAAGGAACCCGCTGGCACAACGGCACCAGCTGGGTCACGGCAGCAACGGACACGGTCTGGACCGGTGGCGATGACCGCCAGCGGGGCGTGGACTTCTATCCGGCGTTTTACTACACGCCGGTGGACACCGGCACCTATTCGGTGCTGGATGGTGGCGGCGCCATCGTGCTGGGCGACTGCGGTGCTCCGCTGCCGGCCAACTACAAGCTGTTCGAGCGTCGCCCCAGCGACCTGAACACCATTACCGGCGATGTGGACGCGCTGGGACCCGACGGCTCCTGCCTGGTTCGTACCGACATCAGCGCCGGCACCCAGGAGATGCAGAACTTCGCCAACTGGTTCAGCTACTACCGCAAGCGCCACCTGTCGGTGCGCAACGGCATCGTGGGCGCCTTCCGTGACCTGCGACTGGGCTTCAACGTTGGTTACTTCACCATCAACAACCGAAACACCGTCACCATGCGGAATTTCGACAACAACCCCGCGGTGGATGAGCGCGAAGATTTCCTGGAGGACATCGTGGCCGAGAATTTCGGTGGCGGTACCCCCAACCGGCAGGCGCTGAATCACGCGGGCCTGCAGTTCGAGCGAACCAGTAACCCCATCATCGAGTTCGAGTGCCAGAAGAACTTCGCGGTCATGTTCACCGACGGGTTTTCCTCCCTGGGCGGCATCCCCAGCCCCGGCAATGCCGACGGCGGTGAGGGCTCGCCCTATGCCGATAACATCAGCGACTCCATCGCTGACATTGCCATGGACTACTACGAGAACCTGGATATCAGCGGGCTGGGCATTCCCATCCAGAACCGGGGTGACGTGGCAGTGCCGCGGGACTGCGACACCGCGACATTCCCAACGCCGCTGGACTGCAAGACGGACTCGCACATGAACACCTATATGGTGGTGCTGAACGGCCGGGGCACCATTTACAACGTGACCCATACCGAGATCGAAGACGCCTATGACAACCCGCCGACATGGCCCGACGTCAACGGCAGCCGGGATCCGACCCAGATCGATGACCTGTATCACGCTGCCGTCAACGGCCGCGGCCTGATGCTGAATGCCGCCACACCCACCGAGGTTGCGGAGCAGTTTTCCAGCGCGCTGCAGGATATCGTGCAGCGGTCCCGGCCCACCACCGCTCTGACCGCAACATCGACCCGACTGACCACGGAGAGCCGCTTGTACCAGGCAGCCTTCGACAGCTTTGACTGGTCCGGCAACCTGGTGGCCCTGGCCCTGGACGGTTCCATCGACTGGAACGCTGAATCGGTGCTCCAGGCGCGCACCTCGCCCCGCAACATCCTGACCATTAACGACAGCGGCGGTACGACGTTTGACTACAATAACCTGGACACATCGGTCCAGACTGCCCTGGCCACCAGCATCCAGACGGTGCTGGGCGTTGACATCACCGACGCGTCGCCGCTGTTCACGGGTTCACAGTTCATCGATTTCATTGCCGGTGACCAGTCCCTGGCCGGCAGCCCTCTGCGGGACCGCCAGAACCTGCTGGGTGACGTGGTGAACTCCGAGCCGGTAGTTGCCGGACCCGGTAACGAAGGCTGGGCGCGCCTGCCCGGTGGCGCCGGCGGCGGCATGAGCTATCTGAACTACGTGGACACCACCAAGCAGTCCCGACCGCTGATGGTGTACGTGGGGGCCAATGACGCCATGATGCACGGATTCCGGGCCGAGGACGGGACGGAAATGATGGCCTACGTGCCGCGGGACGTGATTCCCAAGACCGCTGAACTGGGCAACCCCAATTACCTGCACGAGTTTTATGTGGATTCCACCGCCACCGTGGGTGATGCCTACAATGGCGGCTGGAGAACCATCCTGGTGGGCGCTACGGGTGCCGGCGGTCGCGCGGTGTTCGCGCTGGATATCACGGACCCCACCAGCTTCGACGCCTCCGACGTGCTGTGGGAGCTGTCCGGCAATGACGACCCGGACCTGGGCGTGACCATCGGCCGGCCGGTGATTTCCCGCATCTCGGATGGCCGCTGGGTGGCCATTTTCGGCAACGGCTACAACAGCCAGAACAACGACGGCATCCTGTTCGTGGTAGACCTGTTCACCGGCAGCGTGATTGCCAAGCTGGAAACCGAGGTGGGCGATGCGGTCAACCCCGCAGGCCTGGCGTCGCCGCGTCTGGAGTTGAACGGAGTGGATGGGCTGTCGGTGGCCAATGCCTACATCGGCGACCTGCAGGGCAACCTGTGGAAGTTCGATCTATCCGACGCAAGCCCCGGATCCTGGAGTTCCGCATTCACCTCCGGGGGCAACCCGCTGCCGCTGTTCGTGGCGACGGATCCCAACGGCAATCGTCAGCCCATTACCTCTGCGCCGACCCTGACCCGAACGCCTCAGGGCGACCTGGCGCTGTTCTTCGGCAGCGGCAAGTTCTTTGAAACCTCCGATGCCACGGTCAGTGCCAATCCGCAGATGCAGACCTTTTTCGCGGTGGTGGAAGACCGACCCGACCTGGACCCGCTGGCCGATTTCAACATCGGTTCTTCCAAGGATCGTGATGATCTGCACCAGATCAAGCTGGGTTCCACCGTGGTGGACAATGGCCTGAACCTGCGGAACTTCGATTCCACCACCATTCCCGGCGAACTGGGTCAGGGCTGGTACATCGATCTTGCCCTCAACCTGAATGACCCAACCGGGGAGCGGGTGGTGTCAACGCCCAGGGTGAACTTCGGGGTGCTGATTTTCACTACGTTTGAGCCCACCAATACGCCGTGTACCCCGGGAGGTGTGCCGCGACTTTACGTGCTCGATGCCGTAACCGGCGCGCCGAAACTGGCCAGTAATTCCATCGACTGCACCGACTGTGGCGTGCTTGAGCTCTCCACCGGGGCACCGCTGGTTCCGCCGGTCGTGATCGACAAGACGGGTGAAGAGCGGGTCCAGTCCTGCTACGACGATCCGAGTGGTCCGGGTTGCTTCTGCATCCTGAACCCCAACGACGCCTCCTGCTCCGACGCAGACGAGGACGAGATCATTTCGGCTTGCCCCCTGGGATCACGCCCGGTGGTGGTCATCGACCCGGTCACCCGACAGCGGATTCCCATCGGCTGCATCAAGGAAGGCCGCACCGTTTGGGGTGAGCGTGAGCTGAACTGATTGGACGGGAGCGCAGCCGTTTGCGCTCCGTGAGTTACAATGAGCGGGGCACCGGCCCCGTTCATTGACATAATGAGAACTGACATGAAACAACGTGGATTCACCCTGATTGAACTGATGGTCGTGGTTGCCATAGTTGCCATCCTGGCGTCCATCGCCATCCCGGCCTACTCAGAATTCGTGGAGCGTTCCCGGCGCGGTGACGCCAAGACGGGGCTGGTGGGCGCCCAGCAGGGTCTGGAACGCTGTTTCACCCGGTTCGGGACCTACAACAACGCGTCCTGCAACATCGCCACCGATCTCGGCGGGGGCTACGACTCGGAAAACGCCTACTACCTGATTTCGGGCAACGTGCTGGCGACCAGCTATACCCTGCAGGCCGTCCCCGTGGGTAACCAGACCGGCGACACCGACTGCCTGACCTTTGGCCTGAGCAACACAGGCGTCCGGACCATCACCGGCGACAAAGACGTCGACTATTGCTGGAACCGTTAGTCCATTAGTGTCCTGTCATCCGGTTCACTGAATCTCAGAGTCCCCAACGGGGCCGCCAGGGGCAAGCGCCAATGGCGTGCGTCAGGTCCATGGCCAGGCCCTACAGCCGCAGGTCGTCAAACTCCCTGACGTTCATCAGCATGGTGTAGATGCTGCGCTCCACCGCGTCACGGTCGCCGGCCTCGGTCAGCGAGCGCATCGCATCCACAATGGCAATCCACCAGCGCATATGACCCGCGCTGAGCTGGGCTGCCACGGGAATGAGGTCGTGGGCCAGGCCCAGGTTGCGAATGGCAATCTCCTTGAGCGAGACCATGCTGTCCAGGTCCAGTTCGGATTCCTTCAGCTTGCCCAGCAGTTCACCCACAACCGTGGGATCCTGCTCCAGGGACTGTGAATTGGACGGTTCAGCGTCCTGGGCCAGGAATGCGACGTCGAGATGCGACAGGAACTCACGCAAGGCACCACGCAGGCTGAGCCACAATGCCTTGCGGCGCTCGTGCTCGCGGGTTTGCTGGAAAAAGCTCAACAGCCCAACCAGGAAGAACCCCTCGATGCAGAACCCGATGAGCTCCGGCAGCAGGTTGTCGTGGAACGGGCCTCCCGCTCCCCCCTGCATGAAGTAGTAATACAGGGCCACCCCGGCCACGCCGAACAGCGCCAACGGCGCAACCAGCATGTAACGATTCACGAGTCGCTGTCCCTGGCCACGGCCAGTGCGCCGACGACGCGCTGGATCTTCTCAGCTTCATCAGCGGTGAGATCCAGCGGGAGATTCTGAATATAGACCACACGGTCCGGGCGCAGGGGAATCGGCAAAAGGTCTGCGGGCATGCTGGTGGCGGTCAGCCGGATACCCTCCAGGGCCTTTTCCTCTGCGGATTTCCGGCCTGCCTGGGCGCGCTTGACCGGCTGGGGCCGGGTTTCACCGCCGGCCGAGACAAAGTCGTCCGGGTTGTCCAGCCAGGCGAAGTAGTCCTGCAGCGCGGATTTCAGGCGGGAGTTGTAGATCTTCAGCGTTTCCGGGCGAATGCTGCTGTCCTGGAGCTTGTGAAAGCGGCTGCACAATTCGTCGACGTCCAGTTGCCGCAGGTCCGAAGCTTCTTCCGTGGTGAGCTGGGTCAGAAGCTGCTCGGCCGCATTTCGTCGGCTTCTGGCGGTGGCGGGATTGAGGGCGCCGGCGATGGCGGATTGCTTGAGAAAGTCCAGCAGACCATCCCGTGAAAATTTATTGGATTCCATTGGTTCCCCTTCCGCGCAGCACTTGCAGGAGGAGGTTACTGGACCCTGGTAGGGCCTTCAATGGCGGGATTGGGTGCGCCGTGGTCCCCGGCAGATGTGCCGGATCAGCGGGAGTCTGTTTTGTCGGTGATCGCCCAGACTGATGCGCCGAACCACATGATCAGGGTCCAGCCAAACAGCAGGTTGAGCACGGCGATGGACCAGAGCGAGTTGGCGTGGCGGTAGAAGGCGATGAAGGTGGGCAGCAGGTACAGCACTGCACCCGTCATCCAAATTGTCGTGAACCAGTTTGCGCCACTCACAATTCGATCCTCCTGTCCGTTTGCTGCGCGGCTTTCGAGCCAGGGCCTGCCAGCACTGTCTTCTCCCAGACTTTCATTGTCCTACCAAGCATATGACAGTTTCATGAATGTGCCCTTAACATCCCGTTATTTGTCATCATTCAACGCCGCTATCGAAGTCTGGCTCACCACTACGACGACGGTTACTGAGGTTTTCCCCCAAATTTTTTTTCGCGCCGCCAGCCCGGCGAGTTCATGAACAATCCAGGCTAATCACCCTTGAGGCGTTTCGACAGGAAGCCGAACCGGTTGGAGAGTCGCCCGCGCAGTGATGCCGCTTTCTCCTCCTCCCGTTCGAGTCGTTCAATCTCGATTTCCAGCATCTCCATTTTCTTGACTTCTTCCTGTTTCTTAACCTGCTCCTTGATTCCTTCCTTGTAGCTTTCAGGCAGAGTTTCGGAGAAAAAGCTTAGGTCCTGTCCCACCAGGAAACGTCCAAGCTTGTCACAGAAATCGTCATTGACCTGCTCGGGGTTGGCCCTGCGACGCTGGACCTCCAGGCCGCGAAAATTGACGAACTCGAAATCCAGCATTTTTGAATCGGTGTGGGAGCGCACGGTTCCCAGGCAGATGATTTGCCCATGGATGCGATAGGTGGCGCCCACCATTTCACCGGATGCGGTCTTCATCACCTTCTTATCGCCGTGCAGCGAGTGTTCCCGGACAAAAGAATCCAGGGCGTCAGCTTGCTGGGGATTCAGCGTGACTTCGGGCACGCTGGACTTTTCAATGAAGCCGTTGGCCTGCACCTGCACCTCGCTGCGAACGCCTTTTTCGGAAGACAGCCGGATCTGGAACTCCGGGTCGATGGTCGCGGTCACGTCTCCATAGTGAGGCACGTGATAGGTGATTTTTTGCGGCGAGTCCAGGTACTTGACGTGCTGAGCCAGCTTTTTGAGGTACTCAAAAAGCTTTTTCATGGCCGGCGCGGTTAGAGAGCGATAGCGGTCTTGCTGCTGGTTTAGCGCTTGCTGGTCCCTGCGTTCTTTTTCTTTTCGCTCTTTGGCCTGTTGTTCCAGTTGATCTAGCAGGCTCATCGCATTAAGGGTATTTCTAGCGTCACTGCCGGCGATTATCGCAATCTCCCCGGGCACAATCCAGCGCGGAATGCAGGTGATTGGCTGACTGGCTTGTGGGCACTAGGCGGCGCGGAACGCCGGGAAACACCGCGAAAAGCGAACTTCCTGCCGGAAAATGGCTTTAAAGTTGAACAAATCAGGTGAAAACCTGAACAATACGGACTGAATCCCGGGTGCCTGGAAACAGCTATGTCAGAACACAAGAATCATGCGTACTGGAGCGAGCGAGCGCGGCAGGTCGACTTTCCAGCAGACGCCATCATCAACGGAGCGCCCACGGGGTCTGTGTCCGGCCGCAGGTTCGACTGTCTCAGCCCGGTGGACGGCAGTCCACTTTGCCAGGTCAGCCGCTGCAATCACGATGACGTCGATCTGGCCGTGACCGCCGCCCGAACCGCCTTTGATTCAGGTACCTGGTCTTCGGCGTCACCGCAGCATCGCAAACGCGTACTGCTGAAGTTTGCCGACCTGGTGGAGCGAAACGCCGAGGACCTGGCGCTGATGGAAACCCTGGACATGGGTAAACCCATCAGCGACAGCGTCACCGAGGACGTTCCTGCAACGGTGAATTGCCTGGCGTGGCATGCGGAGGCCATTGACAAGGTATACGGGGAGGTCGCAGCAACCGGGCAGGATGAGCTGGGCATGATTTCCCGGGAGCCCCTGGGCGTGGTGGCCGCCATCGTGCCGTGGAATTACCCCATGCTGATGGCGGCATGGAAGCTGGGGCCCGCCCTGGCGACCGGAAACTCGGTCATCCTGAAGCCGTCGGAGAAGTCACCGCTGACGGCCATCCGCCTGGGGCAGCTGGCCCTGGAGGCCGGGTTGCCACCGGGAGTGCTCAACGTGCTGCCGGGCTTCGGCCACGAAGCCGGGGAACCGCTGGCCGCCGACATGGACGTGGACGGACTGGTGTTCACCGGCTCGACGGCGGTGGCCAGGCATTTGCTGAGCGTTGGTGCCATGACCAATATGAAACGGTGCTTCATGGAATGCGGCGGCAAGAGCCCGAATCTGGTCTTCGCCGACGCGCCGGACCTGCAGGAGGCGGCCAACGCTTCGGCGGCGGCGATTTTCAGCAACCAGGGTGAAGTGTGTACCGCGGCGTCTCGCCTGCTGGTGCACGAATCGATCCAGGACGAGTTTCTGGAAGCCGTGGTCGCCGCTGCTGCCCGGTGGCAGCCTGGCCACCCGCTGGATCCGCAAACGTCCCTGGGCGCCATGGTGGATGAAACCCAGGCAGAACGCGTGCTGGACTATATCGAAGAGGGCTCCCGCGCGGGCGCCCGGCTGCGCTGCGGCGGCTCCCGGGCCGAGGTAGTCGACAACGGCTGGTACATCGAGCCCACGGTGTTCGACGGCGTCTCTCCGGACATGAGTATTGCCCGGGAGGAGATATTCGGACCGGTCCTGTCCTGCATGAGCTTCAGCAGCGATGACGAAGCCGTGCAATTGGCCAATGATACGGATTACGGCCTGGCTGCCGGACTGTGGACCCGTGACCTGTCCCGTGCACACCAGGTGGCCAGGCGCCTGCGAGCCGGATCAGTTTGGGTAAATTACTACGACGGCGGTGACATGACGGCACCTTTTGGAGGGTACAAACAGTCCGGCAACGGTCGCGACAAGTCACTGCACGCCCTGGAAAAATACACCGAGCTGAAGGCAACCTGGATCAACCTCGGCTAAAACCGCGCCCACGCCGCGTTTGACCTCCGTCTTTCCGGTGTGTTACTAAAACCTGTCCAAATGGACAAGATTTGGGCCGCCAATATGATGAGCAGCGAAAACCTTCCTGACCTGTCCTATCACTGGATGCCGTTCACGGCCAATCGCCAGTTCAAGTCCAACCCCCGCCTGCTGGTGGAAGCCGAGGGCATGTTTTACACCAGCGTTGAAGGCAACCGCATCCTGGATGGGGTAGCGGGACTGTGGTGCGTCAATGCCGGTCATGGGCGCAAGCGAATCGCCCAGGCCATCAAGGACCAGGCCGACCGGATGGACTATTCGCCGGGCTTCCAGATGGGGCACCCGGGCACCTTTGAACTGGCGGCGCGATTGGCCCAGCACCTGCCCCGTGGGATTGACCGCGTATTCTTCACCAATTCGGGTTCCGAGTCGGTGGAAACCGCGCTGAAGATTGCCATTGCCTACCACCGGGTTCGCGGAGACGGCGGGCGCTTCCGGCTGATCGGGCGCGAACGCGGCTATCACGGCGTCAACTTTGGCGGCATTTCCGTAGGCGGCATGGTGGCCAACCGAAAAATGTTCGGATCTCTGCTCACCGGCGTGGACCATATCCGCCACACCCACAACCTGGAAAAAAATGCCTTCAGCCGGGGGCAGCCGGCCCACGGCGCTGAACTGGCGGAGGACCTCGAGCGCCTGGTGCAACTGCACGATCCCAGCACCGTCGCCGCAGTGATCGTGGAACCGGTAGCCGGGTCCGCCGGGGTCCTGATTCCGCCCCTGGGCTACCTGCAGAAGCTGCGGGAGATCTGTGATCGCCACGGCATCCTGCTCATTTTCGACGAAGTGATCACCGGTTTTGGCCGCCTGGGCAAACCGTTCGGCAGCGAGTACTTCGACGTCAAGCCGGACATCATCACGGCGGCCAAAGGGCTGACCAACGGCGCTGCCCCCATGGGTGCGGTGTTCGTCAAGCGTGAGATCCACGACGCCTTCATGCATGGGCCAGAGGGCGCAATCGAGCTGTTTCACGGATACACCTACTCCGGCCACCCGCTGGCCTGCGCTGCCGCCCTGGCGTCCCTGGACGTTTACGAGAGCGACGGACTGTTCACCCGGGCGGCGGCAATGGCGGACTACTGGGAAGACGCGCTGCATTCACTGAAGGACGCGCCCCATGTGATCGACGTGCGCAATATCGGGCTCATCGGGGCCGTGGAGCTTGAGCCCATTGCCGGTCAGCCCACCAAGCGGGCGTTCAGCGCGTTCCTGGATGCCTACGAGAACGGGGTCCTGGTCCGCACCACCGGCGACACCATTGCCATGTCGCCGCCACTGATCATTGAAAAGCAGCATATCGACCAGCTGGTCGGCACCCTGGGAGAAGTTCTGAAGCGCCTGGAGTGACGGCCGCATCGGCTTGGGAAACAGTTGAAGGAGGGGAGAACATGTCCAAGGTGAAATGTGGCTTGATTCAGATGGGGCTCAAGGGGGATACCTCCATGGAGCCCAGCCAGATCCGGGATCTGATGATCGAAGCCCATATTCCGCACATCGAAAGTGCGGCGGAGCAGGGTGTGCAGGTCCTGTGCTTCCAGGAGGTCTTCACACAGCCTTACTTCTGTCCCGGCCAGGACCGCAAGTGGTACGCAGCGGCCGAGAAGATTCCCGATGGCCATACGGTCAGCCTGATGCGGGAATATGCCCGTAAGCACCAGATGGTCATGGTGGTGCCCATCTACGAAGAAGAAATGACCGGGGTGTACTACAACACCGCGGCGGTGATCGACGCTGACGGCAGCTTCCTGGGCAAATATCGCAAGACTCATATTCCCCAGGTGGATCCCGGGTTTTATGAGAAGTTCTTTTTCAAGCCCGGAGACCTGGGCTATCCCGTATTCGACACGGCCTACCTCAAGCTGGGCGTCTACATCTGCTACGACCGCCACTTTCCGGAGGGTTGGCGGGCGCTGGCGCTGAACGGCGCTGAGTACATCGTCAATCCTTCAGCTACTGTGGCTGGCCTCAGCAAGTACCTGTGGGAGCTGGAGCAACCAGCGTCAGCGGCGGCCAACGGGGTTTTCATCGGCGCCATCAACCGGGTCGGAAAGGAAGAACCCTGGGCCGACAGGATGGGCGAGTTCTACGGATCCAGCTACATCGTCAATCCCAGGGGCCAGATCGAGGCCCAGGCCAGCTACGACCAGGACGAACTGCTGGTCCACGAGATCGACCTGGAGATGGTACGGGAGATCCGGAACCTGTGGCAGTTTTTTCGCGACCGTCGGCCCGAAGCCTACGGTGACCTGGTCCAGGGCTGAGCGGTGGCGGAAACCAGCAGGGTTTCAGTCGAGGGTGATTTTGTAGAGCTGCATCCCGGTACGGACGTCACCGGCAGTCCCCGTTACAACGAAGATATCGCACCCACCCGGATAGAGCAGCGGACCTGGAGCCGCTGGAACATCGCCGCCCTGTGGGTGGGGATGGCCATCTGCGTACCGACCTACACCCTGGGCGGCGTGCTGACCGCCTATTTTGGCCTGTCCGTCAGCGAGGCCCTGTGGACCATCCTGATCGCCAACGTCATCATCCTGGTGCCGCTGACGCTGAACGCCTTTCCCGGCACCCGCTACGGCATCCCGTTTCCGGTGGTACTGCGGGCCTCTTTCGGCATTATTGGCTCAAACGTCCCCGCCCTGATCCGGGCCCTGGTCGCCTGCGGCTGGTTCGGTATCCAGACCCTGTTCGGCGGCATCGCCGTGCACCTGCTGCTGTCCGCGCTGTTTGACTCCTGGGCCAGCCTTGGCGGCACCGGCGAGGTGCTTGGTTTTTTTATATTCTGGGTGGCCAACCTGTGGGTGGTGATCAGAGGTTCTGAATCCATCAAGCACCTGGAAGCATTTGCGGCACCGCTGCTGCTGATCGTGGCCCTGGGGCTGGTGGTGTGGGCCTGGCCCAAGGCGTCGGTCAACGAGCTGTTCGCCCAGGCGCCGTCCCGGCCCGAAGGCGATTCCTTCTGGCCCTACTTTTTCGGCGGCCTGACGGCCATGGTGGGGTTCTGGGCCACGCTGTCGCTGAATATTCCGGACTTCAGCCGCTTCGCCCGCAAGCAGCGCAGCCAGGTTATCGGCCAGATCATTGGACTGCCGCTGACCATGCTGCTGTTCGCCGGCCTGGGTGTGATCCTCACAGCGGCTTCTACCACGCTGGTGGGCGAGACCATTTCTGATCCCATCAATCTCATTGGGAAAATCGACAGCACGATGTGGGTGGTGGTGGCAATGGCCATGATCATTATCGCGACGATTTCGACCAACACCGCGGCCAACATCGTTTCACCCACAAACGACTTCCAGAACGTGGCGCCCCGCTACATCAACCAGACCAAGGGTGTCTTGCTCACCGGCCTGATTGGACTGCTGCTGATGAGCTGGGAGCTGCTGAAAAAACTGGGTTGGCTGGTGTCCGATGTAAGCGTGGAAAGCCTCTACTCCAACTGGCTGATCGGATATTCCAGCCTGCTGGGACCCATCGCCGGCATCATGGTGGTGGACTATTTCGTGGTGAAGCAGCAGCAGTATGACCTGCCCGGACTGTACCTGGACGACGGCCCCTATCCGGCGTGGAACCTGCCGGGATTCCTGGCCTTTGGCATTCCGGTGGCGCTGACCGTCGTGGCGCTGACAACGGGTCAGCTGGGCTGGTTTTACGACTATGGCTGGTTCACCGGTTCCATTACCGGTGGACTGATTTACTGGCTGTTGGCCCGGCGCACGGGCTGAACAGCGCAAGGGAGACGAAATCATGACGTTATTGATCAAAGGCGGCACCGTGGTGAATGCTGACCAGACGGTGAGGGCTGACGTGTTGTGCCAGGACGGCCGGATCGTCCAGGTGGGACCGGACCTGGAAGCGCCATCCGGCGCCGAGGTGGTGGATGCCGACGGGCAGTTCGTCATGCCCGGCGGCATTGATCCCCATACCCACATGCAGCTGCCCTTCATGGGCACCGTGACCAGCGAAGATTTCTACAGTGGCACCGCTGCGGCAGCCGCCGGCGGCACGACGATGATCATCGATTTCGTGATCCCCGATCCCCAGCAGAACGTCATGGAGGCTTACCGCCAGTGGCGGGAATGGGCGGAAAAGTCCGTGGCCGACTATTCCTTCCACGTGGCCATCACCTGGTGGGACGATACGGTGGAGGCCGATATGGTTTCCCTGGTGAAGGACCACGGTGTCAACAGCTTCAAACATTTCATGGCGTACAAGGGTGCCATCATGGCCGACGACGAGATCCTGGTGAACTCGTTCAGTACGGCCCTGCGGCTGGGTGCCATCTGCACCGTTCACGCTGAAAACGGCGAACTGGTCTACAGGCTGCAGCAGCAGATATTCGACGCCGGCATCACCGGGCCCGAAGGCCATCCACTGTCGCGGCCGCCCCAGGTAGAAGGCGAGGCGGCCAATCGGGCCATCCGCATCGCCGAAGTCCTGGGTGTGCCGCTGTACGTGGTGCACACCTCCTGCCGGCAGGCGCTGGAAGCCATCGTTCGCGCCCGCAACGAGGGGCAGCGTGTGTTTGGCGAGGTGCTGGCGGGCCACCTGCTGGTGGATGACTCGGTGTACCGTGATCCTGATTTTGATACCGCCGCTGCCTACGTCATGAGCCCGCCGTTCCGATCGAAGGATCACCAGGAGGCCCTGTGGCACGGGCTGCAGTCCGGTAATCTGCAAACCACGGCAACCGATCACTGCTGCTTCTGCGCCGACCAGAAGGCCATGGGCAAAAACGATTTTCGCGGCATTCCCAACGGCACAGCCGGGGTGGAAAACCGCATGGAGGTGCTGTGGCACCACGGCGTGGGAACAGGCCGGCTGACCATGAACGAATTCGTGGCGGTGACTTCCACCAATGCCGCCCAGATCTTCAATGTCTACCCGCGCAAGGGCGCCGTCGCGCCTGGTGCCGACGCCGACATCGTGGTGTGGGACCCCGACGCCAGCAAGACCATATCGGCGAAGACCCATCACCAGCAGGTGGATTTCAATATCTTCGAAGGAATGACGGTAAAGGGCTGTGCGTCTCATACCGTCAGCGCCGGCAAGGTGGTTTACCGGGATGGGCAACTGCAGGTCGAGCGGGGCGCGGGACAGTATGTGGACCGGCCGCCGTTCGCGTCCTTTTACGAGGCGCTCAAGGCCCAGGCCGCCCACAATAAGCCCACCGCTGTCGAGCGCTGAGCATGGCCACGCACCTGCCCGGTTCGCCGTTGAGCCAGTCGGAGCTGGAGGAAAACTTCTCCGACATACACCCACCCCTGTCGCGGTCGGAAGCGCTGATCGAGGCGGACCGGTGCTACTTCTGCTACGACGCGCCCTGCACTGCGGCCTGTCCTACCGACATCGACATCCCCGGGTTTATCCAGCAGATTCGCAGCGACAATATCCGCGGGTCGGCCCGGACCATTCTGAGTGCAAACATCATGGGCGGCATGTGCGCCCGGGTTTGTCCCACCGAGGTGCTGTGTGAGCAGGACTGCGTCCGTAATACCCACGAGGACAAGCCGGTGGTCATCGGCCTGCTGCAGAGATATGCCACCGACCCGGTCATCCAGTCCGGCAAACAACTGTTTCCCAGGAAGGCTGACAGCGGCAGGAGGGTGGCCGTGGTTGGCGCCGGTCCGGCAGGATTGTCCTGTGCCCACCGCCTCTCCACCCTGGGCCACCGGGTGGACCTGTTCGACGGCCAGGAAAAGCTGGGCGGATTAAATGAATACGGTATTGCCGCCTATAAAACAGTCGATGAATTTGCACAGCGTGAAGTGCAGTACATCCTGGATGTGGGCGGCATCGAGCGCCAACCGGGACGCCTGGGCGGAGACCTCACCCTGGACCACCTGCTGGGCAACTATGACGCGGTTTTCCTGGGGGTGGGACTTGGCGATGTCAACAACCTGGGGCTGGACGGCGAGGATACCGCGGGTGTGGTGGACGCGGTGGAGTACATTGCCGAGCTGCGCCAGGCGGACGACCTTGGCGAGCTTGCGGTGGGACAGAACGTGCTGGTTATCGGTGGCGGAATGACCGCCATCGACGTGGCGGTCCAGAGCAGAAAACTGGGTGCGGGGCAGGTAACCATTGCGTACCGGCGCGGCCCGGAGCAGATGAATGCCAGCCGGCATGAGCAGGACTATGCCAGGACCCAGGGGGTGGTCATCCGGCACTGGCTGTCACCCCGGGAGCTGCAGGTCACGGACAACCGGGTGGCCGGCATGCTCATGGATCGGACCCGGCTGGGGCCTGACGGGTCTCCTGAGCCCAGCGGCGAAACCGTCACCCTGCCGGCCGATGTCGTGTTCAAGGCCATTGGTCAGCAGCTCCACTGGAACCAGCTGGCCGACGCCAGGGACGCGTTGGCCACCGAGCGCAACCGAATCAAGGTCGACGACCAGCGACGAACCTCTCACCAGCGAATCTGGGCCGGCGGCGACTGCGTCGCAGGCGGCGAGGATCTGACCGTTTCCGCGGTGCAGGACGGCAAGCTGGCCGCCCATTCCATCGATGATTACCTGAGGCAGAACCATGGCTGACCTGAACAGCACATTTCTTGGCATTACCTCTCCCAACCCGTTCTGGCTGGCTTCAGCGCCCCCGACCGACAAGGCGTACAACGTCAACCGGGCCTTTGAAGCCGGGTGGGGCGGTGCAGTCTGGAAGACCCTGGGTGAAGATCCACCCATCGTCAACGTCAGCGGGCCGCGTTATGGCGCCATCCACAGCAACGAGCGACGGGTCATTGGCTTCAACAACATTGAGCTGATCACGGACCGGCCCCTGCAGGTGAACCTGGACGAGATCCGTCAGGTCAAGCGGGACTGGCCGGACCGGGCCCTGGTGGTGTCGTTGATGCTGCCCATGAACGAACAGACCTGGGCCCAGTACCTGCCCATGATCGAGGACACGGGCTGTGACGGCGTGGAGCTGAACTTTGGCTGTCCCCACGGCATGTCTGAGCGCGGCATGGGCTCGGCCGTGGGCCAGGTGCCGGAGTACATCCAGATGGCCACCGAATGGGCCAAGAAGCACGCGCGCACCCCGGTCATCATCAAGCTGACACCCAACGTGACCAACATCGTTCCCCCGGCCCGGGCGGCCCGGGCGGGGGGCGCCGACGGCGTGTCCCTGATCAACACCATCAACTCCATCATGCGGGTGGACTACGACACCCTGACCATGTGGCCGGCAACCGACGGGCAGGGCACTCATGGCGGCTACTGTGGCCCGGCGGTGAAGCCCATCGCCCTTAACATGGTGGCGGAGATCGCCCGTAACCCCGAAACGGCGGGATTGCCTGTCTCCGGTATTGGCGGCATCACCGACTGGCGCGACGCCGTGGACTTCCTGGCCCTGGGGGCCAGCAACGTGCAGGTCTGCACGGCAGCTATGGTGTACGGCTTCAAAATTATCGATGACCTTGTCCAGGGCCTGAGTGATTTCCTGGACGACAAGGGCATGGCTTCGGTCAGCGACCTGGTCGGCAAAGCGGTGCCAAGCGTCACCGACTGGCAGTACCTGAACCTGAACTACGTGGAAAAGGCCCACATCGACCAGGACCTGTGCATCAGCTGCGGCCGCTGCCACGTGGTGTGCGAAGACACCTCCCACCAGGCCATCAGCCACACGGTGAACGGGGTACGCCGGTTTGAGGTGAACGACGCGGAGTGCGTGGGCTGCAACCTGTGTACCAGCGTCTGCCCGGTGGATGGCTGTATCACCATGCGGCCCATGACCAGTGGGGTAGACCCGCGCACCGGCCAGAAGATCACGAGCGAAAAACGGAACTGGACCGAACACCCAAACAATCCCATGTGCAACTCCTGATGCCGCGTTCGGCCCGCAAGCTGGAGATCCGGGAGGCCAACGAGTCCCGAATACTTGCTGCGGCTGAAAGGATATTCGCCCAGCACGGCTATCGCGGTGCTACCACCGAGCGAATCGCGGCCGAGGCCCATTTGCCCAAGGCCAACGTGCACTACTACTTCAAGACCAAGGCGAACCTCTACCGGCGGGTGCTGGAGGCCGTGCTGGACGACTGGATGTCCGCGGCAACGGCATTTGACCAGTCTGACGACCCGGCTGAGGCACTGGAAAACTACGTCACTGCCAAGATGGCCTTCTCCCGTAAACGGCCCTACGGCTCCAGAGTCTGGGCCAAGGAAATCATGGGAGGTGCCCCGGTTATACAGAAGTTCCTGGGTACAACCCTGAAAGACTGGCTGAAACAGCGCGAGCGCATCATCCAACGCTGGATCCGCAACGGGCAGATGGCACCGGTGAATCCACGGGCGCTGCTGTACATGATCTGGGCGGCTACACAGCACTACGCCGACTTCGAAAAGCAGATGCAGATTCTCAATGACGGCAAGGCCATCAGCGACGGCGAGTACCGCGCCAAGACCCGGCAGGTGGTTCGGCTGGTGCTGGGAAGCGCTGGGGTGGACCGCGGGGGCCAGCGAAGACCGATACAGCGCCGTGCGCATTCACGCCGGATACTGGAGCGAAACCATGGATTATGAAGCCATGCTGGCGGTGGCCATCGAAGAAGCCCGCCTGGGCCTGGCGGAAGGCGGCATACCCATCGGCGCCGCCCTGTGTGATCGAGACGGAAACGTGCTGGGACGGGGCCACAACCGGCGTGTCCAGGAAGATGATCCCTCCATCCACGGCGAAACCGACGCCTTCCGCAAGGCCGGACGCCAGACCAGCTACCGTGACAAGATCATGGTCACCACCCTGGCACCCTGCTGGTACTGCAGTGGACTGGTGCGGCAATTCAACATCCCGACCGTCGTGGTGGGTGAGTCCCGGACGTTTCACGGTGGAATAGACTGGCTGCGGGAGCAAGGCATTGAGGTCATCGACCTGGATTCGGCGGAGTGCAAAGCCATGATGGATGACTTTATCCGCGCGCGGCCGGAACTGTGGAATGAGGATATTGGGGAGCCGCCCTAGGCGGAGGGGCAAGGGACAGTTTACTTAATTCGAGCATGCTCGAGTTAAGTAAACTGTCCCCATTGCGGCCATCCCGGATCGGGGTCCCCGCTCCCGTCATCCTGAACTTGATTCAGGATCCATCTGAGAGTGGGGTCTGTGTCCCTATGTTCCAGGCAGTGGTCTGATCGTAGGCTTCGATCAAACACGCAGGTGGCGGAGAGGGCCGACTGACAATGTCTTTGCTCCTGGGCGTTGCAGTCATCAACGAAGGCAACTTCGGGCATTCAGATGGATCCCGGATCGGGGTCCTCCCCTCCGTCATCCTGAACTCGATCCCGGATCAGGTCCGGGATGACACTCGGATGAGCCCTCCGGGCGGTTGTCTCAATTCAGGATCCATCTGAGGTTTTGAAGCCTTTCGCTTTGGATGGGAGTGTGGTGCTGACCGGGGGCGTTGTTCTTTGCCACTGCGGCCGTTTGAGTCCTTTGAGACCATTTATGCTGATGGATCCCGGATCGGGGTCCCTTCCACCCGTCATCCTGAACTTGTTTCAGGATCCATCTGAAGTTCCGAAGGCTTGTGCTATGGATGGGAGTGTGGTGCTGACCGGGGGCGTTGTTCTTTGCCACTGCGGCCGTTTGAGTCCTTTGAGACCATTCATGCTGATGGATCCCGGATCGGGGTCCGGGATGACGATTTTAAGGAGTGCGCCGGCCGGCGCACTGTTGTAAAGACCGGGGCGTTGGGTTGACAATCAGGCGTGTGAAACAAGCGCAGAGGCCGCACTGTGAGTTTTAAACCCATCATTGGACTGACTGCTGACAGCAAGCTGATCGATCCCCATGTTTATCACTGCGTGGGTGAGAAATACATCCGCTCCGTGATCGAGGGCGCCGGGGGTATACCGGTGCTGATTCCGCCGGTTTCCAGGGAAGTGGATCTGCTGGAGGTCCTCAGCATCCTGGACGGGGTTGTGCTGCCAGGCTCCTACTCCAACATCGAGCCCCACCACTACGGTGGCGAAGCGCCGGACCCCGACAGCCTGCTGGATCCGGATCGGGACCATGTGGATCTGAACCTGATTGATGCGACCGTCGAACTCGGAATCCCCCTTTTCGGAATCTGCCGGGGATTCCAGTCCATCAACGTGGCCAGGGGTGGGACCATACATCAGAAGGTTCACCAGGTGGCCGGGCTGAATGATCATCGGGAAAACCCCGACGATCCGATTGAGGTCCAGTACGGACCTGCCCACACGGTGTCCATTGCGCCGGGTGGGGTGCTGCAGGCACTGTTCGACGATCCGGAACCGGAGGTCAACAGCGTGCACTGGCAGGGCGTGGACCGGCTCGGCGAGGGCCTCCGGGTAGAAGCCACGGCAGCGGACGGGCTGGTGGAGGCATTCTCCATCCTGGGCGCCAGGACGTTTGCGCTGGGGGTGCAGTGGCACCCGGAATGGAAGCCATCTGATTCCCCGTTTTATGCGGCAATCTGGGCTGCGTTCGCCAAGGCCTGCCGCGAGCGCGCGGCCTGGCGGCACCGGCAGAATCCACTTCGCGCCTCCAATTACTGAACTGTCCGCCAGGCACCGGAACCATGAGCGAAAAATCGTCCAAGCAGGGCCTGCAGCAGTGGCTGAAAGACCACCGGATCACCGAGGTGGAGGTCCTGTTGCCCGACATGACCGGCAATGCCCGGGGCAAGATCATCCCGGCCTACCGGTTTTTTGACGATGACCGGGTGCGTTTGCCTGAGGCCATTCTCCTGCAAACAGTCACCGGAGACTGGCCGGACGACGAGGTCTATGATGAGTTGATGGACGCCCGGGACATAGACCTGTACCTGCGTCCGGACGCCAACACCACCTGCATGGTGCCCTGGGTGGCGGAACCTACCGTCCAGATCATCCACGACGCCGTTGATGCCGCCGGCAACCCTCACCCGCTGGCGCCCCGAAATGTCCTGCGCGGCGTACTGGACCAGTACCACGCCGAAGGCCTGGAACCCATCGTGGCGCCGGAACTTGAGTTTTACCTGGTCAAGAAAAACACCGATGCCGACGTACCGCTGCAGCCACCCATCGGGCGCTCCGGCCGGCCTGAGCGCGCGCGCCAGTCCTACTCCATCGACGCGGTGAATGAGTTCGACCCCTTGTTCGAAGAGATGTACGATTTCTGTGAGGCCATGGATCTTGATGTCGATACCCTGATTCACGAATCCGGCGCCGCCCAGATGGAGGTCAACTTCGATCATTCCGACGCACTGAGCCGGGCCGACCAGGTGTTTCTGTTCAAGCGCATGATGCGTGAAGTCGCCATGCGGCACGATGTCTATGCCACCTTCCTGGCCAAGCCCATGGAAAACGAGCCGGGCAGCAGCATGCACGTACACCAGTCGATGAACGATATCGAATCCGGCCGCAATGTGTTCCAGGCGGACGGCGAGCACAGCATCTCCGAAACCATGCGCCACTACATCGGCGGCCTGCAGAAATACACGGCCGACGCGATGCTGTTTTACGCGCCTAACGTCAACAGCTATCGGCGCATTGCCCACGGTGACGGTGCGCCCATGAACGTACACTGGGGCATCGATAACCGCACGGCGGGTTTGCGGGTCCCCATCTCCAGCCCGCAGGCAACCCGGGTGGAATCCCGCTTCGCCGGATCCGATGCAAACCCCTATCTGGCATTCGCGGCCAGCCTGGCCTGCGGATTGCTGGGCATTCGTGAAAAACTGGAGCCGACACCCCCACTTGAAGGCAGTGCTTATGAAGAACCCGGGTCCCTGCCGGCGGCTCTGGAGAATTCCCTGTCCATGCTGGAGGGGCAGACCGCGCTGCATGGGCTGCTGGGCGAAGACTTCATCAAGGCCTACGTCGGCATCAAGCGCAAGGAACACGAAACGTTTTTCCGAGTGATCAGCTCCTGGGAGCGGGAGTACCTGCTGCTGACCGTATGAGCGGAAGCCTTCCAGGTCTGAAAAACTTTGCCAGCCGCCCATGACGATTTCTGACGGCCGCCGGATATGCGAACGGAAATGACCGAAGCTGTACGGCCTCCCTGGCGGCAACCCTACAACCTGTATCGCCTGTTCAAGTACTCCGTTTACTCGCTGCTTGCGGTGAACGTATTCCTGTTCTTCCTGGAGGATTACCGGGCCAGCGCTGAAATCTTCAGCGACGGCGTAAGCTGGCGCAACGTAGTAGAGGCGTATTCGGCCACCATCGACACCGCGGCCTGGGTGATCCTGCTGCTGTTGTTCGAACTTGAGACCGCGGTCATCGATGACGAAAAGCTCGAGGGATCCCTGAGGTGGGTGCTGTTCGGTATACGCGCCGTCTGTTACTTCTTCATTGTCTACGCCTGCTATGGCTACTGGGTCAAATGGGCAACGGTGTCCCAGGTCCTTCCCTTTGCCATCGACGACGCCTGCAGCCTGATTGGTAGTGACTTCACCTGGGTCGAAGACCTGGATGAGTATATCCCCATCGACGCCGCCTCCTGCCAGCAGCTCAACAAAGAGCCGCTGCTCCAGATCGCGGAGACCCAGATTATTGGCACCACCACGGCGCTGACCGAGGCGATCCGCCTGGCGGTGGTGGACATCGTCAATGCCATGGACTGGATCCTGGTGGTGCTGGTGCTGGAAATCGAGGTATTCCTGCAACCGCGCGGACGCCTGACCGACGGCATGGTATCGGCCAGCAAGTACCTCAAGGTTCTGATGTACTCGGTGCTTCTGGCCTGCGCCATTTACTGGGGAATCAAGGGCGATTTCCTGGACTTCTGGGATGCCTTTATGTGGCTGGTGGCGTTTGTATTCATTGAGCTGAACATCTTCGAGTGGCACGGGGAAACCGGCAAAGGCGGCGGGGGCGTCGAACCGCAGCCGGCCTGAGCCGCGGCGGACAAAACCACATGGGAAAACGAATCTTTGACGCACGATCTGCGCCCGAGGAAGAGTTGGACGGCGTCCGTCAGGCGCTCGACGAAGCGGGTATCGACTACTACGAGACCAGCGCCGGCAAGTGGATGATCGGAAACGCTGCATTCTGGGTGCGTGACGATAAGGATTTCGAGCGCGGCCGAGAGGTGGTCAAGGCGTTTCAATCCCGCTGGCTGGAACAGGCCCGGGCTGACCCGGTACCGAACCAGGTAGACTGGGCCAAGGTGCCGCTGCTGATACTGGTGGTGGCCCTGCTGGCCTGGCTGTCGTTCAGCCTGTTTTCGCTGTGAGTTCCTGCACGGCGCGAAAAGCCTGATCCACCGCGCCATCGATGTAGGAATGGGCGCCGGAGTCTGCGCCGGCAATTGAGATCCGGCCGGCTGGCCGTCGGGCAATCTCGTGGGGATAACTGCCTTGGGACCAGGGCTGGGGATCCATGGTGGTGTATTCCCAGCAGTATCCGTGGGGCCAGCGGTTGACCGTGATGGCCAGAACGTCCCGGGCCGCATCGAAGCCCGCCGGACCGAGCATGCCGTCCAGGTGACTGCGCAGCTCCCGCTCGAAATCGGCAAACGTCATCTGCATCAGTCTCAGGCGGCCCAGCCGGCACTGGGTCTTGCGGTCATCCGCACTGCCGCCCTCCAGCGGGCTGCCCATGAACTGCAGCACCATAGGGTCTTCATCCGCTTGCGCCTGGCCCGGCTGGCGTATCCGCCAGGTCAGTGCATGCAGCCGCCCCGGGGAGTAGGCCTCTTCCAGATCAAGCTCATTCAGGGCCCGGCTTTCACGCAGCAGCACGTTCGACACCAGCATGGGTGTGCGGAGGCCGTCAGCCAATGCCTGGCGCTGCCCCTCGTCCAGTTCCGGCACCAGGTAGGGGATCATGGAGTGCTGGCAGGCCACCACGCAATGTCTTGCCTGAACCGATTCAGCTTTGCCGCCCCTGACGTAGTTGACACTGACACCCTGGCCGGTGTTGCTGACCTGCACCACCGTGGCATTGAGCCGCAGCCGCACCGGGTTTACGGCGATGTCGAGTTTTTCATAGCGCGTCGGGGCCTGCTCGATGGGCAGGTCGGTCGGAACAGCCCCGGGAATCAGCGACCGCACCATCAGCCGGGGGACCGAGGCGTTGCCGTCTATGTACATCAGGTTTTTTTCGTTGATATCGAATTCCGGCAGCTCCGGCAGTTCACCCACCGCGTGAATGCCCGGCGCACCGTAGAGAAAACACTCGGTGCAGGGCAGCACGTCGGCGCCGGCTCCCCAGATGCCGTGAGTCAGCTTGTTGAATGGCCTGATCGCTTCGGGGTGGAGGCCGGCATGGCTGCGCAGGAAATGTTCATAGCTGTGGCTGCGAAGGTAGGCAATCTTGTCCGGCTGGCTCATATGCGCCAGCAGATCCCTGTCGTTTTCCAGGAACGCGGTAAGCGCCTGACGATGGGACTCAGCCAGGGGAAACTGCTGCACCGCCCGGGCCAGGCTTCTCCTGGAGTCGGGGAAGGCGCCTCGCACCAGCACATCCCGACCAAATGTCTCCCGGTCAAAGTAGACGCCGTAGTTATTCTCCGACACGGCCCCCACTCCCACGCCACGATCTTCCAGCTGTCTGGGGTCAACGCCAATACCTTCCAGCAGGTCGCGGGATACCCGGCTGTAGCCGTCGTATTCCAGGTTGTAGCCACCACCCAGGGCGACGTACTGCCGGCCCTGGTGATTGAACTCATTGCGCCGGGCGTGGCCGCCGAAGTCGTCATGGTTGTCCAGGATCAGGATTCTGGCGCTGCTGCCGGCCTGCTGCCGGTAGAACAGGGCGCTGGCCAGGCCGCTGACCCCACCACCGGCGACAACCAGGTCGTAGCTTTCGCCCAGGGCTGACGCCTGGGACCACTCCCGGCCGCCCAGGGCCAGGGCGTGGGCAACTTCGAAGGTTCCCGGTGCGCTGCCGCGCATCCCGGTGAGGGCCGGCGGATAGGGCGGCTTCGATGTGGCCCACAGCGGGTTTGCCAGACTGGTGGCGGCGGCCCCAAGGGCCAGCGGCACGCCCTGGAGAAAATCCCGCCGGCTGACAGGGTGGTGCATCCCCAGTTTCCGGTCCCGGCTGCGACTCAAGAACGATCTCCGGCGGCCAGCTCGTCGAGTTGGCCCAGGTAGGCTGCCTTTTCGGTCTCCGGCAGAAAGCTGGCCTCGAACGAGTTGCGTCCCAGGGTCAGGATATCGTCCCGGCTGAGATCAAGGGCAGCCTGGGTCTGGCGGTAGTTTTCACCCACGTAGCCGCCGAAGTAGGCTGGGTCGTCGGAATTAACCATGGCGCATAGGCCTGCGTCCAGCAGTTGCTTGAGGTTGTGATCCTGCAGCCGGTCCACTACGCACAGCTTGAGATTGGACAGCGGGCAAACCGTCAGCGGAATCCGCTCCCGGGCCAGGCGCGCCACCAGCTCCGGGTCTTCCAGGCAGCGCACACCGTGGTCAATGCGCTGAACCTGCAGCAGATCCAATGCCTCCCAGATGTATTCCGGTGGGCCTTCCTCCCCGGCATGGGCCACCGTCAGGAAGCCTTCCGCGCGGACCCGCTCAAACACCCGCTGAAACTTCGAGGGAGGGTGACCGACCTCAGAGGAGTCCAGGCCGAATGCCGTAATGTGGTCGCCAAAGGGCAGGGCCTGCTCCAGGGTCGCAAAAGCGTCGGCTTCGCTCAGATGTCGGAGAAAACACAGGATCAGCCGGGAGCTGATGTTCAGCTGCCGCTCACCGTCATTTAACGCCCGGGTTATGCCGGATACGACCGTTTCGAACGAGATATCCCTCTCGGTGTGGGTCTGGGGATCAAAGAATATCTCGGTGTGCCGGACCCGATCCGCCGCCGCCCGTTCCAGGTAGGCCCAGGTCAGATCGTAAAAGTCCTGCTCTTCCCGCAGAACTTTCGCGCCTTCGTAGTAGATGTCCAGGAACGACTGCAGATCGGAAAAGTCGTAGGCGCGACGGATTTCCTCCACATTTGCGAAGGGCAGGGCAACACCGTTGCGCTCCGCCAGGGCCAGCATAAGCTCAGGCTCCAGCGAGCCTTCGATGTGAAGATGCAGTTCCGCCTTGGGCATCTGCTGAATCAGGGTCTCGAGAGTCACGGCTTGTTCTCCATGGGTTCCACGGTCAGGGGTTGGGGCAGCCTGACCTGCTGCAGATTGGTTTCCGGGCCGCCACGGTCCAGCACGAGAAAGTCACTCACGCCCTGCAACGCCAGCAGGTAATGGTGCCAGACTCCGGGGTGGAAATTGACCGCCTGGTCAGGCCGCGCCTGGAATACCCGCAAGGTGTCCAGGTTCAGCTCGCCTGATTCCGCCACCACCACCAGGTACGGGTGTCGCCCCAGGGGAACGAACATCTGGCTGCCCAGGGGATGGCACTCCAGTTCGGATAACTCAGCTGGCAGCGAGACGGGCTGGGCACGGTAGATACTGACCTTCGGCTTTCCATCCTGCTGCAATACCTGAATATCGGCCAGGTCACCCCAGCTCGTCGCGGTGCCGCTGTTGATGGACAGCCCCTTACCGTTGGGGTTGAGGTCCACCAGGTCACCGTAGGCTTGGAACCGGGAAGTCTCCAGGGGCTGGGGCCGGAAAATCATGCCCCGATGTTAACGCTGCGCGAGGTTGCTTGCTATGCTGGAGCCTGCATGACTGAGCAGATCCCTTATCCCCGTGACCTGATCGGCTATGGACCGAATCCACCCCATGCCCAATGGCCGGATTCGGCACGCCTGGCGCTGCAGTTTGTACTGAATTACGAGGAGGGTGGTGAAAACTGCGTGCTGCACGGGGACGCAGGTGCCGAGACCTTTCTGTCGGACATCACCATGGCGCCCGAGATCAGGGGCGCACGCCACATGAGTATGGAGTCCCTTTTCGAGTACGGCTCCCGGGTAGGGGTCTGGCGTATCCTGGAGCTGTTTCGCCGGCATCAGGTGCCGCTGACGATTTTCGGCGTGGCCATGGCTCTGGAGCGAAATCCGGCCGTGGTGCAGGCTGTGCTGGAGGCCGGGCACGAAATCTGCTGTCATGGATATCGCTGGATTAACTACCAGGATGTCGCCGAGGACGAAGAGCGCCGCCACCTGGAGCAGGCGGTGGACATCATTCAACGCCTCACCGGTTCGCCGCCGCTGGGCTGGTATACCGGTCGCAGCTCGCCCAACACCCGCCGTCTGGTGGTGGAGCACGGTGGATTCCTCTATGACGCCGACGACTATAACGATGATCTGCCGTTCTGGACCGAGGTTGCTGATCAGCAGCACCTGGTGATTCCCTACACCCTGGATGCCAACGACATGCGATTTGCCGTCCCGGGCGGTTTCGGCAGCGGCGACCAGTTCTTCAGCTATCTGCGGGACACCTTCGACGTGCTTTACCGGGAGGGCGAAACACGGCCCCGCATGATGTCTGTGGGGCTGCACTGCCGCATTATCGGCCGGCCTGGCCGTCTGGCGTCTTTGGCCCGCTTTCTTGAATACGTGCAGCAGTTCGACCGGGTATGGCTTTGCCGCCGGGTGGATATTGCCCGTCATTGGATGCAACACCATCCGGCGCCGGTCCGATGACAGGTGATGTGTCAGGTATGGGCCGGGAAGAGTTTCTGCAGCAGTTCGGCGCCATTTACGAAAGCTCTCCATGGGTGGCCGAGGCCGCCTGGGAAGGTCGCCCGCCGGACCTGGAAGCCGTGCGGCGGGAACTGGCGGCCGCGGTGGACCATTCCAGCGACCAGCGGAAACTGGCCCTGATCCGGGCGCACCCTGACCTGGCGGGACGGGCGGCACGAGCGGGGACGCTGACGCAATCGTCGACCCGGGAACAAACCGGCGCCGGGCTGGACCAGTGCAGCGATGAGGAGTACGAGGCATTCCAGCAACTCAACCAGGCCTATCATGAGAAGTTCGGATTTCCGTTTGTCATCGCTGTCAGCGGCCTCGACCGCCGGCAGATCCTGGCGGCGTTTCGAACCCGGCTCGAAAACGACCGGGACCGCGAATTCAAAACCGCGCTGCAGCAGATCCACCGCATTGCCGCCATCAGACTGGAGGCGTGGTCAAATGGCTGACCTGTCACTCCAGTCCCGGGTCAACCTGGCGGAACCGCGGTTGGGCGCCGAGGTGGTGTATGCCAGCGACGAGTTCTTTGCTGCCAAGGAGCGGCTCATCGATCCGGCGGAACCGGTTTTTATTCCGGATCGGTACGATGAGCACGGCAAGTGGATGGACGGCTGGGAAAGCCGTCGCCGACGACGGGGCGGACACGATCACTGTGTCGTTCGCCTGGGCTCAGCCGCCTATGTCGAGGCGCTGGAAATCGACACCCGGCATTTCACCGGAAACTACCCGCCCCAGGCATCGGTGGACGTGTGCTGCAGTGACGAAACGCTGCCCGCGGATCGGAACTGGCAGCCCTTGGTGCCGCGGATCGATCTTGAAGGTGACCATCGGCGGGCCCTGGAGCTGAAGGAATCCGGACCCTGGACCCATCTGCGCCTGAATATCTTTCCGGATGGCGGCGTGGCAAGGCTGCGCGTATTTGGACGCCTGCATCCGCCAAAGCCCCAGGGTGATGAACTCATCGACATGGCAGCCATTCTGAACGGCGGCGCGGCGTTGGCCTGCAACGACCAGCACTATGGCCGGCTGGCCAATATCCTGGCCCCCGGGCCCGGACTGAACATGGGCGATGGCTGGGAAACCCGGCGGCGCCGGGAACCCGGACACGACTGGGGCGTGATCCGGCTGGCCCGACCTGCCGTGCTGGAAGAGGTCCTGGTCGATACCGCCTGGTTCAAGGGGAACTACCCGGACCGCGTGAGCCTGCAGGCTGCGGCCGCCCCCGAGGCCATCGAATGGTCCGAGCTGGGACGCCAGTCAGCGCAGTGGCCACTGCTGCTGCCTGAGCAAACCCTGGCGGCGGATTGCCAGCAGCAGTACAGTTCAGAACTGCTGGATCACGAGCCGGTTCAGCTGGTTCGGGTCAACCTGTTTCCAGACGGCGGCATCAGCCGGCTGCGGCTGATGGGACGGCCAGGATAAGGACGGGAAACCATGGGAAAACTCACCACTCACGTTCTGGATACCATGCGCGGGGTCCCGGCCGCTGGGCTGTCCATCGACCTGTATCGCATTGGCCCGGCGGCGGAAAAAGAACACCTGCTGAGCGTGGTCACCAATGTCGACGGTCGTTGTGACGGTCCGCTGTTGACTGGCACGATGACCGTCGGTACCTATCTGCTGGAGTTTGATGTAGGCCAGTACTTCTCCGGCGTGCCGGGATTGCCCGAACCGGCATTCCTGGACCGGGTGCCCATCCGGTTTTCCATTGCCGATGCCGATGCGCACTACCACGTGCCGCTGCTGGTCTCTCCCTGGAGTTACTCCACCTACCGGGGCAGCTGATGGGCCAGATTATGGATGATCACATTCAATTCTTCCTGGACGGTGAGCTGCAGCGGGTCCAGGTGCAGGACCCCACCACCACGGTGCTGGAGTACCTGCGGGAGGAGCTTGGTCATACCGCGGTCAAGGAAGGCTGCGCAGAAGGAGACTGCGGCGCCTGTACCGTGGTGCTTGCCGAACTTCACGGCCAGGCCTACCGGCTGCGGTCCATCAACGCCTGCATCCAGTTTCTGCCCACCCTTGACGGCAAGTACGTGTTGACGGCGGAGGGCCTGGCTGACGCGCATTCGCTGCACCCGGTGCAGCAGGCCATGGTGGATTGCCACGCATCCCAGTGCGGCTTCTGCACACCCGGATTCGTGATGTCCCTGTTTGCCCTGTTCAAGTCGGATATCAGCCCGGGGCGCCAGGACATCAATCACGCCCTGTCCGGAAACCTGTGCCGCTGCACCGGGTACCGCCCCATTATCGATGCGGCCCGGGACATGTACCGCTTGGCTGATCCGCAGCACGCGGACTGGCGAAGGGTTGCCGGGGCACCGGATCCGCGTCAGCTGCTGGACAGCGAACAGGATCTGCTGAGGAAACTGCGCCACATCCGCCGCAGCGAAACCCTGCAACTGGGTGACCGCTATTTCTCACCGGTGGACGAGGACGAACTGGCCGCCCTGGTCGAAGCGAACCCCGGCGCAACCCTGCTGGCCGGCGGCACCGACGTGGGACTGTGGGTGACCAAAGACTATCGCGAGCTGCCCCGCGTGATTTACCTGGGAAACATTCCGGAGCTGCAGCAGATTACCGTGGATAACGAGGGGATGACTATTGGTGCCGGGGCCAACCTGACCGAGGCCCTGGCCATGCTGGTGGACGAATACCCGGGCTTTGCCGAGGTCAGTCGCCGCTATGCGTCACCGCCCATCTGCAATGCCGGCACCCTGGTGGGCAATGTGGCTAATGGATCTCCCATCGGCGACTCCATGCCTGCGCTGATGTGTCTGGGCACGGTCCTTCAGCTGCGTCAGGGCAGCCGTCAGCGGGAACTGCCTCTGGACCGATTCTACCTGGGCTACCAGCAGACCGCCCTGGAACCCGGGGAATACGTCTCGGCCCTGCGGGTGCCCCGGGCAATGCCAAATTGTCATTTCCAGTCCTACAAGATCGGAAAGCGTTATGACCAGGACATCTCCGGCCTGTGTGGCGCGTTCCGGCTGCAGCTGTCGGGTGGCAACGTCCAGACTATTGATATCTGCTTCGGTGGTATGGCCGCCGTGCCCCAGCGCGCCGAACGGGCAGAGAATGCACTGCAGGGGCAGCCCTGGTCGGAAACCTCGATTCGCCACGGCATGGCTGCGTTGGAGCAGGACTTTGAACCCATTTCGGACCTGCGGGCTACGGCGGATTACCGCAGGATCGTGGCCGGCAACCTGCTGCTCAAATTTTTTGCCGATACCCAGGCGGGGGCGAAACCCAACCGGGTGTTTGACCTGGACGAGGCCCTGGGGTGAAGGATCGGAGTACGGTACACCGCTCGCTGCCCCATGACAGCGCCCACCTGCACGTGCAGGGCAGGGCCCAGTACACCGACGATATTCCGCTGCCCGGCGGCACGCTGCACGCGGCGGTGGGCTGGAGCCAGGAGGCACACGCACGCCTGAAGCATCTGGACCTGAGTCAGGTGCGGACGGCGCCTGGGGTGGTGGCAGTGCTGACCGTGGACGACATCCCGGGCCGTAACAACCACGGCCCGATACTGGCTGACGATCCACTGATGGCTGAGGACACGGTGGAGTATGTTGGGCAGGTCCTGTTTACCGTGGTGGCGGAAACGGCCGGTCAGGCCCGCCGCGCAGCCCGGCTGGCGAAAGTCGACTACGAGTCGCTGGAACCCGTACTGCAGATTAACGACGCCCTGGATCGGTCGTCGGAGGTGGTGCCACCTCAGACGCTGGTGCGCGGCGATCCCGACGAGGCCCTGGCGGCCGGTGACCAGGTGCTGTCCGGCCGGTTTTCCATTGGCGGCCAGGACCATTTTTACCTGGAGGGGCAGGTGGCCCTGGCGCTGCCTGGAGACGATGGGGACTTTGTCATCCACGCGTCCACCCAGCACCCCTCCGAGGTCCAGCACCTGGTGGCGGAAGCCCTGGGGCTGCAATCCAAGGATGTGATGGTCCACTGTCGTCGCATGGGCGGGGCGTTCGGCGGCAAGGAAACCCAGCCCGCTTTGTTTGCCTGCCTGGCCGCCCTGGCGGCGTACAAGACCGGCCGACCGGTGAAGCTTCGCCTCAACCGCGACGATGACATGACGGTAACCGGCAAGCGCCATCCCTACCAGGTGGATTACCGGGTGGCGTTCAACGAGTCCGGAATGATCCAGGGCATCGATATCCGCTACAGCTCGGATTGTGGCAGGTCGGCTGACCTGTCCGGCCCGGTCAACGCGCGCACGATCTTTCACGCCGACAACTGTTATTTTCTTGAGCACATTCGCGTCGAGTCACGGCGATTGAAAACCCACAAGGCGTCCAATACGGCGTTTCGCGGCTTCGGCGGTCCCCAAGGCATGGTGGGGATTGAACACGTCATGGGTGACATTGCCCGGCACCTGGGCCTGGACCCGCTGGAGGTGCGGCTGCGCAACCTCTATGGCCAGGACGATCGCAACGTGACGCCTTATGGCATGACGGTGGAAGACAACATCGCGCCGGAAGTCATCAGGCGGCTGTCCGAATCGTCGCAATACGCCGTCAGGCGCCAGGCCGTGGCGAAGTTCAACCAGGCCAATCCGGAGATCAAGAAGGGGCTGGCGTTGACTCCGGTGAAGTTTGGCATTTCATTTACCGCGCGCCACTACAACCAGGCCGGTGCGCTGATTCATATCTACCGGGATGGCAGCATTCTGCTGAATCACGGGGGCACGGAAATGGGCCAGGGCCTGTTCACCAAGGTGGCCCAGGTGGTGGCGGAGGTGTTCCAGGTCGGTGTGGATCAGATTCGCTGCAGTGCCACCGACACCAGCAAGGTACCCAATACCTCGGCGACCGCTGCCTCTGCCGGCAGCGACCTCAACGGCATGGCGGCCTACAATGCCGCCCGGACCCTGCGCGACCGCCTGACCTGCTTTGCCGCCGACCGGTATGGCGTGCCCGAGGACCAGATCCGGTACCAGAACGGCATGGTCCAGGCCGGGGAGCACCAGCTGGGCTTTGAAGAGCTGGTGGATCAGGCTTACCTGGCTAGGGTGTCGCTGTCGTCAACGGGTTTCTACAAGACGCCCAAAATCGACTACGATCCGAATACGCTGCAGGGTCGCCCGTTTTACTACTTCTGCTACGGCGCTGCGGTATCCGAGGTGGCCATCGACTGCCTGACCGGGGAAAGCCGGCTGCTGCGGGTGGACATCCTGCACGACGTGGGTAAGTCACTGAACCCGGCCCTGGACCTGGGCCAGATCGAAGGCGGCTTCATCCAGGGCGTGGGCTGGCTGACCTGCGAGGAGCTGTGCTGGGACGACAGCGGCCGTCTGACCACCCACGCGCCTTCGACCTACAAGATTCCAACGGTCACTGACTGGCCCGAGCAGTTTTACGTGGAGATCGCCGCCTGGAGCGAGAACTCCGAGGCCACCATTTACCGATCCAAGGCGGTGGGTGAACCGCCGTTTATGCTGGCGATTTCGGTATTCGAGGCGATTAAGGATGCGGTTTCCGCGGCCGGACCAGGCCGGGTGCAGCTGGACGCTCCGGCCACGCCGGAGCGCATACTGCAGGCGGTGGCGAGCGTCCGGCAGTGAACCTGGACGCCTACCTGCTGGACTGGCTGAGCCTGCTGTTGCGCTGGAGCCATTTTGTCGTCGGAATCGCCTGGATCGGCTCGTCGTTTTACTTCATCTGGCTGGACGCGCGGCTGCATCGTCCGCCGGTGGATCCGGAAGACGACGGCGTGGACGGTGACCTGTGGTCGGTGCATGGTGGCGGTTTCTATCACGCCCAGAAGTATCAGGTGGCGCCGCCACGGCTGCCCGAGACGCTGCACTGGTTCAAATGGGAGGCCTACAGCACCTGGCTGACCGGGTTTGCTCTGCTGGTGGTGACCTACTACCTCAATGCCGGGCTTTACCTGGTTGATCCAGAGATTAATCCCATGTCCCCAGGCGCTGCGGTCTCCTGGAGCCTGCTGCTGCTGCTGGCGGGGTGGTTGGCGTATGACCTGCTATGCCGCAGCCCGCTGGGCGACGCCGGCATTGCTGCAGTGGGTCTGCTGTTGCTGGCCGGCCTCGCTTTCGGATTGTCCCAGCTGTTCAGCGGGCGGGGGGCGTTCATGCAGATGGGTGCCATGCTGGGCACCATCATGGCGGCCAACGTGCTGATGGTGATCATTCCGGGACAACGTAAGATGGTGGACGCCCTTTCCCGGGGGGAAACGCCGGATCCGGGTCCAGGATTGCGCGGCAAACAGCGCTCGGTACACAACAACTACCTGACGCTGCCGGTGCTGTTCGTCATGCTGAGCAGTCACTATCCCATGACCTACACCCACCGCTGGAACTGGCTGGTTCTGCTGCTGCTGTTCCTGGCCGGCGCCCTGGTGCGGCATTTTTTCAATCTGCGCAACTCCGGGCGGTCCCGCCCAGGGCTGTTGCTGGCGGCCCTGCTTGTTGTCCTGGGGCTGGGTGCCGCCATGGCGCCCCGAGTCCAGCACATGCCGTCTGGGGTGTCGGAATCGCCGGGCCAGGGCGTCAGCACAGCGGTCATCCAGGCCATCGTCAATGATCGCTGCCGGACCTGCCATTCGGCGGCGCCGACGCATCCCACGTCACCGGTGGCCCCCAAGGGCGTGCGCCTGGACACCATTTCTGACATCAACCAGTGGGCAGACCAGATCCACCAGACCACCGTGGTCACCCGATTCATGCCGCTTGCTAATCTGACCACGATCACCGAAGAAGAACGGAACCTCATCGCAGTCTGGTATGCTTCACGGCCGATTGAGGAAGCGTCGACAACGCCTGATGGGAATCACTGATGGGACAGACTAAACCCAACATTGAAAAAATCTATATCACCGCCAGCCAGCTGCTGCAGGACTCCTTCCGCCTGGCCCATGAAATTCACCGCAGCGGCTTCAGTCCGGATTTCATCGTCGGGATCTGGCGCGGCGGAACGCCCGTGGGGGTTGCCATCCAGGAGTACTTTGAGTACGTCGGCGAGTCCAGCGATCACATCGCCGTGCGGACGTCAGCGTATGCGGGTATCGGCCAGCTGTCCAAGGTTATCCAGGTACACGGGCTGCACTACATTGTCGAAGAAGCCAACGCCAACGATTCGCTTTTGATCGTCGACGATGTGTTTGATTCCGGCAGCAGCATCGAGGCGCTGCTGAAGGAACTGGGCGAAAAGATGCGCTTGAACCTGCCTCGGACCATCAAGATCGCCACGCCCTGGTATAAACCCGGCAACAACAAGACCGATCTGGTGCCGGACTACTACATCCATGAAACCGACGAATGGATCGTGTTTCCCCACGAGCTGGACGGATTGACCCCGGAGGAAATTGCCCAGGGTAAAACTGAACTGGCGCCCATCATGGATATCTTCAAGCAGGGTTGATGCTCTCTTTCCTGGCAGTCGGTCTGGCTGCGCTGCTGACAGCCGGGTTGACCCTTTATTCCGGTTTCGGCCTCGGCACGCTGCTGCTGCCGGTGTTTGCCCTGTTTTTTCCCATCGAGCTGGCGGTGTTTGCCACCGCCGTGGTGCACGGCGCCAACAACGTGTTCAAGGTCTCCCTGGTGGGCCGCTACGCCGACTGGTCCATGGTGTCGAGATTCGGTGTGCCGGCCGTGCTGGCCGCCATAGCGGGTGCTGGCGCCCTGGCCTGGGTGGCCGGATTCGAGCCGCTGCTGGAATACCGGCTGGGGTCGCGTCTGGCAGTAGTGACCCCGGTCAAGCTGGCCGTGGGCCTGCTGATGTTCGGCTTCGCGCTGTTCGAGTTGCTGCCGCGATTCCGGCATGTTCGCTTCGACCGGGAGCACCTGGTGGTGGGCGGGCTGCTGTCCGGTTTTTTTGGTGGGTTTTCCGGCCATCAGGGCGCACTGCGTTCCGCCTTCCTGGTGAAAACCGGCATCTCGACCGAGGCTTTCGTGGGCACCAGTTCCATGATCGGCCTGATGGTGGACCTGGTGAGGCTGCTGACCTACGCCGCGCTGTTTGTGCTGGTCGGCCAACGCTGGCCGCTGACCGGGGAGCATTGGCCTTTGATTGGCGTGGGCTGTGTCTGTGCGTTTACCGGGGTGCTGATCGGCAAGCAGTTCCTGCATAAGGTCACCATGGGCACGGTGCAGAAGTTGACCGGGACGCTGCTGCTGCTGGTCGCCGTGGCGCTGGGGGCGGGTCTGATCTGAGGCCCCACCCGGCCAGCCGGTGGCCGGATGGGGCGCAGTCTCAGTTTTTGTCTTCGAATCGAAATCCCTTGGCTTCGGCCACCTGGCGAAGTCCGGACTGGATAGCTTTGTCCAGACCCTCATCGGTACCGGTTCTTTTGCGCTGCTCGGCAATGTATTGCTGGCGCTGACGGTCCAATTTGCCGATCTGTGCCTTAAGGTCCTCGCGCTTCTCGGTCTGCTGCTGCACAAAGGCCTCCCGCTCGTCGTCCTCCATGGCCTGCATGGGTTCGGGCAGTTCTTCCTCTGGAATGTCCTGCAGGGCCACTCCCGAACCGAGCGCGTCCACCAGGTCCCAATCCCGGCTGTCGTAGAGCTTGCCGGCCTTGGTGACCGCTCGGCTGGCTGCTGCCGGCGCGCTCATGGCAGCTACGGCCTGGTCCTGGGCCAGCTGGTTTTCCTTGCGCTGTCTGCCTTTGAGTCCATAAGCCACGTAGGTGTTATTGAGCTCGGCGTTGAGGCGCGCGATTTCGCCGTCGACGGGGGTGGCGATGTTGGCCAGGGCGGCGGCGTTCTGGTCGATGCTGGCGTACATGCCCTGGGTCAGCTGGGCGACCCGCTGCCAGCTGGTGGCGTCGCTGTCGGTGGGGCCTCCGCAATAGATGGCGTTGACCACGATATCGCGGTCCAGGGCCTGGCGGGTCACCTGGTCCACGCTCCAGATCGGATCCTGGGTAGCGGCTTCATTGCCGGCCACGAAAATCACACGCAGGGCGTCTGGCGAGTCGTTCCAATCCAGCTGGTGCACCGAGGCGTGCACTGCCCGCGCAACGTATTCGTCGCCGCCGTTGGTCTGGTAGGAAAACAGCGTCTGGTTGACCGCATCCAGGTCTGTTGTGAAGGGCCGGTCGATGCGCACGAAACCGGTGTCGGCTCCGTAGCCCGGATTGCCATAGCTCAGCACCGCGACCCGCAGCACCGGCTGTGGCGTTGCCTGGCCGAAATCATTGACGATGTCCCACAGCCGCTGCTTGGCTGATTCGATCAGCCCGTTCATGGAGCCACTGACGTCCAGTGCAATGACCAGGTCCACGTTCCTGGTGGACGGTTCCGGGGCAGCCTTACCGGTGTGCGAAATGCTCAATGCCAGGCACAGCGCCAGGCAGATGGTTCGAAGGGTATTGCTCAACATTTCTCTCTCCTGCTGATGAATGCTGAGTTCTATTCTGGTGCGGCCTGCTGGCGAATTTGAGACATGGGCAGGTAAATTGCCTGGCTCAGGGTTTACATGGAATTTACACGTTGCGGCCCGTGGTCCTGGCGGAATTGACACCCTGCTGGCTGCGTCTCATGATCCACGCACCTGTGGGGACTGTTGGATGTGCAAAGGAATGGCCAGCCAGGCTGAGCCAGCGAGAATGCAGTGATCATCGATGTAGAAGGGAAATCAGTTTATGCCGAGGCGGGGGGCGCGGGTCACGCCAGCCATTGCGTGATGTTCCTGCATGGTGCCGGCATGGATCACTCCATCTGGAGCACATTCGGTTCGGCGCTGGATGCGCGCCGTTTCCAGTGGCTGGCCCCTGACTATCCGGGCCATGGCCAGTCTGAAGGGCCGGCCCTGGGTCGTGTCGAAGACCTGTCTGTCTGGCTTCATGGGCTGATAAACAGCCTGGGTCTTAAAGAGGTTTCCCTGGTTGGGCATTCCATGGGGGGGTTGCTGGCCATGGAGTACGCCTCGATCCATCCCGGTCTGCTGCGCGGCGTGTCGCTGATTGCCAGTGGACTGGCTACCCCGGTAAATCCGGCCCTGCTTGAAATGGCCCGGACCGAACCACTGCGCGCCGCAGAGCTGGTGGTCAAGTGGAGTTTTGCCGGCGGAGACAACTCGCGGAATTCATCCCTGGCAACCCGCGTCATGTCCACCAATGCGGCATCGGTGCTGGCCATTGACCTCAAGGCCTGTGATGACTACCAGAACGGCAAGAACGCTGCCGCCGCGGTGAACTGTCCGGCCCAGGTCATCCTGGGGGAGCTGGACCGAATGGTGCCATCGGAGGCCGGCACGAAACTGTCGGGCCAGTTGCAGGAATCCGAGCTCCAGGTGGTTGCCGGCAGCGGTCACATGGTGCCTCTTGAGAATCCAACCGAATGCCGTAGTCTGCTGGAGAATTTCCTGGGGCGGCACAGCGCAGAGGGGAGCATATGATCATCGCGTCTTTCGTTTTCTTTACGGGGCTGGTTGCGGCGCTGACCATCTGGCTCACGCGCAAGGACGACCACGGCACCAGTACGGGGTACTTCCTGGCGGGTCGCAGCCTGACCTGGCCGCTGATTGCCGGCTCCCTGCTGCTGACCAACCTGTCCACCGAGCAGATGGTGGGGCTGAACGGGGCCGCGTTCACCCACGGCTTCGCGGTCATGGTGTGGGAAGTGGTTGCGGTGCTGGCCCTGGTGGCCATGGCCCTGTTCTTTCTCCCCCGCTTCCTGCGCAGCGGCGTGTCCACGGTGCCCCAGTACCTGGAGATTCGCTTCGACCACCAGACCCAGGTCATTACCAACATCATTTTCCTGGTGGCTTACGCCGGCATCCTGCTGCCCATCATTCTCTACACCGGGGCCACCGGACTGATCGGCATCCTGGACGTCCGTTCCATCCTGGGTCTTGAGTCCGAGGAGCTGACCCTTTGGATCATCGTTTGGACCGTTGGAATCATCGGGTCCATGTATGCCTTGTTCGGCGGGCTGCGCACGGTCGCCGTGTCCGACACCCTCAACGGCATTGGCCTGCTCGCGGGTGGACTGATGATTACCTGGTTCGGGCTTGCGGCCCTGGGGCAGGGTGACGTGGCGGCCGGGCTCAGTAACCTCTCGGCCGGTAACCCGGAGCGGTTCAATTCCATTGGCGGCAAGGACAGTTCGGTCCCCTTTGGCACGGTGTTTTCCGGAATCCTCTTGCTCAACCTGTTTTACTGGACCACCAACCAGCAGATCATTCAACGGACCTTTGGTGCCAGTTCCCTGGCCGAGGGGCAGAAAGGTGTCCTGGCGACCGGCTTCCTGAAACTGCTGGGCCCTCTGTACCTGGTGATTCCCGGCATGATTGCCTTTGCGCTATTCGCGGGCCAGGATATCCGCGCCGATCACGCTTACGGAACCCTGGTCAACCAGGTACTGCCGACGCCGCTTGCCGGTTTTTTTGCGGCGGTGATGATGGGTGCCATTCTCTCCAGCTTCAATTCCGCGCTGAACAGCACCTGCACGTTGTTCAGCCTGGGTCTGTACCGGAACGTCATCAACCCGTCCGCCGATGAGCAGAAGGTAGTGAAATCCGGCAAGGTCTTCGGCTGGATCATGGCCCTGGTGTCCATGAGCCTGGCGCCTCTGCTGATGGGGCAGGACAGTATCTTCGGGTACCTGCAGAAGATGAACGGGCTCTACTTCATTCCCATATTTTCTGTGGTCCTGGTTGGCATGCTGTCGCGACGGGTACCTCCGGCGGCCGCCAAGATCGCCCTGGTCACCGGCTTCGCGGTGATCGCCCTGGGCTACTTTGTTCCGCCATTCGACCGGGTGGTGGCATCCATGCACGACTATCATTTTCTCGGAATCGTGTTCACTTACCTCGTGGTGGTGATGTTGCTTGTTGGCGAGTTGAAGCCGCTGGATCATGAGTGGACTCAGGAGGACGTCGGTGCCGTCGACATGACGCCATGGAAACATGCCCGCAATGCCGGTGCGATACTGGCCCTGCTGGTGCTGACCATCTATATGGTCTTTGCCGATTTTTCCGTGTTGTCCTAGACCGAAATCCTGCGGCCGTCGCTGTTATGGGTCAGGGAACCAGTGTTTCCACCGGGATCGTAAGGTCAAGGGGATGGCCGTCCCGCAGTATGCGGTAACGCTGCTGTTGCCTGGGCTCGGGGAGCAATTCCCGGCAGCCCCGTTCCGGCACGTAAACGCCGTTCACATGGGTGACCAGGTCGTCCCTGCGCAGGCCTGATCGCTGGGCCGGCGAGCCTTCGACCAGGTGAGCCACCCGGAATCCATCGGGCTGGGGGGCCATCAGCGCACCGGTGCCACGCTGGGAGTCGATGCGTACCGGACCCCTGGTGTTAGGCGTCATGCGCACGCGCCGATTTTCCTGATCGAAGGTCCAGACGAAATTTTGCATGACCTGGGCTCCCATCAGTTCGGTGCCGTAGGTGACGGCAACTACGGGTTGATCAAAGTCCAGGCGACCGACTGCCACCGTTTCATCCAATCGCCCGACGTGTTCCAGTTTCAGCTCGGTCATCATCTGGGAAACCCGCAGCGGAATCGGGTTTTCCGTCCACTTGAGCCGGCGGTGGGGATTAATCGCAAAGATACCGTTGGAGCCACTGTCGATGAGGAGCTTTCGCTGGCGGTTACCGATCCTGAGCGACAGCCAGGGCCGCCGGTCCGGTCCCCGGGCCGAAAACACCTCGCGACCGTCGGGTCGAGGCAGCTTGCCCCGGGCAATTCGCAGCTCCGGCTTCTGGTAATCGAGGGTCAGCAGAAACTCGCCAAATGCCTGGAACGGTATGAACACGTCGAAGCGACGGCCCAGTGCCCGGCCCAGGTGGTCGAGGTCTCTTACCCTGGGTTTGAAAGTGGAAAAACGTCGCCCGGCCGCAGATACGTTTTCCATGTTGATCCGTTTGCCGGGCTTGATGCGCTGGCCGCTGAGTCGCTCCAGGGTGTCCGGATCGATAAACGCGTTGGAGCCGCCGGTGTCGAACACGGCCAGCAGGTCGTGCTGTTCGCCGCTGGAAGAGGCCCAGGACAGGGGGAGCACAAATAAACCGGTGCACATTTCCCGGGAGAGGATTGTTGATTCGCCGGGTTCGACCCAGTCCCCGGCCAACACGACGGACTGCGCCCAAAGCAAGACCAGCGGAACCAGCAGATGGCGCAGAGTTATGGGTTGCTGGCCCATCCGCTGGTCTCGCCCCGCCTTACGCAGCGGAAATCTGCTGATTGTCCAGCATCCTGCGGATCAAGCCCGCAATGTCGTTTGGTCGAAACGGCTTGCGGACAAAGGTCACGCCGCTTTCGGGGATGCCGGTTTTCAGAACGACATCATCGGTATACCCCGAAACGTAGATCACTGCCGCACCGGTTTGATCCTGCATGATCTGTTCAACCGCATCGGGGCCGTTCAGGCCGGGCAGAATGACGTCCGACAGAATCAGGTTGATTCGCCCGGTTTGTTGAGCGGCGATCTCTATGGCCTGATCACCGTCCGCCGCTGCCAGCACCGTGTACCCCAGGTCGCGCAGTTCCTGCAGCATCATCTCGCGAATCTGGTCCTCATCTTCGATCAGGAGGATGGTTTCGTCACCGCCCCGCGCCGATTCTTCCGGCCTGGTGAGCGTGCCTTCGGACTGCTTGCCGCTGGCCGGAAGGTAGACCTGAAAACGGGAACCCTCACCGGGCGCACTTTGCAGATCGATCCCTCCCCGGCAGGCCGCCACAATGCCGTGAACTGTGGAAAGCCCAAGCCCGGTGCCTTTTCCGCGACTGTTGGTGGAAAAGAACGGATCGAAGATACGCTTCTGCAGGTCACGGTTCATGCCGACGCCGTTGTCGGCAACAGTGATGCAACAGTACGTTCCCGGGGCCACGCCCAGCTGCACCGCCTGTTCCGTCGCCAGGGCAGCCTGCCCGGTCGCAACGGAGATGTCGCCACGGTCGCCGACGGCTTCGACGGCGTTGGAGACCAGGTTGAAGATGATCTGTTCGAGCTTGCCCGGATCAATATCGATAAACGGCGTGTTGTCCGATGCTTCGACCCGCAGGGTGTGGTTGGCGGTGACCATCTGGCGCAGGATGGGTTTCATCTGTTCCAGCCGATGCGCGGTGTCGACGGTCTGCGGATCTTCCGGGGCCTGGCTGGAAAAGACCAGCAGCTGCTGGGTCAGCCGTGCCGCCTGCTCTCCGGCGCGTTGAATTTCGCCCAGCCCCTTCTTTTGCGCGGAATCGGAGGTTCGGTTCAGCAGGGACAGGGAACGCCCGATGATGACCGTGAGCAGGTTGTTGAAGTCATGAGCGACGCCGCCTACCAGCAGCCCCAGGGCATTCAGCTTTTCGCTGACGTGCAGTCGCCGGCGCGCATCGTCCAGCTCCTTGTCCCGCTCCAGTTGGTCGTCGCGGGCGGCGCGCAGGTTCTTGAATATTCGAATCACCAGGAAGAAGCAGGTGAGGCCCAGAGTAACGGACATCAGCAGCACGAATATGCTGCGCTGCTCCCTGCGCGTCGCCTGGGCCAGAACCCGCTCTTCGGTCACAATCAGGTGAAGCTTTTCCAGCTGCAGCATGCTGGTCTCGATAGAGCGAAGTTCGCTGGCCATGGAATCAGGCTTTGGGGTGGCAGCGCCGTAGACCTGTCGCAGGTGTGAATAGTGGGTCTGCAGGCGGGCCACGCTGCCTGAGAAAACCGGATCCGAGTACTGCTCCTGCAGACGTGCCAGGCCGCGAATGGAGTTATCCATGGCGTAGATCAGGGCGCGAAACACGGCATCCTTGCCAATAGACTCGTCATTGGTGTAAACGTCAAAGGCCTGACCCAGCTGATCGTTGAGATCGCGAATATGGTTGAGTGAGGCCAGGTGATAGCCCTCGATTCGATCCTGGTCGGAACGGGCGATGATTCCGAGTGAGTAGTCGCCGAACACAACGCCCAGTGCGGCAACGCCAATGACCAGGGCGATGGCCCGGACGCCCGACAGGGCTCGCTGGTGATAGATCTGCAGCGGCTTCATGGACATGTCAGTTGAGCAGCCCCGTTTCTGCTGCAGCTGCTTTCACATCCTCGTAAACCCGCGAGGTTACCGGCATGAAGTACGAAGCGCCGTGGGCGCCCAGGATCAGTGCGTCTTCTGGGGATCCACGATCCAGGCTGAGAAAAGCGTCCCGCAGCGCGGTCTTGACGGCGGGGTCCATGTCACTGCGGACTCCCCACACGTAATTACTGTACGGCAGGGTTGACGCAACGACTGTAAGTTGCCCTTCCTGCAGGGTGCCGTTATCCAGCATGGAGCGCATGATGACGCTGTTTACCGCGCCCGCGTCGGCCCGCCCGTCACGCACGTCGAACATGGTCTCGTCATGACCGCTGGTGTAGGAAACAGCGGAAAAATACTGCTCCGGCACAATGCCGTTGCGCTGCAGAAATACCCGCGGCATCAGGTGGCCGGAAGTCGAAAGCCGCGACCCAAAAGTGAATGTCTGACCCTCCAGGTCTGCCAGGGATTGCAGATCGGATCCTGTCCGGGTTACGAACAGGCTGATAAAGCGGGCATCGACGTCACGCTGCACCAGCGCCTCCGCACCATGGTCCTGGGCGCGTACGAACGTCAGGCCGCCAAACCAGCCCAGGTCGACGGAACCCGAAGCAAAAGCATCGGAGAAACTCTCGTAGTCATCCTGGATTTCAAGACTCAGCGAATAGCCGGTGTGCTTTTCAAGGTGGGTCAGCAGTCCCCTGTATTTTTTCTTGAGTTGCTCTGGAGACTGGTTCGGCAGCACGCTGACCACCAGTTCAACGCCGCCGCTGCCGGGTTGTTTCGCGGGTTTACAGGCGGCCAGGATAATCAGAGCGATGCCGATCGCCAGGAAAGGCGCCAGGGCCCGAATTGCGGCTTTCGCCCGGATCACATTGGCTTCGGGACATTTTTCATTGCGCCAGTGTACTACCTGTCGGTGCACCGACAAGGGCTTGCGGTGCCACGGCTCCGGAGGGTTTACCGGCAGGGCAGGCGTTGCAGCAAACCGCCTGTTCCAATAGCGGTCCCCGGTCAGGCCCGGCAATGCCCCGCGCGGCTACAATAGGGGCTTGCTGAATGGACAGATTGGCCATGGATGACTTCATTGTCTGGATCATCATCATTGCTTTCTATGCGCCGCTGCATTTCCTGCTGCCGATCATGGTGCTGTTCATAACCGGCCAGGAGAGTGATTCGGTCCGGCGCCGGCTGATGCGTAACTCACTGATCGACTCGGCAATCTCCATGGTTCTGGCTTTCGTGGTGGTGATCGCGCTGACCAGGTTCGGCCACATTCTGCCGGCCATGGTGATCCTGTTGTTGTCCATGGGGTTTCCGTTCATTCGAATCTGGACTCATCGACGGGAAATCCGTCGTCCGGTATCCGAAGACCGGGAGACGGCGGTCGGCAATTGAATTAGAATCGTGGGGTTCCGGGGGGGACACGACAGGGGGCAATGAAAACCACTTTTATCTTCGACGTAGACGGTACCCTCGCGGACACCGAGCGCGACGGTCACCGGGTGGCCTTCAACCAGGCCTTCCAGGCGTCGGGGCTGGATTGGCACTGGGACCGGCAAACCTACGGCGAGCTTCTGTCCGTGACCGGCGGCCAAGAGCGCATCCGGCAGTACATTGACAGTCATGACAAACCCCAGAAAGGCCGTCCCGGCCTGGACGAGGTGATCAGCCGCCTGCATCAGGTCAAAACCGAAAAATATCTGGCGCTGCTGAATGCCAGTGCCGTTCCGTTACGTTCCGGCGTTGAGCGGCTTCTGCAGGATGCCAGGAGGGCTGGAATCCGCCTGGCTATTGCCACCACCACTACGCCCGTAAGCGTTACGGCGCTGCTGGAAAACACCCTGGGCGAATCGGGCGCGGACTGGTTTGAAGTTATCGGGGCCGGAGATATCGTGCCCGAGAAAAAGCCGGCGCCTGACATCTACCGCTACGTGCTGGACCAGATGAAGATCTCCGCCGACCAGTGCGTCGCTTTCGAAGATTCAGCCAACGGGCTGCGGTCTTCCCTGTCAGCAGGATTGGACACGATCGTCACTTACAACGATTACACCCGAGGCCAGGACTTTGCCGGCGCGCAAATGGTGCTTGACCGTATCGGCGATCCGGGGCGCCCTTCCCGTGAGCTGCGATCCAGCTTGCAGCAGGACTTTCTGACAGTGGATCTGCTCCTGCAGCAGTTCTGACCCTGTTGAACCAGTACGCCGTACGGCAAAAACTATTTCAAGAAACTATTTCACTGGCGCGTAAGCCGTTATTTCAATTTCCACCAGCCCGCTGTCCGTGAAAAGTTCACTCACGCCGATGGCCGTCCAGGTTGGCGTCGCTGAACCTATGAATTCCTGTTTGATGGCCCGCACCGCTTCCATGTGTTCCAGCTTGGTGCCTGCAAAATAGGGGCTTTTGAAAACGTGGTAGGTGTTGAGCTTGATGACGTCGTCGAAGGACGCGTCGAGGGCGTTCAAATGCTGCTGCAGTCGGGCGAAGGTGCGGCGCAGCGACGCTTTGAACGCGTCCACATCGGTACCGGCGTCCGGTGGGGGTCCGGCAATGATGCCTGACAAGACAACAAAATCGCCCGCCCGGATGGCAGGAGCATATCCCCACTGCTGGTGAAACGCGCGGGCACCCTCATCGGCTGCGACCACGATCCGGGTATCGTTGGCGCCGGCGATGGTTTGGGTTTCTGTCCATGCGGTGGCCGGCAGTATGAGGAGCAGCAACAGGATTCGGTTCACTATGGGTACCTTCAGAGTCGTGATTGTCTGGAAAAAGGGCTGGTGGAAATGGCGCGGTCTCAGCGCTTGCCCGCGATGGTGTCGTTGGAGGCCATGGACGTACCGGTTCTGGCATAGCGAGCCTTGGTTGCCTCGGACCACTGGTCGGTTTCGCCGGGTGGGGCGCCGTAGGCGATGCCCCGTTCTACCGCGGGACGGGCCCTGACCCGGTCCACCCAGGCCATGACGCTGTCATGCAGGGTGATGTTGATCTTGCTCCATTTCCAGCCCCGTACCCAGGGCCAGGCCGCGATGTCAGCAATGGTGAACTGCTCACCGCAGATAAACGGTGCGTTTCCCAGGCGCTGGTTCAGGATTCGCAGCAGGCGCTGGGCTTCATTGCTGAATCGCTCCAGGGGGTGTGCCTTAAGTTCAGCATCGACGTCCTCCATATATCGGGTATAGCTGAGTTTGTTGCCGAAAGCGGGCCCCAGGTTGGCCACCTGCCAGTACACCCAGGGCAGCACATCCCAGCGGGATTCATCCAGGGGCAGCAGGGGTGATGGGAATTTTTCGGCCAGGTATTGCAGGATTGCACCGCTTTCGAAGATGTTGCGTCCCTGATCCACCAGGACCGGAATGCGCTGGTTGGGGTTCAAGGCGGTAAATCGGTCAGAGAACTGCTCGCCGGCCAGCAGGTCAACCGTGTGTACCTCAATGGCCGGAAGGTCTGCACCGGCCTGCTTGAGTTCCTCCAGCATGATGCTGACTTTCCAGCCGTTGGGTGTTGCTGCGGTCCAGAATTCCATGGGAATTGCCATGCGATACAGGGCGGAGCGCAAAGTTTAGCGCATATTCACCGGCACCCAGCGTTGCGCCTGAGGGCAAGCGGGGAGGGAAAGTCGGCTGAGCCTTGGATTGACTGGCCAAAATGGGTCATGGGTTGACAATCTATCTAGTGATAGATAGACTGTTCGACAACTTGAGGTGATACGGCCATGAAAGACAAGCGTGAACAGATTGAAGCGGCGGCGACCCAGGCGATCCAGAAGGGCGGCCTGAACAGCGTCAGCTTCCGCGACCTGGCCGAGGAGGTGGGGGTGAAGTCCTCCAGCGTCCACTATCACTTCCGTACGAAAGCCGACCTGGCCCAGTCCGTGGTGCGGGATTACACCGCCCGGTTCGACGCCCGGTTGGCAGAGATCGACCGGTCCGAAAGTACCCTTGACGGCAAATTACAGGGATTGGCCCAGGTGTTCGAGGACGTGCTGTCTGGCAATGATTTCTGCCTGTGCGGCATGATGGCCGCGGAGCTGAATGGCCTGGATGGGCCGACCCGTCTGGCTCTGCGCGGGTTCTTTGAGATGTCCGAACAATGGCTGGAAAAAGCGCTGTCCGGGTCATCTTCCGGACTGGCGCTGGGGCTGAGCTCACACCAGTGGGCAATGATTCTGATGTCGGGTCTGGAGGGCGCCATTCTGGTGGACCGTCTGACCGACAGCCGCGAACGGCTGAACGCATTCCGGGCGCTGGCCAGGGCGGCGGCAACCTGAGTTTTTTTATCTGGTTCATCTATCTACTGATAGATAGTTTTTAGTTTTATTCAATCATCGAAAGGAGAAACACCATGTCACAAGTCAATGAAAACCCGAAAGTCGCCCTGGTTGTCGGTGGAACTACCGGCATGGGAAAAGCTACTGCCAAGGCCCTGCTGCGGCGTGGCGCCATTGTTCGCATCGTGGGCCGTAACACCGGGAAACTGGATGAGGTCCAGGCTGAGTTGAGTGAGTTTGGCCCGGTGGAGACCCAGCGGGCGGATCTGTACGACGCGGAAGACGTGAATGCGCTGATTGCTTCCATCGACGGCGATTCCCGCCCGTATGGATACCTGGTCAATGCCGCCGGCACCTTCAACCCCAAGAGTTTTCTGGACCACGATGAGGCCGACTACGACAGCTACCTGAACCTGAACCGTGCGACCTTTTTTGTCACCCAGGCGGTGGCGCGCAACATGGCCCAGGCCGGGGGTGGGGCAATCGTCAACATCGGATCCATGTGGGCCAAACAGGCGGTGAAGGCCACGCCGTCCTCGGCCTATTCCATGGCCAAGGCAGGTCTGCACTCCCTGACCCAGCACCTGGCCATGGAACTGGCGGAGCAGAACATCCGTGTGAACGCGGTTGCTCCCGCCGTGGTGGCCACGCCCATATACGAAACCTTCATCGACCCAGCCGAGGTGGAGGAGGCGTTGCAGGGCTTCAATGGCTTCCATCCTATTGGGCGAATTGGCCAGGCCGATGATGTGGCCCAGGCCATCGACTTCCTGCTGTCCGACGGCGCGGGCTGGATCACCGGCACCGTGGTGGATGTGGACGGCGGCGTCATGGCCGGTCGGAACTGATCCCGGCAACTGAAAAGGAGAAATTATCATGATCAACCGATACTGCGGCAGCCTGGCTTCGGGCCTGCTGATTGCGGCGCTTGCCGTTGGGGTAGCCGTCCTGGCTACCTACTCTGAAGCAGGGTCACCGGGCAGCTATGCCCAGGCCTCCGAACGCCCGCTGCTGAACGTACCGCGCTAGCTGGCGGACAGCCCGGCCGACCGGATGACGCGGTTGGCTGGGCAGTTTCGCCAACTGTTAGCCAGATCAAACAACTGATCCCCCGCGTCTTCCGACATTTTCCCAGCAATTACGGGAAGTTGAAATTGGTATGGCTTTTGCTTTGCCCTTAACAGCAGAGTAAAACTAGCGGACCATGAGCATGAATGAAGAAAACGCCAGGAAACGAATCAAGGAGCTCAAGGGCTTCTACGACCACCTGGGGTCTTATCTTGCCGTCAACCTTTTCTTGCTTGGACTTAACGCGGTAACGTCTCCGGGCACCTGGTGGTTTGTGTTTCCGGCCATGGGCTGGGGCATCGGCCTGATGATCCATGCCGTTACTGTGTTCTGGACCAACCAGGACTGGGAAGCCCGCAAGATGGAACAATTGACCGGTCTTAAAAACACCCGGGACGAACTGGAACGGTTGTCCGAGAGAACTGAAACCCTGGTCACTATCATGGCCAGCGTGGATTGGGAAAAGATCGACCCGTCCCTGCGCGAAACGCGGAGCAACCTGGAGCAGGCCCAAAACAAGCTGGCCGAGCTCAAGCGTTCCGGAGACTCGGCCAGCCAGGCCGAGGTGGAACGGGAGATCGAGAAGCTGGAAGCTTTTGTCACCAGTTCAAAGTTTGAATTCTACGATCGCGCCGCCGGCGACCGCACTAACTGAACAAAAGCGCCCTTTACCGGGCGGGCGTCTGTATCAGACGGTCAGCTGGCCGAATCCGGTGGGCAGCTCCGGATTCTCCAAAGGGTACCGATCCCGACGGCAATCAACAGCAGCGTGGCTGCCCGGGCCCACAGGGTTTCCAGCGCAAACACCATCGAGCTGCCACCCACCAGGCCCATGATCACGACGGCTGCAACCTTAGCGCGCCTGGGGATGCAGCGATTCTGCTCCCAGTTTCGCAGCAGGGGTCCAAACAGGCGGCTGTTGAGCAGCCAGGCGTGCCAGCGCTGAGAGGATCGGGCAAAGCAGGCTGCGGCAAGGATCAGGAACGGTGTTGTGGGCAGCACCGGCAGCACCACGCCAACGGCACCCAGGGCAACAAACACGAAGCCCAGGCCAAGGAACAGCCATCGATGGGTGATGGGTGATGTGTTTTCATCGAAACCAGGAATGGCAACGGCTCCAATCCCGCTGGATGGAATCGAAATCATGCAGCATGGTCATCGCGTTGTCGACGGCCCCTGACTTCCCGCATTTCCGGGGACCTGGGCGGCTGTGCCACGAAGGCGGAGAACTTCCCCGGGTTGGAGATCCCAAAGTTCACCCTGCAGCCGGCTGTGGTTACGCCTTGGGTTGGGCCGCTCAAGCATAAACGGCTGGACGGTGTCCACGATTTCCGCTCGCGTGCGGGCTTCGTCAATGGACGCGGCCGTGGCGGCGATGGGCGGTAACAGCGTCAGCAGAATCAGCAGGTATTGCATGACTCGTCTCCGTGGGTTTTGCCATGTCTTTGTTTGAATGCCGGACTGGGCAAATCCGAACGTCGCCGGGTGGTCCTCGTTGCTTCAGGATTGCGTACTACGGGTTGATGGAGGACCTGCGACTGAATCCAGGAGGGAAATCTGTGCCCATTGACGACAAACACCGGCGGACCGTTCGCACTATCGCGCTGGCGGCGCTGCTCAGCATTGCTGTGCCGGCACTGGCCGAGACCTTCACGGTGGATTCACTGGGTGATTTCGCGGACGACGATACCGGTGACGGCCTGTGTTCCAGCTTTCGCGGCAATTCCGGCCTACCGCCGCTGCCGGTTTTTCGCTGCTCTCTGCGGGCGGCCCTGGAGCAGGCCAACGCAACGCCCGGAGCCGACCTGATTGAATTCTCGGTTGCGGGGCAGATCACCCTCAGTGCGTCGCTGGGAACGCTGCCCCTGATATCCCAGCCGGTCACCATCGACGGCAGCACGGCGCCGGGGGCGCCGGGTCGGGAGGACGCCACGTCATTACCGCCGGTTTTGGCCCTGTCCGGTGAAAACCTGGTTGCCGGAGGTACCTTCCAGCGAGGGCTGGACTTTTTTACCGGCTCCGGTGGCTCCCAGATCATCAACCTGGCGATCATCAACTTCCCGGATTCAGCCATCCTGGCCGACGAGTCTCTGTTCATTACCGGTACCTGGCTTGGAGTCGATCCCGCCAGCGGCTCCGCCGGGCCAAACGGAACCGGTGTTCGACTGCGCAGCGACGGCAACACCATCGGACGCAGCGTTGCCGGGCTGGGGCGGGGCAATGTCATCTCAGGAAACACCGGCAGCGCCATCGTGGGCGATTCCAGCAACAACCAGATCAGCGGCAACCGCATCGGGGTCAACGCAGCCGGTGATGTCGTTGTTGCCAACGGTGGCGGGATTGTCATCAGCGGCGACGGCAACAATATTGGCGATGCCACCGGCGTTGACACCCAACGCAACGTGATCGCAGGAAACGCTGACGCCAACCTTGACCTGTCCGGCGACCTCAACCTGGTCCGTGGCAACTTCATTGGTTGCGGTATTGGCGCTTCCCTGTCCAGTCCGGGCGACGGCATCCGCGCCAGCGGTGACGATCTCACCATTGGCGGCAGCGGTGACGCCGGCAATGCCATCTGCGATCACAGGGGTGACGGGGTAACCGTGGATGGATCCGGGGTGACCAGCGCGGTTGGCCTTGCCATCGTCAATAACGACATCCGCGGCAACCAGGACGGTATCTACCTGGATACGGCAGACATGCCCCAGGTCACCGACAACCAGGTGTACGACAACCTGTTCGCCCTGCGGCTGCGTGATGTCACCAATGGCACCATCGCCCGCAACGAGTTCGGCAGCAGTACCGCCAGCATCGGTGTCCGGCTGACTGGATCCAGCAGTAACACACTTGCCAGCAACGCTATCGCCGACAACCAGCTCGGGCTGCTGCTGTCCAGCGGATCCAACAACAACTTGATCCAGGACAACGATTTTGGCGTGGAGGGTGTCGGAAACAGGGGTGACGCACTGCGCTTCTTTGGCAGCAATGACAACCAGGTGCTGAACAATTCTTTTGCTGACAACGGAGGGTTTGCCGTGTCTCTGATCAGCGAGGCAGTGCCGGGACGGGAAACCACGGGGAATCGCATCACCGAAAACACCATGGCTCGCAATGCCGGCGGCATCGACCTGGGGGGCGATGGCTTGACCGCCAATGACATCAACGATGCTGACGACGGTCCGAATCGACTGCAAAATGCGCCGGACCTGGCTGTCGATGCCTTTGTCCAGGGCACGGTCAACCAGCTTGAGGTGTCATTTCTTGTGGACAGCAGTGACTTGAACAGCGTCTACGATCTGACCGTGGAATTCTTCCTGACCATCGCAGACAGCCCTGACCAGGGTCGCGCGTTTCTTGCCTCGGTCGCCTACACCTCACCCCAGGCTGTCCAGCAGGTGTCACTTGACCTGCCGCCAGGCGCAACCACCGGACTGCTGACCGCCACTGCAACAGATGCCCTGGGCAACACTTCTGAATTTTCTACGCCGGTGGGCTTTGGCTTGCCCGAACGGGTATTTGCCGACGGCTTTGAGTAGGCGTTGTTCCTGGCCACAGCCGTGGCGCCGGGCTGCCCCAGTTGATACCCTCGCCGCTGTCCTGTTGGTGAGGGGTCCCCATGATCAAACGCTGCTTCCTGTTGGTGCTGGTTCTCGCGGGCGCGGCTGCCGAAGGAGAACCCGGGCCTCCGTCTGGCCAGGGCAGTTACCAGGACCTGGTCCAGTTGGCCCAGGAATTCAACGCCTATCGAGAGACCGACCCGGGCGGTCGCCTCAGTGAAAACGAAAAAGGCCAGGCGATCGAACCGGTAGTGGATTACAGCGATGAAGCCTTGGCCCGCCGGGGCAAAGCCATGGCCGCATTCCAGTCACGCATCGACCAGATGAACGTGGCTGGCTGGCCTCGCCACCAACAGGTGGACTGGCTGGCGCTGCGGTCCCGCTTGGATCAACAGCAGTTCATCCTGGACCGATTTCAGCCCTGGTCCCGCGACCCGGGCTTTTACGTGGATCCCATGCAGCGCATCACCTTCACCGATCTGCCGGTCTCGGGAGAAGACAAGGAACGTCTGCTGAACAGGCTTCGGGCCGTGCCGGTGATGATCCGGCAGGCCCGGTCGCGGCTGGACAACGTCGCCGCGGACTATGCCGACCTGGCCATCCACAACCTGTCCAATGCGGACGGGGTCGGGCACGGGCATCCGTACCGGGCGAGGCCGCCGGCGGGTGTCCTCGGCTGGTATGAGGATCTGCAAAGAAGGGCGGAAGACGCTCAGCCCGAACTGCTTCCGGACATTGTTGCCGCTTCGAATGCCATTGCCGGATTTGACCAGTGGCTCAAACAGAACCGCGAAAGCTGGACCGTCCGGGGCGGCGTGGGCCGGGACGCTTTCGCCTGGTACCTGCGACAGGTCAAGCTGATGCCCTGGACGCCCGAAGAACTGGTGACCCTGGGGCAGCGCGAGCTGGATCGGCTGTGGGCGGTCTACGCCCTGGAGCGCCACCGCAACCGTGACCTGCCGGAACTGGAACCGGCCGGCAGCGCCGAGGACTACCAGGCGCGGATTGATGCCACAGACCAACACGTCAGAACCTTCCTGGAGGAACAGGACATCATCACGGTCCCCGGTGATGTGGGTAAGCTGGACACCAACGCGCCCTGGATCGTTCGGCCTGGCGGCCGCAATTTCTGGGAGGAAGTCCAGTTCCGCAATCCGCATCCTGATCATGTCCACGCCGTCATTCCTGGACACCGCTTCGACATCCTGATGGCCCGCAAATCCGATCACCCCGTCCGCAGCCATATCTACAGCGGAGCCCGGGTCGAGGGATGGGCCACCTACCTGGAAGAAGCCATGCTGCAGGCCGGGATGTTCGAGGAGATGCCCCGGGTGCGGGAACTGATCTACATCTTCGGGATCTTCCGGGCCGCCCGGGTGCCGGCTGACGTGTGGCTGCAGACCGGCGAGATGAGCGTGCGCGAGGTGGTGGACTACTGGCTGCCACGAGTGCCTTACCTGGACGAAAACGTCGCCCGCGTGGACGCCGAGATCTACCTGCGCCGTCCGCCGGGGTACGGCATCGGTTACACCATCGGCACATTACAGATGCAGCGGCTGCTGGCGGATGTCAGACGCCTGCGCGGCGACCGGTTCAACCTGCGCCAGTTCCACGATGACATCATGAACGCCGGGCTGCTGCCCCTGTCACTGCTGCGCTGGGAAATGACCGGACTGGACGACGAAATCAAGCAGTTCTGGGTTCGCCACCCCATGCCTGAATAAGTCCAGAAAATCATGGCTCACCTGGAACGACGACTCGGCCTGCTGGGCCTGACCGCCACCGGCATCTGCGCCATGCTGGGGGCATCCATCAACGTGGTGCCCTTTATGGTGCACCGCAGCGTGCCCGGTATCGGCGAGTACGTCATGCCGGCATTCATATTTGCCGCGCTGCCGGCCCTGATGGCGGCATTCGCCTATGGGGCGCTGGCGTCCACTATGCCCCGGGCCGGCGGCAGCTACCTTTACGCCAGTCGGGGCCTGAGCCCCTACCTGGGATTCATCGCCAGCTTCTCCCAGTGGTTTGGGCTGTCCATCGTGATCGGGGTCATTGCCTATGTCATCGTCCCGTTCCTGCGTGATATCGCAGCGGCCCTGGGCTGGGAGGGGCTCGCAGTGGCCCTGGAGACGGGCTGGATTCGCGTCAGTGTCGCTCTGGCCATGATCTGGCTGTTTGTGGGCATCAACATTCGCGGCCTGAAGCTCTACGCCCGGACCCTGGTGCCCATGATGTTCCTGATGTTTGCCCTGGGCGCCATCGTCATCGTGGCCGGGTTTTTGTTCGATCACGCGGATTTTGCCGCTGGCCTGCTGGACCAGGACGACCGGGCCGTGGGGCCCGAACCGGCAGCGCCGTTTCAATGGATGACTTTCCTGTCAGCAGCGGCGCTGATGTTTTCAAGCTTTATCGGCTTCGACGCCATTGCCCAGGCCGGTGGCGAGGCGCGTAATCCATCCCGGGCCCTGCCAGTCGCCATCCTGCTGGCCATCGGCACCGTGGGTGCCTTTTATTTCCTGTTCGCTACGGCGGTCTACAGCGCCGTGCCGTGGTGGTTTGTGGCAGAAGAAGCCCTTGCCAGGGACATATCAGCTCCCGGGCTGCTGGCCTACCTGCTGCCGGCCGGATTGGGCGCGGCGATCCTGGCGGGCGCTGCCATCGCTCTGATCAACGATTTGCCTGCGATGCTCCTGGCGGTGTCCCGGCTGATGTTCGCCTGGGCCGAAGACGGTATTTTTCCCGGCGGCGTGGCGCGGGTTCATGGTCGCTTCCACACGCCTTACGTGGCGCTGACCCTGAGCGGGGTGATTTCCAGCATCGGGGTTTTGGGCAGCCACTTCGCCGGGGACTTTTTTTTAGGGATAGACATTATGGTCACCGCCATGCTGGTTAACTTCCTGCTCATGTGCCTGACCCTGCTCAACCTGCCGCGCGCCAATCCAGAGCTGGCGGAAGGCATGACCGTTTTGCGCAACCGCGGGCCGCGGCTGCTGATCGGCGGCACCGGTGTCGTGCTGCTGGCAGGATTCCTGGTGATTCATGTCTATAAAGACCTGTCCGGCACCGTGGACGCCTGGTACTTCCACTCCACCTGGGTCTGGCTGCTGGTCATGGGGCTGGGTTCCGTCGTGTTTTTCCTGCGCCGGGCCAGCCTGATCCGGGCCGGCGTTGACCTGCGCGCGCGCTTCAGCCAGCTGCCGGACTGATCATGAGCAAAGTTGAAACCTTTGAACTGGCCCCTGGCCTGGAAGTTTCCCGGGTGCTGAATGGGCTGTGGCAGATCGCGGACATGGAGCGTGGCGGAAAGCCGCTGGATCCCGTGGTGGCCGCGGACCAGATGTCGCCCTACGTCGACGCGGGCTTCACCAGCTTCGATATGGCGGACCACTACGGATCCGCGGAAATCATCGCTGGGCATTTCCGTCGATCCAGTGACTTGGGATCCCGGGCCCGACTGCTGACCAAATGGGTACCGAAACCCGGCGCCCTGACGCGGGAAGAGGTGCGTGCCGGTGTGCAGGAGCGGCTGGAGCGACTCCAGGCCGAGCGGCTGGATCTGCTGCAGTTCCACGCATGGCACTATCCCGACCCATCCTGGCTGGACGCCCTGTACTGGCTGGACGAACTGCGCCAGGAAGGTCTGATCAGCCAGCTCGGCGTGACCAATTTCGACGAGGCCCACCTGCGGGTGGCCCTGGCCAGCGGCATCCCCCTGGTCAGCAACCAGGTCAGCTTTTCCCTGATTGACCAGCGGGCAGCGGGAGCGCTGACCGACCTGTGCCAGGAGTACCCGGTCAAGCTGCTGGCCTACGGGACCCTGGCCGGCGGCTTCCTGTCCGAACGCTGGCTGGGCCAGTCCGAGCCTGCGGAGCCGGTCACCTGGTCCCAGATGAAATACAAACGCTTCATAGACGCCGCCGGCGGCTGGCACCGATTCCAGGATCTGCTTGGCCGGGTTGCTGATGTGGCCGGGAAACACGGTACCACCATCCCGGTGGTGTCCAGCCGCTACATGCTGGATCAGCCCGCCGTTGCCGGGATCATCCTGGGCACGCGGCTGGGACAGTCCGATCATGTGCAGGAAAATCTGGCGGTTTTTGAGCTGGAACTGGATGATGAAGACCGGGAACGAATCGCCGAGGCCGTCTCCTGCCTGGACGCCGTCCCTGGTGACTGCGGCGACGAGTACCGCAGGCCACCATTCCTGACCGCCAGCGGTGATCTGAGCGACCACCTCGATTCGATACCACCCGTCTTCGAGGTCCAGCACAGCGACAGCGGCCGCCAGCGGGTCTTCAGTGGCACGCCGTGGGAATCATTTGCCGGCTATTGCCGGGCGGCAAGGGAGGGCAATCGAATCGTGGTCGCCGGAACCACGGCCACCCACGGTGACCGGGTCATCGGCGGCGCTGACGCCGCGGCCCAGGCCCACTTTGTCATCGACAAGATCCAGGCCGCCATCGAGTCTCTTGGCGGCCGCCTGGAAGATGTCATCCGGACCCGGGTGTTCGTCAACGACATCAACGATTGGGAAGCCGTCGCCCGGGCCCATGGGGTCCGCTTTGGTGGCATCTATCCCGCCAACACCCTGGTCCAGGCGCGACTGGTGGGGGACGAGTATCGGGTGGAGATCGAGGCGGAGGCCTTGACGTGAATTCGAAATGGGATTGGTGACGAAAGACAAAGCAGACTGGGCAATCATCGGGGTTTTGGCCGTGGCCGGAGGGCGCAGTGTGGTACGCCAAGCTGGAGGCTGCGGGCACCAACGCCCAGCTTCGAGTGACCGATGGTGGGCCGGTGCCCGACGACCAGTGGCACAGACGGCGTGAAACGGCAGTCAGCCTTCAATCCTGAATCTTTTTCCGACGCGCTGTCGGCTGCGGAGGCTAAGGGCCAGCAGTTTGAGCAGGTGTACTTTGTTGCCTGCGGTGCCTCTCTGGCCGATCTTTATCCCTCACGGTATTTCCTCGATCGGGAATCCCGGCAGCTGCGAACCGCTGGCTACAGCTCCAATGAGTTCGTCCATGCCGAGCCGGCCGCGCTGAATCACGGTTCACTGGTGGTGGTGTGTTCGCACAGCGGTGGCACCGCGGAAACGGTGCAGGCCGCAAAGCTGGCCCGGGAATCCGGCGCATTCGTGGTGACCCTCACCCACAACCAACAGTCGGACCTGGCGCCTCACTCGGATTACAGCATCCTTTATGACTGGGGCGAGCAGTCACGGGTTGATGACAACCCCATGGCCGTCGCCCTGGCCATCAGTGCGGAGACTCTGAAGCGCATCGAAGGTTACGTCGGCTACACTGATTTTCGCAATGCCATGGAGCAGGTCAACAACCTGGTCCAGGCAGCGCGTGAGAGGGTCAGGGGCCGCAGCGAGGAATTCGCCGCAGCCAGTGCGGACGAAAGCCTTTACTACGTGTTGTCCAGCGGTGCCAGCTACGGGCACGCCCGCAGCTTCGCCGGTAGCGGCCTGATGGAAATGCAGTGGCTCGATGCCAGTGCCATTCACACCGGCGAGTTCTTCCATGGCCCGTTCGAAATCACCAGCCGGGCCAAAAACTTTTTTCTGCTGAAGAACGAGGGCTGTACCCGGCCGCTGGATCAGCGGGCAGAGGATTTTCTCCGACAATACGCGGGACAGCTGGAAGTGATCGACGCCCGGCAACTGGGGCTCAGCGCGCTGGCGGCCGGCGGGGTGGACTACTTCAACCCGATCCTGTTTTACAGCGTCCTGTGTGAATACCGCGACGCCCTGGCCCGGGTCCGGCGGCACCCCATCGACACCCGCCGCTACATGGGCAAGGTGGACTATTGAGTCTCCAGATTTGTCCATGCGCGTGATCGGCGTGGGGGACAACGTCGTCGACGATTACCGCCATGCCCGGACCCTGTATCCCGGCGGCAACGCACTGAACTTCGCAGTTTTTGCGCGCATGCTTGATTCGGACTCAGCGTACCTTGGTCTCTTTGGCAGCGACGCTGCAGCAGAACACCTGCAGGATACCCTGGACGTACTGGGCATTGATCGATCCCGCTGCCGTACAGCCGACGGTCCCAGTGGCCGGGCTACCTGGGATCTGGAGGACGGCCAGCGGATTTTCGTAGAGTCCAATGGCGGTGGTGTGAGCCGGTCCTTTGCGATGGATTTTGTGCTGGATGATCCGGAGTACCTGCAGAGTTTTTCGATTCTGCACACCAGCACCTACAGCCACCTGGACCAATGCCTGGCGCGGTTTCAGTCGCTGGGTTTGCCGGTGAGCTATGATTTTTCCGATGACTTTGACCAGGAATATGCCCTGTCGATTTGCCGGTATCTTGATTTCGGATTCTTCTCCTGCGCTGGCTGGCCGGTGGGTTCCGTCAGGGAACTGTTGCAGGGTGCCAGAAACCAGGGCTGCGGGATGAGCGTGGCCACCCGCGGCCCAGAGGATGTCCTGCTGTTTGACGGCGAGGCCTGGTTCGAGCAGCCCGCCGGTCAGGCCAAACCCAGGGACACCCTGGGCGCGGGTGACGCATTCATTACGGCCTTTCTGGTGAGCTGCGCCAGCGGGATACAAATTCCGGTCGCCCTGGAGCGTGGAGCTGCGTTCGCCGCGGAAGTCTGCCAGCTACCCGGCGCGTTCGGACACGGTCAGCGCTACTGATCCGATGAGCAAGCCACTGCTGCCTCACACCTACGTCCTTCTGTTTGGGATGATCGCATTTGTGGCCATCCTGACCTGGATAGTGCCCAGCGGGACTTATCAGAGACAGCAGGTGACCACCACCATGGGTGTGACGGCCAACACCGTGCTGCCGGGGACCTACAGCCCGGTTGAAAAAGTCTCAGAGCAGGGAGATCTCCGGCAAGGGCTGTTTGCCGTGCTGCGGGCGCCCGCCGAAGGGGTGGTTCATGCTGCCGACGTGATTGCGTTTGTGCTGGTTCTCGGCGGCGCCTTTGGCATCATCATGAGCACCGGCGCCATGGACCGGGGCCTCAAGCTGCTGGCTGTGCGGTTTGCGGATAAAGGCATTCTGGTGATTCCCGTCATGATGATCCTGCTCAGCCTTGGGGGATCCACTTTCGGCATGAGCGAAGAAATACTCGCCCTGTACCCGGTGGTGATCGCTCTGATGTTCATGCTGCGGTTTGACTCCATGACCGCGGTCCTGATTCTCTTTCTGAGTACCCAGGCCGGCTATATCGGAGCCACTATCAACCCGTTTTCGGTGCTGCTGTCCCAGGCCATTGGCGGCATCCAGGGCAATCCGCTGCTGTGGCTGAGGGCGGTCGCCTGGGTCTGCTTCACCGGTTTGGCCGTGGCCTACACGATGTGGTACGCCGCCAGGGTGAGGCGAAACCCAGAGGCCTCTCCCGTCCACCAATCCGATTTGCAGTTAGCCGAAGAACACGATTTATCGGAGGGTTTTTCGTTTTCCCGTCCGGATCAACTCATCGTTGCTCTATTCCTGCTGGCCCTGTGCGCTGTCGCCTGGGGCGTTCTGACCCAGGGCTGGTACATGGGCGAGATCGCCGCAGCTTTTCTAGCCTGCGGCATACTTTCCGGTGCCGCGGCAAGAATGGACCCAAGCGACATGGCGGAACGTTTCGTAGAGGGTTGTCGCGACTTCATATTCGCCGCGTTTGTCATCGGCCTGGCCCGGGGCGTCCTGGTGGTTGCCCAAGACGGCCTGATCATCGATTCCCTGCTGCACGGCATGGCCATCCTGCTGGATGGCCTGCCCACCTATCTCTTCACAACCGTGGTCCTTCTGGTCCATAACCTGGTGACCTTCCTGATTCCATCATCGTCCGGCGGTGCCGCCCTGACCACCCCGGTGCTGGTGCCGCTGGGGGACCTGGTGGGGGTGCAGCGCGACGTCATGGTGCTGGCCTACCAGTTCGGCAATGGCCTCACAAACCTGGTTTCCCCCACCAACGGCCTGCTGCTGGCCGGGCTGGCCATGACCCGGATTCCCTTCAGCCGGTGGATCAGGGTGATAGGGCCGTTTTTCCTCGTTGGCTGGCTGCTGGCGGCGGGATTCGTAGCCCTGGCGACCAGCGTGTAAGGGGACCAGAGCCGGGTCCGTGTGGTTTGGTCCACCGTCGCCAGCAGTTTCCGGGCCTGATCACGATCGCGGGGCGTGTAATATAGGCCTCTTAGTTCAAATGGCACAGAGAGTTAAAGCATTGCCTGTCTCATAATCGGGACGGGGGGATTGAGATGCGAGTGACCCTGATCACAATTGTCATTGCGCTGACGACTGCCGGTCCGGCCGACAGCGCCGATCTGCGGCCAGGTCCGGTGGACATGGAAGAGCGGCTGGGCGGCAGCGTGGCGGTCCAACGCTACGCCGAGGCAATAGAGCAAGCGACCCGCGCGCTGGAACTCACCCAGGCGGAGCACGGGGTGGGTGATATCGCTACCGTTCCGTTCCTGAACGACCTGGGCAGGAATTACCTGCTCGCAGGTGACGCGGAAAACAGCCGGTTGCACTACGAGCAGAGCCTGTCCATCGTCAGAAACAACCTGGGGTTGTTCGATACCCGGGCGGTAAAGCCTTACTTTGGGCTGGGCCGGGCACTGCAGAGGCTGGGCCAGCACACGGAGGCAATCCAGAGTTTTCAGAACGCCCAGCATGTGACCCACCGGCACGCCGGGGTCAACAACCTGGATCAGTTGCCCATCGTAGAGGCCACCAGCAAAAGCCTGGTGGCCAGCGGACGCTGGGAAGACGCCGAAAACCTTCAGCATTTCGCTTACAAGATATACCGGCGCAATTACGGCGAGGGCAGCGTGGAATCGTTGCCCGGCCTGTACCGCCTGGGCGAGTGGTACCAGCAGGCATTCAACTTCGACGAAGCGCGAAAAGTGTATCGCCGTGGGCTCGAAATTGCGCTGGCAAATAACAACGGACGGGAAACCACCGACCTGATTCCGGCCTTGCGGGGCATTGCGGCCACCTACCTGGGGGAAAACGGACCCCACCGGTCGAAGGGTCTGCAGGCCCTTTCCAGGGTAGTGGACATCGTCGACGCCAACGCCGACCAGTTTTCGCTGGAACAGCAGATTATGGCCCACATCGAGCTGGCGGACTGGGCCATTCACTACAGCCAGGAAAAACTGGCTTGGGAGCATCTCGAATCCGCCTGGCGGCTGTCCCGCGACGAAATCAAAAGCGGCCGCGACTGGCCGGCTTTTTTCGACAGGCCCCACCTGATCACCATGGGCCCCAGCCTGGGCATGAACAGCATTGGGTACGACCGGGTAGGCGAAGAGGTGTTCTACGAATTCGAGTTCATCATCGGCCGCAACGGCAAACCCAGGTACATCGAGGTGCTCGACACCAACCTTCCGGTGCCGACCCGGCAGGTCGCGGTGGGCCTGATGCGGGGCGGGCGATTCCGCCCGCGGCTGGTGGAAGGGCTGGCCGTTGAAACCCCGAATTATCGGCTGCGCCGGGTCTACCCGACGTCACCGCGCCCGGATGCGCAAATGACCTTCCGGCAGCCTGGGTTCCGGGGCTTTGACCCGATTGACTGATGCTTGGGTCTCGGTCCATTTGAACCGGGTACACCTGGGAGTGATGAACCGTTATTATCGGGCGCCCGTCGCTTGGAGAGCATCCGTATGTCGCTGAATCTCATTGCACACCCGTCCGTTTTTTGTGCTGCACTGCTGTCCCTGGTTTCGTTTGCGGTTTCCGCCGACTCCCACGAGACCAGCGCCGCCAAGGCATCGACGGTGTTGATCACCGGCGCCAACCGCGGCCTCGGCCTGGAGTTCGCCCGCCAGTATGCCGCAGACGGCTGGCAGGTGATCGGCACAGCTCGCAGTCCGGAGCGGGCTGATGAGTTGAACGCATTGGACGTGGAAGTCCTGCAGTTAGACGTCACCAACCAGGCCAGCGTGGACGCCCTGGCCGGGGCACTGGCTAACCGCCCGCTGGACATGCTGATCAACAACGCTGGGATTTTTCCTCGGGTCCGCAAGCTGGAAGAGGTCAGCATTGACGACTACCTGAGGACGCTGGACGTCAATACGGCAGGCCCCATGCGCGTCACCATGGCCCTGATATCCAATCTGCGCGCTGGCGCCGGGAAGAAAATCATTAATATCACCAGCGGCCTGGGCAGCATCGCCGGCAATACCCGCGGCACCTACTACGGCTACCGGGAAAGCAAGGCCGCGTTGAACATGTTCACCAGAACCCTGGCTGCGGAATTGGGGCCTGAGGGATTCATTGCGCTGGCGATCCACCCCGGTTGGGTAGCCACTGATATGGGTGGACCCAATGCGAACCTGCAGCCGCCGGAATCGGTTTCAGCCATGCGGAGAGTCATCGACAGGCTGAGGGCTGAAGACAACGGAACCTACAAGTCTTACCAGGGGGAGCCGGTAGACTGGTAACGATGTCAGGCTGACGTTGAGGGTTTCGCGATTGCTGAAACCTGATCCCGCTCATCCTTTTTTCGCAGCCGGTTGAATCAATCCGGTGAGTGAGCTGTGCGATTCTGCCGCTGGCGGCCTTTACTAGTATGACCAGCCGGGAGAATCAGCCATGACCTCATCCGCGTTTGCACCAACGCCGCAGAGAATCGCGGAAATCGACCTGTTGCGCGGATTCGCGGTGCTGGGCATTTTTGTCATGAACCTGATGGGGTTTGCACTGCCACTGGATGCTTACGGCAATCCCGCTGTCGCCGGGGGTGATGCGGGGTGGGACCGGGTGGCCTTCTACCTGCAGGATGCGTTGTTCGACGGTCGCATGCGAGCGATATTCTGCCTGTTGTTTGGCGCGTCCCTGGCTATCAGCCTCGACCGAGCCAGGGCCCCTGGCGGCAGCATCATCAGCCTGCACCGGCGCAATTTCTGGCTGGTTGTCATCGGCCTGCTGCACTGTGTGCTGCTGCAAATGCCCGGAGATATCCTGTTTGACTACGGTGTCGTTGCGCTGGTGATCTGGAGTTTTGCCGGCGCCCGGGCATCACGGCTGCTGGCAGCCGGCATCGTGATGGTGGCACTGGTCGCGGCGTTCAATCTCAGCAACAGCCTGTCTTCGGAACGCACCCTGCGGGACATGACCGAGTTGCAGGAGCTTGTCTCCGCCGGCGAGACGCTGGCGGAGAACGACCGGGAGCGCCTGGCAGAATGGTTGGAGCAACCGGAGCGAGCGGGCCTGGCCGGCGCCCGGGAAAAGGCCCGGCAGCGCATCCAGGACATTCGTGAGGCCCGAAGTTGGACCGCCACATGGGTGCTGTGGACCGACGACATGGCCGAAAGCCTTAACGTGACCCAGAGCGTCGAATACCTGGCCGCCATCGCCGGCGTGATGTTTCTTGGCATGGCCCTGTACCGGCTGGGCTTCCTGGCGGGGCGCGCTGCGACGCAAACCTACGTCATCATGCTCGCCATCGGTCTTGCGGCGTCATTATGCAGCCATCTGCTGACCCGGGTGTGGGCGGCCACGGGGTGGGTGGAGGGTGTGTATCCCCTGGATCACTGGTACTACGTGGGCTACGAGCCCCTGAGAATACTCAGCGCCCTGGGCTGGGTCTCCGCAATCATCCTGAGCGTGCGGCTTCTCGGGTTTCTCGGGATTCACCGGGCGCTGGCCGCTACCGGCCGAGCGGCGCTCTCGGTTTACCTCTCCCAGACGATCATCGCGACTATCCTGTTTTACGGCTGGGGTTTTGGACTGTATGGCGCATTCAGCCGTGGTCAGCTCATGCTGATCGCCCTGGTCATCCTGGCTTCCCTGGTAATTGCCGCGAACCTGTGGCTGGCGCGCAATCCACAGGGGCCTGTGGAATCGGTCTGGCGCAGGCTGAGTCAGGCCGCAACAGCATCAGCGTAGCAGCGGGAACCATCTGGTTCCCGCCGCCGGACCGCAGCTACTGTGCGACTACGTCTGAGCGCGTGTATTCGACGCTGCAACCACGGAACTGCAGTCTGATTCGACCGCATATAGTGGTTCCAAAATCGAGTTGCACCCAATACATCGCGTCGCTGATGATGTTGGCTCTCGAAATCTCGGTTGTGGTGGCGGTCCTGACGTTATCGGATGCACCGGTTGACGATGTCGTGACGCTCGCCAAGGGCTTCACGTCGGTGCCGGTGACCCCCCGCGTAACCAGGGTTGCCGTCAGCGGCTGGATGTTGTGATCTGAATCGTTGTCTCGGAAATAGCAGGAGAAACGCTGTACCACGCTGCCGGCAGGGAGCTGCAGCGCAGCCACAGAGGACTGAATGCCGGGGAAATCCCGCCGGGCATCGCAGTATCGATAAGCCCCATCTGATGACAACCTCCAATCCAGGCCGTTATTGATGAAGCTGATTGGCGAAACGTTGCGTTTGAAGGTCCGCGGCGATTCAAGAGTGAATGATGCCGCCGTTACCGATCCGGGAACCGACAGGTCCGTCAGGTTTGACCGCAAGAACCGTCCGTCTGCCTGTTCTCTCGTCAGGATATCCCTGGGGCCGCGGTTATCCAGCCGATCCGATGCAAGGAGATCAGCATAGGCGTCGAATCGTCCGGTGCCTAAGGTGCCTTCCGTCAGCGCGCCCGCGTTGGTGTTGAAGTCATCAGTTTCGCAATTCACGGCGCCATCTGATCCGATGGACCGAATTGATGACCCTCTTGCGCAGGTGCCGGTAACGCGTGATTGGATTTGATTGCTGGCAACAGAAAACTGATTTCCGTCCAGAGTCAAACCGGCGCCGGCGGTGTAGGTGGTGTCCAGGTCAGTTTCACAGGTGACGCCGCCGTCGGCCGCCACAGCTTTCAGCAGGGATCCATCGGGGCAGGCCCTGTCAATGCGTGCCTGGACCTCCGACGGGTCGATTTCTTCGATTCCAACCGCGCCCACGGCCACCATCTCGGCGTGAAGTGCGTAGGGTTGGGCAGTGAGCTTCTGGCGAGGCAGCAGCCCGGTGTATCCGCCGCTGTTGGACCCTTCTCTGATGGCAATCTCAATCCACAGCTGGTCGCCGGCGAAAGCGGCCGTGCCGTAGTCCAGTTCCACTGAAAAAGCGCCACCTTCAACGACCACGTCATCCAGAAAAACCGGCGCAACAACGGCAAGCCCGCCGATGTCCGCGTCGAACAGATCAAACTGCAGATCATAGATGCCATTGGCGGGCTGCCCTTGATATTGCAGCGTCCCCTGGTAGGTGAATGCCGTTCCAAGCTGTTCGGAAAAGGCCGTCGATGACAGCACCAGCAAAATGAACGTTGGAAATGTTTTCATGGTTGTCTCCTAAGATTCGAATCCGTTGCTGAACAGGGGGTCGGCAGCTGGCCCGGACGCCACTGGCGCCCAGAAACCGCCGCGCATTGCAAACTCACCACCGGTGGAGGTCCCGGACTGGGGCTGGCCGACGGTGCCCTGCAGAGAAAAGCCGCCACCACTGCTGACGCCGCCACCGGACGCAATGACGCTTCGGGTCACCTCATAGTCACCGCCGCTGGACTGGGCCCAGGCGGCGGTGCCGGCCAGGGCCAAGGTTATGCAACAGTGAATCAGGCTCGTTCGCTTGGCCTTCGCCTTTGACGTCACCACCCGGGAACGGTGATGAGGGTGCTGAACTGTGCGATTCATGGATATTCTCCTGTGTTGTCTGGCAGGTGGAATCCACGCTAATCGGGCTGGCTCCCGGATGCCTGAAACTCGGGCGAAAGTGAGGCGAAATTTCTCCGAAATCTGTTGAGACCGGCCTATAATCAATGACATGGGGGAGCCGCAGAACAACGCGGAAACTAGTGAAATCCAGCGGTTTCGGGTGGGAGACCTGTTGCTGGATGTGGGCCGCCGGGAGGTTTCGCGGTCTGGCAAGACCCTCAATCTGCCCGGTTTGTCTTTCAATCTGCTGCTGGCCCTGGCGAAAAAGGCGCCCGATTCCGTCTCCGTGGACACGCTGATGGACGAGGTGTGGACGGGCAAAGTGGTAAACCCCGACACCGTGACCAAGCGTGTCGAGATGGTGCGTGAAGCCCTGGGCGACGACAGCCAGAATCCGCGCTACATCGCGTTGGTTCGCGGACACGGTTATCGATTGCTGTTGCCGCGTCGGCCGGCGACCGCTGGCGCTGATCAGGCCAACGCGATCGGCAGATGGGTCGGGGTGGCCGCGGCTGTGCTGGTCCTGTCAGGCCTGGCACTGTTCGCTTTCAAACCGGAGCCTCCGCCTGCGGGCGTCGTCTCGTCAGAACGGCCGTCGGTGGCCGTGCTGCCGTTCGCCAACAGGAGCGCCGACGACGCGGACAGCTTTTTCGTAGACGGGGTTCACGACGATCTTCTGACCAGTATCTCCCGGATCGGGTCCATAAAGACCATATCCAGGACCTCGGTTCTGCAGTACCGGTCCACGACAAAAACCATCCCTCAGATCGGCCGGGAGCTCGGGGTGGGGCATATCCTGGAAGGGGGCGTACAGAGATCGGGCGAGCAGGTTCGGATTAACGTGCAGCTGATCGATGCCGCCACCGATGAGCACGTCTGGGCGCAGACCTTTGACCGGCGATTAACGGCTGCAAACGTGTTCAGCATCCAAAGCGACATTGCCGAGAAGGTGGCCGCGGCCCTGGCAACGGCTCTGACTGAAGAGGAACGGACTCGCCTGCAACGTCTGCCCACCAGCGACATGGCGGCACTGGAGGCCTATTTCCTGGGGCGGCAAAATCTGGAAACCCGCGATGGGCAACGATTGTTCGCGGCAAAGGGATACTTTGAGGAAGCCGTAGAACGCGACCCGGAATTTGCGCTGGGTTACGTGGGGCTGGCCGACGCCTACCGGCTGATCAATAGCTATACCGGCAAAATCACCATCGAGGAATTTGAATCGAACAGCCTTTCCGCGGCAAACCGGGCGCTGGCTCTTGATCCCAGCCTGGGTGAAGCGCATACCTCGATCGCCAACGTGCTGAAGTCTCGGGGGGATAATGCGGCTGCGGAAAATGCCTATCTCAGGGCGCTGGCCCTGAGCCCCAACTATGCGCCCGCCTACCAGTGGTACGGTGAGTTTCTGGCCTGGCAGTATCGATTCGACGAGGCCGTGGAGATTTCTCGCCGGGCTGTGGAGCTGGATCCCAGGTCGCCAATTCTGCTGGTCGACTTTGGGGAAACCCTGCATTTTGCGGGGCGACTGGATGAAGCCATGGCGTATTACGCTCGGGCGCTGGAGCTGAACCCCGAATTTGCGGTCGCGTACACTCGTATGGGCATGTTGCATCACGTGTCCCGGGGACGGCTGGACCGGGCAGTTTTCGACCTTCGCAAAGCCATGGAGCTGGGCGCGGACGTGCGTTCCCGGCTGGGGGTGTATTACCTGGAGTTGCAGGACCTGGAGCAGGCGCGGACCTGGATTGAGCAGGGCTACGAACAGGGCCCGGACGGTTGGTACTCGTCCTGGGCGATGTCCTGGCTGGGTATCGCCACGGACCAACCCGAACTGGCCCGGAAGTACGCCCAGCGCACATTGGATGACGCACCAGAATTCTGGCGCCCCCTGGCGATCCTGCGGGACCATTACCTGGAAACGGGTCAGGTCCAGGAGGCGCGCCGGATGTACCAGGAGGCGCATCCGTCGCTGCTCAACGGAGATGCAAGGGTCGATTTCGACAATTTCGAGGTTGCCGTTGGGGCAGCCCTGGTTTTATCGCGCAATGGCGAGCAAAACCTGGCTGATTCGCTGCTGCGTCAAAGCCTGGAAGTATTTCAGTCGGCACCCCGGCTGGGCCACCGCGGATACAAGGTTTTCGACGTCCAGGCATACGCGCAGCTGGGACAACCGGACAAGGCCCTGGACGCTTTGGAGCAGGCCATTGACCTGGGCTGGCGCTCCAACTGGTGGTATTTCCTGAGACACGATGGGGCCCTGCAGTCGATCCGTGAGCTGCCTCGGTTCCAGGCGCTCGTGGCGGAAGTCGAGGCCGACGTTACGGCTCAAAGAAGCAACTTATTGGTCCTGGAAAGCGACGCCGAGGGTCCTTGACCTTAGCGAATGAACGGAGCCGGTTGGCATTCACGTTCTGGGGATGTGCGCTTTTGGTCGGCCGATACGTTATGGCGATTGAACAACCCGAGTAGCGTCTGCAATGCACCTGATCTTACCTCCCGAGTTGCTTTTCCGGAGCTTCAAAGCGCCAGCGTCCGATTCTGGATCGCCGAAAACCAGGCCCCTGGTTTGGCAGTTCCCCGAAACCGTTGCATACTTTTTATACTCATCAGCAGGAGCAATCGGGTTGCTTCATCCAACGGAGTCCACCGCTGATCTCCTCATGCTGTGTCGCGAGGGCAACAAAGGGGCCCGGGACCGGCTGATGCGGCGGTTCCTTCCGATTCTGAGACGGTGGGCCCACGGCAGATTGCCCCACCATGCCCGGTCCGGTGCCGGCACCGATGACCTGGTACAACTCACCCTGCTCAAGTCTATCCAGCACATAGACACGTTTGTCCCTGAGCGCGAGGGGGCGTTTCTTGCCTATCTGAGAGCCAGCTTCCTCAATCAGATGCGCGATGAGTTGCGCCGTTCATCGCGCCGTCCCCAGGGTAATCCGCTGGAGGAACACCTGGGCCCGGCAGGCCCGGGCTCACCCCTGCAGGATGCGGTCGGGCAGGAAGCGCTGGATGTCTATGAGGAGGCGCTGGCTCAGCTGACGCCCTTGGACCGTGAGGCGGTATTGATGCGACTTGAGTTCGGATATCAGTACGGAGAGATTGCGGCGGACCTGGGCCTGTCCTCGGCCGGTGCGGCGCGCATGCGAATTTCCAGGGCTGTAGCGCGGCTGGCGAAGCTGATCGACGCCAATGACCTCAAGGCCTGACTATCGCGAGCTGGCCCAGCGAATCAGCGACGGCGACGCCATTGATTGGGACAGCATCGAAGGTCAACTGGATGGCCGCCGATCCGCATTGAAACTGCTGGACTCCATCGCGCGGGTTTCCGCGCCCAGGAATCCAGCGAGCTCCGCGCGTCGCTGGGGCCACCTGGAAATCCACGAAGCCATCGGCGCTGGTAGCTATGGCACTGTTTTCCGGGCGTTTGACCCCATGCTGGATCGAGACGTAGCTCTGAAGCTGGCGCATGGGGACAAACAGCGCGCGCGTAGCTGGGTCACCGAAGCCAGGCGGCTGTCAAAGGTGAACCACCCCAACGTGGTCACGGTTCACGGTGCGGAGGTTCATGATGGGGAAGCGGGTATCTGGTTTGAACTCCTGGAGGGGGTTACCTGTTCCGAATGGGTGGACGGCAATGGGCCGCTCCAGCTGCCGGAATTTATCGCGGTAGCGGACGCTCTTTGCTCTGCCCTGCAGTCAGTACACGATGCCGGTTTGATTCACGGAGACGTCAAACCGGACAACGTAATCCTAACGGCTGACGGCCGACCCGTGCTGGTCGACTTTGGCTCCGCAACCGAGTTGGACAACGCGAACCTCATCTCCGGGTCGCCGGGATACCTGGCGCCGGAGGTGATGGAGGGTAAAGCGCCGGGACCATCCAGCGACCTGTACGCGCTGGGTCTGACCCTAAGATTTCTCCTGTCGGGAAAACGCCCTGATTCCGGTGGCGCACAGTTCCAGCCGTTGCCAGGAGCTCCGGCGGGCCTGGTCACCGAGATCGAGACCGCCTGCAGTCCCGATGCATCCCGGCGACAACCCTCCGCGGAACACTTGCGTGAGCGGCTTCAGCGGTTTCGCCCCCGCCAACGTCGACCCTGGATGTGGGTCCTCCCGGCCGCGGTTGCACTGGCAGGGTTGGCGGGCTGGTTTCTTCGTCCCCCGGTAACAGTAGAGGGGCCGGTATCGGTGGCGGTGTTGCCGTTCGTGTCGGCCGGCAACACCGAGCAGGACAGGTTTTTTGCCGACGGCGTCGCCGAAGAAGTGCTGAACCTGCTGGCCGGGTCCGATGATCTTCGTGTCGTGGCTCGAAACTCATCTTTCCGCTTCCGGGCTGAATCTTCTGACACCCGGCAAATCGGCAATGCGTTGGGGGCAGAGTTCCTGGTGACGGGGAAAGTTCAACGTGACGGCGGTGAGCTTCGCGTCAGCGCGCAACTGACAGAAATCCGGTCCGGAAACCGATTGTGGTCAGAGGTGTTTGAAGCAACCCCGGACCGCATCTTTGAAATTCAACACAACATCGCGGCGTCATTGTCCCGATCCCTGGGTGTCGATGAGATAAAAATTCTGTCGGACCGGTCCCGCAATCTCCAGGCGTGGCAGCTTTACCTGGAAGGCATGGAGCTGTGGCGACGCAAAGGCGAAGGTCCGGTTCGGGCCGCAATTCAGCTGTTCGAGCAGTCGCTGGAACACGATCCCAATTTTGCAGAGGCCTGGGCGGCACTGGGAGAGGCGTGGATAGTCCTCCCCCGCTACTCACAGGTGGACCTGGACCAGGGTATCGCGCGGGGAGCAGAGGCGGCGAGAAAGGCCCTGGAACTGGATTCATCACTGGCCCAGCCCTACCTCAGCCTTGCCGCGCTGGAAAACCGCCGCGGGTCCCTGGCCGAGGGTCTGGCCCTGCTGGAACAGGCCCGAGCCAGGGGTCCGCGGCACAAGGGTGTCCTCAACACGTTGTCCTTCGACTATGGGCGGGCAGGTTGGATTCGCGATGCCACCATCCACGCCGAACTCGGCGTGATTGTCGACCCAATGGAAGGCGGCCAGTACGTCACACTGGGATACCTGTACCTGGTGAGTGGCGAATTCGAACGGGCACGCGAAACCTTTCTGCGCGCCTGGAATGACCTGGGCCTGAAGGCGTACTTCCTGTGGCAGGGCATTCTTGCTATTCACCTGTTGCAGGGAGAGCTCGACCAGGCGGAGTCCTGGCTGGTCCACCGCCCCGGCGGCGGGGAACATGATTACCTGAAATCGGTAATCGCCGGTCTTCGTGATCCGGCAGAACGGGCAAGGGCGGTGGCGGAACTGCTCCGGGCGGCCGATCACAATCGTCTGCCCCTGCATGAGCTGTTTGACTACCTGCTGCTGCTGGACGAGCCCGAGCTGGCATTCGAACGCGTCATGACCGGGCTGGATCGGGGGCAGTATTTCCTGCCTAACCATATCTACATGCCCATGGCAAAAACCCTGCGAGACCGACCGCTGATTCTGGAACTGGCTGACCGGCTGGGGTTGGCGGACCTGTGGCGGGAAACGGGCCGGCTGCCGGACTTCTGCGAGGAAGTCCGCGTTCACTACGACTGCGCGGTGCTGTTGGGCACCGCGCAGTAAAGCGGGTGCGCGGCAGCCTGGTCTAGGGCTCAAACCCGTTCCGGAACAGCAGCACCGGGTCTTCCGTTCCGGCCACCACCGGCGCGCTCGGGCCCGATTCCATCATTCGCTCACTGAGACTGGTGACGGTGTACTGGTACATCTGTCCGGACCCCGCGGAAAAATCCGCGTAACCCGCCACTTCACTGGATCCGATGGCAACGGTCGTTCCGTCAGCGTCGCTGCGGTACACGCGGTAACTCGCGACTCGGGGATCGGTGACGGCATCCCAGTGGATAATGATGACGCCGCTGGCGCGGTCTGAGGTGACCCGCAGGTTTTCGGGTGGCGGCAGCTGCCCCAGCGTAATCACCCGGGAGTTATTGCCGGCATCGGATTCATTCAGGGCACCGCCCGGGTTTGCCACCACGTGCAGATCTCGGGCCTCATCCGGAAAGGCCCCGGGCGCCAGTGCGATGCTCAGATCAAGGGTCTGGGCGTCGCCGAGATAGCTGATACCCACCGATGCCGCTTCGACACCCACCCCGGGTGGCCCGTCCCAGTACGCGGCCACGACGACGTCCTCAAACTCTTCCCAGGGCTCGCCGTTATTTCTGACGCCCACGCTCAGGCTGATTGTGGCCCCATCGGCGATCCACTGTGCCGAGGGCTCAACATCCAGCACCTGGAAGTCCGGCAGCAGCGGCTGCTGCGTCAGCATAACGCCGCCAATGCCTCCCTTGTCCGAATCGAGCCGGAATCTCGTGGTGCCCCACGCGTGCCTGGCGGGTTGCCTGGCCGCTTTGAGAACATCCCCGGCCACCGGGGTGCCCGCAACCGAAGTGACCAGCAAAGCGCCGGTGGCGGCATCGATGGCGCCGTCAATTTTCCAGTTGACTGCCCCGTCGACGGACATCGGGCTGGGGTCGGTGATGATCGTGTCGCCGTCGAATCCGATCTGGGCCAGGTCGCCGGTGTGGGTGGTGACGCCGATGGGATCCCGAGGCAGCGGGAAGTCGGTGCCCAGCTGTCGGAAAAGGACGCGGGAATAATTGTCCTGGTCCACCAGGATCTTGGGCCCTTCAGCGTAGATGCGCCGGCCTTTGCTGTCCCTGCGTTCGACGCTGTTGAAGGTGCATATGCCGGCATCGCAGTTCCGGCCACGGGCAGTATGCAGGCTGCGCCGGGTACCCAGGAAACTGTCGTTGTCGGTGGCCACCGTATAGGCCAGGGCCAGTGACCCGTCCGTGTAGCTGGCCAGCGAGGGAGACGCGATACCAGGAAACAGGGTCGTGGCCAGCATCGCCCCGGCGGGCTGGCGCAGGAATCGATAGGCCAGCTCGCGGTCGTGGAGATTCAGGTCCGGATAGCGTCCGCTGCGGTCAATGGCGGCGTTGCGCACCCAGGCCACCACCGGTTCTCCCCGGGCATAGGTTGCCGCGGGCTGAAGGGCGGTGTCCGAGGACCCCGGGTCCACCTCCGCGGGTGCGCTCCAGGCGGTGCCGTCAAAAAAGGCATAAAACAAGCGGGTGTCGTGCTGGGCGATGTCGCCGGCCAGGTCGCGCACCCAGACGGCGAGAACCTCTCCACCGACCGGGCAGTTCACGTCGCTGTCGTGACAGGTCGCCAGAACCACGTTGCCGTCGCCGGTGGTGGGCGAGGTCAGCATCATGGGGTCGCTCCAGACGCCATCGGTGAGCACGCGGTAAGCCAGATGCTGGTAGGGAGTGGCCAGCAGCGGATCGCCAAGGGCAAGGAACTCTTCATCGGGCAGACTGCTCTGGGCCCAGACCTTGATGGCCTTGTCGGCGGCAAAAAAGACGATGTCCAGGGATGTGGTGCCAGCGGCGGCGGTAAAGCTGTAGTTTTCCTCTAACGTCCCATACAGGTAACTCTGAACCTTGATGGAACCCGAGTCATCGGCCCAGGCGACCAGGCTGTCCCCCATGTCGTTTGTTGTGATTGCCGGCCGTCCCAGGCTGGGTGGCTGGGACCGGCCCTTGTCCACTTGCTTGAATCCGGGAGCGCCGCAGTTGGCGGGTTCTGTTTCATCGATCAGGCGTGCTTCGCCACCGACCTCAAGGCACACCGGGCACGCGCCGGTCTTGACCTGGTACATCACGTCCAGAAGGAATTTGAAGCAGGGTTGGCTTTCTTCCTCGATGAACTGGTTGTTATCGATGACCAGGGGCATGGCCAGGCCGATGGCGGGCAGGGCGTGGGCGTCGGCTTCGACCAGTCCCAGAATCAGGCTGGCGTCAAAAAACAGGTCCAGCCCGGCGCTCATGGAAGCCGCAGCCGTAAAGCTGGCCAGCACCTGGGCATCGGCGTAGACCAGGGAACCGAAATAGTAGTAAAAGGCCTTGAACCAGATGTCGGCACCCAGGGTGGCCGACGCGATGGGTGGAATACCCCAGGCATAGCGGAACAGGGGGATATTGCCCGTGTCGACAATGGTCTTGACCTCGTCTTCGCCAATGGTGACGGCCGCTCCGAGCGTGGCCTTGGTATCTGCCGGAGCCGGTTCGCCGGTCTGGTTGGCAGCGGTGGCATTGGACATGCCCATGCGGCTGCGGGAAGAGCCGGCAATGCCGATCCGCTGACTCACGGCACCGCTGGTCAGGTTGTCGTTGTCCAGGTCGCCCACGTCCTGGGGAACGTTGTCAACGCTGGCATCCCGGGCGCGTACCGGCTCTTCGGCATAAAGCCGCACGTCGCCGGGTTTCCAGAAGATGCTGCGGGTTTCGTAGGACTGGCTGTCGGTGATCCAGCCGGGCCCTTGCTTGATTTCGATCTGGAACGGTTTTTCCAGGATTCTTTCACCGGCTTCCCCGGTAATCAGTCCCTGCATAAGCTGGGGCGGTGCGGTGACCAGTCCGGGCAGGTCCATGCGGTATTCGATGCCATCTCCGCACAAGGCGCCGTCGACGGCCATGGGCCCCATATCCTGACCGTTCAGTGCCAGTCTGACATTGGACGGGGCACCAAACAGGGTGTCGAGGTGGGGCAGACGCAGCTGGGGTGGACTTTCGATCACCAGGTTGGCGCCGTTGGTGTCGGGAAAGCTCTGCAGGCCCTTGAGGCGGGTCAGGCTCCCGCTCAAAACGGGAACATTCGCCTCTGCGGTACCCGGCATGTAGGGGCTGCCGGGAAATGCCACGTCGCCGATGCAAATGCCAATCTCCACGTCCAGTGTCTGGTCAGGGTCGAACTCCGTTTCGAAATCGCCGTCAGAACTGGATCGCTTCAACCACTGGCTCTGGGTGTAGTCGTAGCGGATGTCAAAGCGCTGCCCGGTGCAGTTGCCTTCCGGATTGGTGTTGGCGTGACCGAGATGAATCGCATTGACCTTGATGGCGAAAGTTGCCGCGCCGGGTCCGCTCTCCGGCGGGGTTCCTTCCGCTACAGTGCCCACCTGCTGCGCGGTCTGATCCAGCATTTCGTTCATGAAGGGCAGCACGTTGATGGAAAACTCGCCGTTGCTGTCGGTCTGGCCCTGGACCAGCGTAATGGGGCAGCCTGCCACCGTCAGACCCAGCGCGCCGTTGGCCGTCGCCGCATCGATAAAGCCGGCCTGGAACTGGTTGGGTGGCGAGTACAGGGCGGGCCAGGTGGGCTTGGGCCGGATTGCGCCGTTCTTATTGAAGTTGAAGATGCCGTCCTGGTCAGGGTCATAGTCAGGCGGTACCGCGAATGCATTGGTGTCGATCACCACCAGCGCGTCCTGCAGGGGGTTGCCAAAGTTATCGGTCACCAGGATGGTCAATTGCTGGACGTCCAGGGCGGTGTACTCGATGGGTATCTGACCCAGCAGGCCGTTGGTCTTGGTCCTGACGTTTTCATAGCCGACACCGTATTCATCGACGTCGTCGATCTGGTGTCCCAACCCGCTGAGGACGCTGGGCGTCAGGGCAAACATTTCAAATGTCCCGTCGGGTTCAATCACAGCGGGCGCATGGTTGATGGGAATCAAAGTTCCGCCGTCCTTGATCCGGACCAGGAACAGCCGGTAGTCGGACAGGTTGGCGCGGGCCGGGATCTCCAGCCTGCCGGTGACTGAAAACGCCTGGCCCCGGCGCAGCGGCTGCGCGGGGCCCTGCAGATTCATGACGCGAACCGGCGTCGTGTCCGGTGCGATGCTGGTAAAGGAAGCCGTGGCCTGTGCCACGATGATGCGGCCCATGCGGACCGTGGCGGTTACCGTGGCGGTTTCACCCAGGGGATCGGGTCGATCCGCAGGAACCAGGAACTGGCGTTCAAACGCCCCGCCGCGGTGAGGTACCGGTCCCACCACGGTGAGCCCGTCGTATCTCACTTCCACCGATCCAGCCGGCAGTGTGTCCAGCATCACCGTGATGCTCTCGCCGGGCGCGCCACTGTCCGGAACCAGGGTCAGCGAGGTCCCGCCGGTAATCTCCAACGGGGCGCTGGCCAGGACACCCCTGGCGCCGTCAGTCACGCCGATCTGGTAACTGCCGGCAGCCACCCGGGGCACGGGAACGCGACCCAGAAAGGTTCCGTTTCTCAGGACTTCAACGTCATCCAACGGCACCGGTTCCGGTGTGCCCAGCAAGGTCAATTGAACGCTGGTCCCTGGGTCGAAGCCGCTGCCCCGAGCCAGGACTTCGGTGCCTGGGGATGCCGTGTTCGGCGACAATTCAAGGAATTCGCGTCCGGCAAGGGCCGGTGTCGTTGCGGTCAGGGCAAGGAGAAAACAAAGTACACGGGGCAAATTCACGTCGGCGACTCCGATGGTGGCGGTGCAGGGGAAACGACGATGGAGAACAAAAGCGCACGCCCGGAGGTGAAAATCCGCTTCCAATACCAAGCAGAAATACCGAAAATATCTTTAAATCAATTAGTTATGGAACAAACCTGTTTGCATTCACCGGGAAGCCCCAAGCATAGGGGGAACAAAGTAGCAGCGACTTTGTCGGGTTTCTTCGGCATGAGTGGCGAACTCCCTTGTCGGTTTCCGCATTAACAGGCAGACCGTCAATTCAGCGCCCCTGAACGGGGCCGGCCGGATAAGGAGAATGCCATGAGTGCACCAGGGGTAATCCAGAGGTGTCCATTTCGACAGTTTTTCCGCACTGTTCCTGCCAAACGAAAGCCTGGGGGGCGTTTCGGCCCTATGGTGTTTGCAGCATTTTTTTCCTTTCTGGCAGGGGTTTCCAGTGCTGAGCCGCTGCCGGGCCGGGTCGTTGCCTACGCGTCCCAGATCGCGCCGGACACCAGCGGGCTGACGTTTCGCGTTTTCGATTTTGCAACCATCAACGATATGGGCAGTATCGCTTTTCGCGCCACGCTGGACGGGGCTGTCGGCAGCAGCTTCAATGAGGCGATTTACATCGAACGCGATGGCGTGCTGCAACTTTACATTCGTGAAGGCGACCCCTCTCCCCTCATGGACCCGCAGCCACTCGACTTTGGACGCCCCAGCTTCATTGAACCCCTGCTCAGCAACCAGGGTGAGTTTGGCTACCTCGCCTCGGTATGGGGAGTGAGACAAACCGGGGATGAGGTGATCTGGATTCAGCAGTCGGAAAACCATCTCGACCCCGGGGGTCTGGTGGACATAGCCAGGGAAAATTCTCCAGCCCCGGGGACGGGTCTGAATTTCCTGGAACTGGATGACAATTCTGCCAATCAGCTCAAGGCCTTCAGTACGCTTGGCGCGGCAGCTTTCACGGCCCGTCTGGACACGCCGGATACGGCCCAGGATCAAAGCCTCTGGTTTTATGACGGGGAGCTCACCCTGCTGTTTCAGGAGGGCCAGCCCGCTCCCGGATTTCCAGGGTTCGTCTTCGGAAATCAATTCGGCAATATGCAAATCGACGTGCTGGTCAATCCCGAGAGCCGGGTCTTCTTTTCCGCTTCGTTGACCGGTCCGGAAGAGCGAAGGGCCCTGTACGTTTATTCCCGCGACACCGCTCTGTCCCTTGCGGCGCGGGAGGTCCCGGACCCCAACGCGGGATCTGGCATTGAATACAGCTTTCGTATGCCGTCGGTCAACACGCGCGGCCAGGTTGCCTACCTTGCCAAGGTTGACGAGTTTGAATCGCCGATTACCCCGGACGATGAATTCCTGGTGATCCGTCCCGGCCCAGGCCGGCTCCAGCTCCCTTACGACCTGCAGTTCACGGAGCCGTATCTGACAGGAGACGGCAAGGTCGTTGGACTGGGATTTGCGAATTTCAACGAGGCAAACCTCGGTCAGGTGGGTGTGTTCCGGCTGGAAAATGTTGTGGTGCCCATTGCGTTGAGTGACGGTCCAGTTCCCGATGCAGATCCCGGGGTGACTTTCAGCAACTTTGGGTTTCGGAGTTCGGCCAATGCTTCCGGCCAGATTGTCTTCGAGGCGACGCTCAGCGGCACCAACGTTACAAACGCCAATGACCAGGCATTTTTCTGCGCCAATACCGACGGAACCGTTCGAATGATTGGGCGAGAGGGTGACATCATCACGCTCAAAACTGGCGCCACGCCGGAAGAATCCTTAATGGGCAGTCTGGAAAACCTTGCGTTGATCAACCCGGGCAGCAACGGCGCCGACGGCAGACCCCGAGCTATCAATGAGCACGGCCAGGTGGTTTGGAACGCCAGCTACACCATCACCAGCCCCGCATCCCAGGCCGGCCAGTCGGGCCAGTCGGTGATCCTGACCACGGACTGCGGCCCGCCGAGCACGCGTTTTATCGACTCCCCCAGGGGTGAGTTGGAGGTGGTGGTGGATTCCACTCAACCCGTCAATACCGACTCGGGCACCAATGTTGAACAGGCCAGGGTCGTGGTGATACCTCAACAGAGTTTTCTTCGTCCCCAGCAGCAGGGCGAAAGCGACAGCGATTACGATGCCTTTGTTCTTGGCCAGCTGATTGAGATGGAATCTGTGCCGGCCGACATGCTGGTCGCCGATGAGGGGTCAAAGCTGTTCTATGACCTGGCGCTGTACAACCGCGAAACGGTGGGCGGCAACCGCATCTTTCGACCACGCTATTACGCCGCCTTCATCACCGACGCGTCGTCTGAGGAGCGCGACACCCAGAGCAATATGTTGGACACGGTCAGGTTCCGTGATGGGCGGATCCTCAACATGCGGCCGAATATTCGCAATTCCATCGACTATCCGATAGCACTGCTTCCCATTGATGGCGTCATCAAGAAACAAAACCTGGCCATAGAGCTTTCTGTCCTGGGCCCCGAAAACTACAAAGACACCGAGCAGCTCGTGTTGAATTATCTGGCCGCGCTGGGCAGCACGCCCACCCAAGCCCAAATCGAAGGTGTTAACCGCGCTGTGCTTACCGAGCGGATGGCAGTCAGTGGCTTCAAATTCGCCGATCAACTACTGGGCACCATGCTGGGCGGGCTGGCAAACCTGGTAGGCGATCTGATTGACGATTTTATTGACGGCAGTCGAAAAGAGCTGAGGGAGGCGAGGGATCTGCAATCCGAGATTCAAGGCAAACTGGACGTGTCTGCCCTTGGAGGTCGCGGATTTCCAGGATTCGACAACCTGCCCAGCGACGAAGCGCTTCGTGAGCAAATGTTCGAACTGATCGAAAGCAACCCGGACCTCAAAAACTCTCTGTACGCGGAATTCATCAAGAAAGCCTCCAGCGGCATGTACTCGCTGGCAAACCTGGCCTTGCTCAAGGCCGGTGTTCCTCCCCAGGACGCAGCCCTTGCGTCAGAACTACTGAAAGACATTGTGGAGACCATGTTTGCCATTGTCATTACCCAGGGTGTCGGGGGCGTGGCCAAGCCGGCGATCAAACGGGCGGTCACCACGGCGATCAAGAATTCCAAAAACACTTTGCTCGATAGCCCGGCGCCTTACTCCTACACGACTGTTACCCGCAACAAGCTGGAGTCGTCGCGCCTGCTGATGGAGACATGGGTGGCCAATAACCAGGAGGTTTTTGAATCGGATCGTCGGGCCTTCAATCGGCAGAACGTCCAGATGGGCACCGACGTCCTTGTAACCGCCGGCGCTATCACGGCATTCTCCACCGAAATCGCGGACGCCCTGGGTGGGTTTGGCGCTGAGCTCATTGGCCTGCTGGGTCCCCAGGGACGCGCGGTCAAAAAATTCACCGACATCACAAAGTACCTTTCGAACGGTGCAACCATTGCAGTGCCACTCATCGCGGTATATGGCGTGATCGCCGGTGATGAGTCCGAGGTGACGGTGTATTTTCCGTCGCCGGGATTTCTACCTGGCCTCTCCTCATACACCATCGAAATGGGTCGTCTGGAAAGAGGCTTTAAGGCGGCCTTCGGCGGCGCCAGTCTGCCTGCCGGCAAGAGCTATCGGACAGATACCGCGCGATCAACACATCCCGGGGAGCAACGCAAAAGTGGTCAGGTCTCCAAGGGCCTGGCGGACGCGGTTGGCAGTGCCGCTGCGGACCTTGACTCGGTCCTCGCTTCGTTACGAGATGCTCTGCAGGGCGACAACATCCCATTGGCCATTGAACTGGTTGGCAGCAACGGCGTGGACTCATTGCTGGGTCTGCGTGAGGACTTTGCCGCAGCGGCGACCGCGGCGGTCAACGCCCAGAATGGTGCCCCGTTTGCAAGCGCGGAGGATGCCGGGGCCTTTAGTGATCTTCTCAACACACAGTTGGATCTTCGCGTGCTTTACAGTGATCTGCTGCAAAAGCTGAAGGCCCATTTCAGTCAGGTTCTGATTCTGGAATTCTCCGGGCCTCAGGATGGGCTTTACATCGCAGAGCGACAGCGGTTGTTGGCAGTGCTTGACGCGTACCGAACCGGTGTTGCAACTCTGGCCTTGCTTGCGGGAAACATCTCTGAAAAAGGAGTGACATCGGCCGCCCCCGCTGTGATGGTAACTGACCTGATACTGACTTCCGATAACACCGACGACAGCTTCATCAGCGCGACACCGGAATCATTCACTTTGACGGCCCAGGTCCGAAACCTCGGCAGTCAATCCGTGGAAAACGTCAGTGCAGTTTTACTGGTCACCTCTGAACAGGACAGCATCACCCAGACAACAGCAGCGGAATTACCGGCTGGCTCAGGCACCTTGACCGCCAATGACGGTGCTGATGGAGGCGCCGACGAGGCCAGCCTCCAGTGGCAGTTCGACTACAACGGCGATCCCACCCTGGAAGAAAACATCCTGCTGGTTGTGGAAGTCCAGGAAAACAGCGGTGCGCCTGTGAGCTTTCGCCCGTTCGGCGAAATCGCGGTTCTGTCGCCTGACATTGAGCTTTACGATTCCGACCTGGATGGAATGCCCGACCGCTGGGAGACGGACAACGGACTGACCGTGGGAACCGACGATGCGGCGCTTGATCTGGATGGAGACGGTCTGAGCAACGAACGGGAACTGGTCCTGGGCACCAGACCCCAGATCATGGATTCGGATTCAGACAACCTGGACGACGGCGAGGAAACTCAGCGGGGCGCCGATGGGTTTGTCACCGACCCGCTGATGGCGGACACCGATGGCGACGGGACCCCGGATGATGTCGATCTCAGCCCCCTGGACGCGGGATCAGTGGCGGCTCCGGATCCCGAGGAACTGCCCGGAGAACCAGTAGTCAGCGTCGACCGGACCAGCCTGGTTCTCGACCAGAATACGCGGTCGGCAAACGTCGCCGTGTCGAACGCGGGTGAAGGAACCCTGTTTTGGACTGCCGCCAGCGACAACACGGCCATCGCCGTCACCACTCCGGGCGAAGTGGAATTGCGTGAGGAGGCTGGCACCTTGGTCATCTCGGCGGCACCGACCTTTGATTTCGGCATTAGCGGACCATTGAATACCACGGTGAGGGTGTTCGACCTGGCCGGAGACGACAAGGACGTTCAGGAGATATCGGTTACCGTCGGCCCGGTGGTATCAGAAGACATTTTCGCTGACGGCTTCGAGAACCCGGGTGTGCCCCAATCGGGCGTCGACTGACAATTGCCTGGCCGGGTGACGCGGTCACCCCATGTCGCAGTAGAGCCAGGCCCGTGCCCGGGTCCAAAGCCGGGATGCGGTGCGACCGGATATCGCCATGGCTTCGGCGGTTTCTTGAACGGTCAGGCCTGCAAAGTAGTGGAGTTTCACCACCTGGGCAAGCCGCGGGTCCTGTTGTTCGAGCCGGTCCAGTGACTGGTCCAGCGCCAGCAGCTCATCCGGGCCGTATTGACCGTGGTCCAGGGCGTCGGTCAGGGTTTTTCGCTGGAGATCGCCGCCATGGCGCATGGCGCTTTTGCGCCGGGCAATGTCGATCAGGATGCGGCGCATGGCCTCGGCCGCGGCTCCGAAAAAATGGGACCGGCCGTCCCAGTCCGACCGGGACTGCACCAGGCGCAGGTAGGCTTCGTGAACCAGACCGGTGGGCGTCAGTGTTTGGCCGGGGCGTTCGCGCGCCATCCGGGCATGGGCCAGGTCACGCAGCTCCCGGTAAACCAGGGGCAGCAGCTGCTCCGCTGCCGCCGTATCGCCGCCAGCCATTTGCTGCAGCAGATTGGTCACTTCCGGAGCCGTCGGAGCGGTGTCGGGCCGGTCTGACATATCCGCTATTATAGGATGACGAGGGCCGCCCGTATCCGCAGCATGTCTTCATCTGACTGGGACCAACTTTGGAGCCTGTTTGACCAGGCACTGGAACTGGCATCCGACCAGCGTGAGGCATTTGTTCAGTCCCACTGCCCGGAACCGCTGCGGGACGAGCTTATCAAGCTGCTGACGGCCCATGGCGGTAAAAGCCGGATACTGGATGCGTCTGTTGAATCTGCCGTAGGCGACCAGGAGGCCGCCGACCTGCACCTGGATCACGTCGGCGACTATCGCATCGTCCGCCTGCTCGGTCGCGGTGGCATGGGCGAGGTGTACCTGGGGAGGCGGGATGACAACGAGTTCCACCAGGATGTGGCGATCAAGATTTCGCCCCACGGCCGGTACTCGCCCACGCTGCTTCAGCGCTTCCTGGTGGAACGGCAGATCCTCTCGGATCTGAACCATCGGCACATTGCCCGCCTGTTCAGTGGCGGTACCACCGAAGATGGGGTTCCCTTCCTGGTGATGGAATACATCGACGGGCTGCCCATCGATGAATATTGCGAATCGCACAAGCTTTCACTGGACGATCGTCTGGAGCTGTTTCTCAAGGTCTGCGGGGCCGTGCATTACGCTCACCAGCAGCTGGTCGTTCACCTGGACATCAAGCCCAGCAACGTGATGGTGGATGTCCAGGGCACACCCAGGCTATTGGATTTCGGGGTAGCGCGACTGCTTGACCCGGATCACATTGCCGCCGCGACCACACAATCCCTGGGACGACTGGCTACGCCGGAATACGCCAGTCCTGAGCAGGTCAGGGGAGAGACCCTGTCGACCGCAAGCGACATCTACTCGCTGGGCGTGTTGCTGTATCAGCTGGTGACCGGACACCGTCCTTACGACGTGGACTCCAGGAACATGTCTGACACCGTCGCCACTATCTGTGAAACCGAGCCGGTCAGGCCCAGCGAAAAGGCAGGGGGATCCCGGAGGCTCAGGCGCCAGCTGCAGGGTGACATCGACGTCATCGTGATGAAGGCCATGCGCAAAGACCCCAGCCGCCGCTACGTTTCGGCAGAACAGTTGGCCACCGACCTGCAGCGTCACCTGGAGGGCCTTACGATACTAGCTCGACCCGAGTCCCTGGGTTATCGCAGCGCCAAGTTTTTCCGGCGGCATCCACTGGGATTCGCGGCGGGGGCCTCATTCCTGGTGCTGCTCCTGGCATTTGCCATCACGGCGACCTGGCAGGCAACCCGGCTGCAGCTGGCCCTGAATGCGGCCAACCTGGAAAAAGAAAAATCCACCCAGGTAGCGGAATTCCTGCGGGACCTGTTTCTGGTATCCGACCCCTGGCGTCAGGACCAGGATACGGTCAGCGTACGGGACCTGCTGGATGCCGGCGCCGAGCGCGTCAAGACAGACCTGGCGGATCAGCCGGAAGTCCAGGCGGCCATGATGAACACACTGGGTGCGGTATACGGCCGACTCAACGAGTTCGATGACGCAGAGGCCATGGCCCGGTCCGCCGTCGAGGTTTATTCCACTCACCTGGGGACGGCGCATCCCTCGACCATCGATGCGGAAGTGGAGCTCGGCCGAATCCTGATCAGCAGGGATCGCGCCCAGGAGGCACTGCCCATTTTCGAGAGGGCGATGCAACAGGTTCTGGGGTTGTCTCAGCCCAACCGGATCCTGGAAGCCAAGGTCCGGCTGAATTACGCCACCAACCTGAGGGTGTTGGGTCAGCTGGATGCGGCCCTGGAGCAGGGACGCGAGGTGCTGGCAATTCGAACCCAGGTTTTCGGCCCGGATCATGAGCTGACTTCTGATGCCCTGCGCGACGTTGCCGCGACGTTGCTGAACCTGGGCCGCCTGGACGAATCACTGGAGCTGAAGGAACGGGTTCATGAAATTCGACAATCGCTCTACGGTCCGAGTCACCCGCGGACCGTAGATGCGCTGATGGCCATCGGCGATTCCCACAGCGAGCAGGGCAACTATGACGATGCCGAGGCCATTTATGTGCAGGTCCTGGAAAAACGCCTGGAGACGCTGGGCCGATTCCATACCCTGACCGGCGCCACCATGAACGTGCTTGGCATCGTGCAGACCCGGCGCGGTGAATACGCCAAGGCCGAGGCGACCCTGTTGGACGCTATCGACGTGCAGCGCCAGGTACTCGGCGAGAATTCAGAAAAGCTGGGCCACTCGTTGACCAATCTCGCACTGGTTTACAACGAAACGGAGCGTTACGACGAAGCGCTTGATCTGTACGCTCAGTCCATGCGGATTGATGTGGAGACGCTGGGGGCGGGTCACCCCAACGTTGGCATCATTCACAACAATGTCGGCCTGATTCACCAGGACAAGGGCGACCTGGACAGCGCGGCCGAGAGCTTTCAAACGGCTTACGGGATCTTCACCAAGGCGTGGGGATTTGATCATCCCCTGCTGGGTTACAGTTTGAACAACCTGGCCATTGTTCTGCAGGATATGGGCGCCTTCGCCCAGGCCGAGGAAAAATACAAAGAGGCGCTGCGGGTCCGGACTGCCGGTCTGGCCGAGGATCATCCGGCCCTGGCGGCGACTCTACACGAGTACGCGCGCCTGCTGATCGACCAGGGGCGGTTCGAACAGGCGATGCCCATGGTGGACCAGGCCCTGGAGATCCGTCAGGCCAAGCTGGCCGAGGGTGACTGGCGAACTGCGCATACCCGGGTGCTCAAGGGTCAACTGCTGGCCGAGAGCGGTGACCTGGAGCAGGCTGAAGCCCTCATGCGGGATGGGCTGCAGCGGCTCAAGGCTACTCGTGGTCCAGACCATTGGCGAACCCGGGATGTGGAGAAGCGACTGCGCCAGCTGTCTGCCAGGGCGGACTAACTGGCCCGGGCAAAATCACCGTTCAGCAGTTCTCGCACCACCCGTGCCACGTCCGATGCGGTAATGGGTTTCGGCAGGAATCGCGGGGAGTCCGTGTGCGCCGACTCCGGGTCCGGCTGCTCGTCCGCCTAGCCCGAGATGAAAATGGTCTTCAACTGGGGCGGGTACTTGCCGCCCGCAGGCGTCAGCAGCCTGACCCCGGTTCACCGGGCGTCAGTCGCCCGGGTTGCCGGCTGCCTTGCCCGGTGCCGGTTGATCAGGATGCTCCCAGTTGTGGCCCAGGAATCCCGCCCCGGGCAGAAGTTCTGCATCGGGAAAGTTGAACAAGGCTGCATTATCCCAATGTGAGCCCTGGCCCCAGCGGGTGGTGCAGGACGTGGAAATCCAGGCGGGCTCCCAGTACACCACGCCCAGGCCGCCGCCACGAATGACGCTGTCCATCAATGCCGTCATGAAGTCTGCCTGCCCCTGGGGACTGGCCGGAAAGCCTTCCACCAGGCTGTCCTGGCCCAGTATGTTGTTGGCCGCGTCCGCGCCGTCCAGAGTCCAGGGGTAGGCGGTCTCAACGATGACCACGTCTTTCCCGTAGCGGCTTCGAATATTGCGAACCGCGCTGGAGATCCGGCTGAAATCCGTGCTGGACCACTTTGGGTAGTAGCTGATGCCAATCAGGTCAAAGTCCACGACCCCGGCGTTGGTGGCGTCATCGAACCAGGGCTGTACATTCTCGGGTTGGGCAATATGCAGCATAATGCCGGGGCCCACCCCGGCCTTGGCGGAAAACTCCCGCACCGCCCTGATGCCGGCGTTCAACAGCACCGCGTTGCGCTGCCAGTCCACCGGCGCATCCTCGGCGACCTCTTCAGTCAGCAGCAGGTCCGTGTTGGTTTCGTTGCCGACCTGGACGTAGTCCGGAATCAGGCCTTCCCCGAGCAGGTCGGTCAGGACTTCGGTGGTGTAATGGCCCAGCCTTTCGGCAAGCTCAACGGTTGATGTGGCATTGCTCCAGGCCCGCGGGACCAGCTGTTTGCCCGGGTGGGCCCAGTCGTCGGAATAGTGAAAGTCCAGCAGCACCTGCATGCCGCTGTTCCGGGCACGGCGAATGCTCTGCTTGACGTCGGCCAGGGTGCCGTAGTCGGTCCAATCCGGGTCATGCCATAACCGCAGCCGCACCAGGTTGGCGCCCGCGCCGGACAGAATCTGGTAGGGATCCATCAGGCGGCCGCCAGATCGGTACCGGGCGCCGCAATCCTCCAGTTCGTTGACGTAAGAGAGGTCTACCCCGCGCCAGATGTGAGCTGGCGCTGCCCAGGCGTGATGCACCATCAGCAGTGTGATGGTCAACAACACGCGCGGCTCGACGGGCAGATATTTCATACAGGAAAGCCTAGCAGAACCTGTTTCCCGATTCCTTGCAGGTAGACTGAACCATATGCAGCAGGCTGGCGACGTGAAACGATGACGCCGGAAATGGCACAGGATAAAGTCCCGCAAACGCTGGCTGTCCTGACGGAGTCAGGACCGGAATGACCGGTGGCTGACGGCCGGGCACTGGTGTCGGCCCTCGAAGGCCGCAGCGACCGCTTGATCAGCATGGATATGCCGATAGACCACTCGCCCCAGGGCTGGAAAGCCTGGATGGACGTGGTGCTCGTGCACTGGAGCGATCATCAATCCCGCTAGTTGAGCCCTGCGGGTCCAGTCGGCCCGAGTCATCCTGGCATCTTCACGCTGAGGTCAAGATCATTTCACTATTCTT